>PDWJ01001212.1_pt1 | contig 32867 bp, 35 predicted proteins | sample 1430881 | NCBI WGS metagenome assembly PDWJ01 (sample SAMN01162460, study PRJNA174530) | Oral metagenome, whole genome shotgun sequencing project. | biome: Marine environment; feature: Marine mammal; material: Swab sample of the gingival sulcus; isolation source: swab sample of gingival sulcus...
GAACCTGTTTTAGATTTGCAGGAAACCTTTCTGGAAGATGAACATATCCGCCAAAGGGAAATGATAGTCAATGTTCCAATGGAAAACGGTCAGTCCGTTCCCCAGTATGGCATGCCGGTTAAACTCTCAAAAACCCCGGCATCTTATCGCCATGCAGGACATGAAGTGGGTAAGGATACGATTCCAATACTGACTGAACTTGGATACTCAAAGGAAGAGATTGAAGAACTTGAGGCCAGTGGAGTTCTTTCGTAATTTAATATTTTTTATAATTGTTTAGTTTAAAACTGAGCAGCTGTCATAATCATAAAGTTGCCATGAAAAATATTGTTTACCTTATTCCCGGAAGGGGAAATCGTTTAAGTGAAATAGGAAATATGGTGGTTTCATTAAATCTTGATGTTTATGGAAGAGAAATGCTGCCGCCATTTTCCACGCTACATTTCCCTGAACAGCTTAAAATCATTCAAAAAGATTTAACCACAATGTTCTGGCATAATGATGCCAGATTGATAGGACATTCCTATGGTGGCTACCTGCTGCTGCAAGCCCTGGCTGAATTACCCCCTTTCCCGGGTCAAATTATCCTGTTTTCTCCAGTGCTGGGAACATACATGGATAAGAAAAGACTATACATGTCTCGTCCACCAAGGGCCGATAAATTAATTTCTCTCACCAAAGCATCCAGATTTCCCCTTCCCCAGTATTTAGAAATACACACAGGTGAAGATGATGAAGGCTGCGACCCCAATTTAGCAAAACAAATTGGAGAATATATCCCTTGTGCCCAGGTAACAATAATACCGAATCAAGGGCACAAACTTCCCCAAGAATATCTAAAGATCAAGTTGTGCAAGTTTTTACAAAGTAAAATTCTATAGTCCTTATACTTCACTGGATAAATAATGCGGTTAATTGTCAGTGGGAGATAATCTTCTTGACAAACAAACCCATGTCATTCTATTGATTCATTTCTGGATACAATTGCTTGGTTATGATAAATTATTGTAATAATTATAGGAGAATATTATGAGTTCTAAAAAGACAAATCTTCTTGGCTGGTACTTTCAATCCAACCTGCTTTTACGAATTTTGTCAGGGCTTGTTGCCGGTGCAATCGCTGGTATTATATTTGGCCCCAGTATTGACTGGGTTGCCCCCTTTGGATCCATTCTGGTAAATCTGTTGAAAATGATTGTTATGCCTGTAATTCTTTCCACACTTGTGGTTGGAGCAGCAAGTATAAATCCTTCAACCCTGGGCAGGGTGGGTGTAAAAATTCTTCTCTTTTATCTTGTGACATCGGCCTTTGCCGTTGCCGTAGGTTTGTTGATGGGAAATATTTTCAAACCGGGTACGGGCCTTGCATTGTCATCAACTGCAGATGCCCTTGGCAGGGTACTGACTGCACCCAAGATTTCTGATACCTTTATCGCAATTATTCCCAAAAATCCTTTTGGTGCTATTTCAGGAGGAGCTGTGCTTCCTACTATTTTCTTTGCCATTATTCTGGGAATTGCCATTTCCTATCTCAGACAAAGCGATAATGAAAATATCAAAAAAAGCGGGGATACTATTTTTCATGCTTTTAACGGATTGGCAGAAGCCATGTATCTTATTGTTCATGGAGTTCTGCAATACGCTCCCATAGGTGTTTTTGCACTCATCGCTGTTGTCTTTGGAACTCAGGGTGCAAAGGCTGTAGGGCCTCTTGGAACAGTTACCCTGGCCGCATTTATCGGATATGCTGCCCATGTAGTTATTGTGTATGGAATTATACTCATTATTTCCCGTATCAGTCCCATCCGTTTTTTTAAAGGAGCCAGAACGCCAATGATCACGGCATTTGTAACCAGAAGCTCTTCAGGTACCCTTCCTGTCAGCATGGATGCCGCTGAAAACAATTTTGGTATTTCCCGAAATGTATATTCCTTTACCCTGCCCCTTGGAGCAACAATAAATATGGACGGTACCGCCATTTATCAAGGAGTTTGTGCTCTTTTTATCGGTTTTGCAATTGGAATGCCCTTGACATTGGGTCAGCAGGTCACGGTCATTATTACCGCAGTTCTGGCTTCCATCGGAACCGCCGGTGTCCCAGGAGCAGGTGCCATAATGCTTTTAATGGTATTAAATTCTGTAGGTCTGCCTGTTGAATCAGGAACTCCTGTTGCAGCAGCCTATGCAATGATTCTTGGAATTGACGCCATCCTTGACATGGGGAGAACCTCGGTTAACGTAACCGGAGATATGGCCGGAACCCTTGTGGTTGCAAAAAGTGAAAAACAAATCAATGAGGATTTCCTAAGCTGAACCGGGTGATCTTAATAGGTGGTGGAGTCGGCCCCATGGCTGGACTGGAGCTTCACCGCCTTATTCTTAAACATACAAAAGCATCAAGGGATCAGGAACACCTTAGAATCATTCATATGTCCTGCCCTGATATGGTGGAAGACCGTACTAAGTCTCTTTTATCAGGCTCTCCTGAAAAACCTGCCAGGGCAATGGCAGATATAATAATGGCAGGAACAAATGCCGCCGGTCATCTTGACTCTTCCTGTATTGCCGGAATTCCCTGCAATACCTTCCATGCCCAGCCCATCTGGAATGAATTTGCAAATGTTCTTGCAGCAAAAGGGTTTTCCCACCCGGTGTTGAATATGGTTGAAGAAACCATTTCTCATATCCGTAAACATCATGGACAGGCTCGAAAAATCGGCATTCTGTCAACTACAGGAACCCGGAAATTTGCTATTTATTCAAAGCCCCTGGAACTATGCGGTTTCCAGGTTCTGGAATCCAAAAACCAGGAAATAACTCATACCCTTATTTATGATCCCGACTGGGGAATCAAGGCAAGGGCCGAAGTTTCTGAAAAGGCAAAAAATCTCTTGAAAGAACAGATCTCAGAGCTTGCAAATCTCGGAGCAGATGCAATTATTCTCGGTTGTACTGAATTACCCCTTGCAATTGATCAAACTCAGCAGGAAGAAGAGGCTTGTCCTCTCCTGAATCCTATGGATATCCTTGCCAGAAATCTGGTTCACATTTCCCTTAAAAAGAGTAGTAAAAAAACCGACTGTCTCCTATAATTACAATTATTTCCATACGATAATTCATGCAATAAAAATCGCCTTATGAAAACAGAGTATGCAAAAAAAGTGGTTTAAGGCCTTGTATAAAAAACATTTTCAGGATAATCTATAAGTCTTTTCTCTATTTGTTTCATTCATTATAATTAGGCAATTATAAATTTTATTTTTTTATAGTATATAATGGAGACTCATCTTGACACTTTATAACCTTTTTTCTATAAGGTTATGATATAAAATTTCTGTTTTTTTAAAATCCGCTGAATTTATTATAAAAAGGCATGGATATGCAGGAAAAATCCGTTGTAGTGAAAGGTGTTGGAGACGGCTTCAGGATAATTATAGATAAAAATACTCCTGAATCTGTTTTAATGAAAGAGATAAATAAGGTACTCACCCCCCTGGAATATCTTTTAACAGGAGCACATATTTATATTGATTCAGAAAATTTTGATAATGGGCTGGATCAAAAACTTTTTCCTTTTCTAAAAGAAAAATTTCAGATTGAATCAATATCTCAATTTAAAGATCAGGAAAATGTAAAAACAGACCACAAAAAAAGACTTCGTGAGAGAGAATCAATGCACAGCTGGGAAAATTCAAAAAGCGACGTACTTATAATAGCAGGCCGCGTCAGATCAGGTCAGAGAATAGATACAAACAAACATATTGTGATATACGGCGATGTAAACCCCGGAGCGGAGGTTATAGCAGGAGGTGATATCATTGTTCTGGGAACTCTCTCGGGCACTGCAGCAGCAGGTCAGAAACAGGATGATAACTCCATAATTTTTTCACTGGATTTTAAACCTACCCAGATACAGATAAATGATATTGTTGGGATGGGAGGAGCAAAAAAGGGAAAAAAACTTCCTGAAATCGCCTTTTTAAACGAATCAAAAGATCTTGTTATTAAAACATATATAGAAGAAAACCCTTTTTCAAGACTTCCATGGCCGGAAGTCAGATAAAAAAGATAAACCTGGACCACACAAAAAAGAGGTGCAAAGTTGAATGGTAAGGTTATAGTAATTACATCCGGTAAAGGCGGGGTTGGTAAAACAACCACAACTGCTTCCCTTGGGGCTGCAATTGCCTCACTGGGGAAAAAAGTAGCAGTAGTGGATATGGACATAGGGCTTAGAAATCTTGATGTTGTCATGGGCCTTGAAAACAGAATCGTTTACAATATAGTAGACCTTGCACAAGGAATCTGTCAGGTGAAACAGGCGGCTATAAGAGACCGCAGAATTAAAAATCTTTTTCTTATACCTGCATCCCAAAGTGACAATAAGGATGTATTAAATACCGACGATATGTCAAAGCTTATAAAAAAACTGAAAAAAGAATTTCAGTTTATTCTTATAGACTGTCCCGCAGGAATAGAACAAGGCTTTAAAAATTCTGTAGTTGGTGCAGACGAAGCTGTTGTTATATGTACTCCTGAAGTTTCTGCTGTAAGAGATGCAGACAGAATAATCGGTCTTTTATATGCGAGAGCAATAACCCCTAAACTTATAGTAAACAGAATTGTTCCACAAATGGTTGCAAAAGGAGATATGCTGAGCCATAAAGATGTTGAGGAGGTTCTTTCAGTTGAGCTTATAGGACTTGTGGAAATGGATGACAGAGTCATTGCTTCAACAAACACAGGAAGTTATATTGTTGACGACAAGACATCAAAAGCCGGACAGGCTTTTTTACGTATCGCCAAAAGACTTCTTGGAGATAAAAAAACTGCTATAGTAGAGCCAAACTATGGTCAAAAGGGTTTCTGGAATAAAATAAGCTCTAAACTGGGACTGAAAAACTAGATACAAATTTACTTTTCCACAAAGGTGTACATTATGAAGAAAGGATTTTTTGGTAAACTTTTCGGGGTAAAAAAAGAACCAACAAAAAATATTGCAAAAAAAAGACTTCAATTTGCTCTTATATATGACAAGCTTGAAATATCTGATGAAATTCTTGAATCCCTCCAAAAGGATATTGTTGGTGTGATTTCAAAATATTTTGAAATAGACAAGGACGCATTAAAGCTTGATATAGAACGCCAGGATGACCTGTCAGCCCTGGTTTTAAACACCCCTATTATTTCTGCAAAAAGAAAAAAGGGCTAGATTTGTAGTGACAGACAAAGATCTTGTATTCTTTCAAAAATAAAGTTTTCTGCTGTTAAAAGATCTTTTTCATTTGAAATAGAGACCTTAAAGGATTCAAGGATTGCATAAATTTTTGAATTCTCATATATAGGAGGTGATTGTTTTTGATCGTTTCCCATATCTTTAAAAAAATAATTAGCTAAAAATTTTTCTTTTTTTTTAAAGGGCCAGTTTTTCTTTAAATTAAAAATTGATTCAAGCTTACTTAAAGCCTCGGGAGTATAATCTTCAGAGGCTGTTTTTTTATGGGTAATTTCTTCTATACAATCAAAAAGATTATTTATCATTTCATTTTCTGTAATCAAAAGGCCATAATCAAAAAAATCTTTTATGGCAGCTCTTGTTACAAGCTTTCTCTCCATTGATACATCATGGTAGGTTGGACAAAAATAAGAAGCACAGGCAAAGCCCCCATAATAACTTAATCCTCTGAAATCAACTCCATTATTTTTTTCAGCAAGGGGATGAAGAAGACAGCCTGTTTGTTTATAATTTTTATCAAGAAAACCAACAAAGGGGCAATGATGAAAAAAAGGATATGGCTTTTTACCAAGGGAGGATATAAATTCAGATTCTTTTTCTCCAAATTTAATAACACAGTCAAGCTCTCTTTTAACAGATTCAAATAAAAGGCTTCGCCTGGTAATTATTTCTATAAAATCTTTTCTGGAATCAAAATGAAAATTATAAATTCCACAGCATGCACCGCAGGTAAGGTTCTCATAACGGCAAAGATAAACAGAGCCTGGAACTATATCTGTATTTGATGAAGCATTTTTTTCATCAACTTTCAAAAAAATCCCCTTTCCATCTTTATCTGCCTGTAAAGAGTGTTTCCTATCTCCATGCCGATATCAATGAACTCCGGCCCGTATTTCTTTCCTGTAAAGCTTCTGAATGTAGTTCTTATATTTTCAAGAGAAGCAATGCCTCTTTGATAACCCTTTAAAAATTGTGATGATGTAATTCCGGTATCCTCAAGTATTGCCCATATCATGTGAGAAAAATTATCCGGCCCCCACCTGAATTTATCCGAATCATATAAAGAATTTGAAAGAATAAGAGCTTCAATGCATGGAGGTTCTCCTTTACTGGCACAAAAAGCTTCATGATTTTCAATGGCATACACAATTGAATCAACATCAGCCTTATCAGACAATATTGAAGGGAGATAACTGCCGGCATATCTGGCTCCCTTGACTGCATGATCTTTATCTTTCCTGCAAATATCGTGTAAAAGTCCAGCTGATTGTGCCATTGTAAACAAATAATTTAAATCTTTTTTTAACCCCTTTTTTTTCATTTCAACAGCAAAAAGAACTCCTGCTTCTATGGCAACTTTTTTTGCGTGACCAAAACCATGGCCAAAATTATTTTCAAGAGTGTCATAAAGTTCCTCCTGAATACGCAAGATAACAGGGTTTTCCATGAAAAAATGCTCAGACTTGCTTATCAGCTCAGAATAATCCCTGTAAAATGAAGGCGTTCTAGCATCATTGACTATTTTCCTAGCCATAAGTTTTATCTCTTTAAGAACAGAGTCCATTGACCACCAGATAAAGTTAAAAATTGTAAATTATATGTAATAATTCAGCCAAAAAATCAGGGAAAATGCCTGTTTTCTGAAAAAAAAATGCGGCAGCTGTTCCCTTTTAAACTGGATAATTACAATTATCTTTAAAAAAATTAACATGATGTAAAATATCTAACAATAAATTTTTATTTCCATCTTGACAAAAAAAAGTGAATGAACATATTATTTAGAGCATATGCTCATAACTGGAGGAATTAAATGGTACGACCCTTAAAAAAAAGAATGATAGAAAAAAAACCTGAGTCAGACTACTTCAAGCCAAGAGGTATTCCCATGTCTCTTCTTAAAGAATCGGTTCTTACCATAGATGAAACAGAAGCTGTAAGGCTTGCAGATTTTCTTGGCATGTCCCATGAAAAGGCTGGTGAAAATATGGGTGTATCAAGGCAGACTTTTGGAAGAATAATTCAAAAGGCAAGAAACAAAATTGCAGATGCAATAATTAATGGGAAAGCAATAAAAATAGAAGGGGGGCATTATGAGTTTAGTATGCCGGAAAAATACCATCACAGAGCAGGAAAAAATAAAAGAGAGTTTATGAAAGAAAAATGCAGGCAGCCGCGCCATAAATTTTAAAAATATAAGTTAAGGAGAAATAAAATGAAAATGGCCATAGCATCAAAAGGAAAAGATTTATCATCTGAAGTTGATGAAAGATTTGGAAGAGCAGACTTTTTTCTTATAACAGATAAAAACGGCGAGATAATAGATGAAGTAATAAAAAATGAGTCAAAAAATAATACCACAGGAGCAGGGACAAATGCAGCAAGCCTGATTGCAGAAAAAAATGTGTCATTGCTGATAGCAGGAAATCTTGGCCCCAAGGCTGAGGCTGTAATCAATGCCGCAGGGATTAAATTTATGAGTTTTGCAGGTAAAATCCGTGACGCATTAGTTTTTGTAAAAGAAAAAGGGCTTAATTCTTTAAAGGTACAATCTTCAGATGAATTGGGAAATTATCAGTTCGGAAGAGGAATGGGTGCAGGAGCCGGCCGAGGAAGATGTATAAACAGAAGAAGAAGGACTCCAATGGGACCAGGATGCAGATTTGGCGGAGGTAATGGTTATGGTCAAGGCGGCAGGGGGAGGTTTTAAATGAAAATTTGCGTGGCAAGCGGAAAAGGAGGAACAGGAAAAACTACAGTTGCAACTTCTCTTGCAGCCTCATATGGTGAGAAGATTCAGCTTGCGGATTGCGATGTTGAAACTCCCAACGCAGGAATATTTTTTGATGATTCAGGGCGAGATGAAGAAAATGTATCTCTATTTATACCAGGTATAGATCTTACAAAATGTACAGGATGTAAAGAATGTGAAAGAATATGCAGATACAACGCTCTTGCTGTTGTTTTAAAAAGTGTTATTGTTTTCCCTGAACTTTGCCACAGCTGCAAGGGCTGTCTCTATATCTGTCCTGAAAATGCCATATATGAAAAAGAAAAGCTAATCGGAAAGATAACAACAGAAAAAATAGATAATAATATAACCCTTGTTTCAGGTATTTTAAAAACCGGAGAAACTTCCTCCCCAAGGCTGATAGATAAAGTTCAGCAAAAACTTGATAAAGAGACTCATTCAATAATTGATTCTCCACCCGGAACCTCATGCCCTGCGGTAGAGGCAATGAAAGAATCCGATTATGTTATTCTTGTCACAGAACCTACTCCTTTTGGATTAAGCGATCTTGAACTTGCAGTGGAAACAGCAAGGCTCCTTGAAAAACCATGTGGAATAATCGTAAATAAAAATATGCCTGAAGTTGATATAATCCAAAAATATGCCCAAAAAGAAGGTGTTCCCATTCTCATGGAAATACCCTACTCCAGAGAACTTGCCAAAGATTATTCAATGGGAAATCTGGTGGTTCAAACAAGAAAAGAGCTGATGGAAGAATTTAAAACAACTCTTGAAAATATCATTCGGAAAAATGAAGAGGCAGCAATATGAAAGAGCTTGTAATTATAAGTGGAAAAGGCGGCACTGGTAAAACATCTGTAAGTGCGTCCTTTGCACATCTTTTTACAGACAAAAAAATACTTGTGGATGCAGATGTGGATGCTGCAAACCTGCACCTTGTAATAGAGCCTGAAAAATCCGACAAATTTTCTTTTAAATCTGGAATAAGTGTTTCTATTGATAAGGATAAATGTATAAAATGCGGGCTTTGTATTGAAAGATGCGAGTTTAATGCAATAAATGACAACTTTGAAGTAAATGGCATAAATTGTGAAGGATGCGGAGTCTGCTATGAATTCTGCCCGGCAGATGCCATATCTATTAAAGATGAAGAGGCTGGAAAATGGTTTATTTCTGAAACCGTCAAGGGAACAATGATTCATGCAAAACTAAATATTGGGGGTGAAAATTCCGGGCTCCTGATAAATCAGCTTAGAACCCAGGCTTCAAAAGAGGCTGAAAAACAAAATGCTTCACTTATTCTTATTGACGGCCCTCCGGGCACTGGATGTCCTGCAACCTCTTCAATGACCGGTGCAGATCATGTACTCATCGTATGTGAACCGACACAATCAGGTTTCCATGATATGAAAAGAGCAAAAGATCTTGCAGACTTTATGAAGATACCTGTAATGGTTGCAGTAAACAAGTTTGATTTAAATCCTGATATTACAAATCAGATTGAAGAATATACTATTAAATCAAATGCTGATTTCATGGGGAAAATCCCCCATGATCATGACTTCCCAAAAGCCATAATGAATAAAAAAACTCCAGTGGAATATTCTTCTGGTGAAGGCGCACAACAGTTAAAAAAAATATTTGACAAGGTTATGAAAAAAATAGATCTTTTTTATTAATCTAAAAATAAAATACAGACTTTAACCTTAAAGAGATAAAAAATGAACACTGTAAAAATTACTCCTGTTGTTGAAAATACAACACCAACCGGAATTGGAATGATTGGAGAACACGGCCTGTCATTCCATATAGAAAATAATAATGAAGAAATACTTTTTGATACAGGTCAGGGTCTTGCTCTTAAAAATAATATGAAAATTCTCGGCAAAGATCTTTCCAGAATAAATAAAACCATTATAAGCCACGGTCACTATGACCATACAGGAGGACTTGAAGATCTTGCTGAAAAAAGTAAATTCATGCTGTATGGTCATTTGGATATTTTTCTTCCTAAATTTGCATCCTATGATGAAGTTAATTTTTTTAATATAGGCTGCCCTTTTTCAAGGGATTTTCTTGAAAAAAAAGGAGTAAATTTTAATCTTGATACAAAACCGGTTAATATTGCAGAAAATATAACTACAACAGGAGAAATTCCTTTTTCAAATGATTTTGAAAAAATTGAACCCTATTTTTATACAGAAAATAATCAGGGACAAAAAGTAAAAGACAAAATCCCAGATGATCTTGGTATAATAATTGACACCCCATCAGGCATAGTTCTTATTCTTGGATGCACCCACAGGGGTATAATAAATACAATCGACCATGTATCAGAACTGACAGGCTCAAAAAAATTTCATACAATAATGGGCGGACTTCACCTTGAAAGTGCCGATGAAAATAAAATGGCCAAGATAATCAAGAATTTAAAAAAATATGAAATAAAAAATCTTGTTACAGGCCATTGCACTGGAAGATATGCACAGGTACAGCTTGCTTCTGCAAGTTCACTGAATCATCAATTTATAAGGCTTGGCAAACCATATATTTTCTAAATTAAATGCGTTATAAAAAATTACTGGAACTTAAATTTCCAAGGGACTTATAAATCTTAATTGTTGCCGGGGACTTGTTCAAAGTGTAAAAATGTATTCCCTTTACATTATTATACATAAGATCTCTTACCTGTTCTGATGCCCAGTGAGCACCAATATTTGCCACACCTTCGTCATCAGCCGCTTTCTCTACTGCTTTAAGAAGGGGAGCAGGAATTCTTGCCCCTGCAGCAAGTTCAGCAATCCTTTGAAGCCCTTTTTTTGAAGTTACAGGCATTATTCCTGCGATTATGGGAATATTTATTCCATAAAAAGAACATCTTTCGCAAAAATCATAAAAATCCCTGTTATCAAAAAAGAGCTGGGTTACTATATAATCTGCCCCTTCATCAACTTTTCTCTTTAAATACTCCATTTCAAGGATTCTGTTTGGAGTTTCAGGGTGGCCTTCGGGAAATCCTGCAACACCTACGCACATATCAGGAAAAATTTTTTTTATAAAAGCCACAAGTTCAGAAGCATAATTAAAACCATCTTTATGGGGTTTAAAAATTTTTTCATTTAAAGGAGGGTCCCCTCTTAGTGCAAGAATATTAGAAATACCAATCTCTGAATAATTTTTTAAAAGAGCGTGTATTTCATTGCATGAAGAGCCCGAACAAGTCAAATGTGAAACAACTGTAATATCAAGTTCTTTACTTATTTTTTCAACAAGATCATGAGTCCTGCCTACGGTTGTACCACCTGCACCATAAGTTACACTTACATAACTTGGGCTGAGTTTTTTAAGTTTTTCTATATTTTTGAAAAGATTTTCAAAACCTTTTTCTGTTTTAGGAGGAAAGAATTCAAAACTAAAGCTTATTTCCCTGTTTTTCAAAATATCTTTAACAAGCATTATTTCTCCTGATTTTATTCATAAACAATAAAGTCACTATCAAAAATAAATCACTATATCAAGATAAATTTATATAATTGAGCTTCTTTATACTATCAAAGCATCGTACATAAGAGAGATTTTAAAATCAGACAGAAAATACCTTTTAACTATTGACAAAGATTTACCCAAAAGTTAACAGAGTTAAGCTTGTAAAAATAAATTCATAATACAAAAAGGAGAGTATAAATTGAAAAAAGTTTTACTGCTTACAACCATTTTTATTTTCACTTCTGCTTATGTATATGCAGGATGTATTGAAACCCTTGGAATAGGAGCCAAGGAAACAGCTCAGGGAAAAGCCGTTGCCGCACAGGCTGATACACCCTTTGCTGTCTATTACAATCCAGCAGGAATTACACAGATATCCAGTCCTGCTCTTACAGCAGGGGCAACTGTTTACTCAGCCCAGGCTTATTCTGACAACTTCAGAATAAAAACAGGACAGGATATTGACCTGAATCAAGACGGAACAATAGATATTCCTGCCGGAGGGACTTTTTATGGGGGCTGGGGAAAAGATAATGAAACAGATAATGATCTCATTATAAACCCTTCTATTGGATATGTAATGCCAGTCTCTAAAAAATTTTCATTTGGTATAGCAGCATATGCACCATATGGACTTCATATAGAAGCTGAAAAAAATCCATACAAAAATCCAATATCATTTTATGCATGGGAATCATATTATGCAAGAATGGCAGTTACACCGACTATTGGTTATAAGTTCAGTGATAAATTGTCTTTTGGTTTTGGAATAAGCCTTGGACAATCAGAATCCGATGCTGGAAAAACCTATGCTGTAAATCCTTTTCAGGCAGAATTAAAAAAAAATATGGCAAGCCCCCAGGGAGCAGCCGCAATTGCTCAGAAAGCAGCTGCGGCAGGATTACAAATTACTGCGGCACAAGTTCAAGGACTTAGCCAGCTTATAACTGTTGATAAAACCACGCCTGATGGTTCAAACTTAAATGATATGAAACTGGAATCACAAGATTCTTTCAACATTTCATGGAATGCCGGGGTTCTTTATAAGCCTAACCAGAAATTAAGTATTGGCCTTGCCTACAGGGGAAGGGCATCAGCAGATTTCACAGGAGATGTTTTTTTCAAAGGAACAAAAATTGGTGAGGTAACAATGAACTATGACCACCCTGAGCAGGTACAGGGAGGAATAAGATATGCTTTTTCAGACTCCTTTTCTCTTGAATTTGACCTGACATTTACCCATTGGACTGTAAATGACAGACAGGTAGAAAAAGTAATCCTTACAAATATGGACTTCATGCTTGGAGATGCTGATGAAAAAATAGCTGATGCAATTGTTTCAAATCCTATGATTCCAGAGGCTCAAAAACCTATTATTAAAGCAAGAATCGAAAAAATGCTAACATCCCAGAAAAAAAAAGGAGCCTTTGAACATGACAGATACTGGGAAAATACATTTCAGTATCAGCTTGCTGCAGAATGGCTGGTAAATAAAAAGCTTGCTCTAAGGGCTGGAGTTGTTTATGATCCAACACCTGTACCTACAGAGACTTTTGATCAGGGCTGGCCGGATACAGACAGATCTCTTTTCAATATAGGATTTGGCTACAAAATTACTGATCAATGGTTAATTGACGGAGTATTCCAGTATATAACAAGTACTCCTCCCAGGGATATAAAAGGGAATTCAAGAGAACTCAATCATGGATATTCAAAAGATTTCGGTCAAAAAGATTTAAGGGTTTATCTTGATGATAATAGAGGTTCTTTATACGGATTTGGCTTAAACGTTACTTATAATTTCTAAAATATTACATAAATATTCAACCAAGCGGGTTTTCCCCCGCTTGGTTTCTTTTTACAGCTGGATTAAAAAAAAGACCGCTTAAAAAAAGCGGTCTTTTTTTATTTATATACTTTAATTATACTTACACGAGAGCAAGTTTTATTCTTATTTCAGCTCGTTGCAAAGCTTTATGGGCTCTCTTGCTGTCAATTTGTTCATCAGATGCAACATTTTCAAGCCTCTCTAAAGCTCTTTCCTTTGCTTTCTGAGCTCTATCAAGATCTATTTCATCACTGTTTTCAGCAGCATCAGCAAGTATAGTAACCTTGTCAGGAAGAGCCTCGGCAAAACCGCCTTTTATAAAAACAGCTTTTTCCTGATTATCTTTATTGATAAATCTTAAAACACCCATTCTAAGAGAAGTCAAAAAAGGTGTATGTCCTTTAAGAACACCAAAATCCCCCAGTTCACCCGGAGAAATTACCATTTCAGCATTATCCTCGGATAAAACTATCTTTTCAGGAGTTACAACTTCGAGACTGAGTTTGTCAGCCATCATAAATCCCCCTTTTATTATTCTTCAGCAGCCATTTTTTCAGCTTTGGCAACAGCTTCCTCAATAGTACCAACCATGTAGAAAGCCTGTTCAGGAAGATCATCATATTTTCCTTCTGTAATTTCCCTGAAGCCTTTTATTGTATCCTGAATTTTCACATAACAACCCTGCATACCTGTAAACTGTTCTGCAACATGAAAAGGTTGAGAAAGAAATCTCTGAATTTTTCTTGCTCTTGCAACAACAACCTTATCTTCATCAGAAAGTTCATCAACTCCAAGAATTGCAATTATGTCCTGAAGATCCTTGTATTTCTGAAGAATAACCTGAGCTGTCCTTGCAACATTATAATGCTCTTCTCCAAGGAAATTGGCATCAAGAATACGGGATGTTGAATCAAGAGGGTCAACAGCTGGATATATACCAAGCTCTGAAATTGCACGTGAAAGAACAACCGTTCCATCAAGATGGGCAAAAGTTGTTGCCGGTGCAGGGTCTGTCAGATCGTCTGCGGGAACGTAAACACATTGAACAGAAGTAATTGAGCCTTTTGTTGTAGATGTAATTCTTTCCTGAAGATCTCCCATATCCTCAGCAAGAGTAGGCTGATAACCAACAGCAGAAGGCATGCGTCCAAGAAGGGCTGAAACCTCTGAACCCGCCTGTGAAAAACGAAAGATATTGTCAATAAACAAAAGTACGTCCTGACCTTCTTCATCCCTGAAATATTCAGCAGATGTAAGTGCTGAAAGAGCAACCCTTGCACGTGCTCCAGGAGGTTCAGTCATCTGACCGTAAACAAGAGATGCTTTTGGAAGAACCCCTGATTCCTTCATTTCTTCATAAAGATCATTTCCTTCCCTTGTACGCTCACCAACACCGCCAAAAACAGAAACCCCACCATGATGCATGGCTATATTGTTAACCATTTCCATCATAATAACTGTTTTACCAACGCCGGCACCTCCAAAAAGTCCCATTTTACCGCCCCTTGGAAAAGGTACAAGTAAATCTATAACCTTGATACCTGTTTCAAGAACCTTAACTGATGTATCCTGCTCAACAAGAGATGGTGCAGCTCTGTGAATAGGAAGTTCCTTTTCCCTTGAGACTTCACCAAGTCCATCAACTGCATCACCGGTTACATTCAAAACTCTGCCAAGAACAGCTTCTCCAACAGGCATACTGATAGGAGCACCTGTATCCTTTACATCCATGCCCCTGACAAGACCATCTGTAATTCCCATTGATATGGTTCTTACAAGATTGTCCCCAAGATGCTGTGCCACTTCGCAGACAAGATTGTCTTTCTTGTCATTTATAGCAGGGTTTGTTATTTTTAAAGCAGTAAGAATAGGCGGAAGTTTTCCCGGCTCAAACTCCACGTCAACAACAGGTCCTGCAACCTGTCTTACTTTACCTGTATTTTCTGCCATTATATGCCTCCTTAGCCTTTTAATGCTTCTGCCCCGCCGACAATGTCCATTAAGTCTGCAGTGACGGCAGCCTGCCTTGTTTTATTGTATATTTTATTAAGATCTTTAATCATATCATTACATGCTTTGGTTGCATTTTCCATAGCAACCATCCTTGCGGCATGCTCACTTGCTGAAGTTTCCAGAAGACCTCTGTAAATCTGGATTTGAACACTTCTTGGAAGCATTTCCTGCAAAACCGCTTCAGGTGAAGGTTCACATATATGTTCTGCCATATATTCAGAATCACTTTCTTCATCTTCATCTGCAGTTTCAGGTCTTGAAACAGGCAACAGAGCAACAACAGAAGGTGTCTGCCTGCTCATACTTTCAAATTCAGCAGAGACAAGATAAACTTCATCAACCTCATCTGAAAGAAAACTTTTTATAACATCGTTTCCACTTTGCTCTGCAATATCAAAACCAAAATTTGTGCCCACAACACCTAAATATTCAGATTTAAGCTCCAGACCTTTTTTTACTGCCCAGTCACGCCCCTTTTTACCAAAGGCTGTAATACTGACTTTCTTATCCTGATTCTTTTCCAGAAGCTCTTCTGTTTTATTCAGCAATGACTCATTAAAAGCACCGCAAAGACCTCTGTCAGATGTGCAGACTATTATATGCACAGATTTAATTTCTTCACGGGGTTCCAAAAGCCTTGATGGAATATCAACAGCTTTTTCAGCAAGACTCCCCAGCACCTCCGCATATTTTTCTGCGTAAGGCCTGAAAGCATCTATCCTTCTCTGGCTTCCCCTGAGTCTTGAAGCAGCAACCATGTTCATGGCTTTGGTTATCTGCTTTGTGGTTTTAACCCCGGTGATTTTCAGCTTGAGTTCTTTTAGTGTAGCCATTTAAATCAACCTTATAGAATTAAATTATTTAATTGTATCTTCAAACTCTTCTGCATAGGCAGCAAGAGCCTCTTTAAGCAGATTCTCCGTATCATCGGAAATATTTCTTTCAGCAATAATATTTTCAAAAACCTTGGGGAATCTATCTTCGATAAACTGATAAAGCCCTGCTTCGTATTTTGAAACAACAGACTTGTCATATTTATCAATATAGCCCTTTGTACCAGCATAAATAATTGCAACCTGCTTTTCAAATGATAAAGGCTGATATTGAGGCTGCTTTAAGACTTCAACAAGCCTTTCACCTCTTCTAAGCTGTCTTTGGGTTGCCGCATCAAGGTCACTTCCAAATGCTGCAAAGGATTCAAGCTCTCTGTATTGGGCAAGGTCAAGACGCAGGGTTCCTGCAACCTTTGTCATTGCCTTTTCCTGAGCAGCACCTCCAACACGTGAAACCGAAATACCAACATTAACGGCAGGCCTTACACCTGAAAAGAAAAGACCGGGCTCAAGATAAATCTGACCATCTGTAATTGAAATAACGTTTGTTGGGATAAATGCGGAAACATCACCTTCAAGGGTTTCAACAATAGGAAGAGCTGTCATTGAACCTGAACCAAGCTCATCACTTAGTTTTGAAGCTCTTTCCAGCAGTCTTGAATGATTATAGAAAACATCACCTGGATAAGCTTCTCGTCCAGGAGGTCTTCTTAAAAGAAGGGAAACCTGTCTGTATGCTGCAGCCTGCTTTGAAAGGTCATCATAAATTATAAGAGAATGCTCTCCATTTTCCATAAAATATTCAGCCATGGCACAACCAGAATAAGGTGCCAGATACTGAAGAGGCGCAGGATCACTTGCACATGCGGAAATAACAGTTGTATATTCCATTGCTCCATGCTCTTCAAGAACAGAAACAACCTGTGCAACTGTAGACTGCTTTTGACCGCAGGCAACATATACACATTTAACACCGCTGTTTTTCTGATTAATTATTGCATCAACCCCTATTGCAGTCTTACCAATCTGACGGTCTCCGATTATAAGCTCTCTTTGTCCACGGCCAACAGGTATCATTGCATCAATAGCCTTAAGACCTGTGTACATAGGTTCATGAACACTTTTTCTCTCAACAACCCCAGGTGCAATTTTTTCTATATTATTAAATTGTTTTGCATTTACAGGGCCCTTGCCATCAACAGGATTACCCAGAGTATCAACAACACGGCCAAGAAGTTCAGGCCCAACCGGTACCTGTGCAATTTTACCTGTCCTTTTTACTATATCCCCTTCTTTTATAAGGGTATCTTCTCCCATAAGAGCGATACCAACATTATCTTCCTCCAGGTTAAGAACAAGTCCGATCAAATTACCGGGAAATTCAACAAGTTCCAGGGCCATTACGTTTTCCAGCCCATAAACTCGAGCAATACCGTCCCCAACCGACAATACGACGCCAGTTTCAGCGAGGTCGACAGATTTGTCAAAACCTGTGATCTGGTCTTTAATAATTTGGCTTATTTCTTCTGCTTTGATTTCCATCAGCTTACTTCACCTCTTTTAAAAGATTCTTTCATATTATCCAATTGTGTTTTTATGCTTCCATCATAAACAAGGTCACCAATTACTGTGATAATCCCGCCGATAATTCCCGGATCATTTTTAAGCTCAACCTCAACCTGCTTTCCTGTTTTTCTTGAAAGAGCACTTTTAAGTTTTTTAATTGTGTCTTCTGAAAGAGGTGCGGCAGATGTTATTACAGCTCTTGCAATATTTTTAACATCATCCACCAGCTTCTGGTAATTATCGTTGATTTCTGAAATAAGTCCTATCCTTCTTTTATCAAAAAGAAGCAGAAGATATGACTTGATTGTTTCAGAAACACTGAGACTTTCAATAATACTTAGAAGAAGCTCTCTTCTTTTGCTTCTCCCATAAAGAGGATTGGAAAGAATTGTGCTCAATTCTTTTTCAGATTCAAAAATACCCGCAACAGCACCAAGTTCAGCCGAATATTCATCAGCTTTATTGTCAGAGTCTGCAATAAGCATCAAAGCCTTGGCATAACGTCTTGCAACCACAATATTTTTCATTATGCCACCACCTTTCCGATATATTCCTCAATTAATTTTTCCTGATCTTCATCATTTATATTTTTTCTGATCAGTTTCTCAGCTTCCAGAACAGATTTTTCAACAATCTCTTTTGAAAGTGATTCTTTTGCAAGAGTAAACTCCTGCTCAATCTTCATTTCAGCCTGAGAGCGAAGTTTTTCAGCAGAAAACTTTGCTTCAGAAAGAATTTTCTCCCTGGCTTTTTCTCCCTGTTCAACATAGGTTTCAACTATGGTTTTTACTTCTTCATCAAGGGAACTCAACTTTTTCTGAAATTCTTCAAGCTCTTTTTTTGCATCTTCTTTCCTGTTTTCAAGCTCTGAAATTTCATACTTAAGAGTTTCAATTCTTTGTGAAAAAAAGTTTCCCACAGATTTTCTTAAAAGAACAAAAAGAACAGACACAAGAACTATAAAATTAAGTAACTTATAAGTATCTATAGTCCCCCACCCACTTTCATGAGAGCCATGTTCAACACCAGCTTCACTTGCAAAAACCATTGTACAGAAAACCAAGAACAGGGGGAGAAAATAAAAAACAATTTTTCTAAACTTCATTAGACCGTCCTCCCCAAAACTTTACTGGCAATTTCCGAGGCAAATATCCCAATATTTTCTTCCAGAGAAACCCTGGCAGTTTCTGCTTCCTTGTTTATCTTTTCTTTTACTTCCTTAAATTTTCCATTTGATTCCTGCTGAAGTTCCATTATTATATTATTTTCTTCCTTAACAGCAGAATCAATAATTTCATTTTTCTTTTCTGCCCCCCTGATTCTTGCAGCCTTGATTTCTTCTCGAAATTTTATTTCGCTTTCCCGAGTTCTGAAAACAGCTTCATCAGCCTCATTTTTAAGCGAGTCAACAGCTTCTTTTCTTTTTGCAAGGATGCCTCTTATGGGTTTATAAAGGACAATATTTAAAGCTATAACGAGAACAACAAAGTTTACAATCTGAATAATAATCGAACTATTCAGGCTAATATCAACAGACATATAACTCCTCCTGAAACCCCTTTTAAATTTATTAAAAATAGCTTTTTAAAATTCGCTCCTAACACTTTTTATCTTAAAATGTCAATTTTTTTTTAAAATTTAAAGATTTTTACCATATTTTTTATCTCTTTAGACTACATGATAAATAATTTTCATTTTATCTGCTCAAAAATTTCCTCATGCTTATATTCATCAAAAGACCAAGTGCAATCATAATTGTAAGAACAGAAGAGCCGCCGTAACTTATAAGAGGCAGGGGCATACCCACAACAGGAAGCAGTCCCATTACCATTCCAAGATTTATAAAAAACTGCCAGAATAATAAAGAAATAAGTCCAACGCTAAGAATTACACCAAAAGCATTACGGCAGCTTCCTGCTATTTTTATTCCCCAGACAAGTACCAAAAAATAAAAGAGCAGAAATAAAAAAGAACCTATAAATCCCCATTCTTCAGCATAAACAGAAAAAATAAAATCTGTATGCTGTTCAGGGAGAAAAGAAAGGGCATTTTGAGTCCCAAGGCAGAACCCTTTCCCGGAAAACATACCTGAGCCTATGGCAATTTTGGATTGAATAATATGATATCCGGCTCCGAGAGGGTCTTTTCCTGGATTTAAAAAAACAAGAATTCTTTCCTTCTGATAATCTTTTAAAAAAAAACTTACAAAAGGAATTCCTGTCAAAAAAATAATTGCCAGAAGAGAATACATGTTTTTTCTCTCAATTTTCACAAAGATTGTCATAAAAGCAGCAATAAGGACAATTATCCCTGCAGTCCCCAGATCCGGCTGCCTGGCAATAAGAACAAAGGGTATAAGAGTATAGATAATTGGAAGAACAAGCTCCCTGATTCCAAGGCCATCCCTGAACATATTTTTTGAAAAATATCTTGCAAGCATAATTATCACTGAAAGTTTTGCAAGCTCAGAGGGCTGAATATTCATAAAACCAAGAGACAGCCATCTTTGAGAACCGCCAACAAGCTTTCCATCAAAAAGCACATAAACAAGAATTATGTTTACAGACCAGTAAAAAAAAGGCGCCCACCTCTCAAAAAAATGAAAATCTATAAAAATTAATACAAAAAAGACAAAAAGACCGATAAGAAACCAGATACCCTGCCTGATAACATACGGAGATTTAAAAAAAGCTCCTCCGGCATTTGAGGCACTGTAAATTTCAAAAAGACTTATCCCAAAAAATAAAAGTGTCATCAAAAAAAGAACCCAGTCAAAATGGGTAAACAATCTTCGGTCTATCATGATTTTTTCCCCTGGTAAAACTTTTCAATTATTTTTTTTGCAATGGGGCCTGCAGATGTTGAGCCATGTTCTCCATGTTCAACCAGCACCACAACAGCTATTTCAGGTTTGGCTGAATCAGCATATGCTGCAAACCATGCATGGGGAAGAAACTTTTTCTGTTTTTTTATGCTTTTTTTATTCTTATAGTATTTTTTACTGCTTACAACTTGTGCTGTACCAGTCTTTCCTGCTATCCTTACAATATCCGACCTTATATCATAACCTGTTCCCGCAGGAGTGTTAACAACTGCATCCATTGCTTTCTGTACTATCTGAAGATTTTCCTTTTTTATTTTTAAATCATTAATAATATTCTTTCTGTTCCTGTCCACGAGATTACCATTTGAATCAATAATTTCCTTTACAATAACAGGCCTTACAAGATACCCCCCGTTTGCAAAAGCAGAAGTCATTACAGCCATCTGCAGGGGAGTCACCAGATTAGCTCCCTGGCCTATTACAACAGAAAGTGTTTCTCCTCCCTGCCATGCAGTTCCAAATCTTTTCTTTTTCCATTCATGATCGGGAACAATTCCTGCTTCTTCATTTTCAATTTCAATACCTGTTTTTTTACCAAGGCCAAACAATCTTGAATACTTTGCAAGTTTTTTTATACCAAGCTTTTCTCCAAGCCTGTAAAAATAGACATCACATGAATTGACAATTGCATCCTTTAAATCTATATGACCATGCCCATAAAAATTCCAGCATCTGAAAAATCTGTCTCCATAATAATATTTACCTGCACAGAAAAGTTTCTCTTGTTTTTTTACAATCCCTTCTTCAAGCCCTGCAATTGCGGGGATCATTTTATATATAGAGCCTGGTGGATATTCTCCCTGGGTTGCCTTGTTCTGCATAGGTCTTGCAGGATTCTTCATAAGAGACTTCCATTCATCAGAACTCATTCCATTTATAAATTTATTTTCATCAAATGTAGGAGAACTGACCATGCATAAAATTTCTCCAGTATAAGGTTCCATGGCTATAACAGCACCTGCTTCTGAACCCAGAAGCTCCATTGCATACTTTTGCAGTTCAAGATCTATTGTCAAAACAAGATTATTGCCCGGTACGGGAGCAACCCGGTCAAGTATTTTCATAACCTTGCCCCTGGCGTTAACTTCAACCTGCTCGCCGCCGTATTTCCCACGCAAAGAATCCTCATACTTCTTTTCAAGACCGGATTTACCAGTATAATCGCCAGTTCTTACATCAATAAATTTTCTTTTTCTTAAAAATTTTGCATCCACCTCACCAAGATAACCAATAATATGAGCAGCTGCTCCAGGGTAAAGATAGTTCCTTTTTGCCTCTACACTTACATAGGCCCCAGACAAAAAGAACTGGCTTGCCTCAATTATTGCCACAGCTTTACGGTCTATATCCTTTGCAACTACAACAGGCTTAAAAGGTGAATTAATAAGGGCTTTTTTAAGCCTTTTTGACAGCCCTTTCTTTATTTCAACAATACGACTCAATTCACCAACCAGATCGTCGATTGATTCAGCATCCTTTGGAACAATATTAAGATTAAAAGACGGCCTGTTATCAACAAGAATAGTTCCATTCCTGTCATAAATAAAACCCCTTGACGGAGAAATTCTTTTGATTCTTATTCTGTTATTTAATGACAGCTCTCTGTATTTTTCACCATTTATAATCTGTAACCAGAAAAGCCGTCCTGCAAGAATCAAAAAGGCAATCACTATCCATATCAGAACAAGATTAAGCCTGTTTCTAAACCATTCCGGCTCTATACTGTTATCCAGACCTGAAAACATAAAATCAAATCCTGTTAAGCTTTAAAAATTTTCTTTTGATCTGACTGGAAATCTTTCTGGCTGTTTTTATCAGGCTGTCTAAACCAAGATAAAATATAAAAAAAGTACAGCTGTTCCAAAAAAGTTCAATAATAAAAACTTTTTGAAGCTCCTTTAAAGCTGACGTAGATGAAAACAATAAATAATTGGAAATAAAGATGAAAAAAGCTTCAATTACAATACCTAAAAGTCCTATCCCGAAAACAAAGAGGTGATTTCTTATATTAAAAAAACCATAAGATATGTACAAAATTAAAAAAAACCATAGATATGATGATATGTAAACACCAAAAACCCCGCCTGACATGGAATCTTTTATGTATCCTGCAATGAGAAATAAAACAAGAACTCTGATTTTGTCGGTTTCATTTGTAAAATAATACAGCATCCATATCAGCAGGAAATCATAAAAGCCATAATCATTCAAAAAAAACGATTGAATAATAATTATAAAAGAAAATAAGAAAAAATTTGAAATTATACCCATCATTTTTTTAATTTATTTCCTGTTAAAAATTATCAGGACTTCCTCAAGCTTTTCAAAATCAACAAAGGGTTTTACTTCCACTTCCTGAAAAATCCCTGCATTTTTCTTTTTTGCTTCCACTACAGTACCTATTCTCAAACCTTTGGGGAAAATATTATCAAGCCCTGATGAAACAATATGATCTCCTGGTTCTATCAAGAATTTTCTCAACAAATATTTCAAAACACAATTCTTATCGCCAGTGCCTGATAAGATACCTCTTCCCCTGCTTTTTTGAACAAGAACGTCAACCCCGCTCATCCTGTCTGTTATAAGAAGAACTTTTGAACAATTATTGGAAACTTCTATGACCTGCCCCACTATACCCTCAGGAACAATAACCGGGAAACCGGCCTTAACACCTGATTTTGCACCTCTGTTAACAACTATGGTGTTAAACCATTTTGAAGAGTCTCTTCCGGTAACTTCGGCTGCAATGTATCTGCTGTCTATTTCAGGACTGAATTTAAGAAGGGCTCTAAGTCTTTTGTTTTCAAGAGAAAGCTCTATATAAGATGTTTCCATGGCTTTATACTCTTTAATCTGTCTGCTGAGATCGGTATTTTCCTTCTGAGCGTTTATAAGATTAAAGTATAAATTCCATGTATCAGAAACCAGCATGGAAGTTCCGGAAAATAAATTTTCAATTCTTGAAAAAATTTCCAGACCTAAACTACCGATTCCATGTTTTTCGTCCCGTTCTTTTCCTGCAAAAATAAGAATAGAGATATTAAAAATAAAAAAAAGCAGAATTGTCAGATTTATAATTTTCTTTTTTGAAAACATAATCTTTCATACTTAATGGATCATAACCTCTCTTAAAATCTCAATATCTTCAAGAGACTTTCCAGCACCCTCTGCAATAGTTGAAAGAGGATCATCTGCCACAGTAATTGGCAGCCCGCTTTTTTCGCGTAAAAGTCTGTCAAGATTTTTAAGAAGTGCTCCACCTCCGGTAAGCACTATTCCCCTGTCAACAATATCTGCTGCCAGTTCCGGCGGAGTCTGCTCAAGGGCAATCTTTACAGTTTCTACTATAGACTCAATCTGTTCTGATATGGAAACTCTTATTTCTTCAGAGTCTATGGCAAGTATCTTGGGAATACCAGATACAAGGTCACGGCCCTTGACCTCTATTGTTTCAAGATTTTCAGGGTCAGGATATGCATTACCAATTGTTGTTTTTATAATTTCCGCAGTTCTTTCTCCAATGAGGAGATTATATTTTCTCTTGATATACTGCATAATTGAAGAATCCATCTTGTCTCCGGCAATTCTCAAAGACCGGCTGTAAACTATACCTGCAAGAGAAATGACTGCAACCTCTGTTGTTCCTCCTCCTATATCCACAACCATGTTACAGGTTGGTTCAGTAATAGGGAGCCCTGCACCAATCGCTGCTGCCATAGGCTCCTCAATAAGAAAGACCTCCCTTGCACCAGCCTGTTCCGCAGATTCTTTTACAGCCCTTTTTTCAACCTGTGTTATACCTGAAGGGACAGCCACAATGACCCTTGGATGAATAAAATTTCTTCTGTTATGAACCTTCTGGATAAAATGGCGAAGCATTGCTTCAGTCACATCAAAATCTGCAATAACACCATCTTTCATTGGTCTGATGGCGACTATATTACCAGGTGTTCTACCCAGCATATTCTTTGCCTCAAGGCCTACGGCAAGAACTTTATTTTTGGCTCTGTTATCTGTTCTTACAGCAACAACTGAAGGCTCACTTAATACTATACCTTTTCCCTTTACATAAACAAGAGTATTTGCAGTTCCAAGGTCTATGGCCAGATCACTTGAAAAAGCTCCGAGTAATGAATCTACAAAAAAATTCATGCCTGTATTACCTCATGTGCAATTTATTATCTTTTGATTTCGCTACCAGAAAAAGTTTATATTTACAAGAATAAAAAAGTTTATACAAGATTAATTAATCTATCATGCAGCAAGGGCCTGAAAATTTTTATTTTAAAATTATTATCTCCGTAATAAACTCTATTGGTCAATAATATTATCCATAAACCCTTTTCCAGATCCATCCAGAATGATGTCCCTGTATAGCCAAGATGGCCTGGAGATTTATCTGTAAAAAAACTGCCTGCGCTGGATTCAATCTTACTGGTAATATCAAAACCATAGTATCTCTTGTTTTTTCTGTTCTTTAAAATTTCTCTGGAACAGGAACTTTTCAAAACGCATGATTTAAAACCTTTATAAGAACAAAATATTTCTCTTAAAAGATTATTAATATCCATGCAATTGCCAAAAAGTCCGGCGTGACCGTCTTCTCCTCCAATGAAAAAAGCATTTTCATCATTTACTTCACCCGTTAATCTTTTATTCCTGAAGCATGAAAAGGAAGTTTCGCAAAATTTAATGCAGTCTGACTTTTTTAATGAAGGGAAAAAAAGACCTGACTCTGAATAATCATAAATATTTTTTTTAAGATATTCATACATTGACTCACCTGCAATTTTTTCAAGCACATACTTTAAGACCATAAATCCAAGGTCACTATACAAGGTTTGACTGCCGGGAATATGTTCAAGAGCTTCCTTTGAAATCATATCCATCCTTGATTTTTCCCTGAATTTAAATTCAATATCTTGAATTTTTTCATAAAATTTTCTATGGGCAGGAAGCCCTGAATCATGTAGAAGCAGGTTTGAAATTTTTATGTTTTTCTTGTATGTATCAGTTTTCCATTCATTATAAAAATAAGAAACATTGTCTTCTGGAGATATTTTTTTCTTCTGCCATAGTAATTGAAAAAAAATTGTCGTGGCAAGGGGCTTTGTCAATGATGCAAGATCAAAAAAAGTCTCCCTGGTTATTTTATCTCCCTCTGCCGATGTTTTTCCATAGGTTTCAAAAAAAGAAACCTTCCCATTTTTTGATGCAAGCACAGCAGCTCCTGTAAAAACCTCATTTTTTAAAGCATCAAAAAACAGGTTATCAATTTCTTTAAACTTCTTCATAGGAAACAATCTTTTTTCTGGAATCAAGAATACAGGGCTGACCGATTATAAGGGGATTGTTACTTTCTCCATGACCAAAACCTTTTATATATACAAGTGGGATTTCAGGGAAATACTCTTTCAGAAGCTCAAAAATATTTTTAATATCTCCGCAATTTATAAAATCTCCTGCTATAACTCCACTTATACAGGATAAATCAAGACAAAGTCTTATTTGTGCCAAAGCCCTGTCAATTTTATATAAAGGTTCATTTATATCTTCCAGAAACAAAACAGAATTTGTAAGTTCAGGGAAAAAACCTGTGCCGCAAAGGGAAGCTATACTTGTAAGATTTCCCCCTTTTAAAATCCCTCTTGCTTTACCTTGTGACAAAAAAACAGGATTTTCACTGATAAGTCTTTTAATCTCACCTGAAAAAAGTCTTGAAATCTGACTGGTATCCATTTTGTAAATATCTGAGAGATTGGAACAATGAAAAGTTTTTAATCCTGAAATATCATAAATTATATTAAGTAAAATTGAATTATCACTGTATCCCAGAACAGGTTTCCTGAAATCTTTAAAAAGATTAAAATTTATTTTATCAATAATCCTTATATTCCCATATCCGCCTCTGGCAAACAATAAAGCTTTTATATCCTTGTTTCTCACCATTTTTTCAAAAAAAAAAATCCTTGAAGCATCATCTCCAGACAAATATTTTTTTGAATCAAAAATATTATCAGCAAGCTGAACTCTATAATTTAATTTTTCAAGAATACTTTTACCGTAAGCAGCTTCCTCCTTATTTACTGCACCTGAAACAGAAGGAACACCTATTATGTCTCCTTTCAATAATGACCTGAAACCTGTCTTGATAAACATATCCAACCTTTTATTTCCTTGACAATCTCTTGTAAGTATTGATATAAAAACTTGTTTTTTGTCCGGGGCGTAGCGCAGCCTGGTAGCGCACTTGCATGGGGTGCAAGGAGTCGCAGGTTCAAATCCTGCCGTCCCGACCAAAATTCATACCCTTTTTATTTAATTAATTGTACAAGACTTCAAAATCAACCCTTTTTCAAAATGAAGAGAAATATGTCAGAAGAAAAGAGATATTATCCCAGAAAACCATACTTCATGCCAGTTGATTATATCACTAAAAATCAGACATACAGGGAATATATAGTTGATATAAGTGCAGGGGGTATTTTTATCAAAACACAAGAAACTCTTCCTGCAGGTAATGAAATAACCCTTACAGTCCCTTTCCCTAATAAAAACTATCTCACAATATCGGGGCTGGTTGTAAGGTCATCTTCTGAAGGAATTGCTGTAAAATTTAACAGAAGTGATCTGGAACTTGTTTCACAAATTGAATCTCTTGTTGATGAAATAAAAGTTATAAATAAAGAAAAATAGTTGTTATTATTCACCTGAAAACGGTTTAAAAATAATTTCAGGGCTGAATTAACAGCCCTTGTCAAACAATTACAAATCAACTCCCCATTTATTTAAAAAAGCAGCTCCTCCCTGAACACTGACGTTATTGTCATATCCAAGTTCGCAAAGATTAATCTGGGCTTCATATGACCTCACCCCTGTATTACATACAAGAATGATTTTTTTGTCTTTTGGAACCTCATCCATCCTGCCTTTCAGCTCATCCTGGGGGATATTTTTCCAAAAATCAGGATATTTCTCAACCAAAGGTTTTGCATCCTTTTCTGCCCTGCAATCTATAAGGGAAACCTCCCCATTTTTAATCTGCTCCCAATATTTTTCAAAGGCTTCACTGCCTATAGGTCTGTATTGTTCATTCAATAAATTATCCGCTACATTTCCAAGAGCATTTACAGCATCCATAGCAGAGGCAAAAGGAGGAGAATAGGCAATTTCCAGATTACTTATATCGTCTAATGTTGCTCCTTTGCAAAGAATAGTGGCAACAGCATTTATCCTGCCTACAACTGCATCACCATTGACACTGTAACCTTGAATACCAAGAACCTTACGGCTGCCCTTTTCAACAACAAGTTCAAGATAAACAAGATCTTTCTCGGGATAAAAATGGGCTCTGTCAAGCTGGCACATATGAACACTTACAGCATCAAATCCTTCTTTCAAAGCATTTTCAAGGTTCAACCCTGCACCACACAGACAGCCATCAAAAACCTTAACAACAAAACTTCCAACAGCACCTGGAAATAAAGTTTTCAAGCCTGTAAGATTGGAGCCTATAACCCTGCCCTGCCTGTTTGCCATTGAGCCCAGAGGATAATATCCCCATCCTCCGGTTATAAGATTTTTAACTACCACGCAGTCACCACCGGCATAAATATCTGGATCGCTTGTTTCAAGACTTTCATTTACGATGATTCCATTGCATGGCCCTGTTGCAAGTCCAGCCTTTTCAGCAAGTTCAGTATTTGGAATAACTCCTGGGGCCATAATGACAAGATCTGCATCAATCTCTCTTTTATCAGTAATAACCTTTTCTACTTTACCATCACCTTTGATTGAGGTAACTGTCTCTCCGAGATAAAAAACAACATCATTGTCCTCCATCTCTTTCATGGCTATCTTTGCCATTTCTTCACCAACAAAACCAGGCATTACCTGATCTGCAATTTCAACAACACTTGTTTCTATGCCCCACATATCAGCAAGAGCTTCTGCCATTTCAAGACCAATAAAACCAGCACCTACAATCACAGCTTTTGAAACTTCACCTTTGGTTATTCGCTCCTTTATATCTATTGCATCCTGCAATGAGCCCACACTGAAAACATTGTCAAGCTCAAGCCCTTCTATCCCAAGGTCTCTAACCCTGCAACCAAGCCCAAGAACAAGTTTGTCATAGGAAAGCATATCTTCTGAACCATCTGGAAGCCTTACTTTTATTTTTTTCTCTTTTCTGTCTATTTCAAGAGCTTCTGTTCCTCTCATAACAGAAACACCTTTACAATTATTGAAAAAATATTCATCTCTTACCATATGATAACTTGTTTTCATAAGATCAGCATAGTCACTTACATCTCCTGAAACATAGTAAGGTATTCCGCAGCCTCCATAGGAAATATGCTTGTCTTTATCCAGAAGGATAACTTCTGCCTCGGGATTGACTCTCTTTACCCTGCACGCAACCTTGGGCCCAAGTGCAACAGCCCCTATTATCACTATTTTTTCTGACATTAAATCCTCCATCATTAAATATTAAAAGCATGAAAAAAATTTATAATTATAATTTTTTATTGTCAATTTTACACAATACTAATTTTAGCAAATCATAATCGTATTAAAGATATATATTTTACAAAAAGGTTTCATAAAAGCTTCAGGTTAAAATTCCATGAAGATGTTTTTCTCAAAGTTTTAAAAACATCTGCCGGTACATTTTCATGCATTTGTACAAATACAGAATAACCGGCCTTTTTAAAGAGCCCCTTATATTCTGAAAGATCAAGCTCCCATGCAGGATACACCCAGTAAAGACTGTCATGTTTTTTTACGAAACCTGCTTCCTTTTTTGGGCTTGTAAATAATTTATCCATATTTATATCTTCATTCATTACAGCAGAAACTGCAAAAGGAAAATATCCTTTAATAACCAAACCAAGTGGAAGTTCACAATATTTTGGCAAAGAAAGAATATCATCACGGCAAAGTTCAGGGCTTATAAAAGCACCACTGAAACCTTTTTCAGCAAAAACACTTACAGCCATTGAATTTGCAATATTACAAAAAGGCCCTGCCCAAACATTCAGCTTTTTTAAATTTTTGATTATACCTGCATGCCATAAATTATTCACAACAAAATTCCTGCCACCCATATCAATTATAAGCTTTACAGCTTCCATGTATTTCTTTTCTTCATCAGGCCATATATATGGAGGCAGCCAGAACCACCTGCTTTTTTCAAAAAAAATTTTCTTATTTTTTACAATATTAAAAAATTTATCATCAATCCATATCCCCTGTGAAGAATTTACAGCCTTTAAATCATGAGCTCTTTTCACAAAAGTATCTGAAATCCTAAATTTTCTTTTTTTACGGAAAAATGAAGGCAGACTATAGCTTGCAGCCGATGTTTTAACTGGTATTATTTCATTATACTCCCTTTCAAGACTGCCAATATAATCTTTCAATTCCCTTTCTTTTCTATCTATAAGAAAAACAGGAGTTTTGGACGGAGGAACCTGTTTAAAATCCTTTCTGCGTAAAATAAATTTTCCTCCCTTTGGTATGGAAACAGGAACATAAAGAACACAATGGAATCTATCCCCCTGATAACCAACCCTTATTTTATCAGATTTCATAAGAATTTCTATTGGTTCTATAAAAAAATTATTTCCTGATTTTTTTATTCTTCCCACAAATTTTCCAGAGCCTGTTTCTGACTCCTGACCGGCAGGATTATATTTCCTCTGGGGAAGAAAATTATAATGTGTTGAGGGTCTTCCAAGGGCCTGCTCAAAGATTTTGATTGTATCTTTTTTCTCTCTGGCTGTTAATTTTTCATCCCTTAATGTTTTATAGCCCCAAACAGTATAATAAACATAATGCGGGGTCTTTTTCCGTCCTTCAATTTTCCATGCCTTTACCTCATTAATCTCCTGAAGAACCTTTACAAGCACATCAAGGCTTAAATCCATACATGAAAAAAAAGACTTTTTATTGCCTCCACTGGAATAAATTCTTCTGCAAGGCTGAACACAACGCCCTCTTAAACCGCTTTTACCTCCAAGCCAGCTGCTCCAGTAGCACTTACCTGAAATTCCGTAACAAAGAGCGCCATGAATAAAAGCCTCCAGTTCAACTGGAGAATGTTTGTCAGCAAGAAGTCTTATCTGATCAATATTTAACTCACGGGGAATTACAACACGTTTAATCCCCAGATTTTCAGCCAGCTCAAGACCTGAGGGAAGAGAAAAACCTGAAAGAGTTGAAAGATGAAGCTCACATCTTATACCGATATCTGCTGCAATCTTTATTAAAGCCGGATCGTTTATAATAAGTGCTTGCGGTTTCACATATCTTTTAAGCTTTACAAGAAGATTTCCTGCCTTTGAAAGATCAGACTCTTTCAATATGGAATTAAATGCAATATAGACATAAATTCCCCTTTTCCCTGCAAGTTCAGACAGCCTGGAAAGCTCCTCTATTGAAAAATTATCGGCCTCCATTCTTGCAGAAAAATTTTTAAGAGAACAATAAATACTGTCTGCTCCGGCTGCAACAGCAGCAAAAAATGAATCCCTGTTCCCTGCCGGAGCAAGAATTTCTGGCCTGGCAATCTTTTTTTTTCTTATCATTTAACCTGAACCACCATATAAAAAATAAAAAACCTCGTTGTTCTTTATAGTAAAGAAGATAGAATGATTTCCAATAAAAAACTATTATCAACGAGTTGAAAGAATTATTACACAAGGTGTATTGCCATTCAAGTAATAAAAAAAAGGGCATTGAGTTAAAAAATCAGATGGTGGATTCTGGCTATGTCTTGATAGAGTCTTAATTTAACAATTTGTCATACTATATGCCAATACACTATGCCTGGTGTCTCCAGCAAGCTTGACCTTATGTAATTTTTATGATTGTTTAATATAACTAATTGATTTATAAATAAGAAAGTGTTAAGAAAAAATTATAACTGCTTAGCTTATAGATTCTGACAGGCAAAATATAATAAATGCAGAGAAGGAGAGTCAAGATGAGAATCATCAATATGATAGCTTTGTTTGGATTAATTCTATCTTCAGATGCCCTGGCTGCAGAATTTGAGTATAAAGGGAAAAAGATTAAATCAACTAAAAGCTTTCAGACTATATTGTGCAATGGCTACAAAATAATATTAGAAAAAGACAAATTCCCCCTTAAATATGAAAATCATGTGCCAAAAGAATTTGAAATCGATAATTTCTATGGCAGTAAATCTATAGTCTCGGCAAATGCTTATAAAAAATGAAAAATTTCTTATACCCAAGATTCATAATTTCAAAGGTTTAAAGCGAACATATCTGCCATATAAGGCAATTTGTAAAGAAAATGATTTTGTTATTGGGTATTGGTCAGGGGGAAATTGTGACCATTGTGAACTTTCATTGGAATTTAGTGTAAATCAATATGGATTAAGTACCCCAAGATTTATTTCTCACAAAACTGTACTCAAAAAATATCAGTCACAGCCACAGAAAAAGGCTGTCCAGCTGTCTTGGTAACTTAGCCCCAGTGCTTCAAGCCTTCTATTGCAGAGTTATAAAATGAAAATGGACGACGCCATTTATCTCATTGAGATTAACCCAAGTTCAGCAAGGTTGAAATTAAAAGATTGTAATATTAATATGTTATAGTTTAGCAAGATGTTTGTATGTCACTACCTTTATGTTTTTTGTTTGATATAGGTTTTGAGTTCTCTCCCGGGGTGAGCTTTGATTCCAAGAGCAGTATAAATTTTTTGAAGCCTGGCTTCCGGTCTTGTACTTTTACGAAGATGAAGAGTTCTGCCGTCTTTACAGGCCATACTTACAGTAACTCTTCTTTGCACTGCCATAATCTCCCGTAAGGTATTCCAGTTTTCCTTATAATCAAACCCGTTCTCTTTCAACCATTTGATATTGTCTTGGCTTGCAAGACCCGCATCCATAACCACAGCAGGCTTTTTTTAAGCTGGTTCTTCCAGGCAGAGAACATCAAGCATTTTTGCAAGGGTTGAGCACTCGCTGACATTGCCTTCAAAAACCTGGCTGTGTCGTGGAAAACCGTTGCCATCCAGAGCCAGTGTCACAAGGGGCCAAGTCTGTTCGTTTTTCTTTTGAACGGCCAAATGAAGCATTTTTGTTACCTTTACATTGCCCTTCAAAATAAGTATTAGTCAAGTCATACAATGTAATGGTTTCATTCAGGCTGAAAAGGTTTTTTTCCTGTTGATAAAGATGTTTTTCCAGCCTGGTTTTCTCTGATAACAGTGCATATTGAGAGCGATACATCCGGTCAAG
>PDWJ01001213.1_pt1 | contig 32857 bp, 28 predicted proteins | sample 1430881 | NCBI WGS metagenome assembly PDWJ01 (sample SAMN01162460, study PRJNA174530) | Oral metagenome, whole genome shotgun sequencing project. | biome: Marine environment; feature: Marine mammal; material: Swab sample of the gingival sulcus; isolation source: swab sample of gingival sulcus...
GTATTTATTTTGTTTTTCGTAAACTCATTATAACACAAAGAGCTCTCCGAGCCTTTATTTATCTGCTTTTACTTACTTATTTATGAGACACCACTGACTTAATTCATACCTTGAGAAGAAGAACCAAGAAGGTTAAGAAAATTTAGGTTAAGGGGGGATCACCCATTAAAAAGCCCCTTGTCAAAGAAAAAACTTCCCCAATAAAAAGCTCACCAGCTTGTCCGCCGTAATGGCTGATTGGCGTATAATGGTTCAGACCAGATCAGACAGTTACCGGTTTTTAGTTGTGATTGTCAGATCAACTTTAAGCTATAAACTTTTCTTGCCAATATTGCTTTCCATCATCAAAAGTTTCAATTGGGGCTCTTCCACAACACATCTTTCCCCTGATGTATTTTTTCATTATTATAATATTTGATCCATTCCCCCAAGTCTTTTTGTAGTTCAGAAATCGAAGAATAATTTTTTTTTCTGAATGTAACCTGATAAAACTCCTGAAGGATGGTTTTGTTGTTCGCGCAACTATCAAAACCGGTAACCCTCTCTTTTCAGAGCACGCGGTTACCGAACCAAACGAAATCTTATCACGATGATCTATCTCATTGCGGGCAAGCTGCAGTTCGATTTACCCACATGCGAGCAGCCAAGAAAACTATCTGTCAGGCGAAGTCCTGAGGGACACACCTCAAAACACTACTGATTTTAGTTATCAGCTCTTTTTCGGTGAATGGTTTGTTGATAAAGTTGACATGTTGATCGAGTATACCGTGTTGAGAGATGACATTATCGGTGTAACCGGACATATACATTACCTTTAATTCAGGACACACCTCGAGAACTTTCTGGTACAACTCAGAACCGTTCATCTCTGGCATTATCACATCGGTGAGCAGCAAATCAGCCAACGCCCCTTCCCGCTGAATCAAAGCAAGTGCATCATGTCCATTACTTGCCGACAAGACTGAGTATCCATTGTTCTGCAGAATCTCGTTTGTCAACGCTCTAACATGGACGTTATCCTCCACGAGCAGAATAGTTGCCTGGCCAGACGACTCTATGTCATCTACCGCCACGTCTTGGACATCTTTTTCTTCATTATCAAGAAGGGGAAGATAAACCATGAAGACGGTCCCCTCTTCCAGAACCGACGTAACTTGAATATTTCCACCATGTTGCTTGATAATACCATATACTGTGGCAAGGCCTAACCCTGTTCCTTCAGTACCTTTTGTGGAAAAAAATGGCTCGAAAATATTTAAGCGGGTTTCATCATCCATACCTACGCCGTTATCCTGAATTGACAACACAGCGTACTCGCCAACGGGCAGATCACCCTGAATCATTTTCCTCGGCATATTTATGCGCTCTGTCCTTACTTCAACAAGCAACCTGCCACCGGATGGCATGGCGTCAGCGGCATTAACCGACAGATTCATGAGCACCTGCTCTATCTGATTGGAATCGGCATTAATTGGCATCGCTTTATCTTCTGCGACTATATGTAGCTGGATATTCTCCTGAATAATGCGGCGTAGAAATTTTTCGAAACCGGTAACAACAACTGCCAGGTCAACCTTCTGCATCTGGATTGGCTGCTTGCGGCTAAAAACCAATAACTGGCGAACAAGGTTACGTGCCTTCAAGCCAGCTTCATAAATATTGTCTAGAAATTCAGCCCTCGAATCGACCTCGCAAGCATCATTTGCCAATATTTCACAATATCCTATCACTGGCACCAGTAGATTATTCAAATCATGGGCAATACCCCCGGCTAATCTACCAATTGATTCCATTTTTTGAGCCTGTCGATACTGATCTTCATATTTTGCTTTTTCCTTCTCAATTTGCTTGAGTGGCGAGAGGTCAATATCAATGCAGAACATTATTTTCTCACCCCTGCTATCCGTAGTCATCACATGAGATGAAAAAACATATACTGTATCAGCAAATTTATTCCTGAGTTCCAGTTCGGCCGCTGGAATTGCAATATCATTTTCATACCAGGCTTGAATATCAGCAACAGCATCCTTACACATTGCCTCAGAAAATATGAGATCTTCGAGTCTGCTCCCCATGGCCTCTTCAGCACGATAGCCATAAAGCTTCTCACTTGCCTTATTCCAGTAAACAACCCGTCTCTCTTTGTTATACCCTTGAATAGAAACACTCTCGACGGAATCAAAAACAGCGTGCAGGCGATTCTCACTTTCTTCAAGATTAATTCGCATCTGTTTTTCTTTTTGGAAAGTTTCTCGCAGACTTTTTAACATTAAGGCAAAACATATAGAAACTACACTATTTACCAGAAGAAAATTTGAGCCCAGCACCAGCCAAAGCTGAAGAGGTTTCTCTAGCTGACGCGCCCACTCGAGCTGATCTGCGGCAATCGCTCCGGCAATAAACATCAATATCGCAACATTACATAAAAGGCTGTAAAATGCTGCCTGCAGGCTATACAAATTACTGATGAGTATCGAAGCTCCCAGCAGCCAAATATAACCGGCACCCGTGGGCCCGAGATTGAAGAGTAAGACCGTACCTAATAAGTAGCATACAAAAAAAATTGACCCAGCCTTCACCCTGAGAGGAAGCCCTTTCCACAAAAAAACAACAACAATGAACAGATAAAGGGCAACATCAAGTATAATCACATGAGTCAGGCCCTCTTGCAAAAAGAGCCACCAGACAGAAGGAACCAGTGCAAATGGTCCACCAAATACGCCAAGAACACACGTTATATAGAGAATGCGTTCCTGCCAGAGGACAAAAGGATCACCCTCCAGAATGGAGGAAGAAGATTTCTTTTGCTCTATTTTCCTGCGCACCCAGCAATTGGGGAAAAAACGGTATCGCAAATCCATTGAACCTCGTTAAAAACAGCATAAACTACCCCGCCGCAAGCGTCGGGGTAGTAGACCCGTGGCTTTGCAATAAAGTGACTTGGGGTGCAGCAATCTACCAACTCTTTATTTTCAGTGTAGCACCACACCGGCTTATTGTACAAATGAAATAGGCAGAGCCTCTGCTTTCGTCTTTTTTCGCTTATAAACCTGGAAAAATGATCTGACCCGAATTTCTCATCAGCTCAGGCAGTGCCAGAGTCAAAGTTTTTGGCAGTAGATCACCGGGAACGCCCTTTCGCCGATGCAGATTTCGGTCGTTGTCGAGAGAGTCTTTGACAAGGTACTTCCTGTTTTGTACCTTAATCGTTCGATACCCGGGATACAGACGCAAGCAAAGGCAGCAGCTTTTTGTGCTGCCGGGTTTGTCTTGCAGGGCAGATACGGTCGAATTGAATGCCGATTGCATAAAAACAGAAGGAGAGCCTTATGGCAGCGACAATTTTTTACAGAGAACGAACCAAAGATAAAAAAGGTGCAAAGACCCCACGTTTCAGAGTCGTTGCTGTATCTGGACTGGAGCTTAACCTCTGTGTTTCACATTTACGCCAGTCCGAACTCGAGCAGATCGCCAGGGTATGCGGAGCTGAACTGGTTGCCCTTAATGGCGGTGAAAAGCACAGGGAGAGGAAAAAGCAATGACCCTTGTTCGGGAACAGGATGGGAAAAGACTACATGTGAAAAGCGCCCTCATGGGAGAGAGCCTGGTGAGTAAGGAGTTCATCGATAACCTCGATATTGCCCCCCAGGAACGATTATACCCGGACGTGGTCGTCATGAAAATCGGCGGGCAGTCTATCTGTGACCGGGGGGTCAAGGCACTACCGGCAATTTTGCGTGAGCTGGTCGCCAATCGAACAGAACATAAACTGCTGATTACCACCGGCGGCGGCACGCGGAGCAGACATATCTATACCATTGGCCTTGAAATGGGAATGCCAACCGGTGTTATTGCCAAGTTTGGCAGTATGGTCTCAGAACAGAACGCCCTGATGATCGCCACCCTTCTCTCTCCATGGGGCGGGGTGAAAATAAGCCATTCTGATATCGTCAAGCTGCCGACCTTTTTCGCCGAGGGTATTATGCCGGTGATGCATGGCATGCCGCCGTATGACTATTTTGCCATCAAGCCGAAAGTGGGCAGGATCCCGATTCATCGCACCGACGTTGGCCTGGTTATCCTCGCCGATCTGATTGGCACCAGGACAGCGTTATTTATCAAGGATGAAGACGGCCTGTATAGCGATGATCCCAAAAAAAATCCCAAGGCCGAATTCATCCCTGAAATTGGTGCCCAAGATCTTCTTGACAAGAACCAGGATGATCTTGTCATCGAAAGGCCATGTCTGGAGATTTTACAGCACAGTGAGGTCCTAGAAAGACTCCACATCATCAATGGACTGGTCCCCGGAAATATCACCAGGGCCATTAACGGAGAACATGTAGGCACCTATATCTACAGGCAATAAGAGCCCCTGACACAGATCGAGCCGAGCGAGACTTTTTGTAGCCGGGCTCTACGGGGGACGAGGAAAATACAGGGGTTGGGCCTGGAAGCCGCCCCTGCAACGAGGTCAATGGACGGGTCGCAGTTAGCTCAAGGGTATGCTCAGGGCGATGCTGAGATTCGCAACTCCTTGAGATGTTCCAGCAGGTTATCCACCAACAGTCTGGTGGAAGCAAGGATCGCTTCAATCTGGCCCCTGGTTGCATTATCAACATGAATACCACAGGCAACCGAAACGACACCGTTAATCTCGACGGCGACCCGTTCGGCAATCTCACAGGCTATTCGATCTTCCTTGTGCCCGCAGACAGTGATGACCGAGGTTGACGCACTTGTTGACGTCGAATCAGCTAGGCTTGGTCGGGCCTGTGAAAGCGCCACGGCTCCGATATGGCCCTTGTCTCCCCCTGATATTGAAATATTCAGATCATCCCCCAACCAGGAGGCCTCCAGCACAAGTGGGATTTGCTGCGTATCACATGTAAAACGAACAGACATATGTCGTCCCTATGCGGGTTGAGTATCCCGCAGCAGAGAGGCTAACTCTTCGCCCTTACCGGTTCGCCCTGACCTTGACAAGTCTCAAGGCTATTTCCTCGGGAGTATCAGCACCGATTTCAAGGCCGATGGGACTGTCCACCCTGTCGATATCACGTTGGCAAAAACCTTGGGCCAGGAGGGCCTCGTAAATGGTGTTTCGTTTTTTCTTGCTGCCAATCATGCCAATGTAGCCAGCATCCGTGCGGAGCGCCTGCTCAAGGACCCTGCTGACGTTGCAGTAAAACCTTTTCCTGCAGTTCACTGGCGACCTCATGGTCCCTGCCGATCCCCAGGATCAAAAGTCGAACCGCTGCTTGCTCCGAGGGTAACGCAGTTATGAGTATGGGCCGTTCCCCCTGATGGTACGCCCTTCTCAGAGCAACATATGAAGACACATCCGTGGGCGCAATCTTCTGGAGCAGTATTCGCAGGGCGCCGCCGCAAATCATATCCTCCCTGGCGACATCATCAGCGGTCAAATGAAAACGCATCTCTTTTCCGGGTTGACCTTCTGCAAACATCTTCTTTGCTTGGGCAATACAGGTCCCTTCAATACGTCCACCGCCGATGGTCCCGACAATCGATCCATCTGCATGCACCACCATTTTAGCGCCGGCACGTCTCGGCGTAGAACCCGAATGGTCAACAATGCGGACAAAAATAGCTGGCGCCCCTTTTTCAAGGGCCCCGATAAGCAATCAAGCAGATGCTGCACAGCAGTCCCCGTACATTTTCTCAAACTTTTTTGCAATGAGCTATGCCGTTAACGCCACCAATGCATGCAGCAACAGATTCGTCCCCTTTGCGAGCTGCTCTTTGGAACTGTATTCGGCTGCGGCATGGCTGATCCCCTTGCGGCATGGTACAAAGATCATCGCCATCGGCATGATCGTCGACATATAGGCGGCATCATGGCCGGCACCGCTCAACATTCTCGTATACTGAAGCCCCAGTTTTTTTGCCTGATCCTCGAGCACTGAGAGCAAAAAAGGATCACTGATCGAGGGGCGACTCTGACTTATCTTGACGTGATCAATGCTGGTGGCTGTCTGCTGCGCTATTTGCCTTTCCCGGGTAAATATCCGCTCCAGACATTCTGTCACCAGATCGTTCGACTCTGAACGGATATCAAGGGTAAAATAGACCTTTTCCGCGATAACGTTCGAGCCGTTCGGCAGCACATCAATCCTCCCGACCGTGGCAGTAAAATACGGCTTTCTCGCGAGCATTTCCCCGCCTATATCATAAATCTCGCCAATCAGTTTGGTGGCCGCTGCCACGGCATCCGACCTCATATCCATCGGCGTATTGCCGGCATGATCGGCCTTGCCGGTGATGACGAAATCAAAGCGGGTGACCGAACAGATACCAGTGACTAGGCCTACGTCAAGCTGTTTTTTTTCCAGAATCGGTCCCTGTTCAATATGAAGTTCCAGGAATCCGTCAAAGTTCGACGTCTCAAAAAGAGCGCTGCCCGGGGCTAACCGGGAGAGATCACCACCCCACTCACAAACGGCATCGCCTAATCGCTGTCCGGTGTCCCGGTGTGTAAGCTGCAGCATCTCCTCGTTGAAATTGCCGGTGGCAAGGCGGCTGCCAATGCAAGAGAGACGAAATTCAGACGGTTCTTCGGCGAGAAAATCGATGCCAACGATATTTTTCTTTGGCCTATATCCGTGCTCTTTCATGGAGCGGACAACCTCAAGAAAAGCGAGCACGCCACTTACCCCGTCAAAACGGCCACCGCAGGGAACCGTATCGGTGTGCGACCCGACGCCGACACTTTTTCCGCCGCTCAAACTTCCTTCGTAAAGGGCAAGCAGGTTGCCCGCCGCGTCGGTATTCACCTCGAGCCCGGCCTGCTGAAAAGCGTCAGCGAGCCAACCACGCATCTCCCGGTATTCATGCGTAAACGACCTTCTGGTATAGGGAGAATCAGCCTCGGTCATCTCCGCTGCAGTCATATGGGTTTGCCAGAGACGCTCTGAATTGATCTTCATCACGATTTCTCCAGAACAGGTTTCAAAAACCTGCCGTTGCCCGGTTCCGCCAGAACAGCGGTGTTATCACTGATTACTTTGCCGCGCAAAAAGGTCTTTGTCAGCGCAAAGTCAAGAGTCATCCCCTCATAGGGACTCCAGTCAGAGATGTTATTGCCGCTTTGCCGGGGATCGTAGGTATACGGCGCTTGTCTGAAGATAGCGATATCCGCATCTTTTCCGACCGCTAACACCCCTTTTCTGTCATCCAGGTTAAACAGTCGTGCCGGATTTTCTGCAATGACACGAGCAGCTTTCACCGGCGAGATCCCGTGGTTCCTGCATCCTGTAAGAAGAAGCGGATAGAGGGCTTCGAGACCGGGTGCACCCGAGGCATTTTTCAGCATGTTGGGATCGTTCTTACGATCAAGTGACCAGCTCACATGGTCAGTGGACACCACGGTCACCTCACCCTTGTCGAGGTGATTCCAGATCGCCTCGACTTCCACTTTCGGGCGGATCGGCGGATTGATCTTGCAGAGCCCTTTTAGTTTTGGTCCGTGTTCCTCGTGGTTCAGGGTCAGGTAATGGATGCAGGCCTCGACAGTCGTGTCCGCACCCTGCCGTCGGTAAGCGGCGCACATCTCATACCCACGCCCCACAGAACAATGAACGACATGGCCGCGGCAGCCGGTCTCGAGGGCCAGTTCATAGATTTCAACCATGGCAAGGGTCTCGGTAATTCTCGGTCTGCTGGCCGCGTGTGTTGTCCAGTCAGTGGCGCCGGACGCCTTCACCCGGTCGATGTAGTACCGTACCGCTTCATCGTTTTCGTTGTGAACTCCGGCTATCACCCCGTACTTGGCGATCTCGCCGAAGCATTCATAGAGCATGTAATTGGGAATACGGGGAAAGCGTTTCGGATGGGTACCAAAGGTTGAAAATTTGAACCCTGCGGCACCGGCTGCCACCAGCTCTCCTATACGCTTTGCCCCTTCTTCCGGGTCAACTGTTGCGTAAAGAGCAAAGTCTACCCGACTATGCTCCTCACCTTCCCTGATTTTGCCCGTAAATCTTTCGGCGGTGCAGATCAGGTTGCCGTCATCATAGGGCATATCAACAATTGTGGTAATTCCACCTCCAGCGGCCGACCTGGTGGACCAGGCAAACCCTTCCCGCCCTTTCTGGCTGTTGGAGTGGACCTGCGCATCTATGCCACCGGGCATGACGAGCGAGCCGCTCTCATCAAAAAACATGTTTGCCTGCGGGATATCGCCGCTGCCGATTTCAGAGATTTTTTCGCCGGTTATGGCGATATACCCGTCTGAAATAATCGCATCTTTTGTAACGATATCGCCTTTTATTACACAGTCAAATACGTTCATTTTCAACTGATATGCTATTGGTTTAACAGAGTTGGCAACCAGAGACAGAGCTGGGGAAAGGAGATAACCAGTGTCAACGCCACGAGGTTTGCCACAAGAAACGGAGTAACACCCCTGAAAATAGTGCTCAAGGGAATATCCTTGCGCAGGCCTTTCAGGACAAAGACATTGATACCCACCGGCGGGGTTATCATCCCAATCTCAATCACCATGACATTGACGATACCCCACCAGAGCGGGTCATAACCAAGCCCGGTTACCACAGGAAAAACAAAGGGCAGGGTAAGGAGCATCCCGGCAATGGCATCGAAGATTGCCCCCAGCGCCATGTAGATAAACACCAGGGTCCAGATCACCATGACCGGGGACAGGCCTAAATCGATGACCCATTTAACCAGTGCTTCGGGCATATGGGAAAGGGTAATGAAATAGGTAAAAATATTGGCACCGGTCATAATGACATACAAGAGGGCAATGCTGCCGACCGCGGAACGCATGGTGGCGCTGAGACTCTCTTTGGTCAGCTTTTTGCGAACCAGTGCGGTAAAAGCCGTGAGGATGAGTCCTACCGAGGCACCTTCGTTGACCGTGAAAAATCCAGAATAGATGCCTCCCATGACAATGAAGATAATCGACAACGAGGCCCAGTTGTCCTTTGTCCTTGCCAGCCGCTTTGCCCGGGAGCTTTTTTCCGAGCGCATGGCGTTCTTCGGAAATATCATCAGATAAATCCTGACGGCAACAGCAAAAAGGAATACCGACAGCATTGCCGGGATGATCGCCGCAAGAAAGAGACTGACAATAAACTCTTCGACCTGCACCGCGTAGAGCACCATAATGATGGAAGGTGGAACTATGGAGCCCAGTGTCCCGCCTGCGGCAAGCGTTCCGGTGGAAAGCTCCTGGGCATAGTTCCTTTTTTCCATTTCCGGCAGCGCAATTTTCACCATCGTCGCGGTGGTGGCGATGGAAGAGCCTGAAATGGCACCGAAGCCGCCGCAGCCAAGAATTGTCGCAATGGAAAGTCCGCCCTTCCAGTGGCCAACCCAGGCATTTGAGAACCGGTAGATATCCGAGGAAAGCCCGGCAACTCCGGCCATACCGCCCATCAGGATAAAGATCATGATGACTGAGAATTCATGGTTTGAAAGCGTGGAAACAATCTCCGTGCCCATGAGACTGAGCATAGCTGCAAAATCTCCGGTCAACACTACATAACCCCCCGCGCCAACCACTGCCATGGCAATCCCCACCGGGATATGACAGCAGATCGCAACAATCAGGCAGGCAAGTCCCAGTAAACCCGTTTCAATAGGTGTCATGTTCGGTCCTTTTTCCCTGTTCTTCGGTATTGGGATCGTCCGTCTCAGCCGCATCGAGGTCCGCCAGTTCCACCGGCGAAAAAACCCTTTTCAACTGCAACAGGGTCATCAGCAGTTGAACAATAACGGCAATGGTTAAGAGGACACTTACCGTCAGCCATACCGGCCAGATAGGAAGGCCGATCAGCCATGTCGTTTCGTTATTTGTCCAGACATGTCGGGTATACTTATAGAGTTGGAAAACAATAATCGAGAGGATGACAAAGGTTGCGACCGCTCCAAGCCAATCAAGCAGCTCCCGGACGCGCCAGTTCACCGTCTGACCAACAAATCTGACTGAAACGTGGCTGCGGTCGACAAAGGAGGCAGGAAAACAGGCCGCTGCCGTAATGATAATAAACTCACCGGTGATGTCGCTGAAGCCAGGAATTGGCGTACTGAACAGTTCTCTCCCGATAATGTCGAAAAGGATGACCAAGGAAAGAATGATCAGACCGCCAAGCCCGATAAAAGCGACATATTCGCTTATGTTTTTTATGAACTTTTCCATTGCTCTCTCCCGTAAAGCAGGTTCAACGAGCTGGTTGTGCATCTCCTTTCAACTGGTTGCCGCCGCCGACAACTGCAGTCCGACCATACCGGATTGCCCGGCAATTACGGCAGCCCGGATTTTCACTGAAAATCCGGGCTGTTGATAACGGGAGACTACTTGTTCATCATGGCCTGAGCTTCAGCTTTTGCCTTGAGCATCTCCTGGTACAGGTTGACACCGGCATCGTTTTTTACATCAAATTCATCCTTGATGCCGGCCATGGAAACCTTCACCTGGTCGACATCGGCAGCCGGCCAGTCAGTGACCTTATGCTTCTTGTCTTCGCGCAGTTTTTTAATCCCTTCGGCTATCTGCTTGTCAAGGTTACCGTTCCATGTTCTCGTCAGCCATACACCACGGTACTTGTCCAGAGCTGCTTTGGCCTTTGGTGGCAGGCTGTCATATTTTTTCTTGTTCATCGGGAAAAGCAGGGCGACATTGCCGAGCTGAACATTGAGAACGTGATGTTTGGTAGCGTCTGCGATCCTGAAATTCCACATGTTGCCATCATCCATCAGACAGCCGTCAAGCACCTTACGAGAGATGGCTTCAGCTATTTTGGTCGCTCCAATACCACCGATAGGCACGGCATCAAGCTGTTTGACAATCTTGCCCTGAATCGGCCCCCCCGCTCTCAGTTTCAAGCCCTTTACCTTGGCAAACGAACTGATATCCTTGCGGGCATGCAAGGTATAGGGGCCAATCTGGCCGATTGCCATAATCTCCAGATTATCCATACTGGGCATGAGCCCCTTTGCATACATGTTCCAGGCGGTGAGACCAGCTTCTTGGGAGCTTGAAAACTCAAACGGCAGCTCAAAGAGGGAGAGCTCGGGAAAGCGGCCAGGGGTATAGGCGGCAACGACCTCGGCAATATCAACAACCCCGTCCTCAACCAGCTTGAGTTGGGATTTTGGACTGGAGCCTAAGGTCCCGCCAGGATAATGTTCTATCTTGAGGGTTCCCTCGGATGCCTCTTCAACCCGTTTTATAAACTCGGGGATGGTCACGGAGTTGGTGATGCTCTTTGGTGACACAAAACTGGCGAATTTTAAAACCACAGGCTCGACCGCCAGACACTGGCTGCTTATGAGCAGGGACATACCGAGTAATGCGGGAATCAATTTTTTCATCTTTCCTCCTTTGGCTGACGCCATTTTTTCGGGTTGAGGGTTGTATATCCAGTCCGTTCCTGCAGGAAGCTGACGAGAAACAATAAAAAGAGCACAAAAGGTGGACAATGACAACCTATACGCCAAGGGCGAGTCGCAGACCATTTTCAATCATTGCAGCTCTTTTCTTGAGTAAAACGATCAACTGCCTGGTCATTTCGCCGGTTACCCGCTCGCTGGGACCGGCCACGGACAGGCCGGCAAATATACGGCCATTCTGGTCGAAAAGGGGTACTGAAACAGCACGTGCGCCAACATCAACCTCTGAGTCACTGATTGCGTATCCCTGTTTTTTTATCTGGGCAAGATCGCCCCTCAGGACATCTGCATCAACAATGGTTTTTTCGGTTAATCGCCGAAGAGAGGTATCTGCCAGGTACTGTTCTATGAACTCCTCGTCCTTATTGGCGAGCAGAATCTTCGAGGTTGCCCCGGTACTGAGGGGCAGCCGTCTACCAGGTTCTATGGTGAACTTGACCAATCGTTGAGGCTCTACCGGGTCCAACGTCAGGACCTCTTCTCCGGTCAGCATTGTCAGAAACGCGGTCTCGCCGGTTTCCTGACAAAGCGCCTCCAGATGGGGTCGGATAACTTCCAGGACCTCCATATCCTTGTCCATCACATACCCAAGTCGGGCAATCATAAACCCCAGACCGTACAATTTGGTTCGCGGCTTACGCCTGAGAAGTTGTCTTTTTATTAGAAATTCCAAATACTTATAGACAGAACTCAGGGGTATCCCCAGTTTTTCCGATATCTCTTTCGCAGAATATTCACGTTTGTCGATATCATAGAGATCAAGGATATCGATCGCCTTCTCCAGTGAATTGAATTTCTTTTGAGCCATAATAAACGCAGGCGCACTATTCTCCGAAACGATTAGGCAAGTTTGCCAATAGCCTCGAGTTTGTCGGCGATATCGCCCATCTGCAACTTCTCAAGCCCTGCCCTTGTCTGCATGCCTGATTGGGCATCCCAGTTCCAGAGCTGATAGAATCTGGTGAGCATCTCCTCATACTTGTCTTCGTCGGCAATACTTCCCTTGTTAGGCCCAGATATTACCGCTTCCTTGCGGTATCTTTCGGGCGGTAAATCGTCTTTTCTCGTCAAATTGGTTAACAGGCCGTTAATCGCCTTTTCAAGGTTACGACCGACACAGGCATAGTGATTCATCAGTTCATCTTCAGAGACCTCAATGCCCAGGGCTGAGCTGATAAGCTCGACATAGTTGCCAGGTGTCAGGAAGTTGCCCCCCGACCAGGTACCGACGTAGTTACAGAGGCCCATATTGTCTTCGAGCTCCTTGGTACGGGCCTGCCAGAACACGCCTTCGGGCTGACCGTCATAGTCGGTGGCATTAAAGGTGCCCGGCCTCGGATGCGGTCCGAACCGAATGCTGCCACTGGTGGAGCCACGCAGATGACGACCGCTGACCGGAGACGTCGAAACAGCCAAACCCCATCCCTTCGGGACCCGGAACGGTTCTATGGACGGCTGTCCTTTCATATGCGACAGCAGGTACTTGGAGTTCTGGCCAATTTTCTCGGCTGCTTGCAGTGCTCCTTCAGCAAGCAGATCACCGATATCTTCACGGTAGGCGAGTTTTTTGATCATCGCCGCCAGGGCGTCGCCATCTCCCCACTTCAGCTCAACGCCGCCCGTATCTTCCTTGGTGATATATCCCCTTTCGTAACATTCAAAAAGCCAGGAGATACCAGACGAGACGTAATCGGAATCAAGGCCCATCTGATTGGTCAGGAGCCACACATAGACGACTGCCTCGGGCTCAAAAAGGTCAAAACGGGAGGCATGCCCCATAATGGTGTTGATCCAGAACCCCTCACCTTTCATCCCCTCAAAGCGCCCTTTGTCAATTTCCATATACGAAGAACAGCCGGTGGGACAAAGATGACAGGCCCGCATGCCTTGCCGCATTGTCGGCACCCCGGTTTCCCGGTTCATCAACTGAATCCGTTTTTCCTTTTCCACAAATTCGTTCTGACCGTTGCGTACGACCATGATTCGATCCCAGGACTCGAATTCGGGATCGGATAAAAAGTTAGTCAGCGATTTCCTCATGGGCTTGACATTGGGCTCTTCAGCGCATTGCCGGGAGCACTGGGCAATAGCGGCCATGAAGCGTGCCGGATCGGCAACCCCGATTTTTCCGGTGCCGCGCACGGCGATCCCTTTGAGGTTCTTGTCGCCCATGACGCAGCCGACCCCTGAGCCGCCGGCGGCCCGCGAACCGTCGACCATCACCGCAGAGCCGCGCACCCGGTTTTCACCGGCAGGGCCGATAAGGGCAGTTTTCAGCTGGATATCGTTGTTGGTCCTGCGGAGCCACTCTTCCGATTGAGGAACAGTCAGCCCCCAGAGGCCTGCAGCATCGCGGATCTCCACCGTCTCATCATGAATGTAGAGGTAGACCGGTTTTTCCGCCTTGCCGGTGATGATAATGTTATCGTACCCTGCATATTTCATCTCCGGCCCGAAAAAACCGCCCACATTCGCCGACCCCTTACCACCGGAGAAAACACTGATACAGGAGACATCAATCCGACAGGATCCAGGCGCCAGGGTTCCGTTGAGGAGCCCTGCCCCGATACAGAGCAGATTTTCCGGATCATTCCATTTTGTGCCGGGCTTGATCTCGTTTGCCATAATAAGGGAGTTGATGCCGCGTCCTCCCAGGGTCTTTTTGACGTAAGGCATTGAATCTTCTGTCCATATCTTGTTCGTCCCCAAATCAACGCGCAGTATCTTACCGCCCAGACAGTTTCCTGGGTCGCTGCTCGTTTTTTTCTTTTCAGCGGGTTCAGGTTTCTTGCCGCCCACCGAAAGAGCAAAGTAGACACAGTGTTTTGCACAGAGAAAATCCTCTTCTCCGGCACAGTTATCACAGCTGTTGTCAACAGACCACCTGAGATAACCGTTTTGTGGATTGCGATAGACGTCAATACTTGATTTTGCTGGCCAGAAGGAGCCGGTATGATGATAGGAACAGATCAGTTGACAGGTTTTACAGCTGTAGCATTTGCCCGGGTCAAAGCGCAGATACATAGATAACCTCCGATACTCTACTCAATATGGGTTGATGTAACTTTTTACTGCTTAATAACCTCCGGTACTCCACTCGCTATGGGTTGATTCAAGGTTTTTTTAATATTTGTCGAGCTGTTTTCTTACGTTTTCCAGGATTTCTTCCGGTGCCTTTGCCGGGATGTATTTATCCGGGGTAAGAGCATCACCCGGTCTTCTCGTGGCGACAATACCGACCTTGGCAACCATGAGATCCTTCTCAAGTGGATCGCACCTGTCTGCCTTAACGCCCGGAATGACAAAAATATCCTCATCACCCCGCATTCTCGCTGCCAGGGCCCATTCCACCTGGGTCCAGTCATGCGGATCAATATCATCGTCAACAACGATGACCAGTTTCAGCAGGTTGGTATGTCCCATGGCCAGCATGATCGCCCGTTTTCCCTCGCCCGCCTTGGGCTGGTGCATACTGATGATAGCGTGCACCCGGCCCATACCACCCTCGGTTATCAGGACATTGGTGACATTCGGGATCTTTTTTTTGAGGGCATGGCAGGTGGTGGCGCCGATGGCGGCACCGCCGAGAAGGAGATGTTCCGGGGCATACCCGGGAAGAATAGCCTGATAAATCGGGTCGCGGCGATGGGTCACGGTTTTTATGGAGACCCGGTTGCACGGCCCGTAATACTCGTAAAAACCGTGAAATTCGGAAACAGCTCCTTCTTCAACGGCATCTTCACCATGAAGGACGCCTTCCAAAACAATTTCCGCCGCTGCGGGTACCTCGAGATCAACTGATTTACATTTGACGAGCTTCAACGGCTCATTAAGCAGTCGGCCGGCAATTTCATATTCATCGTGGCCAAGGTCCACATAGAACTGGGAGGCAAGAAGCACGGCCGTATGATTGCCGATAGCGACTGCGATTTCAAGGGGTCTGCCCATCGCCTCGGCTTTCCTGAGCAGGGCATGGAGATGGTGGGTCGGGGCAATGCCGGCGAGCAGCGCATTTCCCCCCTCGACCCTCAGTCGGGCGATGGAGATATTTCTTTTGCCGGTTTGCGGATCGCGGGCAACAATGACGCCAGCACTGATATAGGGCCCCTGTTCCCGTTCGAACCAGACCGGCACCGGCAACAGTTGTTGTATATCAGGCCCACCTTCGAGCACAACGTCCTGTACCGGTCCCACCTTGACGAGCTCCGGCGCGACACCGTTGTCAATGGCCTCAAGACATCTTCTCTGTAAATCTTCAGGGGCGACACCAAGCCCCAGGGCAATCTTCGCATAACTGTTGAACAGATTGCCGAGTACCGGGATGTCATACCCCTTGACGTTTTTAAACAGTTGAGCCTTGTCATGGCCGCGATGGAGCAACACTGCCCCCAGCTCAAAAACCGGATCAACCTCGATCTCGACATTATGGATGTATCCGTGCTTGTCAAATGTATCGATAACCGTACGCAGGCTCTGGTTCATGGGTGCAGTCTCCACTTGCAACAACGTTTATGCCGAATCCTCTTCCATCTGTTTTTTGACGTCCATGATCGCCTCAAAGATCTGGCTGTATCCCGTGCATCTGCAAAGATTGCCGGACATGTAATAGCGCATCTCATCGGCATTGAGGTCTTTCTTCTCCTCCAGCATCGCCTTTGCCGTCAAAACCATACCTGGCGTACAGAAACCGCACTGGATGGCGCCCTTGTCCACAAAGGCCTGCTGCAGCGGATGCAGGTTGGGACCGTCGGCCAACCCTTCGATGGTGGTGATCGACTTGCCGTCAGCCTTTACGGCCAGATAGAGACAGGAGTTGACCGGCGCACCATCGACAAGGACGGTACAGCTGCCACATTCGCCCTCACCACAGCCTTCCTTGGTGCCGGTCAGTCCCAGTTTGTTGCGGAGAACAGATGTCAGCGTCCATTGGGATTCAACAAGGAGGGAGACCTTCCTGCCGTTTACCGTAATTGAAATTTGCTTTTCCATGATTGATTTCACACTCCCTGGACAAGGGTTTCAAGAGCTTTGACCGTCAACACCGAGACCATTTCAAGCCGATATTCGGCAGAACTTCTCACATCACTGATAGGTGAGGCCTCACTTGCCGCGCTACCGCCGACCGCAGCGAAATCAATGTCGTCGACGCGGCGCCCATCAATCATCTGTTCGGCTTGCCGGGCCCGGACCGGCGTCGGGGCAACAGCCCCCAGTACCAGCCGTACATTCTTGCATGTCCGGGTCTGTGGATCGACACAAAGGGCGAGGGCGACACCGGTGACAGAACAGTCCATGGCCTGTCGGGGACCATGCTTGAGGTAGAGCATTTTGGTGCCTGCCTCAGGCTTGGGAATGAAGATCGAGGTCAGTATCTCATCATGTTCAAGGGCAACACTGCCGGGGCCCGTGAAAAAATCCGAGATTGGCAGTTGCCGTTGGCCATCAGGGCCAACGATGGTCAGCACTGAATCAAGGGCCACCAGCCCCGGCGACATATCGGCGGAGGGCGCCGCATTACAGATGTTACCGCCGATTGTTGCCAGGTTTCTCACCTGGGGCGAACCCACCAAATAGGCGGCCCGGGCGATCATCGGCAGGCTGTCATTGATGGCCTGATTATCCACCAGTGCCGACAGAAGAACCGCTGTACCGATGCTGATCCCCTCCGGACCTGACTCGATCCTGCTCAACTCGTCCATATTGGAAATGTTGACCAGATGTTCCGGAGTCCTACTCCCCCTTTTCATCTGGATAAGTATATCGGTACCCCCGGCAATAATTCGGGCACCTTCACCAAGCTCTTTGAGGCACTGACAGGCTTCGGCTGCTGTTGCCGGTTCATGATATCCAAAAGGTTTCATCAGTTCACACCTCCAGCAGCATTGTTTTCATTTTTCTTTTTTTCCTCAAGAGCCTCCAGTACCCTTTCAGGGGACATGGGAAGATCTGTCAAACGAACACCGACAGCATTAAAAATGGCGTTGCCGACAGCGGCGGTAACCGGGTTGGTCACCCCCTCACCGACACCCTTGGCGCCAAACGGCCCGGTGGGTTCGGTCATATCGGCGATAATCGGTGTCACCGGCGGCATATCGGCAAAGGTCAGGAGCTTGTAATCAAGGAACCCCGGATTGCGGAGGCGACCGCTCTTTTCATCGAAAGAGGTGTCCTCCATGAGTGCATAACCGATGCCCATGTGCATACCACCACTTATCTGACTTTCAACGCTGTTGCGGTTGATTGGTGTGCCGACATCGGCGCCGCTGACGGCGTTGACTACCTGGACATGGCCTGTTCTGGTGTCGACATGGACCTCGACAAAGCAGACAACAAAATGAGGGGGACAGGCACTGGGCCGGATCGAGGCCTCTCCGACAGGAGAGCCCAGACAGCTTGCCTGGGATTTATCCAGCAAGTCCACCAGGGAGATCGTTTTCTTTTCATCCTTGACGGAGAATATCTTCTTGTCTTGACAGACCAGATCTTCGACAGGGGTTTCAAGCATCTCGGCAGCCCAGCCAAGAAGGGTCTTTTTCAGCTTTTTCGTAGCCTCGACAACAGCCAGACCGGTCCCGTAGTTGCCGCGGCTCGCGTGGGTTGGGACATCAAAGAGCGTTGTATTGGTATCGGCATCGGGCAAGATCACCTCTTCGTAATCAATACCGAGCTCTTCGGCTATCATTGCCGCATACGCGGAGCGATTGCCGCCGCCAGCATCGGCAGATGCGTTAAGGAGAACGGCTGTGCCGTCCTCGTTCATCTTGACGATGGCACCGGCATAGTCCATGATATAGTTGGACGGCGTGGTGGAACCCGCACCTGAGGTGTGAAACCCTCTGGCCATACCGATCCCTCTCTTTATATGCGGAGAATCGGTTTCGTTGTTATTCCGGGAGGACCAGCCAATGGCTTCGGCACCCTGCCGCATCATCTCTTCAGTGGCACAGCTCACGATGCTACAGATGACATCGGTGGACTGGCCGTAGAAGGTCTCGCCTTCACCGATATGATTTTTCATCCGCAGTTCGACTGGATCTATCCCGAGTTTGTCGGCAATCTCGTCAACAAGGGTCTCGACCGCCCAGTGAGCCTGGGGATTACCGGCACCGCGCATGGCGCACATCGGTGGGGTGTTGGTATAGACGGTTGTGCCTTTCACTCGCTTGTTAGGACAGCGATACATGGAGAGACAAAAACCAGCGGTCAGCTTCATTTTCGAGCCACCGCTGAAGGCATAGGCGCCTGTGTCATCGATGACTTCTACATCCATGGCAGTGAGGGTGCCATCGTTTTTGACACCGACCTTGACCTTAACCTCCATGGGATGGCGGCCATACGCAAGAAACATCTCCTCACGGGATTTTTCGCCGCGCACCGGTTTACCTGTCTTGAACGCCAGAAATGCACAGATAGGCTCAATCCAGCCGGTATGGATATGAGCGCCAAAGGAACCACCCAGGTAGGTCCAGTGACAGTTCATCTTGCTTATGGGGATACCCAGTGAGGCCGCTATATTCTTGCGCATGGCATGGATGGACTGGGTTGTTCCGTAAATATCGATACCACCGGCCGTATTCGGCACACAGGTAACAACGGTACGCTCAATGGGAGCGGGATTCGGCCGTGATGTCCGATACGTCCTTTCGATGATCAGGTCTGCTTCGGCAAAACCCTGGTCCATATCGCCGAGAACCTTTTCCTGCTCGTCGACAATATTGTTCTCAACGGTAATAGGGGTATCGCCGCGCCATGCATGTGTGTGTATTTTCGGCGCATCTGCGGCAAGACTCTTTCGCATATCAAGAGCGGATGGCAGCACCTCATATTCCACTTCAATCAGCTCGAGCGCCTGTTCAGCAATCTCCGGGGTCACCGCTGCCACCGCAGCGACCCGGTCTCCGAAATGCCGGACCTTGCTTTCCAGCAGGAAGCTGTCATAGTACATGACATTGGGGATAAACAGAAACTGATGCATGGTTGGATGCTTGGGGACATCCTCGTGGGTGATGACCGCTTCCACCCCTTCCAGGGCCAAGGCCTTGCTGGTGTTGATGGAGACGATATTGGCGTGAGCGTGAGGGCTGCGGAGGATCTTCACATGCAGCGTTCCCGGGAAGAGATAATCACCGGAGTATTTCAATGTACCGGTAACCTTTTCGATCGCCTCAATCTTGGGATACTTCTTGTTGATCACCCTGAAATCATTACCCATATTGATTTCTCCAAATAAAGGGACAGGTTGACGAATGTTCACCTCGCGTGGTGGAATGCAACACCGGAACCAATCTATTCTCGTATTACGAGAATAGATTATCAGAATACGATCATTTTAATACCATATTTCCTACTGATCTGTCAAGTATTTTGGCCAGACCAACATTCCCGAAGTGGAGGCATACCTGGTTGGAAGTCATGCCTTTTTTGCCATTACTGAGGTGTTCCAACGCCCGAGGGCTTATACGCATGCCTATAACTACTCAGGGAACTGGTGCAGGTGAGAAAAACCGCAATGTTCTCGTGTTGTGAGCAACAACGCACTGAGCAAGAGAAGCTGTTCCGGCGCGCTGCGCACGCCGGAACAGCGAGTTGCGCTCTGCACTCGCTGTTATCGGTACTCATCACTGCGACCTACTCGCCTACTTCCAAGCCATATCAGGGGCGGTCTTCCTTGCTGTATGTTGCTGCGATATAATCAACCAGTTCGGTGACGTACCTGTCTCCCCACCCGGCTGAATCGGCTGAGCCAAGAGCGTTTTTAATGGCTGAGCCAAGAAAGCTTTGTACGGCAAAAGCATCTGCCATTTTACCATAATACCGAACATCTTTGAGACCATTGGCAATGGAAAAGGCCAGCTTGTCACGGTCCTTGTCCACTGCCCCGGCCTTGATGAAGTCCATCATGCCAGAGTGGTTGGGACCTGCGGCTAAGACCTCGTAGAGCATGGAGCGCTTCAGCCCGGCAAGATCAGCCATGGCAAAGGCCTCGGACATGGCACAGGTAAAGGTCATGGACATAAAGTTGTTGATCAATTTCAGGGTATGTCCAGCACCAATGGGGCCGACATGAAAGACATTTTCTCCCAAATCGTCGAGCACCGGTTTTGCCCGGGTAAAATCTGCTGGATCACCTGCGGCCATGATATTTAACAGGCCATCCTTGGCGTGTGCCGGTGTTCTGCCAAGCGGTGCATCCATCATTGCACAGTTCTTGTCTTTGCAGGCCTGTGCAAGGGCCAAGGTCGAACCAGGAAGTGAGGTGCCGAAATCAATCACCAGGGTTCCTGCTCGTATACTGCTAAGTATCCCCTGGTCACCTCGCATAACTGTTTCTACTGTAGTGGAATTATCCACGCAGAGCATGATGATATCGGCTGTCGCCGCCAATGCCCCGTAGCTCTGCACCTCGATCGCTCCCCGTGCCACCGCCGCATCAATGGGCGCCCTGTTGTTGTGGGCGATGACGGTGAGCTGGTATTCAAGATCCTGCAGTCGTGCTGCCATGGCCGACCCCATCAGGCCAAGGCCAATAAAACCGATGTTGGTAGAGCGGTGGTCTCCCATGAATTCTCTCCTTGAAGTATGTTTAGCCAGCAACAGATGCTGGCTCGGGGTGGCCGTCCCTGGTGATCACATTGATGTCAGCCATGGGAATGGCCCTGACAGGAGCAGTGGTACAGCGCGTTGTTTCGCTGCACCAGACCAATGCCTGTTATCTCAACAGACAGACTGACGGCCGGCAGGAGGCTGTCATACCTATGGCGCCATACTGTTTTGATGTTACAGGAAAAGCGGGCGTAGATGTTTATCAAAAAGGTTACTGCAGACATGCTTTCCCACCACAGCCTGGTGTTCTTCAACTGCTTTCAGGTAGGACTCCCCCAGCTCAGCGGCAATCTTGTAGCCCACATGGAGCAGTTGACGCACATTGGGGTTATAATCGGGACAGGTCGCATCGTGACGGATGGTGCGCGCCACCTCTCTACCGTCCAACTTACGGAACTGTTGGGGGGTGGGCAGGTTATCCCGGTCAATGTCGATTACCGTGGCATAGGGCAGGCAGAGCTCGGTGAAACGCTCATAGGCCTTGGCATAGATATCGTGGACCATGGGCAGGGGAGCGCCAGCCTCAGCCAGTCCGATCAGCTCCTCAAGCCAGGTGGTTCCTGCGGTTTTTATATGGACGCCGGTGTGATGGGCCTCGATGGCCTTTCGGATTCCCGGATACAGGGAAAATTTATCGCTGCCGCTGTGCACACTTAACTTTAACCCTGCCGGCAGGTGATAACGCTCTACCGCATGGCGGATAACACAGACATCGTCGTTGAATTCGCGGGTAAACTGTTCGATGTCGCCTGCATAATCCACCCCTTTATTGAAGCGGCCAGTAAACTTAGGGGCAATAGTCTGCGCCGGAACGTCCTGCTCACCGAGAGCGGCAAGGATGAACAGCAGCTCTTCAGGAGTCTGTGGCGTCTCGGTTTCGTCCATGGAAACTTCGGTGATAAATTGGCCTGCACCTTTTTTGGACTCGATATAGCGATAGATCTCAGCAGCGCGTTCAACCGCAAAGAGATATTGCTCGGCAACATGCCGGATTATCTCTTTTGTAATGCGGAGCGGTGCGGAGAGCCCCTCTATGTGCAGGGCACCACAGCTGTCATGATGGCGCCGAACAAAGGCGTCAAGCTTGGCTTCCTCAGCCTTTTCCCCTATAAAATCAGCCACATCCAGGGTAAAAAAATCGCTGTGCACAAGAAAGTCGTCAACGTTGTTCATGCCGATATGGTCAGCATCAACATAGTAGGCCCCCTGCCAGCGGCCCTCTTTAACCGCCTTGTCTGCCTCCTGCCGTACGTCTGCCGGGCTGGTGCCGACAATGGTGTGCTCCCGGTGGGACTTGTTCCAGACAATGGCGATGTCCACACCCCTTTTTTTTGCCTGGTTAACAGCCTCAAGTTGGGCGCTGCCCTGCCTGCCGAAACGATCACCCGTGCCAAAGGAGTATTGAGTAAGCTGCACAACGAGACCTCTTATCGGCTGTAGGTGGACGATGTCGTCTCGCCGCCCCGGCCAGTCCAGTTGGTGTGGAAGAATGTGCCGCGCGGCTTGTCGATGCGCTCGTAGGTATGGGCACCAAAATAATCACGCTGGGCCTGCAGCAGGTTGGCGGGTAGCCGTTCTGAACGCAGGCCGTCATAATATGCCAGAGCTGCGGAAAAGCAGGGCACGGGGATACCGGTGGTTGCCGCCAGGGCAACAATCACCCGCAGGTCAGCCTGGCCCCTGTTGACCTTTTCATTGAAAAAGCTGTCAAAGAGGAGGTTTTCCAGGGCCGAATCGCGCTGGTAAGCCTCGGTGATCTTATCCAGGAAGATCGAGCGGATAATGCAGCCGCCGCGCCAGATAGCGGCGATACTACCGTAATCAAGGCCCCAGTCATACTCTTCTGAAGCTTCGTGCATCAGCGCAAACCCCTGGGTGTAGGAGATAATCTTTGCGGTATACAGGGCGTTCTGTAAACGGCTGAGTAGCGTTTCCTGGTCTGTCACCGGAGCGGCACCAGGTCCGGCCAGCCTGGTCGAGGCTTCGACACGGAGATCTTTAAAAGATGACAAACAACGGGCAAAGACCGATTCGCTGATAAGGGAAAGGGGAACGCCGCCATCAAGTGCCGCGTTGACGGTCCATTTGCCGGTGCCTTTCTGGCCAGCCGCATCGAGAATACTCTCCACCAGCGGGGTGCCACTCTCGTCTCGATATGCCAGGATATCGGCTGTGATCTCAATGAGATAACTGCCAAGCTCGCCGTTGTTCCACGCAGAAAAGACCCGCTGCATACTGGCCGTATCCATGCCAAGGCCAAATTTCATGAGTTGATAGGCCTCGCAGATGAGCTGCATATCACCGTACTCAATGCCGTTGTGCACCATCTTTACATAGTGTCCGGCTCCACCTACCCCCATCCATTCGCAGCAGGGTTCGTTGTTTCCTGCCTTTGCTGAGATTGCCTGGAAAATTGGCTGCACAGCGGGCCAGGCATCCCGGGCGCCGCCAGGCATAATCGAAGGGCCATTGAGCGCGCCCTCTTCACCACCGGAGACACCGGTGCCGATGTAAAGGATATTCTTTTCCTGAAGCCCTGCACCTCGTCGTACCGTATCCTTGTAGTGGGAGTTGCCGCCATCAATGACGATGTCGCCGGGGTCAAGGTGTGGCAACAGTTGCTCAATAAACAGGTCAACTGCCTCACCAGCCTTGATCATCAGCATCACCTTGCGCGGGCGTTCAAGCGAGGCAACAAAAGCGGCCACCTCATGATAGCCGTAGATTGTCTTCTCCTTTGCCCGTCCGGCAAGAAAGCTGTCTGTGGTGGCGGTGGTCCGATTATACACCGAGACCCGAAAGCCCTTGTCCGCCATGTTCAGGACCAGATTTTCCCCCATAACTGCGAGTCCGGCAACACCGATTTGTCCCTGCATATTATTACCTGTCTTGTTGTTCTCTAAGATGCATTATGATTTCAGCAACAATCGCCTGCGGGGCTGGCCTGATGTCCACGGTTACCCCATCCTGCGGTTCCTCCATACTGTCGAGCTGACTTTGCAGGAGACTGTTGTTCATATATTGATGCTTTCGCGCGACAATCCGTTCAAGAAGAAGGGCACGCGAGCCTTTTAAGTAGATGGAAACAACCTGTTGTTGGTCAATACCCAGTCGGTTACGGTACTGCTGCTTCAGGGCCGAACAGGCCAGCACCAGGTTTTCCCGGGATCTCAGCCTGGAGGCGATCCGGTCAGCGAGAATGTCCAGCCATCCGGCGCGATCCTCGTCATCCAGCGGGGTGCCACCTCTCATCTTCTCGATATTAGCGGCCGGATGATAGTCATCCCCATCTTCGAAGATCCAGTTGAGCTCTTTGGCGAGCAGCCTGCCGATTGTTGATTTACCGCAGCCCATGGGACCGATGAGGACGAGCACCATTGCTTACTCCGGATTGATACCCAGATAGTTGACGGCATTATGGAAGCAGATATCCTGGATGGTTGCGCCGATCAGAGCAAAATCAGCGGGCAGTTCACCGTTTTCCATGTCCGTTCCAAAGAGGTTGCAGAGAATACGACGGAAATACTCATGACGCGGGAAGGACAGAAAGCTGCGAGAATCAGTGAGCATGCCAACAAAGCGGGAGAGAAGTCCCATGGTGGAAAGGGCGTTAAGCTGGCGTTCCATCCCGTCTTTCTGGTCATTGAACCACCAGCCTGACCCGAACTGCATCTTGCCGGGAACCGAACCATCCTGAAAGTTGCCGATCATGGTGGCGATCATCTCGTTGTCGCTGGGATTGAGGATATAGAGGATGGTTTTCGCCAGTTTACCCTGGGAAGCAAGAGTGTCGAGCATGGTGGCAAGCGCCTTTGCCATGCTGAAGTCACCGATGGAGTCGTAGCCAGTGTCCGGGCCAAGTGCGGCAAAGGCCCTGCTGTTGTTGTTTCTGAGAGCACCAAAATGATACTGCTGCGTCCAGCCCCGCTCCCAATCCATGACCGCAAGCTCGATCAGCATAAAGGACTTGAACAGGCAAATGTCTTCTTGGCTCAGGGTCTTTCCACTGCGGATGCGCTCAAAAACAGCTGCTGCCTGTTGCCTGCTGCATGGCACTGCATAGGGTCTTTCCAGGCCGTGGTCGGAGAGGCGGCAACCTCTGGCATGGAAAAAACTGTGACGTTTGTCAAGGCAGCTTAAAAAGAGGTCAAGGCTGGTGATATCAACGGCGCAGACCATCGCCAGCTGATCGACATAGCTGTTAAAGGCTGCGGTATCTTCGACCGCCATTGCCCTGTCAGGCCGAAAGGCGGGCAGCACCTTGATCAGGAAATCTGGGTCTACAGCTATGGTTTGATGGTGCTCGAGGCTGTCCACCGGGTCATCGGTGGTGCAGACAATTTTTACCCGCATCCGTTCAAGTAGGGCACGAGCGCTGAAGTCGTCCTCTTGCAGCATCCCGTTACAGACAGCATAAATGTCCCTGGCTGTGGTCGGATCAAGCACCTTGTCGGTGATTCCAAAAAAGCGTTTTAACTCAAGGTGGGTCCAGTGGTAGAGGGGGTTGCGCAGGGTCTTGGGCACAGTTCCCGCCCAGGCCATGAACTTTTCCTCATCCGAGGCATCCCCGGTTATATACCGCTCATCAACACCGTTGGCACGCATGGCCCGCCATTTATAGTGGTCTCCATTGAGCCAGATCGCCGTAAGGTTGGCAAATTTTTTATTGCCTGCTATTTCCGCAACCGGTAGGTGGCAGTGGTAATCGAAGACAGGCATCTCGGCTGCGTATTCATGGTAGAGCCGCTGGGCGCTTTTGGTCTGCAGGAGAAAATTTTCTGAGAGAAATGGTTGCATGTGATTCTTCCCGCTCAGGCCGATGGTTGTACGAGATGAAGAATTTCGCCGGCCTTTTCGACAAATAACACGCCTTCCTCTTCGCGGTTACGGTAATCATCAGGGTTGATCTTGTCCGGGTCCATGTACTCCAGATTGATCTGGTTGCACATCTCTTCAGGAATCCGGGAGGCGAGTACCACCCTGATACGCGGCTGCTCAACACCGTCAATCATCGTGCCGATACCACGGACATGGGTCGAATGAGCCAGCAGACCACGGGGGATATCGGTCCATTTTTCCGGCTCTTCGAGGAAGTACTCAAGGACATGGTAACCGATCTTTTCCAGGTACCTGCCCCAGGTTCTCGAAACCTCAGTGATGTGCGGCGCATAGATAATCAGGGTACCGCCGTCGGCGACCACCTGTTCAAGTTTGTACATCACCTTGCCACCGGTCCATATCTCGTCATACATGGGCGGGCAGATACCAAACACCGTATGAAAGCGCTTGGTTGTATAAACAACATGCACCTTGTCGGAATGATCGGCCGCTTGTGACCAGGCCTCCTCATGGCTGCCTGCATAGAGGCCATAGAGTTCGGTGTCATTTTTGACCACCATGGCAAAACACTGCACCTTGGCAGTGACAAAATTCATGGCGCGGTTGATCACTTCCCGCACCGGGGTATGTTTGATCCCAATGGTGCCCGGACAGGTGACGATGGCGCCCAGCCAATGGAAGGCATGCAGGAATTCGCCGCCGGAGATCCCCGGAAAAAGGTACTTGGCCCCGCCTGAAAAACCAACGACCTCGTGGGGAAAGACCGGGCCGAGGATGACGATCAGGTCGTAGGCAAAGATGGCCCGGTTGATGTCCACCGGGACGCGCTCCTCAAGACGACCACCGCTGAGTTCCTTGATCTCCTCTGCTTCGATCCAGCCGATACGGGTCAGGGTTTCCGGGAGATCCCAACGGTGGTTGAGAAATCGTGAGCAAGCAAAAAGGGTTGCTTTTTCCTCTTCGCTCACCCCGTAAAGCTTGAGGATCGTCGCCTCGGCAAGGGGCGTATGGGTACCCAGTGCCACCATATAGTCAACCTGGGCGGCAGCCCGGGCAATGCGCCTGTGCAGCAGGTGAATCATCTGGGGTAGCGGACAGGTTCGGGTCGTGTCTGGAGTAAGCACAAGAACCTTTTTGCCTGCAACCTGTTCAGGGGATATGCCGGCCTCTATGATCGCCTCGACTTCTGCGGGAGAAAGAACGGTGAGGAACTGGTTTGTGGAACCCATGGGTACTCAGATGTTATCAATGAGGTAGCCGCCGTCAACCGGCAGGGAAAGGCCGGTCACAAAACCAGAGGCCCGGTTGCTGGCCAGAAAAACTGTGGCACCTGCCAGTTCCGAGACCTTGCCAAACCGCCTGAAAGGGGTCCGGTTGATTACAGCCTGGCCACGTTCGGTGTACCCACCGGTGGCCTCATCAATGAGCAGGGCTTTATTCTGTTTACCCAGGAAGAAGCCAGGTGCTATGGCATTGACGCGGATGCCGTACGGGGCAAACTCATTGGCCGTGGCCATGGTCAGGTTCAAGGTCGCTGATTTGGCGGCATCATACCCCCAGACCCCGGAGAGAGGGATATAGGAGGTCATGGACGTGAGATTGATGATTGAACCTTGGATGGACTGTTCGATCCATTTTTTGCAGAAGACCTTGGTGGGGATCACCAGCCCGGCACAGAGGTTCATCTCCAGCACGGCCTTAAACTGCTCCACATCAATATCAACAAAGGGGTTCTTCCCCTGGTTGCCGCCAACGGCATTGACAAGAATGTCCGGCACGCCGAAACAGTCTGTCGCCTCATCAAGGGCCTTTTCAACCGCTTTTTCGTCTCCCGCGTCCACAGTGGTGGTGTGGATTTTTTCCTGCATTGTCGGCTGGCCAGCGTAATCTCTGGCAAAGGCGGCTAGTGATGCCTCGGTGCGGCTCCAGACGACAATATTCGCTCCTGCCCGCAGCAGGGCCGAGGACATGACCGTGCCAATGGCACCGGCCCCGCCGGATATTACCGCAGTCTGTCCTTCAAGGCTGAACAGGTCATTGAGGTACGTCATTGTCACTCCCTTGGCAAAGGCTTTTTGGTAAAATTATTTATTCAGCAAATAAATTCAACGTAAAAATACAATTGCCCGGCTGTTTATGTGAGTAATTTTTTTAAGCGCCTGTTAGACAAAAAACGGAAAAACTCGATAACGCTTTTATCTATTTGAGTTTTATAAAAATATTTATGCGCACCTGTACAGGCGCTGTAATGAGAATGATTTGTTGTTGACAGGTCTCTGGTTTTATATAATTAATTTGATCATAAAATTAACAGTAGCTGCAGGCTCTATCAGGGGAAATATGCCGGTTGCCAACAGAGACCTCATGCGGGCCATAAACCGTTTTGCTATCCTGCATGCAATACGCGATGCCGGTGCCATTTCACGGGTGGATGTAGCCCGGGCAACCGGTTTGAGCCGGGCAACCGTTACCGGAATAACCGCCGAACTCCTCGACGAGGGCATGCTCTTCGAACGCGAGGGTGATGCCTCCAGGGGCGGCAGGCGTCCTGTTCCCCTTTCCATAAATCCCCAGGGTGCCTATACCGTTGGTGTCCACCTTTCGGTGAACCGCGTTGTTGTTGTACTAATGGACCTGGAGGCCACGATTATCAAGGAGAAGACCCGGGTTCTGGCAGAGGGCGACCGCTCCCTTGACAGTATCGTCGAGACCCTGGTTCACACGGTTCAATCCTGTCTATGGGATGCAGAATTTTCCAGAAAACAGGTGACAGGTATCGGCATTGGCATCCCTGGATTTATCAATTCCCGGGAGGGGTTTATTCACTATATCCCCAACTATGGCTGGAAGGATATCAGGCTTGCCGAGATCGTCAGCAAGAGGATAGGGATACCGGTCTATGTGGAGAACAGTGCAAACACGCTGGTTATTTACGAGCAATGGTTTGGTGTAGGCCGAGGATCAGACAATTTTCTCCTGGTGACCACTGAACACGGGATCGGCATGGGCATGGTCATTGACGGCAAGATGTACCGGGGCAGTCGAGGCATTGCCGGCGAGTTTGGCCACACCAGGATCACCATGGATGGATCGGTGTGCAGGTGCGGTGAGCAGGGCTGCCTGGAGACGGTCTGCGGTAACAGTGCAATCCTCCGTGATGCCGCAGCTGCCCTTGAGAGGGGCGAGTGGACCCGGAGTAAGGAGGGACCGCTCAGCATCGAAGAGGTCCTGGAAAAGGCGCAACAAGGGAGTGAGGTGCTCGTCTCCATCTATAAAAATGCTGGTGAAAAACTCGGGCTTGGACTCAATAACCTCTATCGCCTCCTTGATCCCGAAAAAATTATTCTGTCCGGCAAGGGCGTACTGGCTGGCGACCTCTTGTTTGAGCCCATGAAGACCACCCTGCATAAAGATCTTTGCTTTGGGGAAGGCGGCCATGTCCGGCTGTATGTACAGCCCTGGCAGCCCAGCAATTACGCCCGCGGCGCCGGGGCACTGGTGCTCCAGGAAATCTACAACTCTCCGGCCAATCGGGTTGTCCCTCTTATTTAAGGAGGACGAAGGAGGAGCACCCCCTCTGGTGAGCAGGGCTGCGATATGTGGCCGGGGCGAGACATATGTACACTAAAAAAGACAATTGTGTCGTTTTTAGTCTTTGTTAACTACTTAACAGAAGGAGAAATACAATGGGTAAAAAGTTTTTTGCTTTACTGATCGCCGGCACCCTGTGCCTGATGATCGCTGCTCCTGTTTTTGCCAAGACCATGGTTTTTCGAAGTGCGGATAACCATGATAAAGATTATCCCACGGTGCAGGCTGTCATACACATGAGCAAGGTGCTTGAAGAGATGTCAGGGGGCCGCATGAAGATCAAGGTGTTCCCGGGCGGCCAGCTTGGGGAAGAGAAAGACACCATCGAGCAGACCGTTGCCGGGGCCATTGATCTGGACCGGGTAAACCTGGCACCTCTCAACGGCTTTATCCCTGAGACCGCCATCCCGTCTCTGCCCTATATCTTTCGCTCCACCGAGCATATGCACAAGGTCATGGACGGGGCAATCGGCCGGGAAATCCTTGATGCCATGATTCCCCATGGCCTGGTTGGTCTGGCCTACTATGACTCTGGAGCCCGCTCCTTCTACAACTCCAAGCATCCGATCAAAACCCCTGCAGACCTGAAGGGCATGAAGATCCGTGTGCAGAACTCTGATCTCTTTGTCGCCACCATGGAGGCCCTTGGTGCCAACGCAACCCCCATGGAGTTTGGCCAGGTCTATGAAGCCCTCAAGACCGGGGTGATTGACGGTGCTGAAAACAACTGGCCTTCCTACGAGTCCACCCGTCACTTTGAGGTTGCCAAATATTACTCCCTTGATCAGCATTCCATGGCTCCGGAAGTCCTTGTGATGTCAAAGAAAACCTGGGACAAACTGAGCCCTGAAGACCAGGAGATGATTCGCAAGGCAGCGGTTGCATCAGTTGCTGTTATGCGCGATCTGTGGAACAAGCGGGTGGCAAAATCCAAGGAGATCGTCCTTGCCAACGGGAACGAGGTGGTTGAAAAAGTTGACAAGCAGCCCTTTATCGATGCCATGGGCCCGGTATATGAGCGTTTTGTCAATACACCGGAGCTGAAAGACCTGGTGAAGCGTATTCAGGCTGTGCAGTAACAGCAAACCATTCCAGGCCTGACCTGTAAGGGTCAGGCCATTTTCCCTGGTGCTGTCCATGTTGTCTCTGTTTTCTTCATGCAACCGATATATTGCCAGTTTCTGTCTCTGGTTCAGCGGCCTGGGACTGATACTGATGACCTTTGTCACAGGATGGCAGGTCTATTCCCGCTATGTGCTCAACGACAGCCTGCGATGGTCTGAGCAGTTCTGCCTGATGCTGATGCTCTACTTTATCCTCTTTGCCGCCGCCGCCCAGGTTCGCAGCGGCTCGCATATCGGCCTGGTGATTGTCCGGGAAAGCCTGCCCGGGATCCTCAAAAAGATAGTCATGGCCATAACCCATCTGATTGTCATGGCGTTCGGGGCAGGGATGTTTTTCTTTGGTACACAGATGGCCGCTTCAACCTGGTCGCATGTCATCCCCACCCTTGGACTCCCCACAGGATTAAGCTACCTGCCCTTTCCAGTGGCCGGTGCCCTTTTTGTCCTGTTTTCCCTGGAAAATACCATCAAACTTTTCACTACAGAGGCACAGTAACGGCATGGAACTCGTTGTCTTGTTTGGGACCTTTCTCGTCCTTCTCTTTCTCGGAGTCCCCATTGCCGTAACCCTCGGTGCTTCGGCGATGGTCACGGTCCTCTATATGGATATCCCACCAATGGTTGTGTTTCAGCGCATGGCTGCCGGTATGAATGTGTTTTCGCTCATGGCCATTCCCTTTTTTATCTATGCCGGCGAACTCATGCTCCATGGGGGTATTTCCGAGCGCCTCGTCAAGCTGGCCAATGCCTTGATCGGCTATATTCGTGGCGGCCTGGGCCTTGTGAACGTGCTTTCTTCAATGCTTTTTGGCGGAATATCCGGCTCTGCAGTGGCTGATGTCTCCGCGCTTGGCTCAACCCTGATCCCGATGATGAAGGAAAAGGGCTATGATCCTGACTATGCGGTCAATGTCACCGTTACCTCGGCGACCATCGGCTTGATCGTTCCCCCAAGCCATAACATGATTATCTATTCCATAGCCGCTGGCGGGACGGTTTCCGTGTCAGCGCTCTTTATGGCAGGTTTTGTTCCCGGCATCCTCACCGGGCTCTCACTGATGGTGGCAACCTATCTGGTTGCCGTGAAGAGAGGGTACCCACGAGAAGTTTTCCCGGGTTTTGCGGCCCTGATTCTCCTTTTTGCAAGCTCACTGCCAGGCCTGCTCACCGCAATTATCATTGTCGGTGGAGTCCTGTCAGGGATTTTTACAGCAACCGAGTCCGCAGCCATTGCTGTCATCTATGCCCTTTTGGTGACCGCCCTTTTCTACCGCTCACTTACCTGGAAAACATTTGTTACGGCAACGCTGGGCGCGGTAAAAACCACCGCCATGGTGCTGTTGATTATCGGCACGGCAGCAGCCTTTGCCTGGCTGCTTGCCCTCAATCAGGTACCGGACCGACTCTTTACCCTGTTGCAGTCCATCTCTGACAATCCGTACGTGATTATGCTCATGGTGAACATAATCCTGCTTTTTCTTGGCACCTTTATGGATATGTCACCACTTATCATCATCTGCACCCCCATCTTCCTGCCGGTCATGACCCAACTGGGGATGGATCCGATTCAGTTTGGGATCGTCCTGATGATTAATCTGGGTATCGGGCTGGTCACCCCGCCAGTGGGTTCAGTACTCTTTGTCGGCTGTGCGGTGGGAAAAATACGGATGGAAGATACGACCAGAACCATATGGCCTTTTTATGTGGTCATGGTCATAACCCTGCTGCTGGTCACCTATATCCCTGCGATCAGTATGTTTGTCCCGAACCTGCTGCTGGGGAAATAAAATGTTGCCACGGAAGCTCTTCCTGGTTCAACTGCAATTCCCTTCAGTCGTGGGGTGAGCTAACTTACAGATCTGAAAATTGGTATATTGCCCGGTATGAAAGCTCTCCCCGACTCAATTTTTTGTGAGTTTTACCCTTCTCCAAGAACATCTCTGAGAAAATCAAAGCCGATTCTCTCCTGCTCAAGGCGGAGTCGTTTGCCCCAGTGGTTGTCGCGCAGCTTCTTGTAAAGAGCGTTCTCCTGATGAGTTAACCGGCAAAGAGCGGCGGTTTCAGGGTGCGGTTCAATACCCCATAGAGCTCTGTGGGCAAGCAGTGTCCGCTTATCCATAAGAAAAGAGACCGCATCAGGGAAAAAGCCGCGCAACTGATTGAGAATCGCAAAGCCGTGGGTATCGATATCTCCCCAATAAAAAAGCTCTTTTTCCTGCAGCCATGGGACTTCTGCAAGATTGTCAAAGCCATATCCGGCGCCG
>PDWJ01003948.1_pt2 | contig 32851 bp, 21 predicted proteins | sample 1430881 | NCBI WGS metagenome assembly PDWJ01 (sample SAMN01162460, study PRJNA174530) | Oral metagenome, whole genome shotgun sequencing project. | biome: Marine environment; feature: Marine mammal; material: Swab sample of the gingival sulcus; isolation source: swab sample of gingival sulcus...
ATCACGGCGTAGGAGCGAGGAGGGCGCCTGCTGGTAGCACGCAACCGACGAGCAACAACCGCTGTGATGTCGCAGACCAGCGCAGCGACGGGAGGTAAGCTGGTCAGCGCTCTAGGAGAGTTCGACTGTCTGCCCCAGGGTCGGCGCGAGCGCGTCCTTGCCGCGATCGGCGAGATGCTGCACCAGCGCTGTGGTCTGGTCTTCGTCGCCGTGGACGCAGAAGAAGCGCTGGACCTGGGGCCCGCAGCTCTCGGCCCACCAGAGCAGCTCGTCTCGATCGGCGTGAGCCGAGAAGGCGTCGAGCACCTTCACCTTGGCGCGGACGTCGCGCGCCACACCGAAGATCTTGACCTGTGAACGCCCCTCGACCAGTCGCCGGCCCAGCGTGTGGGGCGCCTGGTAGCCGACGATCAAGATCGTGTTCTTGTCGTCCTCGATGCCGTTTCGCAGGTGGTGCACGATCCGCCCGAACTCGCACATCCCCGAAGGGCTGATGATCACGCAGGGATGCTTCTGCGGCGCGTTGAGCCGTTTGCTCTGCTCCACGTCCTGGATCAGCGCCAGCTTGGGAAAGGTGAAGGGATCCCCCCTCTCGCGATCGAAGTCCGATGTCTCCTCGTCGTAGCACTCGGTGTGGCGACGAAAGACCGTGGTGACGTCAACCGCCAGCGGCGAGTCGACGAAGACCGCCAGCTCCGGCAGCTCACCGGCGCGAAAGAGCCGATTCAAGGCGTAGACGATCTCTTGGGTGCGCTCGAGGGCGAAGCTCGGGATCAGCACCTTGCCGCCCCGCGCCGCCGTCTCGCCGATCGCCGCGGCGAGCTGCGCCTCGATGTCCGCCGTCGGGGCGTGGAGCCGATCGCCGTAGGTGCTCTCCATCACCACATAGTCGGCGCCCACCGGCGGCTTCGGGTCGCGCAAGATCGGCAGCCCGCGGCGGCCAATGTCGCCGGAGAAGGCGACCGTCATCGCCCGCCCCGCCGCGGCCTCGTCGAGCTCGCAGAGCAGCGACGCCGAGCCGAGGATGTGGCCGGCGTCGAGCAGCCGAGCACGAACCCCGGGCAGCGGCGAGAAGGGCAGCTCGTAGCGCTGCGGCGAGAAGAGCTCGAGCGCACGGTCGACGTCCTCGGGCTCGTAGAGCGGGTCTACAGGCACCCAATCGGGCTCGTCGCCAAACTTGCGGTTCAGCCACGCGGCGTCGTGAACCTGGATCCGCGCCGAGTCGTGGAGCATGTAGCGACAGAGGTCCCAGGTCGCCTTGGTGCAATAGATCGAGCCGGAGAAGCCTTGCCGTACCAGCCGGGGGATCATCCCCGAGTGGTCGATATGGGCGTGGGTCAGCACCAGCGCGTCGGCCTGGCGAGCGACCGCGGGCATGTTCTCGTTGCGCTCTCGAGCCTCGGCCCGACGCCCCTGGTACATCCCGCAGTCGACCAGCAGGCGCTTGCCAGAGACCTCGAGCATATGCAGCGAGCCGGTGACCGTGCCCGCGGCGCCGAGGAAGGTCAGAGCTGGCTTCTGAGCTGTCATGGCCGTCATCCTACCTCCTGATGACGCGAGGCTCGCGAGCGTCAGCGCGTCACCCGCGAAAAGATCTCCCGGGCCCAACGATCGTAGCGCACCCCAGCGGCGCGCTTGAGCAGCCAGAGCGGCGCCGGTCCGAAGCGTGGGACGAGCAGACCGCGATCATCGCGCAGCGCACGTAGGATCTGCTTGGCGAGCAGCTCGGGGCGCAACGCCCAGCCGCGGTAGAGCTTGTCGACACGCTCGCGCCAACGCCCGGGCAGCGAGAGCAGACCGTCCGCGAGCAGGTTGCTCTGAATCATGCCCGGGCAGACCGTCAGCACGGAGATCCCCTGGCCATGGAGCTCCGCCGAGAGCGCCTCGCCCAGCCCGACGACGGCGAACTTGCTCGCCACATAGGGGGCGCCGCAGGGGAAGCCGCAGAGCCCCGCCGCCGAGGCGATGTTGACCAGCGCCGCGCGCCGCTGCTCGCCGACTCCTGGCCGGCGTTGGGCCAGCATCCGCGGCACGAAGGCATGTACGCCATGGATCACGGTCCAGAGGTTGGCGTCGATGGCTCGCCGCCAATCGGTGAGGCTGAGCCGCTCTACCGGCGCCGCGACGAGGACGCCCACGCCGTTCTGGAGCACGTCGACGCGCCCCTCTCGCTCGAAGACCCAGTCGGCCAGCGCCTCCATCGCCTCGGCGTCGGCGCAATCCAGGGTGTGGCTGGCAGCCTCGGCCCGGTGTTGTCGGCACTCTTCGCGCACCTGCTCGACACGGTCGAGGCGACGGTCGACGAGATGTAAGCGCGCGCCATGGCGCGCCCAGGCGTGGGCACAAGCCCGGCCGATGCCCGAGCCGGCGCCGGTGATGACGACCACGCGTCCTGCCCAGGCTCTGTTGGTCACAGCTGGCCTCCGCTATCGGCGGGCTTCGCTGGCTCGCTCGCCGGCGCGCTGCTCGGCGCGCTGGTGGGAGAGGAGAGCTCGAAGACGGCGAGCACGGGGCAATGATCGGAGAACTTCCCCGGCCTCAGAAACTCGCGCTTGACCAGCTTCAGCCGGCTGTCGAAGAAAAGGTAGTCGAGGCGGCGGGTGGGCGCCGCGGTGGGAAACGTGAAGAACGCCTGCTCGTCCGCCCGATACTCCTTGGCCCCGACGAGCTCTCGCAGCCCCGGCGTCGCCTGGAGCGTCGCCAACGTCGGATCGTCCCGATAGTCGTCCTCTGGGCTGTCGCCAAAGCCCGTCTTCTTGCGCGCCTCCTGCGGCGTGGTGTTGAGGTCGCCCCCGAGGAGCATCAGCGGGCGGGGCGTCGGCAACGTGGTCAAGCGCGCCGCGAGCAGCTTGGCCTGCGCGACGCGGTTTCTCTTCTTGAACGCCTCGAGGTGGTTGTTGACCACCAGCAGCGTGGTGTCGGCGGAGAGCTGCAGTGTGACGAACTGCGAGTAGCGAAAGAGGTAAAACGCGTTGTAGAGCGCGCTGTTCTCCTCGGGCTTGGGGTGCAAGAGCACGCGGTTGTCGGTGATGGGCAGGCGACTGAGCACGGCTCCGCCAGAGCGCATCTGGCCGTACTGCCTCTGTGGCGGCCACGGCGGATGGGGCACCCAGCGAGCGCGCCAGGAGAGGGCACGCGCCCTATAGGGCAGCTCCGCGTGGCGCGACAGCGCCGCGAGCTGGTCGACGTAGCGGCTGCGTCGCGAGGCGAAGTCGACCTCCTGAAGCAGCAGCACGTCGACACCCCGCGCCCTGACCAGCGCCCCCATCTCTCGCAGGCGCTGCTCGACGACGGCCTTGGTCGGCATCTCGTTGGCGTCGTTATCCGGGTTGGTCCCTCGAGCGTAGGCGATGTTCCACGTCATCACCGTCAGCCGCTTCGGCGCCTGCGGCGGCGGCGCCTTCGGCACAGGGCTGACCACCTGCTTGCCATCGAAAAACGAGATCGTGTCGGCTCGCTCCCCAGCCGACTGCCGTCCCCCGGCAGCCCAATAGAGCAAACCCCCGAGCAGAGAGGCCAGCACGAGCATGGTGACTCCGATCGTCTTCAGAGCAGCCCTACACATTCGGGACCGAGCCGGGCGCTGAGCTGCCGAGCCGATTTCGCAGCCGAAGAGACGAGCCATACGGGCGACGGCGAGCTTTCTGAGAGATAGAAAGCGGCCGGCAGTGCTGTGCCCGGCGACGGGAGGGATCTGTAGGGGTGCTCTTCAGCGAGCGAGTGGCCCGTCCGGCCATGCTTCTCTCCAGAAAACGCGATTCGCCCAGCCTAATACGTCGCCCCAGAGAGCGCCACCTGCTCTCGACATGAGAGCCGGTGCACCGGGCCTGGTTCATGTGGCGCGGCTGTGTTAGTCAAGGGGCCATCCGCGCGCGACCTGCGCTATTCGTGTTCTCGTGGAGGATCAAGATGTTCCGCAGCCTCTCGCTCACCACCCTCGTCACCCTCTTCACGGCCACCCTCGCGCAGGCCCAGGGCGCCCCTGCTGACTCGGCCAAGGAGGCCGCCGACACGGCCAAGGAGGCCGCCGACACGGCCAAGGAGGCCGCCGACACGGCCAAGAAGGCCACCGACACGGCCAAGAAGGCCGCCGACACGGCCAAGGAGGCCGCCGACACGGCCAAGGAGGCCGCCGACACGGCCAAGCAGGCCGCCCAGGACGCGCCTACGAGCGCACCGGCGACAGCGCCGGCTAGCGCACCGGCGACCAAGCCCGTGCCGCCGAAGCTGATCAGGGCCAAGCCGATGCCGAAGCTCGCGCCGAAGCCGCACACCATCAATAAGACCAAGGTCGCGCCCAAGAAGGCCGTGAAAAAGCCGAAGCGAAAAAAGGGCAAGGCGACCTTCCTCCAAGGGCGCGTCGAACCCCAATACCCGCTGTCGACCGATCGTCCGGGCAACACCGACACCGCCAGCACCGTGGCGCCGCTGAACCTCCAGATCGAGACCGGCTTCTTCTACCGCAAGGCCACGGTCGCCGACCGCACGTTCGCCACCTATGCCTTCCCCACGTCGCTGCGCTTCGGCATCATCGACGGCCTCGAGATCCGGCTGCGGAGCGACATCGTGGCGCTGCAGAAGCGTGAGGGTGAAGACCTCGACGTTGGTGGCACGGACACGGTCTTCGGCTTCCGCGTCCGCCTGCTGAAGGGCCGTGACATCTACGTGCCGACCCTCGCGGTGCAGTTCGAGCTTGGTATCCCCACCGGCTCGGAGTCGTTCACCAACGACGCCGTGGTGCCCGAGCTCCAGATCAACGCCAACTTCGATCTCTTCGCCGGCGTCTGGCTCGCTCTGAACACCGACATCGACGCGACCAACGACGCCATCGCCGACGAGGTCTACTGGCGTTGGGGCGCCGTGGCTCAGCTCGGCTACCGCCCAGCAGCCTTCAACAAGATCGCCGCCTACGTCGACATCTTCAGCAAGCTCGCCCTCGACCGCGATCGCGGCGGTGACGACATCTTGCTCTTCTCTGGCGGGCTGACCTATCAGATCACCATCGACGCGCAGGTCGACGCCTGGGGCCAGATCGGTCTCAACGACAACAGCGGCGACTTCGCCCTCAACCTGGGCTTCTCCTACCGCCTGTAGAGCGTGGGCAGCGGGCGCCAGCGCTGGTTCGCCGCCGCCCTCGGCCTGATCACCCTCGGTCTCGGTGCCGCTCCCTGGCGCCTAGTCGACGCCGATAGCCTCTCGCGCCTCGCCGTCGGGCGCCACCTCGCAACGACGCTTCAGCAAGATGGCTCGCTGCCTTTCGGCGGCGCCGATCCCTTCCTCTTCACCAACGACAGCGCGCCTTGGCGAAGCGCCGAGTGGCTCTCGGACCTCGGCTTCTACGCTGCCCACTGCCTAAGCGACGAGCTCGGGGTCGTGCTGCTGACGCTCACGGTGCTTGGCCTGAGCCTGCTGCTCCAGCTCTGGCTCGCGAGGCGGCGCGGAGCCTCGCCAGCGACGACGCTCTTGGCCTGGGCGCTGCTCCTGCCCCTGATCGGCGAACGGCTGGTCGCGCGAGGAGAGCTTCACGCCCTCTGGCTCGCCCCGCTCGCGGCGCTCTCCTTGACTCGGATCGAGAGCACACGCTGGCGGCTCTGCTGCCGCCTCGTTGTGTTGCCGCTCGTCTCCTTGCTCTGGGCCCAGCTCCACGCCTCGGTGGTGCTGCTTGGCCTGCTCTACCTGGCGGCGCTGCTCGAGGCGAGCCTGCGGCGCGATTGGCGCGCGCTCCTCGAGCTCGCCGCCAGCCTCGGGCTGACCGTTGGCAGCTCGGTGCTGGGCCCCGCTGGCGCCCGGGCCTACGCCCAGGTCCGCGAGCATCTGGTAGGTGCGCCGATCTACCGCCAGCTCCTGCGAGAGTGGCAGCCAGCGTGGGTACGAGGTGGGCTGCTCCCGTTGGTCTCGCTGACGATCGTCAGCGGAGTGAGCGCGCTGGGGTCGTTCGTGCGCTGGCGCGACCACCGGCGAGACCTCGACCACGTCGCCGCAGGTGGGCTGCGGCTCCTCGTCGCGCTGACCGCGGCGTGGTCGTCGCAGCGTCTCGTGCTGCTGATCGTAGCGCTGGCGTTGCCCGATCTGGCCCGCGCCCTCGCCAGCCTGGGCGATCGCCTCGAGCCAGGCCGGCGAGCGCGCGCGACCATCGCCACGGTCACGCTGATCGCCTTGCTCGCCGGGCTCACGATCGTCTCCGCGCGTCTGGTCCCACGGCCGAGCGTCCTCGAGCACCCGCAGGCGCTGATCGCGCTCTCTCGGACGCTGGGCCGCACACCAGCCCAACGGGTGGCCGCGCCCTTCGATCGGGGTCCTTGGCTGCTCTGGTTTGGGCGTTCGCCACACCGGCTGCGGCTCTACATCGACCCCCGCAACTCGCGCGGAGCCAGGGCTCTCGCTCGCTGGGTGCGCGAGCTCTCCACCCCCTCTACGCTGCTGGGCGAGCTCGAGCGCCTTGGCACAGACGGGGTGCTGGTCGAGTCGAGCTCCCGACGCCAGGCCGCTCTCGCCGCTGTGTTGCGGCGGTCGAACCGTTGGCGAACCTCGTGGCTCCACGGCGCCTTCGCGCTCTTCCAACGCAAGCCCCAGGTCCGTTAGGAAAGCGCCGACGTGTGGCAGAAAGCCAACGGCCATCGTCGAAAGTCTGAGGCACACCATCGCAACTAGCCGACATCGTATCGCCGAAAAGCGGCTCGCGTTTTGCATAGCCTCGTTCCCATGACTGTCGACCTCCACAACACCACGAGGAGTCGCGAGATGAGGCAGCCCCGACCCAGCGTTCACCGTACCGCGCCTGGTTGCAGCTATGAGGTCACACTGGTCGGTGTAGGTGCGACGGCCCCCCACTCCCCGGTGCGCCAGCGCCGTCGCTCCGTGCTCCGCCCTTCGCCCCTGCCCCACATCGACGCCAATGTGCTCGTCGTCCCTCTCAACACCAACCGGAATCCAAAGCGAACAACGACTTGGGCGCGACGACCGTTCTGGGCTACGGCAGAGACCATAACCCCACGAGGGATGCTGATCGCCGCCTCGACCGTCGTCGTCGAAGAGAACCAATGGGTTGTGGTCGAGATCCACCCCAGTGATCGGCCCCAAAGCGCGCCACCGCTACGGGTCAAGGCGCTGGTCAACTTCGTGATGGGCGGCGTCGGCTTTGGTGTACGTTTCATCGCGATGACCGATCGCACTCGCGCGGAGCTCGACGAGCTGACCCAGACCCCCTGCGCCTTCTCCCAGGGGGCCGAAAACGCTACCGCCGCTTGAGCGCCCTACACATCCTCCCATCGCGGGTCACAGCCTCGCCTACGAGTGTTTTCCCACGCGTGACGTAGCCTGATCTGTATAATGGCGCGACCGTTGGGAAAAACGTCGGTCCACTTGCGGCCCGGCGACGTGGGGCGCCGCCTCGCCACCCGACGAACGCGAAGCGCTGATTGATGCTCCCCCAAAGCTATGGCTCCTACACGCTCGTGCACCACCTCGCCACCGGAGGCATGGGAGAGCTCTACGTAGCGCAGCGCGGCGGCGTCGCGGGCTTCTCGAAGCAGGTCGTCGTCAAGCGTCTGCGGGACGACCTCGCCGAAGACGACGAGTTCGTCGAGATGTTTCTCGACGAGGGGCGCCTCGCGGCGGTACTCGACCACGCCAACATCGTCCATGTCTACGAGCTCGGTGAGGCCGAGGACAGCTACTTCATGGCGATGGAGTACGTCCACGGCATCGACCTCGGCAGTCTCCTCCAGACCGTCAACGGGCCCCTCGATCTGACCGTCGCGCTCTATGTGATGCGAAACGTCTGCGAGGGACTGGCCTTCGCGCACGACGCCCTCGACGCCGAAGGGCGCCCCTTGGAGCTGGTTCACCGCGACATCAACCCCGCGAACATCCTGCTCAGCCAGGGTGGCGCGGTCAAGATCGCCGACTTCGGCATCGCCAAGGTCGCTCAGCGGCACCGCCAGACTCGAGCTGGCGTGCTCAAGGGCAAGTTCGGCTACCTCTCCCCCGAGCAAGCCCGCGGGCAACGCGTCGATCGCCGCTGCGACATCTACGCCCTCGGCTTGCTGCTCTTCGAGATGACGACCGGCCAGACCGCGATCCCCGACGGCCCCGAGGGGCAGATGCTCGAGGCCGCCGCCCACGGCATGCTCCGTCAGCCACAGGAGGTCGTCGTCGACTACCCGCGGCCGCTCGGCGACGTGTTTCGCCGCTGCACCGCCTGGAACCCCGACGACCGCTATCAGGCCGTCCCCGAGCTGCTCGACGAGCTGCTCGAGTTTCAGATGGACCAGCGCCTGATGGCCACACCCAAGCGCCTCTCCGAGCTGGTGAGTTACTACTTCGGCTCCCAGCTGAGCGCCAAGCGGCGAGCGCTGACGCCCGCGAAGCCGGGACGCGAATCGCAGCCGGTGTTGTCCAGCCAGGGGCTCGCGCCGACGCCCACGACCGACGACCTCGAGGAGGAGCCCGCGACCCACGCGCGGAACGCCTCGCTCGACCGCTCGGCCCCGCCGGATCTGGCTGGGGATCTCTGGGGGCTCGAGGGCGAGGATGAGGTCGACACGGTGGTGCAGCGAGAGGCGTCCACCGACGCCACCCGGGTGCTCGGCAAGCAGCAGCCAGCAGCGATCGAGGCCCACCTCACCGATGAGCTCGACGCGGTGACCACCTCTCAAGAGGTCGTGTGCCGGGCAGAGCCATCGTCGAGCAGCTTCCAACCCGCCTCCACCGCTGCCCTAGAGCCCGGAGAGGCGCGCGGTTTTCAACCCGCGTCAACCGCCGCCCTCGCGCCTGACGAAGCGCGCGCCTTTCAGCCCTCGTCGACCTCCGCGCTCGAGCGCGACGCCCCCCTCAGCGCCAAACCGACCGGCGCGATCGGAGCTGGAGGCATCGTCGCCAGCGCCACCAGCGAGCCGACGATCGCCCGCTATCGGCTAGCCGACGAGCCGCTGCCCGGGGGGCTAGACGCCAAACCCACCGAGCTCTCGCAGCCGCTGATCGAGACGACGCGCAAGGCCTTGCCCGAGGTCACCGACGCCAGCGCAGAGGGCCTCGACGACAACTCCGGCGACCAGATGATGTACGCCGCGACAGCGCTCTTCGAAACCGACGCACCTCAGGTGGCACCTCATGCCGGTCCTTTAGCCTCACCACCCGACGACACCCTCGCGACGATGGCCCGGTCCCCGCGATCCTCCATACCTCGAGATCGCCCAGCGCCTCGTCCCCATCAGCCGAGCAGCGCTCCCAAGCCACGGGCCGTCGGCAAGCCCAGAGGCAAGCCCCGCTGGGCGCTCTACCTCCTGTTGTCGCTCCTGATCCTCCTGATCGCCGTCGCCGCCGGGTATCTGACGCGGATGTGGCGACAGCCCAAAGCCGCCGCCACCGCCGGCACCACCAGCAGAGTCCCCGTCCCCGCCCCGCCCCCCTCGCCGCCTTCTCCTTAAGCGCTGCCGCCTCTCGGCGGTCCAGCCTCACTCGAAGGGGCATATTGAGCCTAAGCAGGCGACCGTGTACTGTCGCGGGGAACGGTCTGCGACACGCTCCCACCTCGCAGACCGCGCCATGCAGTAGGAGGCGTCTTCACATGAGAGTCTGTGTCCTAGAATCCCTCGCCATTGGTTGCCTGGCCCTCGCGCTCGGCGGCTGCCCCAAAGGCGGCAAGAGCGACCCCTCGAAAAAGAAGGTCACCACGTCTCAAGAGTCCCCGAAACCCCAAGATCCCAAAAAGGCGGCAGAGCCCGCTCTCAAGCCAAGCAAGCCCGCCGCCAAGCCGGTGAAGCTCGACCCACCGCCAGACTTCGACGGCACCCTCGAGGCCGTGCCCTGGGATAGCGTCGCCGAGGTAAACAAGGGCTGCGCCGACAACATCGCCGCGGCGGAGAAGATCAAAGCGCAGATCAAGGCTCAGAAAGGCGCGCGCGATCAGAAGAACACCCTCGAGCCCTTCAACACGCTGCTGATCCACCTCGACCGCGTGCTGCCGATGTCGGAGCTGATCGCCAACGTGCACCCCAAAAAAGAGGTGCGCACAGCCGCCGAGAAATGTGAGCAGAAGGCCAAGAGGTTCTTCTCCGAGCTGAAGCTCGACAAGGGGCTGTACGAGGCGGTCAAGGCCGTCAAGATCGACAAGCTCGACCCGCTGGCAAAACGCTTCGTCGGCCACCTGCTGCGCGACTACCGCCGCGCCGGCGTCGACCGCGACGACGCGACGCGTAAGAAGCTGAAGGCTCTCGACGCCAAGATGGTCAAGCTCGGCCAGACCTTCTCGCGTAACATCCGCGAGGACACACGCAAGATCCAGGTCACCGAGAAGCAGCTCGAGGGGCTGCCCAAGGACTTCATCGCCAAGGCCAAGAAGGCAGCCGCCAAAGACAAGAAGAGCGGTGGCAAGCTGACGATCACCACCGACTACCCCTCGTTCTATCCCGTTATCTCCTACGCCAAAGATGAGTCGGTGCGTAAGGCGATCTACAAGGCCTTCCTCTCGCGGGCCTACCCGAAAAACAAGAAGGTGCTGATGGACCTGCTGACGGCCCGCCACACCTACGCGACCACCCTCGGCTACCCCGACTGGGCGTCCTACAACGCCGAAGACAAGATGGTGAAGAAGAAGAAGGTCATCGCCGACTTCCTCGCCAAGGTCGTCAAGCTCGCCACGCCGCGGATGAAGGAAGACCTGGCGATGGTCGCCGAGCGCAAGAAGAAAGACGGCGCCAAGGCCACCAAGCCCGGCGTCTGGGATCGCTTCTATTACATCAACAAGCTGCGCGCCGAGCGCTTCAAGGTCGACCCGCAAGAGGTCCGCGGCTACTTCGACTTCAAGGCCGTGAAGAAGGGCCTCCTGGACCTCGCCCAGAAGATGTTCGCCGTGACCTTCAAGAGGATCCAGACCAAGGTCTGGCATCCGAGCGTCGAGGCCTATGACGTCTACGACCGCGGCAAGCGCGTCGCCCGCTTCTACCTCGACCTCCACCCGCGCGAGGGCAAGTACGGCCACGCTGCCGAGTTCCCGATCTACACCGGGGTGCCCGGGGTTCAGCTACCGACCGCCTCGCTGGTGACCAACTTCCCCGACCCGAAAAAGACCGAGGGGCCCGCGCTGACCGAGCATAAGCAGGTCGTGACCTTCTTCCATGAGTTCGGCCACCTGGTGCATCAGCTCCTCGGCGGCAAACACCACTGGGTCAGCCAGTCGGGCATCACCTGCGAGTGGGACTTCGTCGAGGCGCCCTCGCAGCTGCTCGAGGACTGGGCCTGGGACCATAAGGTGCTCTCGAGCTTCGCCAAGCACCACAAGACCGGCAAGGTGATCCCCAAGGAGCTGGTGGCCAAGCTTCGCAAGGCCAACCAACTCGGCAAGGGGATGCACATCATGCGGCAGATGTTCTACGCCCATATGAGCTATCGGCTCCATAGCGCCGACCCCAAGACCCTCGACCTGATGAAGATCACCAAAGACCTGCACGCGAAGGTCTCGCCCTACCCCTACTTGGACGACACCGCGGTCTTCGCCAACTTCGGCCACCTAAACGGCTACAGCTCGATGTATTACACGTATATGTGGTCGCTAGTGCTGGCCAAGGATATGCTGACACGCTTCAAGCGGGCCGGCCTCAACGACCCCAACACGGCCCTCGCCTACCGCAAGCATATCCTCGAGCCCGGCGGCACCGTCGACGCCGCGAAGATGGTCGAGAACTTCCTCGGCCGCCCCTACGCGTTCGACGCCTACAAGGCCTGGCTACAGCAGAGGTAGCGAGACGGCCAGCCCCCCGTCGCGACCAGCCCTTCGAACCGAGCTCGTTGTCGCTCAAGCTCGCCGTAGCATCTCCTAGCGGGGCACCAACCAGATGAAGGGTACGCCGACGAGCGCGGCGAACGCGCAATAGAGGTACGTGCGCTCGAGGCCGAAGGCGTCACCCATGGCGCCGACGCCAACCACGACCATCGCCCGTAGGGCGAGGTTCAGCGCCATATACAGCCCGTTGGCCAGCGCCGGATGATCCCCGGCGTGGTCTTGTACAAGCGCCATCATCACCGGGTTGGTGGCGAAGGTCGTCACGCCGATGCCGAAAAGCAGCGGAAAGAGCCACCAGCCGTCGAGCACCGTGAAGGCGAGCATCAACGGCGGCAGCGCCAGCAGCATGGCGGCGAGCACGCGACGACGACCAAAGCGATCGCTGGCGCCACCAGCGCCGAGGGTACCAACCACGCCGCCCGCCTCGAGCAGAGAGAGGCTGATCCCCGCGAACCAGAGGCTCGCCCCCCGGCCGATCAGGTAGCTCGGCAGGAAGGTCGTCATCGCCGCCACGGCAAAGGAGCGAGCGACGATGATGCCGACGACCCCAGCGAAGGGGCGCCGCAGCCGACGCCAGGTCTCGCCCAAGGAGCCCACGCTGCGACGCCGCGGATCGGGACGCTGGGGCTCGACCAGCCGCCACTGCATCAAGAGCCCCATCCCGAGCGCCAGCGGCGCCAGACGCCAGAGTCCGTCGACGCCCCAGGCTGAGGCCCCGGCGAGGGCCACGATCGGCGCCAAGGTCCGGGCGCCTTCGCCGCCGACCATGAACCAGCTCATCCCCCGGCCGACCTGGCTCCCCGCGTACCGGGCGACGAAGACCGGCCCCGGAACGTGCAGCGTCGCGGCGCTGATCCCAACCAGCAAGAGCAGCCCCGCCAGCAGCGGGTAGCTCGGCGCCGCGCCGATCAACGACATCGACGCCGCCGTCACAGCCGGGGCGAGCACGAGGAAGGGTTTGAGCCGCAGCCGATCCACGAGCGCCCCGAGCAGCGGGTTGGCCAGCGACGGGAAGCGCTGCAGCAGCGTGAGCGAGCCAGCGAGGGTCAAAGAGAGGCGATGGCGCTTGATCAGCAGCGGCAGCAGCGGCACCAAGAAGCCTGAGAAGACATCGTGAAAGCCATGCGCGCCAGCGACCAGGGCGATCTGGTCTCTGCGAAAGCGCTGCTTCCCTCCCTCGGGGCGATCCTCTCCGCTCGTCACGAAGAGACGGTACACTGTGCACACGACGATGGCGATGGGTCGCCGTGATGAGCTCCTGCTCAGGGGGGAGGGATTGAGAGCTTCCCCACACGTTCGGGACCGAGCCGGGCGGTGAGCTGCCGAGCCGATTTCGTAGCCGAAGACATGAGCCCTACGGATGGTACGGCGAACCTTCTGAGGCATCGAAAGCGGCCGGCAGTGCTGTGCCCGGCGACGGGAGGCATGTAGAGGGGTGCTCTTAAAAAAGCCGGCCATCCAATGAGGAGACCGGCTTCAGAGGTTGCGTTGGGTGGGAAGCGTCATCGCGGCCCGGTCAACGCTGGAATCCTGTTGTCTCTGTTGTCTCTGGCTAATGCAGCGACCATGCCAACCTGTCGAGCGCCTACTCCGTCGGCTAAGAGCCCCCTCACACACAGTCGGGACCGAGCCAGGTGCTGAGCTGCCGAGCCGATCTCGTCGCCGAAGACCTGAGCCATACGGGTGGTCTGGCGAGCGTTCGGAGGCCCTAGAGCGCTGACCCACTTACCTCCCGTCGCTGCGCTGGTCTGCGAAATCACAGCGGTTGTCGCTCGTCGGTTGCGTGCTACCAGCAGGCGCCCTCCTCGCTCCTACGCCGTGAGGCCTTTGTAGGGGTGCTCCTCAATCAACAGACTTCAAGACCCTTGATCTCTCGTCGCAGCCAACAGCTAGAGGTCGTGGATCCACGCCTCCACCGGCGGATCCTCTAGCCGCCGCTCATCGATTGTCAGTCAGCGCGAGTTGCCACAGGTCACCTCGAAAACAGCGATAGACTCGAAAACGGTGGTATAGCAGCGAGTCCCCGTCACCCACCGCGAACCATCAGCTCGGCGACGAGCTTCGAGAAGCTGGCGGGATCCGGCAGCTCGGAGCCCTCGGCCAAGAGCCCCTGGCCGAGCAGCAGCTGCGCATAGTCGTCGAGCAGCGGATCGTCGGCGTCAGCCTCGAAGCGCTTCCGGAGCAGCTCGGTCAGCGGATGGTCGGGGTTGATCTCCATGATCCGCTTGTCCGCCTCGCCCTGGACCGGCTGCCGCGACTGGCGCAAGAGCCGACGCAGCCGGGGGCTCTCGTCTTGCTCCTCCGAGACCAGGCAAACCGCGGAGCTGGTCAAGCGCTTGGAGAGGCGCACCTCTTTCACATGACTGTCCAGCTTCTCGGCTAGAAGCTCCAAGAGCTTGGTCAGGTCGGCCTGCTGCGATTTGCGCTTCTTCTCGGCCTCCTCGCGCTCCTCGCTCGAGCCGAGCTCGACGTCGCCCTTGCCCAACGAGCGCAGCGCCTTGCCTTCGACCTGATCGATATAGGGCACCATCAGCTCGTCGATCGGATCGATCAAAAAGAGCACCTCGTAGCCCCGCTCCCGCGCGGCCTCGAGGTGTGGCGAGCGCTCGACCACCGCCCGCGACTCGCCGGTGAGGTAGTAGATCTCCTCCTGCTCGGGCTTCATCCGCGCGACATAGTCGGTCAAGCTGGTCGACCTCTCCTGGTCCGCCGAGGACGAGAAGCGCAGCAGCGGCACGAGCCGCTCCTTGTTCTCCGGATCGGAGATCACACCCTCCTTCAGCGCGCGACCGAACTCATCCCAGAAGGTCGCGTAGTCGTCGGCGCGCTTTTCGGCGAGGTCGCCGAGGGTCGAGAGCACCTTCTTGACCACGCCGCGGCGGATCTGCGCCAGCTGTCGGTTGTGCTGCAGCAGCTCGCGGGAGATGTTCAGCGGTAGATCCGGCGAGTCGACCACGCCCTTGATGAAGCGCAGGTAGCGAGGCAGCAGCTGCTCGCAGCGCTCCATGATCTTGACGTTGCGGACATAGAGCTCGAGGCCGCCCTCGGCGTGCTGGTAAAAGAGGTCGAAGGGCGCCCGCGCCGGCACGAAGAGCAGCGCGCGGTACTCGATGCGACCCTCGGCGTGCAAGGCGATCCGCTCCAGCGGCGGCTGCCAGTCGTGGGTGATGTGCTTGTAGAACTCGGCGTACTCCTCCTCCTCGACCTCGCTGGCGCGCCGCGTCCAGATCGCCTTCATCGTGTTGACCTGGCGCCAGGTCGGCTCCTCCGGCTTTGGCGAGCCCTCCTCGTCCTTCGCCGGCGGCACCAGGAGCCGGATCGGGTACCCCACGAAATCCGAGTAGCGCTTGACGACGTTGCTCACCGTCCACTCGGCGGTGAAGTCGGGCAGGTCGTCGGCGTCGGTGGAGGTCGGACGGAGAAAGAGCGTGACCGACGTGCCGTGCTCGTCGCGCTCGGCCTCCTCGAGGGTGTAGGCCCCGTCGCCTGCAGAGGTCCAGCGCGTCGCTCCGACCTCGCCGGCGCGGCGGGTGATCAGCTCGACCCGCTCGGCGATCATAAACGAGGCGTAGAAGCCCACGCCAAACTGGCCGATCAGGCTCAGCGCCTGCTCGCGGCTCTCGCCGCTGCTACCGAGACGCTCGAGGAGCTCCCGGGTCCCGGAGCGCGCGATGGTGCCGATGTTGTCGATCACCTCCTGGCGGCCCATGCCGATGCCGTTGTCGTGGATGGTCAGCGTCCGCGCGTCGGGATCGGGGACCAGCCGGATCTCGAGATCGTCTCGCTCCTGGAGCGCGTCGTTGGTCAAGGCGTCGAAGCGGTAGCGGTCGAGCGCATCCGAGGCGTTGGAGATCAGCTCGCGCAGGGCGATCTCTCGGTTGGAGTAGAGCGAGTGGATCATCAACTCGAGCAGCTGCCGGGTCTCGGCCTGGAAGGCCCGGGTCTCCGAGCCCACGCCCCCGCCGCTGGCAGGCTCAGCCGCCGTCTCGGCTGGCGCGCCCAGCTCGTCGGTCGGCTCCTCGGTCGGCTCGTCCTTCACCCGCCCCTCGGCGGCCCAGTGCCGCTCGTCGCGCACCGTGAAGCCCTGCTCGCCCTCGGTCTGGGCGCCCTCGTTCTCTCGCTTCTCCTGGCCGTCACTCATCGCTGACTCCTCCGCTCGCGTTTGGCCTGCGAGCTTTAGCAAAAAACAGCGCCGGCGCCCATCGCCGTGAGGGATCGACGGCGACGTGCTCTTTTTCGCAACATCTGGCCGCAGCGGCCGATATGCCCCACGCCAACGACGCCTCCTGTGGGGAAGCAACCTCGGTGGTCACGCCGCGGCGCCGAGCCGCTCGAGGAGCGCCATGAGAGCGCTGCTCTCACTCGCGTTCATCGCCATGTCGTTCATCACCAGCCAGCTCGCTCACGGGGGATGCCTTAAGGACACCCCGTGTCCGGGTCTGCGCCAGTGGTTCCTGGGCATCGCGCTCGACCTGCTCCTCGCCGGTCAGGGCGGCTTCAAGGTCGCCGTCAGTGGTCGGCTGGGCGCGCAGGGCGCGCTGATGACCGTAGCCGACAGCGCGACCTGCGATTGGAAGGCGCGCACCATGCTGCCGATGGGCGTGACGCTCTGCGGCTCGTCCCCCAGCCTCTCCGTCGCGATCGCGTCGCGATCACCTCCTGCCCACACCCTACGCAACACCCGCCCCAGGTACGACCGTAGCTGCTATCATCGAGCCAGCAAATGGCTCCGACCGATGGCGCGTAAACCTCGACCACTCTACTTTGGCGTGCTGGCGAGCCTCCTCACGCTGGCCGCCTGCTCCCGCGACGACAGGCCCGACCCAGCGCTGGATCTCGGCGTGGACGTCGCAACCATCGCTGACGTCGGCGTCGACCGCGGTCCCCAACCGACGCTCGAGCTGCGCGTCGACGGGCGCTTTGAGGATTGGGGCGCGGTGGACCCGCTGGCCACAGACCCCGCGGGGGACGCGATCGGCGCCTTCGACGTCACGCGGCTCTACGCGGCGAGCCGCGGGACGGAGGTCTTCGTCCGCTTTGACATCGGCGAGCGCGAGCTGAACCTCGCCGCTGGTGAGGCTACCGATGGGGATCTGCAGATCGTGCTCGACCTGCCAGGGCAGCGGACCCTGAGGCTCGAGATGCGGGCGCGCAAGGCGACGCTGACCGGCAAGGGCAGCTCGACCGTCGCCGATTGGCTCGACCTCCGCTACCGCGCCGCGCCGACCCACGCGGCGCGGGAGTTCGAGCTCGGCCTCGACCTCGCCACCGTCGGCATCGCCGAGGGCGCCTCGCTGACGATCCGCGTCGCAGGCTCGGACGAGGTCGGCCCGGTGCGCCTCGACCTCACGCCACCAGCGCTCTCGATCCCCCGCCGCTCCATGGCGCGGCCCCCGGGCGCCCTCTTCCGGCTGGCCAGCCAGAACACCCTCTTCGACGGCCTGCTCACCGCCGACCGCGGCCCGAGCTTCGGCCGGCTCTTTCGCGCCGCGCGCGCGGACATCTACTGCCTGCAGGAGCTCTGGCTCTCCAGCGCCACCGAGGTGACGTCGGAGCTCGAGCAGATCGACCCCTTCGGCGACGGCAAGCCCTGGCAGGTCCACCGCGGCTCGACCTATGGCGACACGATGATCGCCAGCCGCTGGCCGCTGACCCCGTTTCAAACCAGCGACTCGGCCTTCACCGTGGCCGGGATCGACCTCCCCGACGGAGGAAAGCTCGTGGTCGCCAGCCTCCGCCTGAAGTGCTGCGGCTACGCGGGCAGCCAAGAGGACAGGCGTCGGATCAAGCAGGCCAAAGCGCTGGCCTCCTGGATCGCCGATCTGCGAGCCAAGCGGCTCGGCAGCGCGGCGTCGCCCTTCGCCAACGCGGGGGTCGTCATCGCTGGCGACTGGAACCTCGTCGGCTCACGCACCCCGCTGACGCTGCTCGAAAACGACGGCGGCTCACCTGCTGGCCCTGGGCTGAAGCAGCTCTGGTTGCCCAAGATCGTCGGCAACGACGTCTGGACCTGGTCCGATTACGGCTCGAGCTACGCCCCCGGGCGGCTCGACATCGTCCTCTTCGACGCCAGCCCGTATGAGGTTCTGAGCGGCTTCGTCTTCGACAGCAGACAGCTCGAGACCAGCGAGCTGACGCCTCTGGGCCTGCAAGCGCACGACAGCCGCGCCAGCGACCACCTGCTCGTCGTCGCCGACTTCGCGCGCAAGCTCAGCCCCTGACGCGAACCAAGAGCACCCCGACGAATGCCTCCCGTCGCCGGGTGCGGCGCTGTCGGCCGCTCTCTAGAACGCTCGCCGTACCACCCGTATGGCTCATGTCTTCGGCTACGAAATCGGCCCGGCAGCGCAGCACTCGGCTCGGTCCCGAACGTCTGGGGGTGCTCTGAAGGCTCCAAGCCCTCTGCCAGCGAGCGGACGCTCGCCCGGCGACAGACCAAGGCCAGAGCGACGAGTGGGGGCAACGACGAGACGAGGCCATAGTCGGTCATCAGAGCTGCGGGTCAGCTTACACCAAAGCGGACCCTCGTCCGCAGACAGCAGCGCCCGACGAGGAACGGCGCTACCCTTGGAGGGTGAGGAGGCTGATCGCACGGGTCGTGGAGCTGCTCGAGGGACATCCCGAGGTGCACTCGCCGCTGGCCTTGGCGACGAACGTCCGAGGCGCTGAGGACCGGCGGCTCGTGCGGCTCTCGGGGGCGGTCCATTCGGCAGGTCAGACGCTGCTCGATCCGCTCCACGAGCAGCCCTGCGTCTTCTATTGGCTCCACGTCGAGGGGTTGGCACGGCTGCCGGGTCGGACCTCTTCGAGGCGCAAGGGTCGATGGCAGACGATGGTCAACCGACAGCGCCTCTGTGGAGAGCTCTGGCTCGACGACGGCTCCGCACGTGCCTTGGTCGCCCCCGGCGCCGTGCCGCCGCGGGCGACGCGACGGCTCGCTGCCAGCTTGCCACCGCGGAGCCGCATCCTACCTGCCGAGCTCCTGCGCCATCTCCGTCGGTCGGTCCCGGGCGGCCTCAACGGCTGGGCCCGGCTTCGCTATCGCTGCTACGTCGTGCACTCTGGCGAGGAGCTGGCGCTGATCGGGCTGACGCAACGCGAGCTCGATCCCAACCCGCAGAGCGCCGGTGACTACCGCGGCCGCGCGACGCGCGTGCGGCTCGTCCCCCCATGGTTCGGCGCGCTCCGCGTCGACGCCCCCGGCAGGATATAGGTCAGGCTAGCAGCCTGGCGCCGGAGGTTCTTATTGGGGTCCAGCGATGAAGCCCATCGTCGTCACCGCCGGATCCTCCAGCGCGCGAAGGTCCCAGCCGACGATCTCAGCGGTCTGGGGCAGCACCTGCTCGGCCGCCGTGGAGATGCCCCAGACCCGCTCGAGCCGCGACACGTTGCGGCGGCTCCCGAGTAAACCGGCCCACGCCTCCGGCGAGCCAGCGTGAGCCCGCCGCAGCTCGTCGTCCTCCCAACGCAGGTCGGCGCTGGGTCGGTTGGCGTAGCGGTCGACGATAGCGCCGTCGCGAAAGAGCAGCATCGCCAGGGCCTCCCCGCCCGCGAGGCGAAGCGCGGCGACGGGCCATCTGACAGAGAGCGGCAGCGCGAGCTCGGAGACGACCTCCTCGAAGTCGCCAATGAAGGTGTCGGCCTGGACGAAGGGCGCGAGCCGCTCATCGCGGATCCCGGTCCAGCGTTCAGCAAGCCCAACCTCCAGCCTGCGGCTCGCGCGATCGAGAGAGGAACTCTCCCAGCCGAGGACGGCCAGCGTTCGCGGCAGCTCCGAGGTCAGCTTCGCGTGAGGAGCGGAAGGGGCACCATCGCCCAAGAACACTTGCATGTGCGCGAAATCTTCAATCATTGAAGGAAGGGTAGCACTTCGCTCTCTTCCCCTTACCCATCGTCTTCGGCTCTACGCCCTGCGCCCCCCGGAAGACCGTGGACTCCCGGAAGCCCGTGAACGATCGCGGGTCCTGGACTCCGCTGGCATTCGGACCGTCGCCACGGCCAACCGTTACATTGAAAAGGTCTACTTGCCGCAACACCGGCGCAACTTCGCGAGCAAGCCCCGAGACCCTCACAGCGCCTTCGTCGCGCTCGGCACCATCGACCTCGACCCTCTCCTCTGCATCGAGCGCGAGCGCACCGCGCGGGCGGAATAACACCGTCGTCCTCGACAAGGTGCGCATGCAAATCGCAAAGCAACCTGGGCTACGGACCTGCAAGGGCAAAAAGTCCTGGTGCGCCGGCACCTCGATGGCCCTCACACCCTATGGTACGGTAAGCGAGCCTTCGGCTGCTTTGACAAGAAGGGCCGACCAACCCAAGTCCTCAACAAGGTTGCTTGAATCGAAACCGGACAGATGACTTGTCAAACACGACCGGTCATTTCATTTGTCAACTGGCTATGGTCATTTTGCTTTTTTTGGCAAGCGCGGTCGCCGGTCGGGCATCCGCGACAGTTGGCGACAGGGCAGGTGTTGGACGGGTTGGGACGTCGCTCCTCGAGCGGAGCAGTCGAAATGCAGTCTTCGAAGCCTACCCCCACGATCGCGTTTCACCTCACCTCGCACGATGATGATCATGTCGTGGTGTACGGTGCGCGAAAGGCGCCACAGCGAGCCTCCAATGAGGTGATCGACGGCCTGCTCTCGGCGCTCCCCGAGCTTTTAGGTTCCTGGGTCGTCTATCTACATGGAGCTGAACCAGCTGCCCACCCACGCTGTCGTGAGCTAGTCGCCGAGCTCGCGCGATGCAACCACAAGGTGGTGCTCAACACCCGAAACACGCTGCCGCTGCCACGCTACCAGGCGATCGGCGACGCCGCTGGCGCCGCGCTGAAACAGGTGCTGGTGCGCCTCGACCTGATCGAGGTGGGGCGCTTCTCCGACTTCATCGAGCGGGTGGAGCTGCTCAGGCAGCGGCTCCCACAGACCGCCGAGGTCGTCGTCACCGCGCCGCTCTTCGAGGAGACCTTTGGCGATCTGACGCGCGTCGACGAGCTCTGCGAAGAGGCGGGGCTGCTCTTTTGCTACGAGCTGCTGAACGAAGACGGCAAGCTTGCGCGCTACAGCCCTGAGGTCGAGCGGCATATCGCCGGCCGCGTGCTCCACGACGCCGGTCCGCTCCGCGACCTCTCCGTCCGCGGTAAGCTCTGCGGCGCTGGGCAGCTCTACCTCACCGTTGACACCAACGGCGACGTCTTCCGCTGCCAAGCCCTCTCACCGACCTTTCGGCTGGGGAACACCGCCGAGAGCGGTGGCTTCGCCCGCTTCACCCGTCCACGCCCCTGTGTGGCCTCCCGCTGCCTGGCTCCAGAAGCGGCCGCCTCGGGGATCATCCAGCGGGAGCGCGGCGGCATCGTCGAGATCCTACGCGTGGGCGGCGAGGCGATGCTCGGTGGCCTGCGACCCTTGTCGATGAAGGCTCTCCAGCTGATGCGCGCCTGGCCGAGCGCCAAGTAGCGGTGAGGGAGCGTCGGCGCGCTTCAGCTCGTCGCTGGCGATGCGGCCTTGCTCGGGGCCTCGAGCGTTCGGCTGGTTGGCGCACCTTGGCTGGAAGGCAGCGGCTGCATCGAAGCCTCGCCGGCGGGAGCAGCCTTGCCATCGCTTGCGCCTTGCCGACGCATCGTGACGCCTAGCGCGCTGTCGAAGGCGACCTCGAAGACCAGCGTGGCTTGGTTGGTGAAGGCCGAGCCCTGAAAGTTGGTCGGCGGGGTGGTCAGGCTCTGGGTGGTCGTACGCTCAAAATACCAATAATGCGAGTACGCTACGGTCAACGCATAGCGCCGATCGTCGAAGCGCCAGCGCGCGCCGATGTGCACCGAGAGCAGATCGAAGGACGGCGCGGAGACCTCGACGGTGTTATCCGGCGCGTTCGAGGTCTCGTAGTGGTAGCCAGCCATGATCTCGAGATCGAGCGGCAGCGGCGGCCGCACGAGCACGCCGGCGCCGGTGTGGAAGGCGTTCTTCAGGTTCTTCGGCGTGACCAGCTTGCCTTCGGAGAGCAGCGCCTTGAGCACGCCGTCGTTGGTGATCGAGGTGACCTGCTCATCGATGTGGCTGTTGATGTAGTAGCGAAACTCGGCGCCGAGCTCGAGCCAATCGGTGATGTCCCAGTTGGCCCCGATCGCCAATACCCAGGGCGCGCCGAGCTCGGTCCGATGCTTGTTGTTGCTCACCTTTGGATTGTTCAGAAGCTGCGAGGCCGGCTGGCCGGCCTTACAATCCTTTAGACAAGGCTGGAGCGTCAGGTCGCCCTCGATCGTGACGTCCGGCAGCGGCGGCGTGAGGAACATCAGTCCGACGCTCACCGTCCGGTGGGGCCAAACCTGCACACCGAGGCTGAAGGCTGGCTTGAGGTCGTCGCCGGCCACCTCGATGCCTGTGTCGCTGCCGATGATCCCGCTCATGTTCTTCCCATCGATCTCTGGGTAGAGCAGCGACTGGCGCTTGATCCGGATGTAGGCCAGGCTCGCCCCGACACCGAAGGAGATCCAGTCTAGCGGCTGGTAGGCCACCGCCAGCGTGAAGTAGGCCGAGACCAGGTAGGCGTCGATGATGTGGTAGCGCGAGGGCGCGTCTGCGCCGAAGCTCGCCCCCGCCGCGTTGGGCACGTAGACGCCGAGGGCGCCGACGATCTTCTCCGACCAGAGGTTGGTCGAGGCGCCGAGGAAGGGGATCGGCGCGAAGATCCCCGGGCTCTGCTCGGGGTAGTAGCCGCCGCTGATCGGGTCTTTGATGTAATCGTTGCTGCAAAGACCGGCGCCGCCGCAACCCCAGGGCGCCAGCTTGATGTTGGTCTTGAGGTAGGCCGCCCCGAAGCTGGTGCCGATATGGGTCCCGCGCAGACGCGTCAGCGCCGCGGGGTTGTGATAGATCGCCGAGAGGTCGTCGGGACGACCCACGGCCGCGCCCATCGCGTTCTTGCGGGCTCCAATCTCGGGGATGATGAAGCCCTGGGCTGCGGCGTCTCCTGGCGCAGCGAGCGAGACCAGACAGAGCACTCCCACCGAAACGACCAGACCCAACGTACGCGCCCGTGACATTGACCCTCCTTGCCTCCTTGGACGCAGCACCATATCACGGTGGCGTCGACGTTGCCCTGGCCGGTGCTCCTTCCGTCTTGGTTGGTCAGGTCGGGCGCTCGTCGGAGGGAGGAGGGGTCATGGGTGGAGTCGATGGGGATGGGGTTGGGGCCGTGCCGGGAGAGGGCACGAGCTCGGGGCTCGGGGGAGCGCGGCGGGGTGGAGACGGCCGCCGGCGTGGCGCGGCCGGCGGTGCAGCGGGGCGAGGGCGGCGGAGGGCGCGTGGAGGATCGCCGAGGGCGACGCTGAAGTAGAACGCCAACGCGGGGCCGCCATACTGCACGGGGTTGTCCGAGAGAGGCTGATAGAGCTGGGCGGTGACCTCGAAGCGCCGCAGGAAGCGGAAGGTCGCGCCCCCGAAGGCGATGCCGTAGACCGGGCCATGGGTGACCTCGTCGGAGGTGAAGGCGAGCACGATGCCAGCGGCGCTGGTCTCCTGCAGCTCGACGTTGGTCGGTTGGTTGCGCGCCGCGAGCCCCGCGAAGAAGGCGAAGGGACCGACGCGGTAAGACAACGCCGCAGCGCCGGTGAAGACCCAGACGTAGTCCACGTCCGAGCGGGTCAGCCTCCAGGGCTGAGGTGTCGGCAGGTCAGTGCGACGCATGTACTCGTCGTAGGGCGCGCCGAAGAGCAGCACCTCGCCATGGAAGTGCACGTCGAGCCCATGGACCAAAGGGAGCCAGACCTGGGCCACGGGGCCCATGCCGAAGACGTTGCCCGAGGGGCGCGGCGCGACGTCTTTGGCGATCGGATCGGCGCCCTCCCCCAGGCCGAGCTCCATCTTGCCGCCGAGGGCGACGTGGCGACCGATGCGCACCAAGATCTGTCCGGCGACGTTGGTCCGGGGGATATGCAGGCCGGCGTTGGTGTCGACGTTGGGCTTCTCGCGCGGCTTGGCGGCCCGCAGGTAGGTCGCGTTGCCAACGCTGACCCGGACGCGACCGTTGTCGATCGGGTGCCCGTTCAAGATCGGTGGCGCCACCGAAGGCACGAGCGCCGAGCGCTTGACCTGGTAGATGCCGCAGCCGCCCACAGCCAGCCCGAAAACGCCAACCATCAACATCCAGACACGTCCAAGCGATAACGTTTTCATAGGTCCCTCAGGGCGCCGACGGCGCCAAGCTCTCCGACCAGTATCGCCGTCACCAACCTCGGTTCGTCTGCGCCGTCCGTGGCGGTGACCCCGACGCGCCAAGCTCTCCGACCGATATCCAAGCACTCCGATCAGTATCGCAGTCACCAACCTGCCGCGCTGTGACGATCTCACAACGCGAGCAGATGCGCCGGATCGGAGCCGATCTCGCCGCGAGCGACCTGCCAGACCAGCTCGATCAGCGCCTCGTTTATCGGCGTGTCGACGCCGAGCCTACGCCCTCGGGCGACGACCTCACCGTTGAGGTCGTCGATGGCCGGCGCCCGCCCCTGGTCGATCGCCGCCAACATCGACGAGCGCAACCGACGATAGCGGGCGTCGACGGCCAGCATCACGGCGTGGCGGGCGGCCAAGCCAACGCTGCCCAGCGCTGAGAGGTCGCCCGCGAGCCAGTCGAGGTCGAGCGTCCCCGCGACGCGCTCCAGTGTCACCCCCGAGGCCCTCACGACCTGAACGGCCTCTCCGATCACCTCTAGAGCGCTGCCGGCAGCGACCGGCCGAGCCCAACAACCAAAGGCTCGGCGCTCATGCGGACCGTGTCGCGGCACCGAGCGCGCCGCGTAGGTGAGTCAGAGCGGCGCGGACGCCCCGGGGCGAATAGCCAAGCTCGGCGCGCGCGTGATCCATGATCGGGTCGAGAACCCTCCGGCGGGCAGACGTCGAGCCCTCTCGTAGCATCCTCGAGTATGGAACGCGGTCCGCCGGTCGCAAGCTAGGACACCGGCCGAGCCCGCGAGCTACTGGACGTAGCTGGCGAAGACGTCGGCGTTGGCGCCGGTCGTATGGGAGCCAGCGCTGCCGCTGCGGTTTTCGAGCCAGACGATGGCGACGCGGCTGCCGGCGATGCAGACGTGCGGATCGCGGGCGTCGGAGGCCCCAGCAGGGCTGGCTTCGTCAACGCGGTTGTCGGGGATGTTCCAGGTCACCCCATCGTCAAGGCTCTGGTTGAAGTAGATGTCTCGCTGGCTGCCGTTGCGACGGTCTTCCCAGACGACATAAACGCGCGCGCCGGTGGCCGAGACCGCGACCCGTGGCTTGGAGGAGGTAGCGGCGCCTGCGGTGCCGTCGCTGACACGCTGTGCGACAGCACCCCAGCTGCCGCCACCGTTGCCCGAGGTGTTGACGTAGATATCGTGGGCGCCCCGGCTGGTGTCGGCCCAGGCGACGAAGGCCCTTCCACCAGGGCGATACGCGACCACCGGATCCATGGAGTCACCGTCGACCACGTCGTTGTCGACGCGCTGGCCGTCGGATGGCCAGCTCGCCCCGCGGCTCTGCGAGCGGCTGGCTCGGACCTGAGAGAGCGGCGTGCGGAGGTCTTCCCACACCACCAGCACCCGACCGCTGCCGTCCGCGGCGATCTGCGGCGCCTTGCCCGAATACAGCGAGAGCGTCGTCTCGTTGGTGAAGGCGATCGGCGTCGTCCCCAGCGGCGCCCGCGCCACCATGATGTCGGCGCTCTCCTGCCAGGTTACGTAGACATACTGATGGTCGATCGCGACCTCGGGCAGGATCGCGCTGCCCGGCGTGGTGTTGACCCGACGAGCGCCGGTGAAGCTCTGAGCGCTGTTGGTCGAGAGGTTGCAGAGCACGTTGGGCTGGATCACGCCGCTGGTGTTGATCTCCTCCCAGCAGACGACGACCCGATCGGCGTCCGCCGAGGTCGCGCCGGGGTCGACGACGAGCCGCGGGAAGAGCGAGTCGTTGCTCGCGGCGTCGAGGCGCTGCGCGCTCTGCCAGGTGGCGCCGCCGTCGAGAGAGCGCCGCAGGTAAACGTCGCGTCGACCTCCCGAGGCGAAGCGCGCGTAGGCCAGGTAGACCCGCTTGCTCGTCGCCGTCGGGCCGCCAAAGGCCACCTGCGGCTCGACCTTCGATTGGTTCTCGGTGGCCACCGCCGTGTCGGGCGAGAGCCAGCTCATCGCGCCGTTCGTCGAGCGGTTGCCGAAGAGATCGCCCTGCGGGCTGTTGCGTCGGTCGAGCCAGATGGCCAGGACGTCGGAGCCGTCGCAGGCCACCGTCAGCTGCGCCGAGTTATCCGTCCCGAGCGCCGAGGTCGGCTGCGAGAGCTTGCGCTCGCGCCCCGCGGCGGCGAAGACGCAGAGCGGATCATCGTCGGTGCCGTCGCAGTCGGTGTCCTTGCCGTCGCAGTGCTCGGTCTTGGCGTGAACCGCTCCAACGCAGACCTGCGCGCCAGCGATACACTGCAGCGTCCCCTGGCTGCACTCGCCGGTGTTGGTACCGCAGGGCCCGAAGGAGGCGGGGAGCCCGTTGTCGGCCGTCCCGTCGCAGTCGTTGTCCTTGCCGTCGCAGATCTCCGGCTGCGCGCCCACGGCGCCGACGCAGGTCGGCGCGCCGTTCTGACAGACCAAACTACCCGTGCGGCACTCACCAACGTCGTTGCCACAGATCCCGAGGCTCGCCGGCAGCTTGTTGTCCGGCGTCCCGTCGCAGTCGTTGTCTTTACCGTCGCAGACCTCCGCCTGCGGTCCCGTCGCCCCGACGCAGACCTTCACCCCGGCCTGGCATTGGAACTGCCCCTGCTTGCACTCGCCGGTGGCTGAGCCGCAGGCCCCGAGGTTTTGCGGCAGGCCGTTGTCGGGGGTGCCATCGCAGTCGTTGTCCTTGCCGTCGCAGACCTCTTTCTGAGGCCCGACGGCGTTCTTGCAGACCGGCGCGCCGTTTTCGCAGACCAGGGTGCCCTTCTGGCAGGTGCCGACGTCCGATCCGCAGAGCCCGAGGCTCGGCGGCAGCCCGTTATCCGGCGTGCCGTCGCAGTCGTTATCGTTGCCATCGCAGGTCTCGGGCTTCGGCCCCGTCGCGCCGACGCAGACGGCGATCCCGTTTTGGCAGACCAGGCTGCCCTTCTTGCACTCGCCGACGTCGCTGCCACAAGCCCCTAGCGGAGCCAAACCGTCGTCGACGAGCCCGTTGCAGTCGTTGTCGACGCCGTCGCAGACCTCGGGACCCGTCGCCAGACACTCGCAGCCGTTGCCGTTGTCGCCGTCGGCGTTCTTGTACTGCCCTTTGCATTGATCGAGCACACATTGGGCCGCCTGGCAGATCGCGTCGGCGTTGGCCAACACGCAGATCGTGTTGCAGCCGCCGCAGTTGAAGGGATCGCTCTGGAAGTCGACCGGCGTGCCGCCGGGATCGTCGACCACGCCGTTACAGTCGTTATCCTTGCTGTCGCAGATCTCGACGCCGCCGTTGGTCTTGACGCAGGGCTCCTCGCAGCCGTTGGCTTCCTTGCCGTCCTTGTCGATGAAGCCGCTCTTGCAGCTCTGCACGCGGCAGACGCCCTGCTCGCAGCGCGCCACCGCGTTGGCGATGCTGCAGACCACCCCGCACGTCCCGCAGTTGTTGACGTCGGTCATCAGGTCGAAGGTCTCGTCGACCTTCCCGTTGCAGTCGTTGTCCTGCTCGTCGCAGATCTCCGGGCCGCTCGGCGTGCACTCGTACTCGCAGCCGTCGGAGCGATCGAGGTTGAGGTCGTAGAAGCCCGGCGCGCAGCCCTTGTCTTTGCAGATCCCGAGCTCGCAGGCCGTCAGCGCGCCCTTCTTCAGGCATGAGACGCCGCATTTGCCGCAGTTGCGAGGATCGGCGTCGAGGTTGAAGCCCTCGTCGATCTGCCCGTTGCAGTCGTTATCCTTCCCATCGCAGATCTCGATCCCGTTGTTCGTGGGCACGCAGGGCGGCCCATTGTCGGCAGAGGGCCCCACGTCGGGGAGCGTGGCGTCACCGAGACGCAGGACGGTGTAGGGGTCCTGCTCGCAGCCCGCCAGCGCGAGCAGCGGAGCCATGAGCAGAATCGAGAGAGCGCCCTTAGCGATGCGGGCTCGAACCCAGTGCCGAGTAAGCGAGCGGCTCATCGCTGCACCTCCACCAGGCCGGGGCGGCGGCGCCAAAAAGCCAGCAGCCCCAGCAGCGTCAGCGGCAGTAGGCCGGCGACGAGATCGCCCTCGCTGGCTTCACCGACGCTGCAGGCCAGACCGCCGCCCCCGGCAGCCAGCAGCTCGACGCGCTTGCCGGCGAAGGTCGAGGGGCTGATGCATTGCCCCTCCTCGCAGCGCTCACCAACGCCGAAACACGTCACCGATACGCAAGGATCATCGACACAGGCGCCCTTCTCGCAGACTCGGCCTGTCCCGCAGTATTTGCTCGTGCAGTCCGTGTCGCATTTGCCCTCGACGCAGCGAATACCCGAGGCGCAGCTCACGCCAGCGCAGGGATCAGGCTCGCAGACCCCGTCTCTGCAGCGCGCCCCTTCGCCACAGAGCGCGGGGCCGCAGCTCTTTTTGCATGTCCCCGAGCTGCAGTACTCGCCCGCCGCGCAGGTCACCTTGGCGCAAGGATCCGGCTGGCAGGCGTTCTTCAAGCAGACCTCACCCGCCGGGCAGCCCTTGCCGTAGCAGTTGTCGCCGATGCAGACACCGTTTTGGCAGACCTCGTCGGCGCCGCAGCTCACGCCTGCGCAGGGGTCGACGCATTGTCCATCGACGCAGCGCTCGTTCGGCTTGCAGCTCACGCCGATGCATTGATCAGGGATGCAGTAGCCGCTGGAGCACGCGTAGCCCGAGGGGCAGCCGAACTCCCCGCCGCTGCAGGGGATGCGGCAGCCGCAGGCGACGCATTTGGTGTCGCCGGGGCAGAGGCTCCCCTCGTCGATCTGGCCGTCGCAGTCGTTGTCTTTGCAGTCGCAGATCTCGGCGAAGCCCTGGCTCGCGCCGACGCAGGTGATCGTGCCCCCCACGCATTGGGTCAGGCCCTTCTTGCAGGTGTTGCCCGACGGGTGATCGCAAGGATCGCCCTCCCCTGGCAGCTTGCCCCCACCCGCCGCGTCATCGACCGCGCCGTTGCAGTCGTTGTCGACCCCATCGCAGACCTCGGCGCTCGGCTGGGGCGCGGTGCAGCCGCTCCAGTCGTTGGTCGGGTCGTTGTCGTCGGTGAAGGTGCAGACCTCGCTGCCGAACCCACAGCTGGTCGCGCAGGAGCGCTTCAAGCCCTCGTCGACCTGTCCGTCGCAGTTGTTGTCGAGGCCGTCGCAGATCTCCTCGCCCGGGATCGGCGCGTCGCAGACCCACGTACCGCCCGTGCACTTCTCTTTGCCCAGACAGCCCCCGATGGTGCACGGCTTCCCAGGCGGGAGGTTGTTGTCGATCGCCCCATCGCAGTCGTCATCCTTGCCGTTGCAGGTCTCCACGCCGGGGAGCGGCGCCGAGCAGCTCTTCCAGTCGTTTTTCGGATCGCCGTCGTTGGAGAACACACAGATCTCTTGGCCGAGCCCACAGGCGCTCGAGCAAGCGCGTGTCACGCCGTTGTCGATCTGTCCGTCGCAGTCGTTATCCTTGCCGTCACAGATCTCGGCCTGCGGCTTTGGCGCGTTGCAGACCCACTTGCCGGCCTCGCAGGCCCGGATCCCAATGCAAGCGTTGGGCGCGAGGCAGACCTGACCGCCGAGGCCGTTATCGACCGCGCCGTCGCAGTCGTCGTCCTTGCCGTTGCAGATCTCCTGTGTTGGGGTCGGCGCGGTGCAGTTAATCCAGTTGTTCGGATCGCCGGGGCCCTTGTAGTCGCAGGACTCGACGCCGGTACCGCAGGCGTTGCTGCATGGCCGCGTCAGGTTCTCGTCGATCACGCTGTCGCAGTCGTTATCCTTGCCGTCGCAGGTCTCGGCGGTCTTGGCGGGCGCGTCGCAGACCCACGTGCCGCCCTGGCAGACGCTCTGACCGATGCAACCCTCCGTGCTGACGCAGGTGGAGCCCAGCAGCCCGTCATCGATCTGCCCATTGCAGTCGTTGTCCAGGCCATCGCAGAACTCCGGCGTCGGCAGCGGGGCGTCGCAGTTGATCCAGTCGTTGTTCGGGTTGCCGTCGTTGGTGAAGGCGCATCGCTCCTGACCGGGCCCACACACAGAGCTGCACGGACGAAAGACGTTCTCGTCGGCCTGTCCGTTGCAGTTGTCGTCGACACCGTTGCAGACCTCGGAGCTCGGCTGACAGGTGGGCACCAGCCCCTCTACCTTGACGAAGGTGTCCTCGTAGTCGTTGTCGCCGCCGCGGAAGAGGTCCTCGAAGCCGAAGTAGAAGTGGTCGCTGTTCAGCTTGGAGCGATAGACCAGGTAGTGGACGTAGTTGCCGTCGTTGTTCAGCTTGCTCTCGGTGTAGTAGATGCGGCCGAAGCCGTTGTCGTCATCGTGGCCATCGCCCTCGTCGTAGCTGTCGTCGTCGAGGCCCCCACCGGAGGTCAGCGTGCCGTGGTCGTCGGGGTCGGTGGCGCAGTTTCGTCTGGAGGAGGGGACGCCACCGCCGCGGTTGGCGCTCCCTTCCGGCGTGACCAGGTAGAAACCGATCTGCTTGCCCTTGTAGCGGCCAGCGGTGAACTCGGCCTGGAAGTCGATGCCAAAGGTGTACTCGCCGCTGATGATAGCGCCGCTCTTCCTCGCCGGCTCGTAGGTCGAGCGGCTGTTGAAGGCGCAAGAGGGGATCGCGGGGAAGCGGATATGGGGCTCGCCCACGTTGTACCAGCCGAAGATGTTCTCGAAGCCAGCCCCCTCCATCAGCAGGCGGAAGTTCACGGTGACGAAGCTCCCCGCCAGCTGGGGCACGAGGAAGGTCTCGGGGCCGGTGTGGGCGTCGAGGATCGCGTCGATCGGGTTTGGCTGCCCTGTCGGCGGCACGCCGCTGACGAGCCCCTCACCGTAGTTCAGGCCGGTCTGGATGCAGCCGTTCAAATCGCCAGGGCAGGTCCCTGTCTGCACTGGGACAAGGGAGCCGTCGATCTGGTTGACGACCGCGTGCGGTCCCCGAGAGATGACGAGGAGCGCGCAAACAGCGACGACCAACGCCGCGAGCCTGATTTTCCATGTTGACATATATATACGATAACGCTCCGGCGTGACCCAGCTCAACAGGATCTCAGCCCCAGAGCGCCCATCGGGGAGCTGGCCCACATCCATGTAGGTGACCCCACGGCAAAGGAGAGCTACCTCCGGTAGCGACGGCGACCCGGAAAAAGCGCAAAGAGACACAACATCTGCCGCCTCCTGCCGATAAGCCCGACACCTACAGTACCCGACATAGTAAGAGGAGGCCGCAGATGGCACGAAATAAGCGCAAAGGTAGGAGCAAAACCCGCACCCCCAAGGCCAAGAGGAGGCGTCGCAGCCGAGCGCTACGCGCCACCCGCCCGCGCTGCCCCCGCATTGACATGGCCCAGCTCTTCGCCAGCGAGCAGGCGGCGCAGCTGGGCGAAGAGCGCGATCCCAGCGACCTCCTCCTGCGAGAGCTTCAGAGCAGCAGCGGTCGCCTCGGCGACGACCGTCAGGCGATGACGATCCGCTTGGCCGGCGACGGCTTCACCACCACGGCCACCCCCCTCAGCGGCGATCCCGTGACCTTGGAGCGATACTTCGCCGACCACCAGATGCTGCCCCTGGATGTGGATCGCTGGAGCGTCGAGCGCCTCGAGAGTGTGGTCCGCCGCGCCGTCGATCTCGAAAAGAGCGAGAAGGCCTGGCGCCGCGCGCTGATGCTGCTGGCACATCACACCAGCGAGCACGCGGTCACGCGGCTGCTGCAGCTAAAGAGCTCAGTCCCCGGATCGCTCCACGACTACTGGCAGCTGGCCTATGACGAGTCGCTCGAGTGGCTCGACCATGATCATGAGATGCGTCGCACCCCGGACCTGGGGTTGGGTCAGGGCCTGCAAGCCATCGAGAGCGGCGAGACCTCGCTGAACTGAGCTACGCGGCGGCGACGCCGTGCTCGCCGAACGAGACAACGCAGCGATGCGGGTCAGCGCTCTAGCGGTCGTGTGGCTGTCAGCCAGTAGGCGGTCCACGACCCAGCCCAAGCCAGCCTTTCCTTTTTGGCGAAAACCCCTATCCTTGGCCCGCCATGAAGCTCAAGGACTACGTCACTCTAGGGAACCTCATCGGCGGCTTCGCCGCGGTGATCGCCCTGTTCTACAACTCCTTCGATTGGGCCTGCTACCTGATCTACATCGCCTACGTCTTTGACATCGCAGACGGCCCGGTCGCGCGGTTGACCAAGCAATTCGACGAGTTCGGCGGCATACTCGACACGGTCTGCGACTACATCACCAACTCCATCGCCTGCAGCTTCATCATCGTCTACGCCTTCTGGCAGAAGGCCGGCTGGCCGCTCTGGGCCGCGGCGCTGATCGGCGCCTTCCCCTTCACCTTCGGCACGATCCGCCAGGCCAAGGGGATGGAGAACGAGATCTCCTACCCCTGCTACTGGCTCGGCGTCCCCCGCCCCGTCGCCGCGATGGCGATCCTAGCGATGCTGAACTCGAGCGTCTTCACCATGGGCGGGCCGCTCCAGCCCTACCTGCATGGCCTCGCCGCCTTCGTGGTGATCCTGCTCTCGGTACTGCACCTAAGCCATTTCCCCTTCGTCAACCACCACAAGCGCCGCTGGATGACGGCGCTGCGCTTCGGCGCCTGGTTCTTCCTAGCAGGGACGCCGATCTCCTTTCTCGTCGGCTGGCTGGCCTTCGACTATCCTCGGCTAGGCTACGATCACCTGTTCTTCTCTTTCTTGATCTACATTCTGGTCGCCTGGACCCAGATCCCGAAGACCGACCTGCGTCGGATCAAGCAGGTCATCGCGGGCGGTCCCTTGGTGCTGCCGCTGGTGCATAAAGAGAGCAAAGAGGGCTGGCGCTCGCGCTCGATCGCCGACTACTTCATCGTCCCCGACGAGGGCGATCCGCCGACCTAGAGCGCTGACCAACTGACCTCCCATCGCCGCGCTGGTCTGCGAAATCACAGCGGTTGTCGCTCGTCGGTTGCTTGCTACCAGCAGGCGCCCTTCTC
>PDWJ01002791.1_pt1 | contig 32841 bp, 27 predicted proteins | sample 1430881 | NCBI WGS metagenome assembly PDWJ01 (sample SAMN01162460, study PRJNA174530) | Oral metagenome, whole genome shotgun sequencing project. | biome: Marine environment; feature: Marine mammal; material: Swab sample of the gingival sulcus; isolation source: swab sample of gingival sulcus...
GCCGCCGGGCCTCGGCTGCGGCCTGCCGCCGGGCCTCTTCTTCGGCCTGCCGCCGGGCCTCGGCTTCGGCCGCGACGCGCGCCGCCTCGGCCTCCAGCCGCGCAGCCTCTTCGGCCTGCCGCCGGGCTTCGGCTTCGGCCTGCCGCGCAGCCTCTTCGGCCTGCCGCCGGGCCTCTTCTTCGGCCTGCCGCCGGGCCTCGGCTTCAGCCGCGACGCGCGCGGCCTCGGCCGCCTCGGCCTCCAGCCGCGCCGCCTCGTCGGCCTGCCGCCGGGCCTCGGCTTCAGCCGCGACGCGCGCGGCCTCTTCGGCCTGCCGCCGGGCCTCGGCTGCGGCCGCGGCGCGCGCCGCCTCGTCGGCTCGACGCCGCGCTCCGGCCTCGACCTCGGCGGCGCTCGGTCCGGCCGGCAGCGGGGGCGGCAGCGGGGGCGGGACCTGGCGCGCCAAGAGCTTGGCGAGGGCCGGGACCTCCGACGCTTTGGCCCACGCCGCCATCCCGGCGCACCACGAGTAGGTTGCCGCCTTGACCTCACCTTGGGCGACCAGCCGACCCACCTCCGCCAGCGTCATCGGCCCCTGCTGCTGCCCCCCGATCGCGACGTACCATGTGTTCTGCGCCGGATCGGCTGCCCGCGCCGCGGGATCGCGCAGGATGACGATGGCGTTGCAGCTCGTGCACCGCACCTTGACGACCCGGTTGGCCACCTGCGCGTCGGGTAGCTGGTAGCGCGTGCCGCATTTCGAACAGGAGAACAGCATTGAAGGAAGCTCGAGGTGAAATACCGGATCGGAATCGGCCAATTTTTCGCGGGACTGTAGCACCATCGGCCCCGAGGTCCAAACACCGATGCGCACCGCCCCGGTCCCGGCCACGCAGCGGCGCGGCGGCCACTGTCGCTCCGCGGCTCCCCCTGCGCCGGACGCCCCCATCGCCGCCTCAAGCGCCTCAACCGTCTTGACACGTCCGCTGCCGACCACTTATGCTTCCCGACCACTTCAGCATAGCATCCTATGTTGTTGAAATCCCTTGATTTTTTAGATTGTCGAACCACCGGCACGCCGGCCGCACGGTCGGTACCAGCCAAGAGCATGTAGGCGTCGGCTGGTTCGCTCCATGGAGAAAGCGATGCGCATGGCTCGATTGACGCTCTTCGCGGTCCTGGCGGCGGGCCTGTTCGCCACGTCCGGCTGCGGCGACGACGACAACAACCCAGTCCCCAACGACACCTCGACGGGGATCGACACCTCGACCGAGGTCGACACCTCTACCGGGGTCGACACGCTGGCCGGGGTCGACACCTCGACCGAGGTCGACTCGTCGATCGGAGGGGACACCTCCGAGTGCAACTGTGGGACCCGCGAGTGCGGCACCTTCGCGGGCTGCGACTGCGGCACCTGTACCCCCCCCGAGGTCTGCAACGCCGCCGGGCGTTGCGAGCAGCCGGGCGCCCCGATGGGCTCCTTCTGCGGCATCACCGACACGTGCAACGAGGCGGCGCCGGACTGGCCCGGCTGCGTCAATGCCCAGTGCGCCTCCGGCAACTGCTGGGCCGCCATCCAGAGCGCCATCCTGCTCCGCGACGTCTGCACCCAGGGCTGCTCGCTGACCGACGACCAGGATAAGAACAAGGATGGCATCGAGGACCCCGACACCCCGTTCACCGACTGCAACCCCGCCGACATCGCCGACGGCCCGGCGGGCGACCGCTTCGTCTGCGTCAACTACGGCTCCCAGGGAGGAACCGCCCTCAACTTCTGCACCCCCGGCTCGGTCTTCAACGAGTGCAATAGCGACGCGGACTGCGCCGAGGGCGAGGGCTGCGACCTGACCACGATCAACGGCACCTACAACTTCCGCTGCGTCGCCAAGAACAAAAGCGGCGCCTGGGGCGAGGCCGTGGGCCTGTCCCAGAGCTGCAACAGCGACCCGGCCGCCGGCCCCGTCCGCAACTGCGAGAGCGGCCTGTGCTTCGGCCTCGGCTGCGTGACCTTGTGCAACGACGGCGAGGACAGCGTCTGCGACACCACCAAGATCTACCCGGACACCGGCTGCGACACCGAGCTCGGCACCTGCAAGGGCAAGCCCAGCGTCAGCTGCGAGGCCGACATCGACTGCAGCGGCTGGGAGTGTGGTGAGCCCCGCCAGATCCTCGCGAACCAGGAGACCACCTGGCGCGTCTGCTGGCCGAAGTCCTGCGACATCGACAACGACTGCGCCGCCGGCTTCTACTGCCGCTTCTTCTGGAACGGGGAGCTCGGCGACGACGCCGCCCTCGACAGCTCGTGCCTCACCCAAAACCCCGACGGCGAAGAGCTCGGTGAGGCCTGCGACGACAACCCCAACGACGCCGAGGCCGGCGCCGTCTGCGCCAACGAGGACCTGTGCGTCGGCGGCTACTGCTCGGCGCTCTGCGGCGGCCACGCCGACTGCGCCGACAGCCAGCGCTGCGAGGTCGCGGAGCTCCCCGGCGACGTCGACGAGGACGGCCAGTACGACTTCGTGCTGCCCCTGTCCTGGTGCATCCACGGCAGCCGGGACAGCGGCGAGTGCTTCGCCGACGCCGAATGTGATGCCGGCGAGTACTGCAGCCTCTACGAGATCGAGAACCTCGTCGACGACGGCGAGGGCGGCATGATGCTCGACGCCGACGCCCCCTACCTCCTCACCGGCGCCTGCGAGCCCGCCGACGATTCGCTCCAGGCCTGGGGCGGCGTCTGCACCTCGTCCTCGGACTGCCAGTCGGGCCTGTGCCTCGGCGCGACCGAGAACAGCCCCGGCTTCTGCACCAAGACCTGCGCCGCCTCCAGCGAGTGCGAGGAGGTCTCCCTCGGCGGCGAGACGGCCAACGGCCTGTGCGCCTCCCTGCGCTACAGCTGGGGCGGCGATCTCGACGACGTCCGCAGCGACCTCTACCTGCCGGTCTGTGTCCTCGACCTCTCCTCGGGGGCCGACTGCTCCACGGACTTCACCTGCGAAGCCACAAACGAGGCCTGCACGCCCAACGCCATCGGCTCCAGCCCGGACCAGAAGGGCACCGTCGAGTACCTCTGCCAGGCTCTGTACGACCCGGCCGCCCCGCCGACGCCCTTGCCGCGCGAGCAGCTGGGCGCTGACTGCGACCCCGCCTCCGACGACTTCGAGTGCGAGTCCGGCATCTGCCTGACCGACAAGGGCGGCAACGGCTACTGCTCCGCCCCCTGCAAGGCCGATAGTCCGGCGGAGGGCGCGCTGACCTGCCAGCCCTTCGTCAACCAGCCCCGCAAGGGCGCCTACGCCGCAAACGCCCCGAGCTTCATGCTCTACCAGCGCGACCAGGAGTGCACCGAGTGCGCTGGCAGCTGGCAGTGCGGCGAGGGCCAGGTCTGCGCCATGCTCTCCGCCACCACCGGCTACTGCGTGCCAAGCTGCACCGAAGCCGCCGACTGCGCCGCAGCGACGGTCACCACCGCCTGCTCGGACACCACCGATCCCTTCGGTGACGCCGTCAAGGGCTGCTTCGACGACACCGCCACGCCGTCGAACTACTGCCTTCAGTAGCTTGTCGACCCGGCGCTAGCCGACGACAATAGCGAGGCGCCCCCCGGCCACGAGGGGCGCCTCCTTTCATTGCGAAGGGCCCGCCGCTACCCTCCACAGCGATGCTCAACACTCCTCGACGCCCCGCCGGGCGCCTGCTCCCCATGCTCGCGGCGCTGGTCTATGGGGCGGCCTGCGACCCGACCGAGGTCATCGCCGATCTCGCGGGCGTCGACACCTCGGCGCCCCTGTCGGATACGGCCCTCGACACCGCGCCCGCGCCCCACGACACCACCGCATCGGTCGCCTGCTCGCGCGACGAGGACTGCGCCGCGGTCGCCGGCTGCTGCTACACGGGCGCCTGCTCGAGCGGGGTCTGCGTCGCCCGCCCCAAGCTCGACTGCTGTAGCGTGGAAGGCCCCTGCGCCGTGTCGAGCCCGCTGCACACCGCGACCTGCGAGCAGCCCTGCGCCGCCAGCGGCTGCGTCAAGTCCCTACGGCTGGGCGACGCGCGCTGTGACGAGGTCCTGTGGCGCCTGGCCCTCGACGACGAAGGCCTCGCCGCGCTGTCGACGATGGACGCGCGCAGCGACGACCGCGTCGGCTGGCACCTGTCTCCCCGCCGGCCCTTCGGGGGCGCCCCGAGCCTCCACGCTGGCGACGCCCTCTGCCCAACCTACCACGCGGGCCCCCTCGACGCGTCCTGCGCGCCGGTCGCCCCCGAGGCCGACACCGACGCGATCAGCCTGTCGTTGCTCACCCCGACGGTGACACTGCCCGCGGACGTCCCCGCGCTGGCCACCCTGTGGGTGTGGCTCGAGGTCGAGCCCGCGCCCGCCGACGGGGCGTCGGGCTACGACGGCGTCGAGCTCTCCGCCGTCGACAGCGGCGGCGTCGTGCGCCGGCTGTGGTCCTCTCGGCAGACCCCTGCGCCGAGCGGCGTGTGGACGCCGCTCCTCATCGATCTAAGCCCCCTCGCGGGGCTCGACGTCGGCCTCCGCCTGGCCTTCGACACCGTCGACGGTCGGGCCAACGACTTCGAGGGCTTCTACCTGGGCGCCCTGGCGATCACCACGGTCTGCGCCGACCGCCGAGGCTGCCCCGAGCCGACGCCATGCGCGCTCGGGCGCCTGGTGGACGTCGCCGGCGTGCGCGACCGACTCTGCGTCGTCGCCCCGAACGATCCGGCCCGCGCCTGCGCCCCCTGTGACGCGGCGTCCGACTGCGAGACCACCGACCCCTGCGACGTCGCCCGCTGCGACGCAGGCGCCTGCACGGTCGCGCGCACGCTGACCGCCGAGTGCTGCACCCCCAGGGCGCGCTGGCCCGGGCCGCCGTCCTTCGAGGAGCCCCTCGATGACAGCTGGACCATCACCTCGGACCCCGAGGACGGCGGCGCCTGGGCGCGCACGACGGTCGACGCGCGCACCGGCGGCTGGGCGCTGCGCTTCGGCGACCCCGACGGGCCGCGCCTGTCCCCGGAGGGGCTGCGCGCAAGCGGCGAGATCTGGTCGCCCAGCCTGACGGTCCCGGCCGACGCCCCCGCCCTGTCTTTCGCCTTGCGCCTGTCCACCGAGTGGGACGGCGCCCCCGATGGCGACAACCCCGCGGGCGTCGATCTGCTCGAGGCGCTGGTCGCCGTCGACCTCCCCGCAGGCGTGAGCCTGCCGCCGGCGGTCGTGTGGGACTCCCGCGCCATCGGCGGCACCACCGACGGCGCCTGGATCGACGTCACCGTTCCCCTCGACGCGTTCCTCGGCCAGCGGGTCCGGATCGGCTGGCGCTTCGACACCGTCGACGGCGCGTCCAACGGCGGCGCCGGCGCGTTCATCGACGACGCCTCGGTCTTCCGGCGTTGCCCCGCCCCCGACCCGCCTCCGGCGCCACGCACCGGTCGCCCCCTCTAGACAGATTCGCGTGCTACGGCGCGCCTTTGGATCGGCCTTGACCCCCCTGGGGGCGTGTGCTACGTCCGGGGCCGCCTCGGCTGGGGGGCACACGCCTGCCCGCACTCGGCGACAAGGGAGCCCTCGATGCTGGAACATCTCGACGCCACGCTGGCGGAGCAGACGCTGCGCGCGGGAATGATCGACCTGGACTTCAGCCTGGTCTTCATGCTCGCCCTCTTCCTGGTGTTCGCCCTCCTGCTGTCGAAGCTGGTGGTCAAGCCGCTCATGGACGCTCAGGAGCAGCGCTTCGCGCGCATGGACGGCGCCCGCAGCGACGCGAGCGCCGCGGAGCTCAAGACCGCCGAGACGCGCCTCGCCTACGAAAAGCAGGTCACGGCGGCACGCCAGTCCGCCGTCGACGTCCGCGAGCAGCTCCGCGCCGAGGCTCAGTCCCAGGCCAAGGCGATGCTCGCCGAGGTCCGCGACGAGACGGAGGCCAAGGTGGAGGCGGGCCACAGAGCGCTGACCGCCGCCGCCGAGGCGACCCGCGCCGAGATGAAGACCCACGCCGTACAGCTCGCCGCCGAGCTCACCGACAAGCTCGTCGCCGGAGGCAAGGCATGATCCGCCCGCTTACGCTCCTCGCTGGCCTCTCCGTGGCGCTCACGCCGTCGATGGCAATGGCGGCCGGGGGCGGCTTCCGCTTCGAAGTCGAGGGCTGGTACATCATCGACTTCGTCATCTTCGTGGGGTTGATGTGGTTGTTCGTCCGGGGCCCCGCCCGGAAGTTCCTCGCCGCCCGCTACGAGCGCGTGAAGACCGAGATGGAGCAGGCCAGCCGCCTCAAGGCCGAGGCTGAAGCGAAGCTGGCCGAATACGACCGGTTGATGGCGGGGCTCGACGCGGAGATCGCCGAGATCCGCGAGCAGTTCAAAAAAGACGGCGAGCGCGAGCGCGACCGCATCATCGCCGAGGCGCAGGCGGCCAGCGAGCGCGCGCGGGTCTTGGCCGAGCGCCAGCTGACCCAGCAGACCGCCAAGCTCAAGGGCGAGCTGGCAGCCGAGATGATCGCCCAGGTGCTGGCCGACGCCGAAAAGCAGATCAGCGCCAAGATGACGGGCGCCACCCAGCGCCAGCTCTTCAACGCCTACATCAAGGACCTCGACAAGCTCGAGGATCTCGACCAGTTCGCGGCCTGAGTCCGGCCCTCACGCGGCCCCCTCGGAGGACCCCTTGCGCACTTCCCCCCTCGCCCGTCGCTACGCCAAAGCGCTGGTCGCGCTCTGCACCGCGTCGAAGAACCACGCGGTGATCGGCAAGCAGCTCGAGTCCTTTGCCCAGACCTGGGGCTCGAGCAGCGAGCTGCAGGGCGTCATCCACAGCCCCATCGTGCCGCTCGACGACAAGCGCGAGATCCTGACGAAGATCTTCGCCCGTTACCTCTTCGCGCCGACGACCCGCAACTTCCTCCTGGTGCTCTTGGAAAACGACCGGCTCGAGCACGTCCAGGAGATCGCGCAGGCCTTCGCCGACGCGATGGACGAGCTCTCCAACCGCGTCCGCGCCAAGGTCACCAGCGCAGTGCCGATGGAGCGCGCGGATCTCACGCGCATCCAGACGGCGCTCCGGCGGCTGACCGGCAAGACCGTGGTGCTCGACGCCAAGGTCGACCCGTCGCTCATCGGCGGCGTCGTGACCGAGATCGACAACGTCGTCCTCGACGGCAGCATCAAGACCCAGCTCAAGGCGCTCGGCGAGCGGCTCGCCTGAGCCCCTCCCCCGCCGGCTCCCAACCCCGACGTCCCGAACCCGTAGACGGAGTGGCTCCGTGAACATCAGCGTCGCCGAGATCAGCTCAATCATCAAATCCCAGATCGCCGACTACGACAAGAAGGTCGAGGTCCAGGAGACCGGCGTCGTCATCGCCACAGGTGACGGTATCGCGCGCCTCCACGGTCTGGAGAACGCCATGGCTGGCGAGCTCCTCGACTTCCCCCAAGGGGTCAAGGGCATGGTGCTCAACCTCGAGGAGGACAACGTCGGCGTGGCGCTCCTCGGCAAGGCGGAGCTCATCCGCGACGGTGACGTCGCCAAGCGCACCGGCACCATCGTCGAGGTCCCCGTCGGCAAGGAGCTGCTCGGTCGCGTCGTCAACGCGCTCGGCCAGCCCATCGACGGCAAGGGGCCTGTCGAGGCCAAGGAGAGCCGCCGCGTCGAGCTCAAGGCCCCGGGCATCATGGCCCGTAAGTCGGTGCACGAGCCCCTGATGACCGGCCTCAAGGCCATCGACTCGATGGTCCCCATCGGCCGCGGCCAGCGCGAGCTCATCATCGGCGACCGCCAGACCGGCAAGACGGCCGTCGCCATCGACACGATCCTCAACCAGAAGGACACCGACGTCCACTGCGTCTACGTGGCCATCGGCCAGAAGCAGTCGACGGTGGCGCAGGTGGTCAACCAGCTCGAGAGCCACGGCGCGATGGACTACACCACCGTCGTCGCCGCGACGGCCTCGGAGATGGCGCCGCTGCAGTTCCTCGCGCCCTACACCGGCGTGACGATGGGCGAGTACTTCCGCGACAACGGGATGCACGCCCTCATCATCTACGATGACCTGTCCAAGCAGGCCGTCGCCTACCGCCAGATGTCGCTGCTGCTCCGCCGGCCGCCGGGGCGCGAGGCCTACCCGGGCGATGTCTTCTACATCCACAGCCGCCTGCTCGAGCGCGCCGCGAAGATGAGCGACGACCTCGGCGGTGGCAGCCTCACGGCCCTGCCCATCATCGAGACCCAGGCCGGGGACGTCTCGGCGTACATCCCGACCAACGTCATCTCCATCACCGATGGTCAGATCTTCTTGGAGAGCGACCTGTTCTTCCAGGGCGTCCGCCCCGCCATCAACGTCGGCATCTCGGTGTCCCGCGTGGGCTCGGCGGCCCAGACCAAGCTGATGCGCAAGGTCAGCGGCTCGCTGAAGCTCGACCTCGCTCAGTTCCGCGAGCTGGCCGCCTTCTCCCAGTTCGCCTCCGACCTCGACGCCGCGACCCAGAAGCAGCTGGCAAAGGGCGAACGCCTCGTCGAGATCCTCAAGCAGGGCCAGTACAGCCCGATGCGCTTCGAGCGCCAGGCGCTGCTCATCTTCGCCGGCACGGCGCCGGGCGGCTTCCTGATGGACTACCCCGTCAGCGACCTCAAGCGCTACGAGCGCGAGCTGTTCGCCTTTTGCGACTCGCGCCACCCGGAGCTGCTGGAGGAGATGCACGACACGGCCGTGCTCACCGACGACATCAAGGCCAAGATGGTCGCGGTGCTCGAGGAGTTCGGCGGCATCTTCAAGCCGAGCAACGCGTAGGAGAGGCGGCTATGGGCCAAAACCTCAAGGCCATCCGAAAACGCATCGGGACGGTCAAGAACACCCAGCAGATCACCAAGGCGATGAAGATGGTCGCCGCGGCTCGGCTGCGCAAGGCTCAGGAGGCCATCGAGCGCCTGCGCCCCTACGCCTACCGGACCCGCGACATCATCGCCCAGCTCGCAGCGCGCACCGACTTCAGCGACCACGAGCTGCTGCAGCAGCGCGAGCCCAAGCGCATCGAGCTGCTCATCCTCACCAGCGACCGCGGGCTGTGCGGCGGCTTCAACGCCAACATCAACCGCATCGCCGAGCGCTACGCGGCCGAAAACGTCAAGGGCCACGAGCACATCGCCCTCGACATCATCGGCCGCAAGGGCAACGACTACTTCAAGCGGCGCGGCATCGACGTCCACACCTACTTCGAGGATGTGTTGGCCGACGTCAGCCAGGACAAGGCCTCCGAGATCGCCGAGGTCGCCAGCACGCGCTTCCTCGACAACGAGCTCGACGCCATCTACGTCGTCTACAATGAGTTCAAGTCGGCCATCGCCCAGGAGGTCGTCGTCGAGCAGCTCCTGCCGGTCGTGCCGGCGGACGACGCCGAGGGGCACACCGAGCTCGAGTTCATCTTCGAGCCCGATCAAGAGACCATCATGGACGCGGTCCTGCCCGGTCACCTGACCGTGCAGATGTACCGGATGATGCTGGAGAGCGTCGCCTCCGAGATGGGCGCCCGCATGAGCGCCATGGACGCCGCGACCAAGAACGCCGGCGAGCTCATCGACCGGCTGACCCTCCAGTACAACCGGGCCCGTCAGGCCGCCATCACCACCGAGCTCATCGAGATTATCAGCGGCGCTGAGGCGCTCTGAGGGATACAAGGGGTCCAAGCAAATGGCAGCAGCAGCATCCTCCGAGGCCCTCCCCATGGGCACCATCAGGCAGGTCATCGGCCCCGTCGTGGACGTGGCGTTCCCGGCGGGCGGCCTGCCGAACATCCTCACCGCCCTGCGCGTGACCAACAAGGGCATCGACGATCGCGAGTGGAACCTCGTCCTCGAGGTGGCCAGTCACCTCGGCGACAACACGGTCCGCGCGGTCGCGATGGACACCACGGACGGCCTCGTGCGCGGGCTGCAGGTCAAGAACACCGGCAAGCCCATCGCGATGCCGGTGGGCGAGCAGGCTCTGGGGCGCATCATGAACGTGGTCGGCGAGCCGGTCGACGGCTTCGGCCCCATCGATCCCGTGCGCTACGACCCGATCCACAAGGATCCGCCGGAGCTCACCGACCAGGACGTCAACGTCTCGGCCTTCGAGACGGGCATCAAGGTGGTGGACCTGCTCGCCCCCTACCAACGCGGCGGCAAGATCGGCCTGTTCGGGGGTGCGGGGGTCGGCAAGACCGTCATCATCATGGAGCTCATCAACAACCTCGCCAAGGAGCACGGCGGCGTGTCCGTCTTCGGCGGCGTCGGTGAGCGCACCCGCGAGGGCAACGACCTGTGGCACGAGATGAACGAGTCGAAGCTCGACACGGGCGCCAACGTCCTGTCGAAGACCGCGCTCGTCTATGGCCAGATGAACGAGCCTCCCGGGGCTCGTATGCGCGTGGGCCTGTCGGCGCTGACCGTGGCGGAGTTCTTCCGCGACGAGCGGGGCCAGGACGTGCTGCTCTTCATCGACAACATCTTCCGCTTTACCCAGGCGGGCTCCGAGGTGTCGGCGCTCCTCGGCCGGATCCCCAGCGCCGTGGGCTACCAGCCGACCCTGGCCACCGAGATGGGCGCCTTGCAGGAGCGCATCACCTCGACGAAGAAGGGCTCGATTACGTCGGTGCAGGCCATCTACGTCCCCGCTGACGACCTCACCGACCCCGCGCCGGCCACGGCCTTCGCCCACCTCGACGCCACGACGGTGCTCTCGCGCCAGCTGGCGGCCCTGGGCATCTACCCCGCGGTGGACCCGCTCGACTCGACCAGCCGCATCCTGAGCCCCGACGTCGTCGGCGAGGAGCACTACGCGGTGGCCCGTGCCGTCCAGGAGATCCTCCAGGGCTACAAGGACCTGCAGGACATCATCGCCATTCTCGGCATGGACGAGCTGTCCGAGGAGCAGAAGCTGGTCGTCGCGCGCGCGCGCAAGATCCAGCGCTTCCTCAGCCAGCCCTTCCACGTGGCCGAGGTCTTCACGGGCTTCCCGGGCAAGTACGTCAAGCTCGAGGACACCATTCGAAGCTTCAAGGGCATCGTCGCCGGCGACTACGATCACATCCCCGAGCAGGCCTTCTACATGAAGGGCGGCATCGAGGAGGTGCTCGAGGCCGCCGAGAACCTGTAGGGAGCGAGCCATGCGTCTTCGCGTCGTCACCCCCGAGGGGGAGAAGGTCGACACCGACGTCACCGCGGTGACCGCCCCCGGCAGCCTCGGCGAGCTCGGCATCCTGGCTGGCCACCGGCCGCTTCTGACCAGCCTGGACGTGGGTAAGTTCACCTACGTCGACGGCACAGCGACCCGCTTTCTGGCGACCACCAGCGGGTACATGGAGGTCCACGAGGACCAGATCACCGTCGTCACCGAGACGGCGGAGGCGCCGGACGAGATCGATGTCCGCCGCGCCCAAAAGTCCCTCGACAAGGCCGAGCGCCTGCTGGCCGAGACGGACCCCAAGACCCAAAAGCGCGCCTATGACAACGCCCTCGGGCGCAAGAAGCGCGCGCTGAACCGCGTCAAGGTGGCCGAGTCCCACGCGACACCCGAGGCGCTCAAAGAGATGCAGAAGCGGGCCGCCGCCAGCTAGCAGGCGCGACCTCGTTGAGCTTGAGGCCTCACCCCGCGCTCCGCCCGCCCGTCAAGGGCGACGGAGCCGGCGTGGGGTCTTGGTCGTCGGTGCGCGCGACCCCCGACGGCGTGCCGCTCCTGGTCGCCGACCCTGAGGGCTATCTGGCCCAGGTGGGCGATGAGGCGACGGTCCCTTTGGGCGCCCTGCCCTTCGAGGCGCTGGCGCATTTGGCGCGGTACCTGCCCCACGTGGCGGCGGCCGAAGGCCCGCTGCGCGCGGCTGTCCGCGAGCTGTTGTCGCGCCACGCGCCGCCGGGCGCCGCGCTGGGCGTCGAGGCCGGCTGCTCCGTCGGGCCGGACCTGCGGGCTCTGCGCGCGGTCTGCGACGAGGTCATCGCCTTCGACCTCAGCGTGGCGGCCGCGCGGGCGGCGCGGGCTCTGGTCGCCGGCGAGGCGGTCCCCCTGCCGGTGCGCGTCGAGGGCCGCAGCTTCACCCTCGGCGCGCCGCTGCAGCTCCCCGAGGCCCAGGGCGTATCCGTCGTCGTGGGGAGCGCCCTCGATCCGCCGCTGCACGCCGGGGTGGCCGACGTGGTGATGGCCATCAACCTGGTCGACAACGTCCCCGAGCCCATCAACCTGCTTGGCCAGCTGGACGCCATCGCCAAGCCCGGGGCGCTGCTGCTGCTGGCGAGCCCGTTTTCGTGGCAGGACGCCATCACCGCTCCCGGCGAGCAGCTGGGCGGCGGCACCATCCCCGGCTTCGTGGCGCTCGGCAGCCCGGCCGCGCTGCGGGCTGTGCTGCGCGGCGAGACGCCATTTCTGCCCTGGCTCGACTACGAGATCCTAGAGGCGCGCGAGGCCCGCTGGTCCCTGCGCGATCACGCGCGGGCGGTCTTCACCTACGACGTCCACCTATTGGCGGCGCGAAAGCGCTGAGCGCGAGCCGCGTTCACGGCGGCGCGCGGAAGGCGTCGAAAAAGCGTGCCATGTGGGGTAGTACAGAGGGGACCCGACCACACGAGGTGCCCCATGATCCGCAGCCCCAAGGACTTCTTCCAACCGCTCGCCATCGGCGCCCCGCAGCCCGCGCGCGAGATCCCTTTCCGGCCGTCCCGGATGATCCACTTCTTCGACCCCTCGAACGCCAAGATGCGCTCGAAGGTGCCTGGGATGATCGCGAAGTCCGATGTGCTCCTCGGCAACCTCGAGGACGCCGTCGCGTCGGACAAAAAGATCGAGGCTCGCGAGGGCTTCATCGAGGTCGCCCGCGACAACGACTTCGGCGACTGCCAGCTGTGGACCCGCGTCAACAGCCTCGACAGCCCCTGGGTCCTCGACGACATCGCGCGCATCGTGGCCGAGGTCGGCGACAAGATCGACGTCATCATGGTCCCCAAGGTCGAGGGCCCTTGGGACATCCACTTCGTCGACCGCCTGCTGGCCCTGCACGAGGCCAAGCACGGCGTGAGCAAGCCGATCCTCGTCCACGCCATCTTGGAGACGGCGCTGGGCGTGGCCAACGTCGAGGCCATCGCCGGCGCCTCGCCGCGCATGCAGGGCCTGAGCCTGGGCCCGGCGGATCTGGCCGCCTCGCGCCGCATGAAGACCACCCGGGTCGGCGGCGGGCACCCCGGCTACATCGTCCGGGCCGACCCCGATCCCGGCGACGCCGACGCCGCCCGCGTCACCGCCCAGCAGGATCTGTGGCACTACACCCTAGCGCGCATGGTCGACGCCTGCGTCGCTCACGGGATCCTGCCCTACTACGGGCCCTTCGGGGACATCCGCGACACGGTCGCCTGCGAGGATCAGTTCCGCAACGCCTTCCTGCTTGGTTGCGTCGGCGCCTGGTCTTTGCACCCGGTGCAGATCGGCATCGCCAAGAAGGTCTTCAGCCCGCCCGTGGACGAGGTGAAGTGGGCCGTGCGCGTCATCGAGGCCATGGGTGACGGCACAGGCGCCGTCATGCTCGACGGCAAGATGCAGGACGACGCCACCGTCAAGCAATGCAAGGTCATGGTCGAGCTCGCCAAGATGCTCGCCGCCAAGGACGCCGACCTCGCCGAGGCCTACGGCTTCTGATCGCGCCTCCGCCAGCGCTGGCGCGCCGTCGCGCGCGCCAGCGCCAGCGTCCGCGTCCGCGCCCCTACTCGCCGTAGCGCGACCAGCCGCGGCGGTAGGCGCGGGCGACGACGGGGTCGTCGAGGCGGTTGACGCAGGCGCGGTCGGCCTCGCTGGGAGCCTCGTCGGGCGCAAAGACCAACGCGGCCTCGAGGGTCGCCGGCGACAGCCAGCGGGTCGCCACCGGGAAGGTCAGGGCGCTGGCGTCGAAGGGGCGCGCCCGCGCCAGCGCGAAGCCCCACAGGCCAAAGCTCGGCACCGTCACGCGGTAGGGTCGGACCTGCGCCGGGGGGCCGCCCCGGCCGCCCACGGGGAGCCCGTCGAGGGTCGAGGCGATGCACCAGAAGGCTTCACGGGCGAAGAAGGGGCTGGTCGCCTGGGTGGTCAGGACGCCGTCCGGGGTCAGGCGCGACAGGGCCAGCCTGAAGGTCGAGCGGGCGTAGAGGCGGGCGAGGTTCGGGCTCGACGGGTCCGGCAGATCCATCAGGATGACGTCCCAGCGGTCCCGCGCGGCCTCGAGGAACTTCAGCGCGTCGCCGTTGGCGATGTGAACCCGGGGGTCGAGGAAGGCGCCCTGGTTGAGCCTGACGAGATCAGGGTGCGAGGCGGCCAGCTCCGTGACCCCGGGGTCGAGATCGACGAGGTCGACGCGCTCGACGTCCTGCCACTTGAGGACCTCGCGGGTCGCCAGGCCGTCGCCGCCGCCGAGCACGAGGACCCGGCCGCGGCGGGGCGCGACCGCCATCGCCGGGTGCACCAGCGCCTCGTGGTAACGGTACTCGTCCCGCGAGGAGAACTGCAGCGACCCGTTGAGGAACAGCCGCAGGTCCCCGCGCCAGCGCGTCAGCACGATGCGCTGAAAGGGCGTGGTCCGGGCGTAGACCACCGGGTCTTGGTAGAGATCCTCCTCGATGAGGCGGCCGAGCCGGTCGCTCATGAGGAGGCCCGCCGCCATGGGCGCCGCGCACACGGCGATGACCGCGAGCACCACGCCGCGGCGGCGGAAGACCTCGCCAAAGGTGAAGACGCCCACGGCCGCGACGGCCAGGTTCAGCAAGCCGAAGAGCGCGCTCGCGCCGATGGTCCCGACCGCCGGCAGCAGCAGGATCGGCACCAGCAGCGAGCCGATGAGCGCGCCCACGTAGTCGAGGCCGAGGATGGAAGAGGCGCTGCGCCGCAGGGTGTCGTGGTGCTTGAAGACGCGGAGCAGCACCGGGATCTCCATCCCCGACAGGATCCCGACGCCCCCGAGGAGCCCGGTGAGGACCACCGTGTAGGGCCCGCCCGAGGCGTACACCCACAGGAGCAGCGGCGCCATCGAGGCGCCGATGACCCCGACGAGGATCTCCATCACTAGAAACGTCGCCAGCAGCCGCCGGCGCACGAAGCGCGACAGAAAAGAGCCCAGGCCCATGGCGCTGAGGAAGACGCCGATGGTCAGCGAGAATTGGAGCACCCCGTCGCCGAGGAGGTAGGTGCCGACGGCCCCCGCGATGATCTCATATGCCAGGCCACAGGCCGCCACGAGCAGGACGCTGCCGAGCAGCACCGCGCGCCGGGCCGGTCCCAGCGTCAGCGACGGGGCGTCCTCCCCGCCCCCACCCTCGCCTGGCGCCGGCGCGCTGGCCGGCGCAGCCTCATCCACCGAAGGTCTTTCCGATGATGAAGCAGACGGCCCAGTTGATGGTGGCGATGAAGGTCCCCATGGCTCAGCTCCCCGGCAGGATCATGATCTCGTCTTCGTCGAGGGCCTTGCCGACAGCCACCTCGACGTTGTCGGCGCCCCAGCGCTCGACGGCCAGCCGCGCCCGGCCCTCGCCGGCGTAGTCGGCGTAGGTGCAGCGCCCCATGTCGCGCGTCCCCTTGGCGTCGCGCTTGCGCACGCGCGCGCTCCCCTTGTCCTCGAGGGTGAAGCGCGCGGCCCCGACGGTCAGGGTCCTCGGGGGCGGCTCGGCCACCTCGACCGTGCCCGTCGGCAGCACCTCGTACAGGCCGATCTCGAGGCGATCGTCGTCCTCGACGGACAGCCAGCGGTCCTGGCCGTCCTCGCCGCCGCCGAGGAGGTAGGTCTTCCAGACGCTGCCCTCCTCGTCGTAGAGCAGGGTGCTCTCGATGAGGTAGGTGGCGCCGTAGATGTCGACGACGTCCCCCGCCTTCAGATCCAGGATGCGGCGCTGGTCCTCGAGGAGCAGCGCCTGCTTGTCGGCGAGGGTGCGAGCGCCGGCGCCGCCCCCGGCCGCCCTCTTTTGCCGCACGTAGACCGCGACCGCCACGCCGAAGAGGGCAGCTGCGATGGCCCCGATGACGATGCCAGACATCCCTAGGTGTCCGAGGCGGAGATAGCGCACGGTTGCCGCCGGCCGGCGAGTGCGTCGAGGTCGGTTCCGCGACCCCGCAGGACGGCCGGGCGCCATTCAAGGTGGCGCGGGGCCGAGATCGGCGCGCTCGCCAGGCGGAAACCGGGTGATATCTTTGCGTTGGACATCTAATCCTCCTCCTCAATGAGCCCGGCGTCCGTCAGGGCCCTGCGGCGGTACCCGGCCCGAGCGACCGCCATCGCGATGAACGCCGCGAGCAACACCAGCGCCAGGATCACTAGCGGCGTCGCGTCGATGTAGCCGCTGACGATCTTGACGTCGAGGCGCACGGCCCGCCGCTGGAGCGGGTCGAGCTCCCAGCCGACGAACACCATGTAGGAGCCCGAGCCGATGCGGAACCCCTCGTCGGCGCGGGTGTCATCCTCGACCCAGGAGCCGTCGCTGTCATACCCTGAGTAGCGGCCGAGCTCCGCCTTGGCCAAGACCAGGGCCTCGGCCTCGAAGGTGTCGGGGGTGGCGCCCTCGGGCGGAGCCGGTGTGAGCGCGATCTCGGTGTAGCCCCAGGTGTTGTCGAGGCCCGAGGCCTTCAGGGCGATGCCGACGCTCTGCTCGGCCGCCGAATCGAACATCCCCAGGTGCTTGTCGCCCTGGGTCTTGTCGAGGATGAGCGTGTCCTCGAAGAGCACCTCGCCGGCCGGGCCCGCCATCAGGTAGACGAGGCCCACCACGGCCGTGACGACGCCCGCGAGGAGCCCCCAGTAGACGGCGCGGGCCCAGGGCGCGAAGGGGTAAGGCCGCGCGGGGTGCGCCTCGTCGGCCGCGGGGCCGGGGAGGGTCACGCCGAAGGCGCGCTCGACGACCCGGTGGTCGAGGTAGACGCCCTCGCTCCACTCCCAGGCGCTGTCGCCACGCTCGCGGGAGGCGGCGACGCATGTGGCGCCGTGGTAGAAGGGCCGGTAGTCGGTCACCTCGCCCTCTTCGAGGTCCTTCCAGTACTCACCCTCGACGTGGGTGAGCTGCGCCGACCCCAGCGGGAACGCGGTGCGCTCACGATCCAAGGTGACCCTGTCTGCGGCCCTGACGGCGCGGGGGTCGACCTCGAAGCCGTCGCGCACGGGGTGGCACAGCATGATGTGCCCAGCGTCGATCTCGAGCCACCACCACTCGGCCTCGTCCGTGCGCAGGATCACCTCGTGATAGGGGTAGCCGTCGCTCGTGCGCCAGGCCGCCCAGCCGAGGACCTCGACGCCCGTGCCGCCCAGCTCGCCGCGGGCGCCCACCGGGATGCCCGGCCCGCTCAATGGATCCTCCCACCGCCGCCGAAGTGGGAGCGCCCGGCGCCCGGGCCGATGTAGTAGCCGCCCCAGCCGTGGGTGCGGACGGCGTGGGTGCGCGGCGCAGGCTCGGTCTTCGGCGCCGCCGGGAAGAAGACGCCGCCGGCGACGGCCCAGGTCGCCGCGCTCGCGACCCCAAGGCCCATCGCCACGGCCAGGACCAGGGTGACCAGGCCGCGCTTGGTCCGGCTCAGACCGTGGCGGTCGAAGCGGCGCTGGAAAGGGGCGCCGTCACTCATCGCCGGGCTCGGCGAACAGGGCCGCGACGTCGTCGGCGAAGCCACGCTCCTCGGGCGCCGAGGACGCTGGCGGGGCCTCGCCGGCCGGGGCCTGCGCGGGGCCGTCGACCGTGTGCCAATCGGCCAGCCCCATGCGGCAGTTGCCGTCAAAGCAGGCCCCGCGCTCGACCACGAGCGCAGGGCTGACGATGTTGCCCACGAGCTGCCCGGCGGCGTGCAGCTCGACGCAGTTCGAGGCGCGGATGTTGCCATAGACCACGCCGTAGATGACGACGGTGGCGACGTCGAGCTCGGCGCGGACCTCGGCGCCCTCGCCGATGATGAGGGTGTCGTCGCTGACGATCTCGCCGGCGAAGCTGCCGTCGACGCGCACGACGCCCTCGAAGGTCATCTTGCCCTCAAAGTGGCTCCCTCTGCCTACGAGCGTGTTGACGTCGCTCACCCCAAGCCTCCTCGGATGCCCCCCTGAGTAGCGAAAAGCGGTCCGCTCGTCGAGCCCCCAGCCGGCGCCCCCCCCTCACTCACCGGGCGCGGTCGTACCCACTTGCCGGGTTGACGGGCGCCGGCTCAGCACTATCCTCCTGCGCGCGCTGCGCTGACACCGCGCGGCCGCGCATTCGCCAGCACACACCGGAGCGTCGCCATGATCGAGGTTCGCGACCTGTCGAAGTCCTATGACGACTTCCAGGCGCTCAGAGCAGTCAGCTTCAAGGTGGACCGCGGTGAGATCGTCGGCTTCCTGGGGCCCAACGGCGCCGGGAAGACCACGACCATGAAGATCCTGACCTGCTTCATGCCGCAGACCTCGGGCACGGTCACCGTCGAGGGGCACGACATCAACGAGGACCCCATCGCCGTGCGCGCGATGATGGGCTATCTGCCCGAGTCCAACCCCCTGTACCCGGACATGCTCGTCTACGACTACCTCGCGCACATCGCCACCGTGCGCGGCGTGCCGAGGGGCAAGCTGCGCGAGCGCATCAAGGCCGCCTGCGAGATGTGCGGCATCGTCGACCGGGTGGGCCAGCAGATCGGCACCCTCTCCAAGGGCTACAAGCAGCGCGTGGGCCTGGCCCAGGCGCTCATCCACGACCCGGACATCCTCATCCTCGACGAGCCGACGAGCGGCCTCGACCCCAACCAGATCGTCGAGATCCGAAACCTCATCAAGCGGCTCGGCGAAAACCGCACGATCATCCTGTCGACCCACAACCTGGCCGAGGTGATGGCGACCTGCACGCGGCTGCTCATCGTCCACAACGGCGAGCTGGTCGCCGACGGCAGCGCCGCCGATCTCGAGCGCCGCGAGGCCGACAACCTCCGCCTGGGGGTCCTGCTCCGGGGCGCGGGCGCCGCCGAGGCGCGCGCTGCCCTCGCCGCCGTCGCGGGCGTCACCGCCGTCGAGGCCAAGGCCACCGCCGAGGCCGGCGCCGTCGCCTTCGAGGTCGTCAGCGGCCATGACGACGACGTCCGCGCCGCCATCTTCGCGCTGGCCGTCGACAAGGGCTGGGAGCTCCTGGGCCTGCGCCGGGAGGTGCTGGACCTCGAGGGCCTGTTCCGCAAGCTCACGAGGGAGGTCTGATCCGTGAAGGGCAACGCTCTGCGCAACATCCGGGCGCTCGCGCGCCGCGAGTTCGGCTTCTACTTCAACAGCCCCATCGCCTACATCACCATCACCGTCTTCTTGCTGGTGTGCGGCGCCTACCTCTTCGTCATCGACGACCCGACGACGGGGCTGTCCTTCTTCGAGGACAACCAGGCCTCGATGCGAAAGCTCTTCGAGGCCATCCCCCTGTTCTTCGTCTTCCTCATCCCGGCCATCACCATGCGCCTCATCTCCGAGGAGCGCCGCGCCGGCACCATCGAGCTGCTGGTCACGATGCCCGTGACCGACGCGCAGATAGCGCTCGGCAAGTACCTCGGCGGCCTGCTCTTCCTGGTGGTGACCCTGGCCGCCACCCTGCCCCTGCCCCTCATCGTCGGCAGCCTCGGCAGCCTCGACGTGGGCGCCGTCATCGCCGGCTATGTGGGGCTGCTCCTGCTCGGCGCCGCCTACCTCGGCGTCGGGCTGATGACCTCGGCGTGGACCAAGAACCAGATCGTGGCCTACCTGACGGCGGCGCTGATCGCGGCGCTCTTCTACTTCGTCGGCGACATGGTCGAGAGCGTCTGGGAGTCGGCCCGAGACGCCCTGGCCTTCATGTCCTTTAAGGCCCACTTCGACAACATCGCGCGCGGCGTCATCGATAGTCGCGACGTCCTGTTCTACCTGTCGTTCATCGTCGTGACGCTGGTGGTGACCGTGCAGTCGCTGTCGGCGCGGAACTGGAAATAGGGGGAGCGCCATGGCTCGCACCAAGAAGGGAACCGGCGCCTGGAACACCGCCCTCGTCATCGCGCTCACGCTCGTGGTAGCGGTGCTCGTCAACGTGCTCTCGGGGCAGCTCTACGGCCGCGTCGACCTCACCGAGCACCAGGTCAACGCGCTGTCGGACGCCTCCAAGGAGGCCGCTGCGGCCCTCGACGGACTCGAGGTCCGCGTCTACATCTCCGAGGACCTGCCCGACGAGATCTACTTCGCGCCCAACCGGCCGCCGTTCAAGATCCGCGGCTTCGACCAGAAGCTGCGCGACAAGATCGCCGAATACAAGGCCTACGCCGGCAACGCCATGAAGGTGACCTACGTGGCCGACGACGTCACCGAGGCCGGCAAGAAGGCCAAGCTCCGCGCCTTCCGCGGCAAGGCCTTCACCCTCAGCGAGGGCGGCGGCCTGCAGCAGGACGAGTACGTGCTGGGCGTGACCTTCCACTACAAGAACGCCATGGAGGTCTTCGAGGCGGCGCTGCACCCCGACAGCTACGAGTTCGAGATCACAAAGCGGCTGCTCCGGGTGAAGGACAAGGCCGAGCACTCCCTGAAGATGAAGGACGTCCTGCGCGCCGGCGACGCGGTCGCCAAAGCCACCGAGGCCTGCGACGCCGCCTGGAAAGAGGCCGCCCCCGACGCCGCCGACGACAACCCCCTGGCCCTGCTCTCCGGCGAGGCGACCCAGCACAAGCTCGCCGCCTACAAGAGCGCCAAGGCCTCCCTGGACGCGGCCTGCGGCGGGCTCGACGACGCCCTCGCCAAGGCCCGCGAGCAGGCCGGGCGGCACGACATCCTCGACCGCGTCATCCTCATCGCCGACGCCGCCGCCGAGCAATACCACGAGCTGTCGCCGCTGCTGGCCAGCGACGACCCGACGGCCGGCAACGCCGTCCGCGGCGGCGTCCAGCGCCTGGGCGCCCTCGCCGACGCGACCGCCCAGGAGGTCGAGGACCTCGAGAACTCGCCGGGCCGGCGCCGCATCGGCTTCGTCTGCGACGGGATGACCTTCTGCCCCTTCCCGGACGCCACGCCCCTCATCCCCAAGGAGCTCGAGGGCGCGCTGGTCCAGAAGAACCCGATCCTCGGACAGCTGCTGCCCGCGGTCATGCAGATCCTCGACCAGATGAACGCCACGATGGCCCAGGTCAACCGGGGCCTGTTTCGGGCCCGCGGCTTCGACATCGTGCGCGTCGACCTCGACCAGGACATCCCCGAGGACGTCGACGCCATGGTGGTACTGGGCCCGCGGGGCGAGCTCACCGCCTACCAGCTCTACCAGCTCGACCAGTTCGTCCTCGGCGGCGGCTCCCTGGTCGCCTTCCTCAACCCCTGGGACATCGTGGTGCAGAACTTCAACGCCAAGGGCGAGCTGAAGCCGCCGTCGATGACGAAGAACAAGAGCAACCTCGGCGAGCTGCTGGCGACCTGGGGCATCACCCCCGTCGGGGAGCTCGTGCTCGAGCCCGCCAAGCACGGCCAGCTCGTGCTCATGTCGTTCCTCCGCCAGGGCCAGCGGCTCATCCCCTTCCAGAGCCGCGGCATGCTCTACCCGATGGTCCCGACCTTCGACGACTTCGACGACAGCGACCCCCTCGTGCGTGCGACCACGTCGGTCACCCTGCCGTTCACGACCGCGCTGAAGCTCGAGCCCAAGCCCGGCGAGACCATCACGCCCCTCATCCAGTCGTCAGCAGAGGCGGTGACGGTCAGCGACCCGGCCTTCCCCCTCGACCCGGCCGAGCAGCGGGCGCGGGTGGCCGAGCAGCGGGGCGGGCGCAAGCTCGTCGTCGCCGCGGTCGCCCACGGCAAACTCCCGAGCCACTTCGCCGGCGCCGAGGCCCCCGCGGCGCCGACGGCCGGCGACGACGCCGACAAGCAGGGCGGCACCGAGGACGTGGCGGACCCCGCCGCCGAGGTGGCCGGCGGGGCGCAGCGGCTCGACGAGGGCGAGGGGCGCGTGCTCGTCGTCGGCTCGAACCTGGGCCTCGAGCCGCTCACCCGCGAGGCCATCCTCGAGGGCTTCAACCTCGCGATGATCAGCGGCGAGTCGATGGACTACATCGAGAAGTTCCGCGAGTACCAGGCGAACTTCCAGAACTGGTCGATGCGCGTGCAGCAGGTGCAGCACACCCTCGAGGACAACATCCAGTTCCTGTCGAACGCCCTCGACTGGTCCATCCAACGCGACGCGCTGGTTGAGCTGCGCTCCAAGCAGGTCGTCACCCGCCCCCTGACCGAGACCGACGAGGGCACCCAGACGACGCTCAAGGCGGCCGCGGTGGTGCTGGCGCCGGTCCTGTTCCTGATCGCAGGGCTGCTCTGGCACCTGCGCCGCCGGGCGCGCCAACGCAAGCTCACCCTGTGAGGCGAACGACGACGACGACGGAGTTGCCACGATGAAGAAGTCGACCCTGATCCTGGCGGGCGCGGCGGTGGTGCTCGCGGCCGTGGTGCTGCTGACGACGGGCAGAGACGCCGCCCCCATCGCCGCGAGCCTCGACATCCCCGGCTACGCGACGCCGGCCCAGCTCGAGCAGGACAAGACCCGCAAGCTCCTCGAGGGCCCCCTACAGATCGACCACCCGATCGACGAGATCGAGCTCGTCCGCGGCGACGAGACCGTCCACCTCGTCAAGGTCGGCGCCGGCAAGCAGACGCGCTGGACCATCACCGCGCCCGTCGACGGCATCGCGGTGAAGTACCTGGTCGACAAGATCGCCGCGGTGTTCAAGACCGACACGGCGAGCGCGTTCTCGACCGCGGCCAAGGAGGCCGAGCTCGGCTACTACGACCTCGAGCCCGAGCGGCGCATCGGGCTGACGCTCAAGTCCAAGGGCGCGGTGTACCGGGGCGTCGATCTGTGGGTCGGCGCGGCGGTCACCCCCGAGGACGCGGAGCCGAACGCCGAGCCCGAGGCCGACACCTGGGTGATGCGCAAGGGCGACCCCTCGACGGTCTTCCGCATCGTCGGCAAGGACCTGCGGACGCCCATCGAGGCGGATCTCGAGGCGCTGCGCGACAAGCGGGTCTTCGCCAACCGCCTCGAGGACGTCGTCGAGGTGCGCATCACCCCGCCGAGCGGCGAGGCAATCGTGTTGACGGGCACCCGCAAGGAGACCGCGCCCGCCTCGGGCGAGGAGCCCGCCAAGGTCGAGGTCGATTGGGCGCTGACGACCCCCGCGGGGGTCGAGGGCGACAGCTCCATCTCCTCGGTGGCCCGCGGGCTGACGACGCTCCGCGCCCAGTCCTTCGTCCCGGCAGCCGACGCCCCGAAGGACGCCCTGGGGGCCGCCCCCTGGACCATCGAGGCCAAGCTCCACGAGGCGGAGCCGCTGGTGCTGAAGGTGGCCGCCGAGGGCGACCCGGAGGTCTGGGCCCAGGTCGCCGGGCGCGACGAGCTGCTCAAGCTCAGCCAATACAGCGCCAACAGCCTCCGCAAGACCGTGGCGGACCTGCGCGACAAGATCGTCGTCGACATCGACAAGGGCACCATAGACGCCCTGACGCTGCAGCACGAGGAGACCGGCGCGCCGCTGTCGCTCATCAAGAGCCAGGGCGGCCTGTGGCGCTTCGGCGACAGCCACCTCAGCTTCGCGGCGGATCCGACCAGCCTGCTGAGCGCGATGTCCCGGGTGCCGGCGGCGCGCTGGGCCGAGCCCGACGAGGTCCAAGCCGCTCGGGAGGCCCTGGCCGATCCCGCGATCCGCGGCGTCATCCAAGCGGGCGCTGACCGCTACGAGCTAAGGTTCTCCAAGGTCATGGCCGGCGGGGAGCTCGAGGGCAAGCGCTGGGGCGTCGTCGGCAAGGCGACCACCGCCGAGCCCTTCCTCATCAACGACTACGCCGCCAAGCGCTTCGTGACGGTGCCCGACGCGCTGCGCCTCAAGAAGCTCTTCATGGGCCGCTCCGCCGCCGACGTCGTGCGCCTCGAGATCCGCCGGCCGGGGGCGAGCGACTCCCTCGTCCTCACCCGGCCCGAGGGCGGCGGCGAGCTGACCTTGGCCGTGGTGCCCGAGGGCAAGGCCGTCGACGCCGCGACCGTGCGCACGATGGCCAGCACCTTCGCGGCGCTGATGGTCAAGGGCTTCGCCGACGACAAGGCCCCCGCGGACGTCGGGCTCGGCGGGGCCGACGCGGGGACCCGCGTCGTCGGGCGCTTCGCCGACGGCCAGGAGGTCACCCTGCGCGTCAGCGAGCAGGCCGACGAGGGCGCACGCTACGCGACCGTCGACGTCGGGCCCCAGGCCGGCCGGGTCGTCACCCTCAACCAGTACCAGGTGAGGAACCTGCTCAAGACCGCGAATGAGCTCGTGAAATAGGCCACCGGGCGCTCGTCGATCACCTGGCCGCGAGCGAGGGCAGACGAGACCGCGGCCCTGCTCGGCAAGGAGCTCGGCCTTACTCGGCCAGGAAGCGCTCGACCTCGCGATACTGGGCGCGGATGATCTGGCGCAGCTGAGCCGAGGCGCGACGCCAGGCGTCGGGCCCCGGCCCGAGGGGGTCGACGCCCACCTGGTCGACGAGCATGGCCCGATAGCGGTCGACGAGCGCCAGCACGCGGGCCTCGGACAGCGGGCCGGCCGCGGGGTCGGTCAGCACCGCGAGGGCCGCGCGATAGTCATCCCAGCCCGCCCGCATCAGCCCGCGCAGGAGCGCGTCGCACTGGGGCGCGCGGACACCGACGATGGCGGTCGACATGTCGACCTTGCAGGCGTCGGGGCCGTCATCCCACCAGGACCGCGCCAGATCGCGGTTGGGGCGCTCGAAGGTGCGGTCCAGATCCCAGGGGGCGACCACCAGGCGGCCCGTGGCGGGGTCATCGTAGATGAAGAAGTTGTGGTTGCCGCAGCGCTGACCGGCGCAGTAGAACTTCCAGACCCCGTCCCAATTGTTGATGATCTGGTCGACCGCGAGGTAGCGGGCCATGACCGCCAGATCGAGCCAGGGCCCGACGAGGGCCGCGAAGTCGTCGCCGGGGCCGAGGCCGGCCAGGAGCGTCGCGAAGGCGACCATGCGGGAGACGTCGCCTTCGCCAGCGCGCAGGGCCGCGCGGTAGGGCGCGTCGCGCAGGTGCTGGGGCCAGACCTCCTTGTAGAGGTTTCCGTCGTCGTCGTCGTAGCGGTCCTGGATCCACTCCTTGTCGACGTTCTCGACGAGGGTGTAGTAGCTGGCCGGCCCGCCGTTGACGCTCACCAGGGCGTGGACGGCGCGGCTGGCCGGGACGCCCGCGGCGGCGAACATCCGGTAGGACAGGCGCTCGTGGATGCAGCCCGGGTCGCGGCCGCAGCTGTTGAGGACGAGCTTGCGGACCCCCTCGAAGCGGCCGCCGCGATCGTACTCGTTGAAGCTGACCTTGAGGGATAGCTTGGGGCACAAGCGCTGACCCGCCTCGTCGAAGCAGCTGTAGAGGCTGCCGAAGGAGCCCTTGTAGCGGACCGCCGCGCCGGCGTAGCGGTCGCCGTCGTAGATCACCTCGGCGGGGACGTAGTCCTCGTCGGTGGCGTGCGCCTCGAGCCAGAGCCAGTCAGCCTCGTCGACGATGAGCTGGATGAGCGGCAGGGGAGCCGCGTCGTCAAACAGGCGCGCGGTCTTGCCCGTCTGGCGGGGCGGGTTCGCGGCGGCCGGCGCGGCGAGGGCGAGGGCCAGCAGGCAAGGCATAAGGGCACGCATGATCACCCCTCGCTGACGCAGGCAAAGGCCTCGTCGCAGCCGGCGGCGGCGGCCAGGCACGCGGAGATGGCCGCGGCGCCGGGGCGCAGGGCGAGGTCGACGGCGCACAGATCGACGCCGCCGAGCCACTCGGCGCCCGGGCACGCCATCAGCACCTGGCAGGCGGCGACGGCGTCCGCCCGGCTCACGGCGACGGAGCCGTCGCAGATCGCGTCGAAGGGAGCCGCGCGCCCGACGTCGGCCAGGACCGCCGAGTCGCAGGTGACGTCGTCGCTGAGGAGCTCGTCGACGCCCTGCTGGCTGGGACACTCATCGCCATGGACGCAGAAGGCCGCCAGCGCCTGGGTGAGGGTGTCGAGCCAGGGGGCGATGGGGGCGCCGCAGTGGGCGCTCATGCAGCCGGTGACCTTGGCGGCGTAGGCCGCGCAGCTGCTGGCCGTGGGGCAGCCGGCGCTGGGCTCGGCGAAGCACCGCTGGGCGAAGACGCGGTCGTCGTCGGCGATGGCGTCCACGAGCGGTTGGCAGGAGGGCTGCTCGAGCACCCAGGCCACCTGCTCCGGGACGCAGCTCGTGGCGCAGGCGACGGCGATCTGCTCGTCGATCGGCGGGGAGTAGCCCGGGCAGACCTCGACGACGCAGGCGCCCAGGCGGTCGCAGCCGAGCTTGCAGGGGTTTGCGGCGCAGTCGGCGGCGTAGTCGACGAGGCGCGCCGCCGCGAGGCGCTCGACCTCGGGGCAGGCGGCGGCGGCCAGCACGTCCTGCTCGAAGGCGCCGTCGCAGCTCGCCCAGCAGCGGGCGAAGAGCTCGCCCGAGGTCACCCAATCCCAGCCGTCGCAGCGGTCGACGCCGCAGTCGGTCACCCGGTCGCAGGCGCGGTCGCAGGCGGAGAGCTCCCAGGGGGGCGCGGTGTCGGCGGTGTCGGCGGTGTCGGGCGGAGCGGCGGTGTCGGGCGGAGCGGCGGTGTCGGGCGCGGCGGCGGCGTCACCCGCGCCGTCCGCGAGCGCGAGGGCGTCGCCGGCGGCGAGCTGGTCGAGGGTGCCGGGCGCGGCCTCGCCGTCACCGCAGCCAACGAGGAGCGCGGCGGCGGCGGCGAGGAGCGCGGCGGCGGCGGCGAGCGAGGCGCAGGGGCGGGTTCGACGGGTCACGAGGCCAAGGGTAGCCGCAGGGCCGCCCTGGACTCAACCAAGCGGCGCCCGCCCACTTAGCTGCTGGGCCGCTGGGCGTAGCGCCGGATGGCGTCGGCGACGCCGTCTAGGGGCACCTGGCGCTCGACGGCGCCGAGCTCGTAGGCGACCCTCGGCATCCCGTAGACCACACAGCTCCGCTCGTCCTGGCCCACCGTGTGGGCGCCGGCCCTGCGCATCGCGAGCATCCCCTTGGCGCCGTCGTCCCCCATGCCGGTCAGCATCACCGCCATGGCGTGGCGCCCGGCAGCCTTGGCGATCGAGGCCATCATCACGTCGACGCTCGGGCAGTGCCCGCTGACCAGGGGGCCGGGCCTGACCCTGGCGTAGTACATCGCGCCGCGGCGCTCGATCTCGAGCTGCTTGCCGCCGGGCGCCACCAGCGCCAGGCCGTCCATGACGCGGTCGCCGTCCCGGGCCTCCTCGACCCGCATGGGGCTGAGGCGATCGAGCCGCGCCGCGAAGGGCCCGGTGAAGCTCGGGGGCATGTGCTGGACGATGACGACCCCCGGGGTCTTGACGGGCAGGCGCTCCATCACTCGCGCCAGCGCCTGGGTCCCGCCGGTGGAGGCTCCGATGGCGACGACGCGGTGAGAGGACTCCTCGAGGACCGCGCCGGTCGGCGTGGCCGGCTCCGCGAGCCCGGGCCGCGCCGGCGACGGCGGGCGGCAAGGCGGCGCGGACGCCTCGTAGGGGATCTTGTCGAGCCGGAGGTAGCGAGCGTTCTTCACCTTCGCGCGCAGCTCCAGCATCATCCGCTCGAGGCCGCCGGCGACGTCGGCCGTGGGCTTGGCGACGACATCGATCGCGCCCGCGCCCAGGGCCGCCAGCGCCGTCTGGGTCCCGCGGCGGGTCAGCGAGCTGACGATGATCGTCGGCAGGGGGAGCTGGGCCATGAGGCGGCGCAGAAACTCGACGCCGTCCATCTTCGGCATCTCGACATCGAGGGTCATCACCTCGGGACGCAGGGACACGATCTTGTCACGCGCGTCGAAGGGATCGACGGCCGCGGCGACCACCTCGATGTCCGGATCGGCACCCAACCCGCGCGTCATCACCTTGCGGACGAGGGCCGAATCGTCGACGACCAAGACCCTGACTGGCTTGTGGCTCACGTTACCCTCCGGTAGACCGACGGGCGCACGCTCACCATGCCGTCAGCGCCCTGGGGTAAGGACTCGGAGTGGCCCACGACGAGGTAGCCTCCGATGTTGAGGTGACGGCGCAGGCGGGCGATCAGCGCCGCCCGGGTGTCGGCGTCGAAGTAGATCATGACGTTTCGGATGAAGATGAAGTCGAAGGGCGCCTTGAAGGGGAACCGCTCGTTCATGAGGTTGAGGCGCCGAAACATCACCTCCTCACGCAGCTCCGCCGCGACCTCGACGACGTCGCCGGACCGCCTGTTGAACCACCGCCTCGCCATCGCGTCGGGCAGGCGAGCGACGTTCTCGACGCCGTAGATCCCGGCGCGGGCGACCTCGAGCACCCGGCTGGAGATGTCCGTCGCCAAGACCCCTGCCTGCCAGCGCGCCCGCCGCGGGCCAAGGGCTTCGAGCAGCAGCATCGCCAGGGTGTACGGCTCCTCGCCGCTGCTGCAGGCGGCGCACCACACGCGCACGTCCCGCTGGCCGGTCGCCTCGCGCTGGGAGATCAGCTCCCTGAGCAGCTCGGTGAACAGGGTGAAGTGGCCGGACTCACGCCAAAAGTAGGTGTGATTCGTGCTGATGCGATCGATGAGATCGCTCAGCGCGCCCGGCGAAGGGCTGGCAAGCTCGGCGGCCACGTAGTCGTCGAGGGTCGCGTACCCACGATCGCGCATGATCCGCCTCAGACGCCCGAGCACCAGGTCCTGCTTGGAGGGGTCGAGCTGGATCCCGAACTGCGAGGAGACGAGGCCCGCCAGCCTCTCGTACGTGCCGTCGTTGCCGATCGAGACATCCATCACGCATCCACCGGGCCCTAGTACCGACCGAAGTCGGCGTCATCGAGGGAGATGACGTCGCTCGGCAAGCCGCCGGGCCGAGCGAAGCGGCCTGTCGCCGACGGCGCGCCGGGCCCGCTGTGGTTGACGTACCCTCCCGCCGCGAAGGGGTCGGACACCAGCGCGGGCTGGGCCACCTCGACGCCGCCACCGCGCTGTTGAGCGAGGAAGGCCTGGAAGGCCGCCATGAGCTCGGGCGGCATCCCCGTCATGTCCATCCCGGCCGGGATCGTCTGCACCTCGCGCAGGGTGTAGCGATCGCCCAGCTCGGCGACGCGCCGGCCCTGGGCGCGGAGCTCGGTGGCCGAGGCGGCCATCTGCTGGGCGGCCGCCGCGTTCTGCTGCACGACGTCGTCGAGCTTGTGCAAGCCCTGGCTCATCTGGTCGAAACCCGAGGCCTGCTCACCGCTGGCGGCAGCGATCTCGCCGGAGAGGTCGGCCACCTTGGTGATGCCCGCGAGGATCTCGTGGAAGACCTGCGCGGTGTTGCGCGCGATGGAGGTGCCCTGCTCCACCTTCTTCATGGAGTCGGAGATCATCGCGCTGGTCTCCTTGGCAGCCTTGGCGCTGCGGGCGGCGAGGTTGCGGACCTCCTCGGCGACCACGGCGAAGCCCTTGCCGTGGGCGCCGGCCCGGGCGGCCTCGACGGCGGCGTTGAGGGCCAGCAGGTTGGTCTGGAAGGCGATCTCGTCGATGACCTTGATGATGTTCGAGATGCGCTGGCTCGAGTCGTTGATCTCGCGCATCGCCTCGAGCATCGAGGCCATCCGGCCGTCGCCCGTGTCGGCGTCCTCGCGGGCCGCCGTCGCCAGCTGCAGCGCCTGGCGGGCGTTGTCGGCGTTGTGGCGGGTCTGCGCGGACAGCTCGACCATGGTCGAGCTGATCTCCTGCAACGACCCCGCGGAGCTCTGGACGTTGTCGGCCACTCGCTGGGTGGCCGACTGCATCTGGTCGGCGCCGACGCCCATCTCGCCCACGGCCTCGCGGACGTTGCCCATGAAGCCGTTCAGATCGTTGACCATCGCGGACAGGGCGCCCATGAGCTCGTCGTCGGGCGAGCGCTCTTGGACGGTGACGCTGAGGTCACCGTCGGCGATGCGGCGGGCGGTTCCGGCGACCTCGTCCATCGAGGCGGCCAGGCTGTCGAAGTTGTGGCGCAGCTTGCCGAAGTCGCCGCCCATCCCTTCGAGGACCGGGCCGGGCCGGGCCCCCTGGGCAACGGCGGAGACGAACTGGGCGATCTCGTTCAGCGGGCGCATCAGGACGTCGATGATTTGGTTGATGCGCTCCATCGTGTCGCGATAGTCCGCGTCGGCGCGCTCGAGGTCGCAGCGGGCCTCGGTGTCGCCGGCCTGCAGCTCGTTGGTGACGCGCTCGACCTCCTTGGAGAACTCGGTCCGGGCGGACTGGTCGACCCACTCGACGGCCCAGCCCAGGTGGGCGCCCTCGGCGTCCCGCAGGGTCGACAGCTTGAGCAGCAAGTGCATGTCCCCCAGGGAGACGTTCGCGTGGTGGCCGCGCGCCGTGCGGTTGAGGACACCTTCTTGATGGGCGGGCCGCCGATGGAAGTCGTCGATGCAGCGCCCGACGAGGTTGCGCGGGTCGAAGGTCGGGTCGTCGAGGTACCGCTGGAGCTGGCCGGTGTACTTGGCCAACATCTCCTGGTTCGCCGGGTTGACGTAGGTGATGATGCGGTTGTCGTCGCACATCATCATGCTCGTGGTGGAGCCCTCCAGCGCGGCGTGGGCCATGGCGGCGGCGCGCACCTCGGCGGCGCTGCGGGTCTGACGCTGCTTCGCGGTCGACGGGGTGGAGGCGGTTTCCTTCGCTGCGCTCATGGGGTCCTCTCGTTGGGGTGGTGGTGGTGTCCCAGGGGTGACAGGGGGTTGGTTCAGCAGGCCAAGGCAAGCGACGGGGCGTGCTCGGCCAGGTTCGCCAAGTCGACGATGAGGCTGATCTCGCCGTTCGACAGGATCGAGCAGCCGGCGAGCCCCTTGAGGTGGCTCAAATAGTCGGGGAGCGCCTTGATGACGGTCTGGCGCTGCCCGAGCAGCCTGTCGACATGGAGGGCGAAGGTCGTGTGCCCCGACTGGACGGCGACGAGGATACCTTCGGCATAAGGATCGGTGGTGGCCTGGATGCCGTGCAGGCGGCTGAGGCGCACGACGGGCAAGAAGTCCTGGCGGATGCGGGCCAGCTCGCGGCCGTCCGGGAGCACCATGACGGCCCCGCGCGACATCGTCACCGACTCTTGGATGGACAGGAGCGGGATGGTGTAGCGGCGGTCGCCGACCTGCACGAGCATCCCGTCGATGATGGCCAGGGTCAGCGGGATCCGCAGGGTGAAGGTCGTGCCGACGCCGACCCTGGAGCTGACGTCGATGCGCCCGTTGAGGGCTTCGATGTTCCTGCGGACGACGTCCATGCCGACGCCGCGCCCCGAGACGCTCGTGACCTTGTCGGCCGTGGAGAAACCTGGCTCGAAGAGCAGCGAGTAGGCCTCCTGCTCGCTGGGCTGGGCGTCGGGCGGGATGACGCCGCGCTCGACCGCCTTCGCCACGATCTTGGCGGTGTCGATGCCCTTGCCGTCGTCCTGCACGGTGATCCACACCTCGCCGCCGCGGTGCTCGGCCCCGAGGACGATGGAGCCCTGCTCGGGCTTGCCGGCAGCGACCCGCTCCTCGACCGGCTCGATGCCATGGTCGATGGCGTTGCGCATGATGTGGACCAGGGGATCGGCGATGCCCTCGATGAGGTTCTTGTCGACCTCGGTCCCCTCGCCGGTGAGCTCCAGGACGACGTCCTTGCCCTGCTTGCGGGTGAGATCGCGCACCAGGCGCTGCATCTTGCGAAAGGTCCCGGCGATGGGGAGCATCCGCACGGACATGGCGATGTCCTGCAAAGAGCGCGTGACCCGGTTGAGGTGCATGGCGGCCCGGTGAAAGGCCTCCTCCTCGTCGAGCATCTCGACGGCCTTGTGATGGGTGACGGCGTTCTCGGCCAAGATGAGCTCGCCCACGAGGTTCATCAGGGCGTCGAGCTTCGCCACGTCCACCCTGATGGTGGCGCGGCTCTGGCTGTGGCCATCGCCAGCGTCGGCCCTGGCGGGCGTCGCCTTGGCCGCGTGCTGCGGCGCGACGGGGCGCTGGGGCTCGGCGGGCACGACCGCGAGCGGCCTCCTTGGGGGGCGCGGGGCGGGCGCGGGCCGCTCGCGCGGCGGGGCGGCGAGCTGGTCCTGTGCCGCGGGCGCCGGGGGCTCCTCCGCGGGGGGCCGAGTGAAGTCGAAGAACGGCATCCTGTCCTGCTGAGGCGGTGGCGAGGACGCCTCCGAGACCTCGGCGGGGGCCCCCGCGACCGCCGCGTCATCCGAAGACCCCGGCGGCGCCTGCTGCGGCGGCAGCGTGAAGTCGAAGAACGGCATCTTGGGCAGCGGCGCGCGCGCAGCGGCCTCGCCCCCGGGCTCCTCGACGGCCTCGGCCGCGACCGGAGCGTCCGGCGCAGGCGCGGGGGCCGCGGGCGCAGGCGCGGGGGCCGCGGGCGCATCGACGAGCCCGGGGGCCTCGGCGCGACAAGCCTCGACGACACCCTCGATCGCGGCGGCCATGGCTCCCGCGCGCTCGGCGAGGGGCTCGTCCGTGAGGGTATTGCGGATGACACCGAGCGCGTCGCGGCTGAAGTCCATCGCGTCGCAGAGGATGTTGACGTGGTCGGTGACCAGCGCGACGGCTCCCTCGCGGAGCTCGTCGAGGAGGTTCTCGGCCGCGTGGGTCACCGACACGAGGCGCTTCATGCCCAAAAAGCCGCCGGATCCCTTCATCGAGTGGAAGGCTCGGAAGATGAGGTCGAGGGACTCCCGGTCGACGGAGCCGTCCTCAGCGCGGCTTCGCTCGAGATCGAGCAGGGTCGGCTCGACCTCGTCGAGCATCTCCATCGACTCCTGGACGAACTCCTCGATGAGCTCGCTGTCGAGATCGCCGAACTGGTCGGTGCTCACTGGTGTACCTCCCTTGTCTGTGGCGTCACCGATCGCGTCGTGCGAGATGTGACGACACGCTCTCGGTGCCCCCACGGGGAGGGCCTGCGTTG
>PDWJ01001215.1_pt1 | contig 32821 bp, 16 predicted proteins | sample 1430881 | NCBI WGS metagenome assembly PDWJ01 (sample SAMN01162460, study PRJNA174530) | Oral metagenome, whole genome shotgun sequencing project. | biome: Marine environment; feature: Marine mammal; material: Swab sample of the gingival sulcus; isolation source: swab sample of gingival sulcus...
AGGGCTTGGTAGTCAAAGGCTTGGGTAATCGGCATGGGCTGCATAACCATGTCGTTGCCGTAGAGAGGCGGCGTCTACCGTCTCTCCACACTTCTTCTCCCCGCTAGCCTACGCGCGCAAGCGCAGCGGCCGCCACCGGGAGCCCGTGAAGCTGGCGCAAACTGCCCCGATCCGGCGAACTCTGTGGTACTGGGGCCTAGGGCGGGGGGATCGGCTTCGGCGTGGCATCGTGTACACCGCTTGCGGATAGCCCCCCTCCTGGAACCCGCCTGGACCCCTCCTGGGCAAGGTGCAAGCAATCCCCGCTATGCGGCGCTAAGGTGCTCCGGCCAATTCCTCTCGCATCCATTGGTTCTTCGACCCCCACTGTGCACGTGAACCCCAATCGCAATCGCTCCCAATCCCCCCGCTCCGGCCGCTCCGGCGGCGGTCGCTCCGGCGCTGGGCGTTCCGGCGCTGGCCGCTCCCGTGGACCGCGTTCTGGGGGAGCGAAGCGCTCCTTCAAAGACGTCAAGGAACTCGAACCGATACTCGATGCTCCGGAGATCGAGAACTTCGCTCATTGGAAGCTCGGCGACGACGTGCTGGATGCACTGTTCGAGATGGACGTGCACAAGCCGACGCCGATCCAGCGTTTGGCGATTCAGCCGGTGCTCGATGGCAAGGACGTGATCGCCAAGGCCGAGACCGGCACCGGCAAGACCATTGCCTTTGGCGCGCCGATGCTGGCCAAGATCGACAAGGCCCGCAGCACCGTGCTCGGGCTAGTGCTCTGCCCGACCCGTGAGCTGGCTCAGCAGGTGCAGAACGAGTTCAAGCGCATCGCCGCGCACAAGCAACTGCACAGCGTCTTGATCGTCGGCGGCGAGCCGCTGCGGCCGCAGATCGAGGAGCTACGCAAGGGGGCGCAGATCGTCGTTGGCACTCCGGGGCGCGTGCTCGATCTGGCGCAGCAGGGCTTTCTCACCTTCCCCTGGTGCGAGTTCGCCGTGCTCGACGAAGCCGACAAGATGTTCGAGATCGGCTTCATCGAGGACATCCGCAAGATCCTGGCCTACCTGCCGACCGAGCGGCAAACCCTGCTGTTCTCCGCGACCTACCCCCCAGAGCTTTTGCACCTGGCCCGTGAATCGACGCGCGATCCGGTCGAGATCGCAACGGCTGCTGGGCACGCCACGGTGGAGAACATCGAGCAGCTGTGGATGAAGACCGACGAGGGCGATCGAGAGCTTGCTCTCCGGCGCATCCTAGAGCAGAGCGAAGAAGAGGAGTTCTTCCTGGTCTTCGTGGATCGCCGCACCGAAGCGACGCTGCTGCACAGTCGCCTCAAGCGCCTGCCCTTCGATGTCTATGCCCTGCACGGTGGCTACGACCAGGACGTTCGGTTCCGGCTCATGCAGTTGTTCCGGGAACGCAAGCTCAAGGCCTTGATTGCCACCGACGTCGCCTCCCGCGGCCTCGACGTCGAGCACGTGACCCACGTCATCAACTACAACGTCCCGCGCGAGCTTTCGGAATACACCCACCGCATCGGCCGCACCGGCCGCGCCGGTCGCCGCGGCACCGCGATCACTTTTGTGACGCCCTATGGCCAGCGCAGCTGGGACCATTTCATGCGGCGCACCGGCTGGGAGGTGCACCGCATCCCCATGCCCACGCGCTATAGCCGGGGCCGGCCCCGCGACGCGGCGCTGCGCGACTACGACATTCTGGAGGAGGAGAAACTCACTCCGCCTCAAAGGCAGCGTCAGCAGCCAGGGCGCGAAGAGCGCGAGCCCGAGCCGGTCTTCCACATCGGCATCGAGAATGCCTGGCCGGACCTGGAGCTCTTGGAGAAGCGCAGCGAATCCAGCAGCGATGCCGGCGATGCCCTGGTCGAGATCGACGAGGACGGGCAGGTCCAAGGGCAGAGCAGTAGACGTGAGAGTGCTCCGAGGCCGGCAGCGAAGCGCAGTAGCAGGAGCAGCAGCAGCAGCAGCAGCACGAAACGCAGCTCCAAGAAGAAGGCGGCCAAGAAAAGCGCGAGCAAGCGCTCGACAAAGAAAGCCAGCAGCAAGAAGGCCCGTAAGAAAAGCCGGAGCCGCTAAGCGCCTGCCCCTCTCCTAGGAGGCCGCGCCGCTTGAGAAGGGTCTTCGCCCTTCCCTTCGCTGCTAGGCCTCTCCAAGCAAGTGGCTGCCCTGCCTGCGTTTTTTCCGGCAAAGGCGAAGCCGGGCCCACTCCGACTCGTGAGCCCATTTGTCCAGGCGCATATGTCTTCGGAGCCCAGGCTGCGATGCTCAGGCTCCGCTGTTGATCCGAGGCAGCCGGGGGCGAGAATCGCTCAGATGTTTCGAGCCCTCCTGGCCGCCCTGCTTTGCCTGACCACAGCGCCGATCTCGGCGCAGCTACGCCTTGCTGCCAAGAAGCCAAGCGAAGCTGCCCTGCATTGGGTCGATGGACGAGCTCTACTGCGGGTCCAACTCTCTGCTCCGCCAAAGCTCTATACCTGCCACCTCCTCCTGGATTTGCTGCGGCCTGAGGCCTTGTTTCTGCACGAAAACGCCGCATCTGTGCTGAAGGCAGGGGCCGCCACCGTCAAGACCGGCGGCCTGGAGCTGCCCTCCCTGCCCTATGCCGCCAAGCGCATCACCTGGCTCGAAGAGTTCACCAAGGAGCACGCCGAGGAACTCGAAGAGATCCCGGTGGCGGGGATGATTGGGCTGGCCGCCTTCGGCGATGCCCGGGTCGAAATCGACGGTCCGGCCTCTTTGCTGCGCCTCGGCGGTACTGCTGGCGCTACTGGCAGTTCTGGCGCTGGCCCTGGCGGCGAGAAGCGGCCCCAGCCAAGCAACGGCGGCGTTGTCCTGGACTTGCTCGCCCAGCCCCTGCGCTCGGGACTCCAGGTCGCCATGGCCCTTGCCCCAGATCGACAGGTCACGGCGCGACTGCACTCGGGCGCGGCCGCGAGCATGATCTCGCCAAAGCTCGCCCAAAAGCTTGGGCATGCGGACGGCGTGCTTCCCTATGCCCGTTTGGGTTCTCTTGCCCTGGATCGTCTCGGCGTGTTCTTTCCCTACGAAACGCCGAAGGGCTGCCAGGTGACGATTGGCGGGCGCATGCTGCGCCAGCTGCGCATTGCCTTCGACCCACGGGGGGACTGGCTCCTGGTCGAGCCAGGCTCGGAGGCCAAGTTCCCCGAAGACGAGGCGGCCTTCCAGCGAGCTCTGTTCGGAAAGGATGCGATCGCTGGCCTACGCAGCTTCCTAAAGGACTTTCCCGAGAGTAGCTTCCGGGCCAGCGCCGCGCACAGCCTCGTGCATAAGGCTCTGAAAGCCACGCCCCCCGACCCCGAGCTCGTCCTCGAAGCGGCTCAGCTCAGCATCGCTGCCGCACGCAAGGGGCGAAACTGCGAAGAGACCTTCAAGATTCTGAAAGAGCTGCCCAGCTCTCTTGGGATGCTACGCCGGAGCATCCTCCAGTTCAGCCTCAAGCACATCGATCCCGCCGCCGAGCCGGAGCGGCTGTTTGAGGTCCGCCTGCTGCTAGGGCGCATCGCCAGGTTGGCAGGCGACCTGAAGGAGGCGCGGCGCCACCTCCTGAGCGCCGCTTTTGGATTGCCCAGAGATGGGCGGGTGCAACTCGAGCTTGGCGCCCTGCACGAGCAGCAGGGCCAGTTTGGACGGGCCCGCGGCGCCTATTTGCTCGCCCTGCTGGATACCAAGCAGACCGGCGAAATCGGGCTCCGGCAGCTGCAGGCCTTGCACCCGAAGCTGCCGGAGAAGGACCGCCCCTTGGCCGAAGTCCTCGAAGAGTGGTGCGACGGCCGGGTCCCGGCCTTCCATCCCATGCCGCGTGAGCCGGAAGCCATTGCCCCCAGCGGCCGAGTGGTGCTGGCCGAACTCTTCACCGGAGCCATGTGCCGGCCCTGCCTCGCGGCCGACTTGGCCATCGATGCACTGGCCGAGCACTATGGCAGCAAGGAGCTGCTCGCCGTCCAGTGGCATCTACCGGTTCCCGAGCCCGAGCCGCTGGTGACTTTGGTGAGCCAGCAGCGGGCCCAGCGCTGCGACGTCCGCTCCACCCCGACCATGCGCATTGGGGGCGTCCATGTCCTCTCCGGTGGCGGCGATGCCGAGCTGGCGCCCGAGCTCTTTGGCCGCCTGTCCAAGCTCGTCCAAGCCGAGGCGAAAAAGCCGGTCCGGCTGCGGCTCTCGGGCCAGGCGCAGGTCAAAGGGGACGAGATCCGTGCCAAGATTGCTCTGCAGATGCTCAGCAAGGACAGTCCGCTTCGCTCCTTGCGTCTGCATGCCATCCTGACGGAGAGCCCCGTCCTCTTCCCCGGCAAGAACGGAGTCCTCTTCCACCGCCATGTGGCCCGGGCTCGCTTAACGCCAAGGCCCGGGCTCGCCGTGGCCGAGCTGAAGGAGGGCCGCGCCCAGATCCTCGCCAGCCTGAGGGAGATCGAAGACGGCCTTGAGCGCACGATGAAGGATCTCGATCGCGACCAGGAGAATTGGCTGCGCCACAGCAAGCTGGATCCGCGCCAGCTGCAGATCCTAGTCTTCGTGGAGGATACTCTCGCAAATGAGGGGCGCGGAGAGGTCGTGCAGGCCCATGCCCTCTGCCTGGAAACGGCGAAGAAGCCAGCCGCCAAGCCAGCGAGCAAAGGGGAGGGGAAGTGAGTTCCCTCGACCCGCGATACAGCATCCTCTCAGCCCTACGCGAGACCCAAGCTGGGCTCAGCTGCGCCCAGCGGCGGAGGATGCGCAAGCTCGGCTACGGGCTACTCATGGGCCTGCTGCCGCGCATGGCCCTGGCCATGATCCTCGGCTACTGGGGCTTCGTCCTCTTCTCGGGGCGTGAACCCTTCTCGCCCTATTTCCTGCCAGCCTTCCTCGGCCTCGCCTTCTTGGCCGGGAGCCTCGCCCTTTGGCTGCGAGCCCGCCGCATCGTCGTCCCGCCCGAGCGGGCGGCCGCCCGCGTCGACCGGGTTTTCGAGCTCTCTGGCCGGATCGGCGCGGCTCTGGAGTTCAGCCAAGACCCGAAGGAGGACTTACCGGGGCGGACCCGAGCCTTCCGGCGCCTCAGCATCGAAGACGGGATCGCGGCCCTGCCCAAGATCGCCGGGGCGGCACCACCACGCAGCCACAGCATTCCGCGCTTGCCCCTGCACTCGGCGATACTGGCCCTGATTCTGAGCTTGGTCCCGGCTTTGCTCCGCCTGGATGCGGCCAAAACCACGACCCAGCCTAGTGAGGCTGCGAGTTCGGCAGTGGCCTTGCCGCAGAAGCAGCCCAATAGCAGCGCGCAGCTGCCGCAGAAGCAGAAGGCCAGGCCCCCCCACTCGCGGCTCGAGGATGATGCATCGGGCCTCCGCCCCGCTTCTGAGGCCTCGGGAGCCAGTGACGATCAAGCCAGCGCCAAGAAGACCAAGGCCACGCTAGCGCAGGCGCCCTTGGGGGCCTCCGAGAGCTTGGCCTCGCGGAGCAGCGCCGAGCCGAGCGAGAGCTCGGAGAGCGTGGCCAGTCCCTCATCGGGAGCCAGCGGCGCCAGCACCGGCGGCGGTAGCGCCAAGAGCGGCAAGCGCGAAGACGAGGGCGAGAAACGCAAAAGCAAGAAGGCCAAGACGCCGCGGCCCAAGCGCAAGGCCCGCCAGGGCGCCAAGACCAAAGAAGGCGAGAGCGATGCCAGTGGCTCTGTCCCCAAGGGCTCGTCCACCTCTGGCGGCACGATGGCAGCGGTTGGCAACAAGCGGGCAGGTGTCGATTCCGGCGAAGAGCGCGAGGACGATGCCGAGACCGAGGATGAGGAGATTGAGGACGAGCAGGAGGAGAGCGAGCAGAGAGGCGGGGTCATGCCGCGCATGCGCGATCGTCGCCCCCCTGCCGGTCGCGACCTAGCGATCTCGGGCGACGGCCCTCCCGATGACGGGCGCGGTGGACCCTCTCCGCCCAAGAAGGCGCGGGGAACCGCGTCGCTGGTCCTGGGGGTTCGACTCCCCGACCATGTGCGCGGACTACCCAATCCGGGCACGGCGAAAACCAGCAGCGAGCCGGTGCCGGCGCAGGAGCGTGTTCGTCCGCGGCGCCGGGTACTTCCGCTGCGCAGCGGGCAGGCGGCCAGCGCCCCGCAGAGGAAGCTCCCCGGCCTTTCCCCGGAGCAGGCTGGGCGTATCCGCGCCTTCCACGAGCGCAGGCGTGCCGCGAAACCACACGATACGAAACAACAGGCTAACGGCGCAGCCAAGCAGCCAAAGACCGGTCAACCCGACGAGAGCCAACGATGACGCACGAAGATCAGATCCAGCGTGAGGTGGAGAACTTCCAGAAGACCTGGGACGAAATCCGGGACGCGGTGCATGCCCGCATCGTCGGACAGGATCGCGTGGTCGACGGAGTCCTCGTCGCCTTGCTTGCCGGCGGCAATGTCCTGCTCGAGGGGGTGCCCGGCATCGGCAAGACGCTGCTGGTGCGCAGCCTGGGAGAAGCCCTGCACGTCGAGCAGAGCCGCATCCAGTTCACCCCCGACCTGATGCCCTCCGACGTCCTCGGCACCATGGTCATCGACGAAGCTGCGGGCGGCAGCCGTTCGCTGCGCTTCCAAGAGGGGCCGATCCACGCCAACCTGGTGCTGGCCGACGAGATCAACCGGGCGACGCCGAAGACCCAGTCGGCCCTGCTGGAGGCGATGCAGGAACGTCAGGTCACCATTGCCGGCACGACTCGGCCGCTGCCCGAGCCCTTCATCGTCCTGGCCACGCAAAACCCGGTGGAGCAGGAAGGCACCTATCCGCTGCCCGAAGCCCAGCTCGACCGTTTCCTCTTCAAGCTCGTGGTCGGCTATCCAGAGGAAGACGAGTACGGGGCCATACTCGGGCGCAGCACCGGGCGCGAAATGCCCGAGGTGCCGCGGGTCGCGAGCGCCGAGGACATCCAGGCCATGCGCCAGCTGGTGCGAGATGTCCCGGTGACCGAGGAAGCCGAGCGTCTGGCGGTGCAGCTGGTCATGGCGACCCAGCCGAACTCGCCCTACGCCAGCGAGCGCGTCAACCGCTTCGTGATGCTCGGTTCTTCGCCGCGTGGGGCCCAGGCCCTGGTGCTCTCGGCCAAGGTGCACGCGCTCAGCGAAGGGCGCTTCGCGGCGACGCCCGATGACGTCCGGGCCTGGGCCGTGGATTCCCTGCGGCACCGGGTGCTACTCGGCTTCGAGGCCCTCGCCGAGAACGTGAGCACCGACGACCTCGTCCTCGAGAACCTCGAACGCCTCGACCTCCGCTGAGCATGGCCGAGACCGACGAAAACCTGCCGAGCGAAGAGCTCTTCGATGCCGAGTTCCTGGCCAGCTTGGATGCCTTGCGCATCTGGGCGCGCATGGTTCCGGCCGGAGGCCGACATGCCGAGCAGCGGTCGAAGGCTCGCGGCTCCGGCGTCGAGTTCACCGACGTTCGCCCCTACAGCCCCGGAGATGATTTCCGGGCCATCGACTGGGCGCTGTTCCAGCGCCTCGACAAGTTCTTTCTCCGCCTCTTTCTCGAGGATGAGGACCTGCCGGTGCATTTCCTGCTCGACAGCTCGCGCAGCATGGCGGTGGTTGGCGAGGGGCAAGTCGGCCCGCCGCGTATGAAGTCGGCGCTGCAGAGCGTCGCCGCCCTCGCCTACATCTTGCTGGAGCAGGGCGACCGCGTTTCGGTCCAGCCCTTCGCCGATCAGCCTGGGCCAGAGCTGCCGGGCACCAGTGGCTCGCGTAGTTTCCGCCGCCTGCTCGCCTGGCTGGCGCAGCTGCGCTTTGGCGGTGGCACCGGGCTGGTCGACATGCTGCAGCGCTTCGCCCAGCGGCGGGGTCGCCGCGGCCTGGCCGTCATCGTCAGTGACTTCCTCGACCCGGCCGGTCCGGCCGCCGTGCTCGGGGCTCTCGGCAAGCTCCCCCACGCCCTGCTCCTGGTCCGCATCAAGCAGCCCGGCGAAGAGCAACCCCAGCTCGCCGGCGAACTGCGCCTGGTCGACTGCGAGCAGGAAAGCGAAGTCACCGTTACCGTCGACAAGAGCTTCCTCCAGCGTTATCGCGAAGCCTATATGCGCTACGACGCCGACTTGCGCAGCTTCGCCTCGAAGCGCCGCGGGCACTATGTGGAGATCCGCAGTGACCAAGCGGTGCCGCGGCAGCTGGCACAGCTCTTCCGTTCGGGGGCGCTACAGCTATGACCTTGCTCGGTCTCTCGCCCTTTGCCTTCTTCGTTGGCCTTGGCGCCTTGTTTGCCGGCCTGCTGCTGCTGCAAATGCTCCGCGTGCGCCTTCGCCGCGCCAGAGTCGACAGCCTGCTCTTCTTCGTGGAGATCGCGGAGCAGCAGCGTCCGCGTTCGCTGCTGGGGCTGCCGCGCCGCTGGCTCTCCTTCCTGCTGGCGCTGCTGGCCTTGTTCCTGCTTTGGTTCCGCTACGCCGATCCGGCCCTGGAGGCCAAAGGCCCCTCGCGCATCGTCCTGGTGGATGCGGCGCAAGCTCCCCAGGGCAAGGAAGCTCGAGCCGCCTACTGGCGCAAGGTGCGAGAAGGGCTTGAGTCCAAGGGGCTGGGACCCCGCGGAGCGGTCTATGCGGTGCAGGGGCAATGCAGCCTTTTGCTGGCGCCCAAGGAGGCGCCCTCGCTGCTCGAACGCCGGGCTGCGGAGCTTCCTCTCGGCGGCCAACGCTCAGGACTCTATGAGGCCCTGCAAATGGCAGCGGAACGCCTCCGCGCCGGGGATCAGATCCTTTGGATGGGCCCTGGCATCGAACTCCCTCATACCTGGCAGGGTCTGCCGCTGCTCCAGCTTCCTACCCCAGAGCCTGCCGAACTTGGCTGCGAGAGCATTCTCTTAGATCCCTCTGGGGACTGGGTGCTCCGCGTATGGTCGAGTTCGGGCCAGGTTGTCGCGGACTTCGACGACGGAAGGCCTCGCCACCTAGAGGCCAAGGATGGGCGCATCGTCCTCGGCGCGCAGTTGCCAGAACGCATCGTCCTTCGAGACCCGCTCAGCAAGATACAGCGGGTGCTGCAGCTTCCGCTGCGCGCCAAGCCTCCACTGCGAGTGTTCCTCTCCCCCAAGGCGCCGGAGATCTTCAGGGACCTGATCCTCAGTGACCCGGGCCTGATCCTGGCGGAGAATGCCGCCGCAGATGTCGTCGTCGGCCAGGCAGGCCCGGCGCAAGCCCCGCGCCTGCGGGTCTTGGACGGAACGGCGACGCAGAGCCCGGTTCAAGCGCGGGTGCTGGCCGACTTGCCGTTGCCGATACTGCTGAGCAAGCTGCGCTCGGATCAGGGCCGATGCCTGGATCCGCTGCAAGAGGAAGCTCCACGGCCAGGTATTTCCCGAACGCAGGCTCGGGACTGGGTCGTAGATGCGAGTAGCGGCCGAGCCCTGGTGCGCATGGTCACCGGAGAGAATGCTCCGGAGCTGCAGCTGGCCTCCTGGCTCTTGGACTTCGAAGACGATCGTGATCTCCCGCTCTTGCTCGGCTTCGCTCTGCGCGTTTTGGGGGGGCAGCGCCTGCCGGCCCTGCAGCCCGCAGGCAGCCCCCTAAAGCTGGCGGTACGCGAAGCAGGAGTCCTGCGCTTCCACTCGCAGGACGGGCGCGAGCTGAGCTTCGCCTCCACCGGCCCCAGCTGCTCTGTGCGTTTGCCCGAAGGGGTTTGGCAGCTTGATGGGGAGCGTATCGTCAGCTACCCCGCGGCCGCTCCGCTGCCTGCTGCAGCCGCGGCGCCGAGCAAGAGCCCGCAGCTGGCAAGCTTTGCCGAACGCTCGCCGCTCCCTTGGCTGCTACTGCTGGGCGCGGCGATCTTGCTCGGAGTGGACATGCTGCTCTACCACCGAGCTCGGCTGCCCTGAGCCCTGTCGAGTCCTATCGCGATCGAGCACAGCTGCGGCGCGATAGACTCAGGATGCAGGGCATCAGGCTCAGGGCCGCAGCACCTTCACCGCGGCGCCGTTGCTGGTAATCGCGCCGAAGGGGTTGCTGCCCTTCGCCAAGGCGAAGCCTTGGAGGAAGAACTCGGCCGACAACAGCTTGCTGTCGTTGGGAATCGCCAGGTTCCAGCTCGCTCGCCCTCCGGAGACCTTGGCGGGGAAGGGCACCTCGTTCGGCACGAGAAGCTCGCAGCCGGTCATCCCTAGCGGATCCAGCTTCACCGGCAACTTGGCTGCCCCCCAGTTCGTCCGGGAGCTGCCAAGGAGGAGGATTGCCCCTTCATTGGTCGGAAGGGAAACCAGCTCCATGCGCAGTGTGCTGCCGATACGCGCTTCGCCACCCTTCAGCATCTGCAGTGCCGGGGCTGGGGTGCTGGTACCACAGGAGCTGCCGAAGCTGGTGACCGGGGAACCAATCCAATCCCGCAATAGCTGGACCGCATACTGGTCGACTTGGTTCGAGCCGATTTGCGGCATGCGTCCGCTGCCAAGACGGCGGACCCGCTCCCAGAGCACACTGTTCTCGTGCTCGTATGGCTTGACGATTCGGGATTTGCGTAAGCCCAGGCTTCCATGCGAAGGCAGGATGTCCCAGATCTTGGTCTGGGTCAGGGCACTGTCCAAGCGGAGGTCGATATTGGAAGGCGTGCCGCCGCCCGGCTGGTGGCACATGGCGCAGTTGACGTCGAGCCAGGTGCGGGCCTGAGTCTCGATCTTGACGCTCTGATCGCCGCGGGCCGCGAAGCGCTCGTACTGCTTGGCGGCGCCGATCTTCTTGTGGAACATGCCCATGGCGTCCCAGTGTTCGAGCTGCTCGATGCTTTTGTTATTGTGGGTCACCAGCTTGTTGAGCTGGCGCGTCTGCGTGCTCAATGCGTAACCGGCCGCCGCAGTGTGGCACTGCATGCACTCATTACGGCTCGGATAACGCCAATCCTGGACTCGAACGATCTTCGTGCCGCTGCGGTCCCGGATGCTCAGCTTCTCAGTGGCCCCATCGAAGGGCACGAGCAGGGCGTCGGTCTGGGCGCTGTTCCAGCGATAGGTGTAGCCAGCCCAAGCATCGGCTTCGTGCACCATGACCCGGGTCTCTAGCCGCCGCTTGCTGCTGGGGTCGCCGATGCGCATCTCCATGTCGAAGTGCTTCACCAACACCGTGCCCTTGGCGAAGCTCCAGGCGCTCTTGGGCGTGAAGCCGATCGGCTTGCCGGGATAGGCAAAAAAGCGCGTCTTCTCCGCATGGTCGGCCCAGAAGGGATGGCGAACCTCATAGGGGTAGACCCCCTTGGCCGGGCTCATGTTCTTGAGGTCGGAGAAGAGCTTGGTGTCCGAGAGCTTGAGCGGGAACTTGGGCGGCGAGGAAAGATCGCGGTCCAGGGTGTAGATCGGTCCATTGTGGCTGACGAGGTAGAGTTCCTGCTTCTGATCCACGCCGAAGGAAGCGAGCTGTTTCGCCTTCGAGTTGACCAGGGTATTGCTCAGGAGCTTGCCCTTCTTCTCGACGGCGGCCCAGACCTTACCTGTCACCCAGTCGCCATAGAGATAGGCCCCCTTCAGCTCCGGTAGTCGAGATCCTCGATACACGTACCCGCCAATGATGCTGCGGGCGTCATTGCGCTTCACCGAGATCAAAGGCTCCTTGAACATCGACGGCGGCAGGTTGAGGGGATTCTTGTAATCCACGTCCCCCTCGCGAATACGCCAGCCGTAGTTGCCCCCTCGTTCGATGATGTCGACTTCCTCGCGTTTGCTCTGCCCCACATCGGCGAGCCAGAGCTGGCCGCTCAGCCGGTCAAAGGAGAAGCGCCAGGGGTTCCGAAGCCCATAGGCCCAGATCTCTTCGCGGATCCCCGCCCCTGCCCCGACAAAGGGATTGTTCTTGGGGATCCCATAGGGGAGCTTCCCCGTCTTGCCGTGCGGGTCGATGCGGAGCAGGGTGCCGAGCAGGGTCTTGCGATTTTGTCCGTGCTGCTGCGGATCCCCACCCGAACCACCATCTCCCAGGCCAATATAGAGATAGCCGTCTGGACCAAAGGCCAGCATCCCACCGTTGTGGTTCCGGTAGGGCTGGGTGACCTCGAGCAAAACGAACTCCGACTTGGGGTCGGCCTTATTCGGGTCCAGATTGGACACTTGGAAGCGGGATATCCGCGACTTGTGCACCGACCCTTTGGCGGAGTAGTGCACGTAGAAATATCCGTTCTGCGTGTATTTAGGGTCAAAGGCCATCCCGAGCAGGCCCATCTCCATATTCCCGCGCCAGACCTTCGAGCGTATGTCGAGGAAGAGCCCCTTGGAGCTGACCTTCTGGTCATTGGGAAAGACGGCGATCGTTCCGTCCACCTCGACCACAAAGATCCGATTGGAAGCATCGGGAGCGTGGGTCAGAAACACCGGCCTGATGAAGCTCAGCTTGGGAAAAGCCCGAACCAGCTTGAGAGTTCCGGGCCTAGGCCCAGAAGTAGGAAAGGCGTGTTGGGCTGTGCTCGGTGGCGAGACCTGAGCAGGAAGCAGAGCTCCGACAAAAGTCGAAGCAACGAGGAGGAGAGATCGATGCACGAAGCGACTCCAACGCAACCCGAGCGGAACGGGTCGTGGCGAGAAAAGAGAAAGGCAGGGAAGGGCAAGGGGACAGGAAACAAAAGAGTCTCTAACTGCTGGCAGCGCAACTCTCGTCCTGGGGATTCGGCTTCTCTACGATAGTCGCTCCGAACCTGGCCCAGAGGGTTGTTCAAAATCTTCTAGGTCCCATTTTTCCCGCACAGACCCGGCCACGAAGAGCCTGTTCATGAACCTCCACTGGGAACGCCCCATCGCCCTATTTGCGTTGCTCGTCGTCCCTTGGCTCCTTTGGCTGCTTCGCCGGTCGCAGTCGCCACTCTCCCCCCGGCGAAGGCGCTTCCTCACCCTGGTTCAGGCCCTAACCCTGACTTCTCTGGCCCTGGCCCTCGCCGGCCCCTGGCTCTCCGGCGGCCTTCCTGCCACTGCCCGCTTCGTCCTCCTCCCCAGCATGAGCCCCTCGCCGGAAGCGGTGCAGCAGGCGGGGGCATGGCGGGAGGCCACCCCCCACAGCGATCCCTTCGAAGTCCTCTATGTCGGATCTCGGAGCTACTCCGAGAAAGAAGCCGAGAGCCTAGGCCGTGAGATTCTGGACCGGCCGCCGGCCCTCGCCCACGCCCTAAGGAGCATCTGCGCCCGCCTCCCCAAAGGCGCTCCCGCCGAACTGCTCTACCAGGGACCGGCACGCGTCGCCGGCCCCGACCCTTTGGTCGAGTGGCCTCGGCTCTCCGCCCACTCCGTGCGCTTCCACTTTCGCCCCACCCCCATCCAAGAACAGCCGGTCGAACTGCTCGCCCTCGAGCACCCGAGCCAGGTCGAAGAGGGAGCCGCCATCCCCTTCAGCATCGAGTTTCGCTCGGCCAAGGATGCAGAGCTGGGACTGCGCCTGAGTTCAAAAGCCGATCTCTTGCTCGCGAAACAAATCCGGGTGCAGGCCGGCACCCAGCGCCGCGACTTCGCCCTGCCCCCCCTGCCTGCGGGCACGCACGAGCTCCAGCTCGAACTCAGTCTCAGCGGCGCAGCCAAGCTCCGCGAGCGCAGTGCCCTCCTAGTCTCGGGACGCACCCGTGTCGCTCATCTTTGCCCGAGTAACGAAAGCCTGGCTGTGCTGAGCCAGGCCCTACAAGTCCACGGCATCGACCTCCAGCCTCTGGGGGAGGATCCTCGCCAGTTGGACGAGGTCGACGTAGTCTTGGTCGACGACATGCCGGCCAGCGCCTGGAGCCGGAGCATGCAGGAGGAAGTCGCCCGGCGCGTGGCCGAAGGCGGCCTCGGCCTGCTACTGACCGGTGCCCACGGCAACCTCGGCCCAGGCGGCTATGCCGACTCTCCGCTGATGCCGGTGCTCCCCGCCCGCATGCCACAGCGCGAAGAGCGCCGCGACCCCTCGGTTTCGCTGGTGCTGATCGTCGACACCAGCGGCAGCATGGGCTCTCGCCTGGAGCTGGCCAAGGAAGTGGCACGCCTCGCCCTGCGGCGACTCGAAGCCCAGGACAAGGTGGGCATCGTCGAGTTCCATGGCGCCAAACGCTGGGCGGCGCCGCTGCAGCCTGCCGGCAACGTCATTGAGATCACACGCGCTCTCAACCGACTCCAAGTCGGCGGCGGCACCATCATCTACTCCGCCCTCGAAGAGGCCTACTACGGGCTGCTCGATGCCCGCACCCGCTTCAAGCACGTCCTGGTCCTGACCGACGGTGGCGTGGAGTCGGGCCCCTTCGAAGCCCTGCTACGGCGCATGTCTGCCAGCGGCATTACCCTCAGCACCGTCCTGGTCGGCCCTCAGACCCAAGGCCCCTTCCTGATGAACCTGGCGCAATGGGGACGCGGCCGCTTCTACGCCTGCCCAAGCCGCTTTCAGCTGCCGGAACTGCGCTTCAAGGAGCCCCAGTCCACGCCGCTCCCCGCCCTTCGTGAAACCCCAGTCGCGCTCAAGCCCACCCAGCCCAGCGAAGTGCTCGCCGGCCTCGAAGGCGGCGAAGCTTTGCGTGCCGGTGGACTGGTCGAAGCCCAGCCAAGGCCGGGAGCTCGCTCCCTGCTCGAAGGCGATGGCGGCCAGAGCGTACTCCTCGGCTGGGACCATGGCCTCGGCCGGGTTTTCGTGTTCGCAACAGAGCTCTCCGGCCCCTTAGCGCGCGAGCTCGGCGCGTCCCCGCGCTTTGCTCCCTGGCTCTCCGAGCTCTTGCGCAACGCCGCCGCGGGCCATGCCGGCCACCGCTCGCCTCGCCTCGAAGTAAGCCGTGAATACGCAGGGGCCAAACTCCTGCTCATCATCCCTCCCGACTCGACGCTGACGCCAGCGCGGCTCAAGGTCCAGTACGCGGACAAGCACTGGGAACTGCCGCTGATGGCCGAGGGGCCGGGACGCTTCACCGCCACCGTTCCCTGGGCCGGCCAAGAGCTCCACCGCTTCAGCGCAGCTGGCGCCAAGGCGCTGGCCCTGCCGCCCCTAGTCCTGCCCAGCGCCACCCAGGATCGCGCCCTGTCCCTAACGAAGCTGGCTGAGCTGAGCGGCGGCGGCCTAGAGGGTCCGCTGCCGATCGAAGGACCAAAGAGCAAGGGAAGCGCAGCTCAGCCCCTTGCGAGGATCCTCGCAGCAATAGCCCTCGGCCTCTTCCTCTGCTCCCTACTCATCCGCCGCCTCCCCTTCGGCTCAGCGGCGAGCATGCTCTTCGCCTTCCTGATCCTGCCGGCAGCTGCCCAGGCCAAAGCGCCGGTGCAATCAGCGCCGCAAGCAGCGCCGCAGAACAGGGCGCCGCCAACAGACGCTGCGGAGCGGGCCAAAGCCATCCAAGCCCAGCTGGCGGCCACCGGCGAACTCGACAGCTTGCGCAAGCGCTGGGGCAAGATCTCCCCGCGCCTGGCTATCGAGTTGGCGCGCGCCGAGGGAAGGCTCGAGCGCTGCTGCGATCTGCTGGCAACCCTGCCCGATCCCAAGCTGGCGGATCGGGAGCTGCGCATCCGCATTCTGAGCGCTTTAGGGCGGGAAAAAGCCGCGCGCGCCGAGCTGGACTCCTTGCTCGAGCACGAAGAGCTCCCAGCAGCCCGCCGCTTCTCCTGGCTCGTTCACCGGGCCGAACTCAGTCTCCCCGGGACCAGGGCTGCAGCCTGGCGCGCCGCAGCCGCTGCCGCCCCAGGTGCCGAGACCAGGGCCCGCGTCGCCCTCCTGGCAGGCCTGCATACCGATCTCAAATCTGCCGTGGCTCTCAGTCGCCCGAACGAAGCTAGCAACCCGCTCTTGGCCTTTATGCAGCAGGCACTCTGGCTCGAGCGCCTGGGCAAGGCCCAAGAAGCCGATCGCCGCTGGGCCTCCGCCTACGAGCTAGCCGAGAAAAAGCGTGACAAACGCTTCATCCTCGTGCGCCGGCAAGCGCTGGCTCGGCGGGCGGGCACGCGCGAAGCCTTCGCTCGCTCCTTGACCCAGCAAAAGCAGGTGGACCCTTTCCAACGAGAGGCCCTGTTTTCGGTGCTGCGAGGGCTCGGCCGCAGCGCTGAGGCCAGCCGCCTAGCCAGCCACTTTGCCGAACTAGAAGAGGATGCTCTCGAACAAGAAAAGCTCAAGGCCCAGGCCCTCCTCTTTGCGGTCGAGGCCGATGATCGTGAGCGCGCCCTCAAGCTGGGCCGGGCACGTCTTGCCGAAAACCCAGAACGCAAGGATACGCGCCGGGCTCTTGCGAGAATCCTCGCCGAGCAACGCCAGCACCAGGAGGCCACTGAGCTGATTGTCGAGGCGATGAAAAAGGCCCCGCGTCGCAAGCTTCTCCTGGCCTGGATCCAGGAAGCCCAGGAGCTAGGGCTCGGTGAAGCCTTCGCCAAGGGCCTGGAGCTGCTCCGGGCCAGCGCCAAAGAAGCGGACAAACTCCAAGCCCTCTTGTTCGAGCTGCAATGGCTCCGGAATCGCGGGCGCAGCCGCGAAGCAACCCAGCTGCTCAGCAACAACAAGTCAGCCTTCCACTCCGCGCCCGCGCGACTACGCATCGCCGAATCCCTGGAATCTTCAGGGCGGCTGCAGGAGGCCATCGGAGCCTATCGGGAGCTTTGGAAGGAGACCCGTGCCGAGGATGTCGGCTTCCGTTTGGCTTGGTTGCTCTCCACCAGAAGCTCGCCAGAGGAGCGACAAGAAGCCCAGCAGATCTTCGAGTCGCTCTGGTATGAGGCGAGCTCCAACGCCCGGCGAGTCCAGGTTGAGGAGCGGGTGCTTGAGGTCGCGGCGCGCAACGGCAGCTTGGCGGATCTTGCCATCCGGCTCGAGGAAGAGTTGGAAGACCCCAAGACCCCCCACCGCGACGCCAAGCGCCGAGCCCTGGTGAAGATCTATTCACGAGCACGGGACAGCATGACCGCTGCGAGCCTGCTCGAGACTTGGGCTCGGGAAGAGCCGCAGCGAGAACTCGATGCTTTGAGAGAACTCTCTCGCGTTCATCTTGAGAACGACGAGTACCGCCTGCATGAGCGCTGCCTGCGGCGCATGATGAAGCTGGACCCCAAGGGCGAACTCGAATACCGCCAGGAGTTGGCCATGGCAGCCCTCGAAAGAGGGCGTCCGGCTGAAGCGGCGCTGCAACTGCGCGAGATGACCCGCTCCCAATCTCCCAGCGCCGTCTCCTTGGAGTTTGCGGCCGGCATCATGATGCTCGCTGGGGACTTCGACCGGGCCCTGCGTCTCTACCGCCGCGCCTATGCCCAGCACCCCGATCGTATCGAGACCCTGCTGCTCTGGGCCCGCGCCGAGAAGAAGCGGGGTACCCCCGAAAGGGCTCTCGACTTCCTCGCAAACATCCTTTTGCAGGACATCCCCGACGACCTCTTCCTCGTCGCCATTGACGGCCTGCTCAACCTCTCTGCTCCGGCGAAACGACTCGGCTTTGCCCTGCGCGAGATTCGCCGGCGCATCGCCGAACAGCCACACCGGGTCTATCTCTACCGCGCCCACCAGGACGTCTTGGAGGCCCTCGAACGCAAGTCCGAGCGTGTGCACAGCATCGAAGATTGCCTCCTGGTCGCAGGCATGCAGAGGGGGGCCTGGCTCAGAGAGCTCTTCGACGAGGCGGCCGCATCCGGGAATCGGGAGCGCTATCTCGACTATGGCGCCCAGCTCCTGAGCCTAGGCGGCGAGTTGCCGCCCGGAGTCTTTTTGGAGATCGGTGAAGCGCATCTCAAGGCAGAGGACCTGCGAGGCGCAGAGCGCGCCTTTGCCCGGGCCCGCTTCTCTCCCGACTATGTCCAGCACGAACGGCGTATCGCCCGCCTCTTCGAAGAAGGCGGTTATCTCCGCGAAGCCGAGAACTTACGCCGACGCATTCTCCTGCGGGATGACGAGAATCCTCGCGCCCTCCTCGATCTAGCGAGGATCCTCGAGATGCGAAATCAAAACCAGGAAGCTGGAACGCTGTACCGAGACGCCTGCCTGCTTCTGGCCGGATCCTCTCGCCCCCAGAGTTCCAATACTCCTCGGGGCTTTCAGCGCAACCGACCAGTCTCCGGCCCCAGCTTTGCAGCAGCTCTCGATGGCCTGCTTCGCTGCAGGCCGAGCAAGGAAGCCCTGCTCCCGGTATTCGCCGCTCTTGAGCAGGAACTGCGCAAATATCCACCGCAAACGGGCGCCGAAGCTGCCTCGGTGTTCTCGGACTTCGAGCGCGTGGCCGAGTTACTCGATATCAAAGCGAAGCGGGAGAAAGTCGAGGAACTCAGTAAGAGTTTCCTCCATCGCTTCTCCGAAGACCCCATTTTCACCAGGGTCTTGCAGCAGCGCTGCGAACGCCTCGGAGATCTGGCCCAGGCCACGGCCTTAGCCGGAAAGAGCAAAAAGTCAGAGGCCGAGCTGCTGCGCTTGTCTTTACTGGCCGACCCCTCCTCAACACTGCTCGAAGAGCAGCTGAGCGGCCTTAGTAGCCAAACACAGACCCGGCTCTTGACCCATCTCTACCTTCTGGGGCAGGTCGAACACGCCCGTGGCCTGAGTCAGCAATTGCTCGCAGAAAAGAAGCTCCCCCGCAACCAGCACCAGCAGCTGGCCCGGCTCTTTCATCTGCCGCTTCCGCCAGTGATCGATCCAGGCAAGAAACTCGCCGAGCTATTGGCCCGCCCCTTCCCCAATAAAGACCGAGAACTCGCGACTCACCTGCGACGTCTCCTTGCCGTAGCGCCAAAAGCTGGCGAAGCGCGCCAGGCCATGTGGGCGCAGCTAATCGTCAAAGTAAAGGAGAAGGGAGGAGTTCAGAGCCGGATGGCCCTGCTGCCGATCCTGGTGAAAGCTAGCGCATCGCCGGCGAGGAAGGACTTGATTCGGGCCTGCCTGGCGGATGTCCGCCGTGAATACGATTTGCGGCGGGCTGCACCACTCCTCGTGGCCCTCCCGCTCTCAGAAGCACGCCGCTCGCTGCAGGAAATCCTTTCCCGGTTCGATGAAGCGGGACGTCGGCGTGCCGTAATGCTGACCCTCTCCCAAGGACAGCTCAGTGACGAGATCGGCAAGCTCCTCGTCCAGCAGCTCTCGCCTGACAATCTCGCGCCAAGCGATTTCAACCGGCTCAGTAACGTGGCCTTCAGCCAGGAACTTGGGCGTCCGGTGCTCGCCGCTTTGCACGCCAAGATGAGCCAGAGTCTTCCGGAGCATCCTCTCACAGCCCTACTTGGGGTGAAGCTAGCGGAAAATGAAAGTGAGCGCCGGGTCCTGCTTCGCTTGGCCTGCTCACTACTCATGACCAGCCATGGGCTCAGCGACCATTCCTATCAGCGCTACTTAGAAGTCTTGCTACCGATGATGTCGCGCAGCTTCGCCAAGGAGATCCTCGGTGAACTGGGCAAGCGGCGGCAGGACCAACTCTTCGCCTCCACCATCCTCTGGCACTTGGGCCAGGCAAGGCAGGCCTTCGATCGCTTGGCCGATCTCATCGAGTCCAGCCCCGACGATGTCTTTTTACTCCACCGCGCCCAAAGCCTGGGCGCCGCCTTGGGTGAGGAAAAGCGCCTCCGCAAGATCTACCTAAGGCATCTTGAGCGCAGCCCCAAGCTCTACGCCTACCAAGCCACGCAGCTGGCGGAATTGTTGCTAAAAGCGGGGGCGCCTGGCCGCGCCTTGGCAGCCTTGAGCAAGGTCGAGGACAAGCTGGGCTACACCGAGCCCATGCGCTTGCGCATTTTGCTGGCCGATATCAATCCAGAAAGACGCCAGGCAGAACTGAGAGCTTTCGCTCGCCGCTACATGATGGGGGTTCGTGAGCGGAAAAGCCGTATCACCTATTTCAGCTCTCAAGGCGTAGGCGAGCGCATCCTCCCAAAAGACATCGAAGGACTGGGAGAGCTCCCGCTAACTCGGCGCGATCCCGATACCCTCGCATCGCAGCGCCGGGAGGCCTTGCTACTAGGGCAGGTACCCGGCGGCGCAAAGCTCGCACGCATGCTTCTGTCCGTCCTGCCAGCGAGCAGCAGAATTGAGGACCTCGGTCTGTTTGCCGCAGCGCGAGCCGACCGAAGCGCAGCGGAGATCCTGGCGGAAGCTCGTGCCATCAAGCCCGACCTAGCCGCTGAGCGACTCATGCTCCTGGGCCTGGCAGAAAAGCGCGGCGCCAGACTCACAGCCGTAGAGTTTGAGCAACTGCTTCGTTACAACTGCTTCGGAACGCAAGGCGCTGCGACAACCCAATTGGCGCAGCTCCTGCACCTAGCGCATAGCGCCGATAGCGATCTCGCTCAGCGCGCGGCCAAGATCCTTGCCAGCGATCGATACCTCTGGCAACGCTATCTCCTACGTTTAGACCAAGGCCCCCGCTGGCTGGCTTGGTACGTACGGAGCTATCCGAAGCTTGCTGTGGACCTGCTTCCCGAAGCCGAGGCGCGGCACAGGAACAGCTTCGATAGTACCTTCCTTGCGGCCGTCCTTACTCAGGCTCCAGAGCAGGTGGATTCCGAACTCTTGGCGGAACGCCTCAGCCCCATGTACGAGGAGGGCGGCCAGCAGCTCTCCCAGATGCAGCTGTCGAGCAGCCTGCCACTCTCCGGCCTGATGCTCCTGAGGGGGCGCTTAGACTCAGCTCTTGCCCTGCTCGCTGTCCCGGATCGATTCGCAGGCACCCGTGACGGTTTCGACGGTCTCGCACTGCAAGCTGCGCTGCCAAAGCTAGCACTGTGGAAGGACCCAAAGCTCGCAGCCAAGTATGAAGAAGCCCTCGCAGCCCAGCTCGAGAGCGTGCAGTGCCAGCCGCCGGCGCAGCGACTTCTCGCCTTCCGGCTCCTCGCTCTTCTGGGGCAACGCTACGTCGAAGCGGGTCGCGCAGAAGACGCGAAGCGCATCGAGGAACTGCTCAGCGAAAACGATCCGGGCCTCGCCATCAGCCGATCCTGGTTGAAGTGGTTACAAGCCCAGCTCTCTGACTGAAGCACCTGGGCGGCGGCTCCCTAAAGATCCCTGCTTCCTGCTTACGGCCGGCAAAACACCTCGAGCACAGTTCCCCTTGGCATCCCTTGAACGACAACCCCTGCGCCGGCTCCTACCCTACCTGGGCCACTACCGGGGGCGTTACGCCCTCGGTGCTCTCTGTGTGCTCCTCGCTGTGGGACTGCGCTTTGCGGTGCCGTTTTTCTTTGGCGCGGCCATCGATGGTCTTCGCAGCTGGCAGCAGAGCGAGCTGGCGGCAGCCGATCAGGCAGCACTGGAAAGCAGCGTCCTCCTCTCCGTCCTCGCCATGCTGGCGGCGGCGACGCTCGGGGCTCTGGTTCGCACCAGCAGCCGCATCTTGATCCTCGGCAACAGCCGCAAGGCCATCTGCGACCTACGCCGAGATCTCTTTGCGCAGATTCTGCTTCTGCCGCCGTCCTGGTATGGCCGGCAAGCCACTGGCCAGCTCATGTCGCGGGTCGTCAACGACATGCAGTTCGTGCAGAGCCTCTTGGGCCCGGTCTTCCTGTACCTGACCGAGACCACGGTGCTCTACTTGATCGGCATGGCTTTCATCGCCTCGGTCAGCCCTGAGCTCCTACTCTACGGACTGGCACCCTTCCCCCTCTTTCTCTGGCTCGCGCGCAAACAAGCCCAGCAGATCCAAGTTCGATCTCGCCAGTCCCAGCGGCGACTCGGCGAGCTCGGAGGCAAGGTCGATGAGAGCCTGAGCGGACAAAAGGTAATCCGCAGCTTGGCCATCGAGAGCCAGGACATGCGCCGCTTCGAAGACAAGGCCGAGGAGTATCGTGAGAGCTTGCTCTCCGTGGCGAAGTCGCGGGCCCTGCTCCAGCCCCTCACCGTTTTCCTCGCTGGCCTCTCGACCTTCCTGGTCCTGGTCTTCGGTGGCCCCATGGTCACGCGGGGCGAGATGAGCATCGGCCAGTTCCTCCAGGTCTCGGCCTACTTCTTTTTGATCGCTGCCCCCACCGGAACCATCGGCTTCGTGCTGAGCTCTTTGCAGCGGGGCACCGCGGCCTTACAGCGCATCGGCGAAGTGCTCGACGTGAAGCCGAGCCTCCAAGACCGAACAGGTGCCGACAAGGGGGATATCGTCGAACCAAGCATCTCGGTGCGTGGCCTTAGCATCGAACTCGAAGGACTCCCGGAAGAGGGCAAGGACGGCACTCGGCGACGGATTCTCGATCAGGTGCATCTGGAGATCCCAGCGCGCTCGACCGTCGGCATCGTCGGCCCCACCGGCGCCGGCAAGACCATGCTCCTGCGCTGCTTCGCCCGCCTGCTCGAAGTGCCCGATGGACAGCTCTTCCTCGGCGGCAAGGAGATCCACCAGTGGAGCCTGGCGAGCGTGCGTCGCGCCACCGGCTTCGTCCCCCAAGAGACCTTTCTGTTCAGCGATAGCTTGGCTGGCAACATCGCTCTCGGCGACAAGACGGCTTCGCGGGAGCGCATCGAAGCAGCCGCCAGGATCGCCCAGCTTTCTGCCGATCTGAGCCAGCTCCAGGATGGGCTGGACACCATGCTCGGCGAACGCGGGGTCAACCTTTCCGGCGGTCAGCGGCAGCGCAGCGCCCTGGCGCGGGTCGTCCTGCTTGCGCCCCCCATCCTCCTTCTCGACGACACGCTGAGCGCCGTCGACAGCGCGACCTCGGAAGCCATTCTCCAGGGTCTGCAGCCTCTGCTGCGCGAGCGCACAGCTGTCATCGTCGCCCACCGGCTCTCGACCGTCCGCCATGCCGATCGAATCTTCGTCCTCGATGAGGGCCGGGTCCGGGAGCAGGGCAGCCACGAGGAACTCCTGGCCCAAGACGATCTCTACGCCTCTCTCTGGCGTAAGCAGGCCGAAGAAGAAGAGGAGCAGGAGCAGCACGAGGAGGGGCCGGCATCATGAGCAGCCTTGGCGCCGAACTGGAACGAGAGAAAGCTCTCGAGACCTCCTTCCTGGCACGAGTCGCTCAGATCGTGCGGCCGGAGCTGCTGCTGATCGGAGTCGCGGCCCTGCTTTCGCTAGCGAGTGCCGCCTGCCGTCTGGCTTCTCCCCTCTTGGTCAAAGCAGCCATCGACGATCACCTCGTCGCCTCAGAGCTGGGCGGCTTCCTCTGGCTGGCCTGGGGCTTCTTGGCCCTCTCCCTTGCCGAAGCGCTCTCGCGTGGCCTGCAGATGATCAGCATCGAGACCGCCGGGCAGAATGCCCTGCTGCGCTTGCGCCGCCGGGTCTTTGCCCACTTACAGAAGCTCCCAGCCGCTTTCTTTGATCGAACGCCGATCGGACGCTTGGTCGGCAGGGTCACGACGGACATCGAAGCGCTGCAGGAGCTGTTCAGCTCCGGGCTGGTAACGATCTTCACCGACCTGGTCTTTTTGGCCGGAACCGTGGTCCTGCTGCTCAGCCTCTCCGCAGAGCTCACCCTGGGCGCCATGCTCATCGTCCCGGTCCTGCTGGCCACGACCCTCTTTGTCAGGAGCAAGGTTCGCCGGGCCTACACCCACATGCGTGCCCGGATCTCCGAGATGAATGGGTTCTTGCACGAGCAGGTTTCGGGCATGGCCGTCGTGCAAAGCTTTGCCCAGGAAGGGCGACGCCAAGGCGAGTTCGATGAGATCGCCACCGGCGTCCGCGACGCCCAGCTGCGCAGCGTGACCTGGGAGTCCCTGCTTTCGGCCTCGACCGAAATGCTGAGCAGCTTCACCACCGCCCTGATTCTTTACTTCGGGCTCTCTCTGACCCTCGAAGCGCTTGGCAGCGATGCCGCCCTGGCTTCGACGACTGGCGTCAGCATCGGCACCCTCTACGCCTTCGTCCATCTGATGCAGAAGTTCTTCCAGCCGCTGAACGACCTCAGCATGAAATACACGGTGCTGCAGAACGCGATGATCGCCAGCCACCGCGTCTTCAGCCTACTGGAAGAGCCCAGTGAAACACCCGAAGCCGAACGATCCCATCCCCCCATACAGGCCGCAGACCTCGTTTTTGACCAGGTCAGCTTCGCCTACAAGCCGCAGGTTCCGGTCCTGCGAAAGCTCAGTTTCACCCTGCACGAAGGCGAGAAGCTGGCCATCGTTGGCCCAACTGGCGCCGGTAAAACGACCATCCTCAACCTGGTCACCAGGCTCTACGAGTTCCAGCAGGGGCGCATCCTCCTAGGCGGCGTCGATACCCATCAGATCCCGCGCCAGAAGCTGCGGCGCAGCATCGGGGTCGTCAGCCAGGACGTCTTCGTCTTCGAAGGCACGGTGCTCGACAATATCCGCCTAGCCCACCCCGAAATCAGCGACAGGGACGCGATCGCAGCGGCGGATCGCCTCGGCCTCGGGGAGATCGTCTCACGCTTTGAACGCGGCTACTACGAGCGGCTCGCCGAACGGGGCAAGAACCTCTCGGCCGGCGAAAAGCAGTTAATCGCCTTCGCCCGCATCCTGGTTCTTGAGCCCAAGATCTTGGTCTTGGACGAGGCCACCTCCAATGTCGACACCCACACCGAGGAGCTGCTCGGCCATGCCGTGCACGAGCTGATGCAAGGGCGCAGCTCGCTGGTGGTCGCCCACCGCCTTTCGACGGTGCAGGACGCCGACCGCATCCTGGTGCTCGACAAGGGCGAGCTCGCCGAAATCGGCAGCCCCGAAGAGCTGCTGGCCCGCCGCGGCTTCTACTGGGAGCTCTTGCAGCGGCAGTTCGGCGAGCGCGGCCTGGCAGGGCCTTGAGATACGTCCTACTCGTGCAGGACTGGGGTCCTTCTTCAGGACCCTGTTCTTCCTCGCCCGCCCCTCCTCGCTATCCTGTTTCGCCCTCCATTCGACCCAAAGAAAGACCCTAGGATCATGAATCGCAGCGATACGCAAAGCGTCCAAGCTCAGCGGAAGTTCCGTAAGGAGTACCAGCAGCCCGCCTTCTGGATCGACAGCGCTGAGTTGCATTTCGAACTCGCTGAGGACTACACGACGGTCCGCAGCAAGCTGGCCATGCGCCGGAACCTTGAGCATGCCACCCCATCTGCGGCGCTGGTTCTCGACGGCGCCGAGCTGGACACCCAGTCGGTCCGCGTCGATGGCATCGAACTCCCCGAAAGCGCCTACAGCCTGGAGCCGGAGACCCTGAGCATCCGGGAGCTGCCCGACCAGTTCGTGCTTGAGACCGAAGTGCGGATCCGGCCCCAGGACAACACCAGCCTCATGGGGCTCTACCAATCGAGCGGCAACTTCTGCACCCAGTGCGAAGCCGAGGGGTTCCGCAAAATCACCTGGTTCCTCGATCGCCCTGACGTGATGGCCAAATACACGGTCAGCATTATCGCCGACAAGGCCAAATACCCGGTGCTGCTCAGCAACGGCAACTGCGTCGAAGAACAGGACCTGGACGAAGGGCGTCATATGCGCCGCTGGGAGGATCCTTATCCCAAGCCCTGCTACCTCTTCGCCCTGGTCGCCGGCAAGCTCGAAAAGATCGACGGCGTTTTCACCACCCAGTCCGGGCGTGATGTCCGCCTAGAGATCTACACCGAGCCCAAGGACATCGATAAGTGCGAGCATGCTCTCGAGTCACTGAAGAAGTCGATGCGCTGGGACGAGGAAGTCTTCGGCCTCGAATACGACCTCGACATCTTCATGATCGTCGCCGTCCATGACTTCAACATGGGCGCCATGGAGAACAAGGGGCTGAACATCTTCAACTCCAAGTTGGTACTGGCCAAGCCGGAGACGGCCACCGATGCCGACTATGAGCAAATCGAAGGCGTCATCGCCCACGAGTACTTCCATAACTGGACCGGCAATCGCGTCACCTGCCGTGACTGGTTCCAGCTCACCTTGAAAGAGGGACTGACGGTCTTCCGCGACCAAGAGTTCACCGCCGACATGACGAGCCGGCCGGTCAAGCGTATCGATGACGTGCGCATTCTTAGGCTCGCGCAGTTCGCCGAAGACGCCGGGCCGATGGCCCACCCCATTCGTCCTGAGTCCTATCTCGAGATGAATAACTTCTATACCTCGACCGTCTACAACAAGGGCGCCGAGGTGATCCGGATGTACCAGGCGCTCCTGGGTAAAGAGGGCTTCCGCAAGGGCATCGATCTCTACTTCGAGCGGCACGACGGCTCGGCGGTTACCTGCGACGATTTCCGCGCCGCCATGGCCGATGCCAATCAGCGCGACCTCGGTCAGTTCGAACGTTGGTATCTGCAGTCAGGCACGCCAAAGGTCAAGGCCAAGGGCAGCTACGATGAAACGACCGGGAGCTACACCCTTGAGGTCGAGCAGCTGCCGCCTACGCAGCTCGACGGCAGCGAAGGCCAGCCCTACCACATGCCGATGGCTGTCGGCCTGGTCCTCCCCGACGGCAGCGATGCGCCGCTGCGCCTGCGCGGAGAAAAGACGGCGACGACGGGCACCCGCGTGCTCGAGCTCCGCGAAGCCAAGCACCGCTTTGTCTTCGAGGACCTGCCCAGCCGGCCGGTGCCCTCGCTATTCCGCGCCTTCTCGGCCCCGGTGAAGCTGGAGCTCGAACGCAGCGACGAAGAGCTGGCCTTCCTCATGGGGAATGACAGCGATGCCTTCCAGCGCTGGGATGCAGGCCAGGTCCTGGCCCAGAGGCTCCTGCTCGAACTCTGCCGCAAGCATGCTGCCGGCGAAGAGCTCAAGCTCGACCCCGCCTTCAGCGAGGCCTGGGGCCAGGTGCTCCGCGACGAAAGCCTGGACGGCCAGATCAAGGCCATGGCCCTGTCGCTGCCGGCCGAGCGCGTGCTCGCCCAGGCGATGAGCACGGTCGACCCCGATGGCCTCCATGCCGCTCGGCGCTTCATGATCGGAGCCCTGGCAAGGGCGCACGAGGGCGAGCTGCGGGCGCAGTGGCAGCGCCTTGCTCCAAGGGGTCCCTACAGCAACGATCAGCAGAGCGTGCAGCGGCGCAGCATCGCCAACACCGTGCTGGCCCTGCTCGCCCGCCTCGAGCAAGACGACACGACGGCGCTTGTGGCCCAGCAGTACGAGAACGCCAACAACATGACCGACAAGTCGGCCGCTCTCGGCATCCTGGTCAACCTCGAGGGCGCCGCCCGCGACAAGGCCCTGGCCGAGTTCTTCGAGAGCTGGAAGGACGAGCAGCTGGTCCTCGACAAGTGGTTCTCCGCCCAGGCCAGCTGCTCACTCCCCGGTGCCGCTGCCCGCGTGCGCGAGCTGAGCCAGCACCCGAGCTTCACCCTGCGCAACCCCAACCGGGTCCGGGCCCTGATCGGAGCCTTCGCGATGGGCAACCAAGCGGGCTTCCACGAGAAGACGGGCGCCGGCTACGAGCTGCTCGCCGACTTGGTCCTGGAGCTGGACGACATCAACCCGCAGGTCGCCTCGCGCATGCTCGGCGCGTTCCTCAGCTGGAAGCGCTTTGACGCGGCCCGCCAGGAACTGATGCAGAAGCAACTGAAGCGCATCGCCAGCAAGGACGGGTTGTCGAAGAACTGCCGCGAGCTAGTGGACCGCGCCTTGGAAAACTAGCCGGCGGCGGCAATAGCTCGCGGGCAGCAGCACCACCAAGCGAGCATCTTGTGGGCGCCATGAGGCTCCCGGCGATTCGAAGCGATTCGTCGAGCTTTGATGGCGCCCACGCTGTTTCCAAGGCGAGCGCGTCTGCGGCGAATACGCGAAGGTACGAGCCTCGAATACGCGGGTCCTCGAAGGCAGAGGGGCCTGGCCGGTCTAGAGCGATTCCGACAAGCGGCGCAGCAGCTCACGGGCCAAGGACTCCGCCGCGCGCGGCGAATGCCGGAAGAAGAGCGAAGGTTCGATCAGCTCCAGCTCATTGAGCAGGAGTTCCCCCCCCGCCCCACGCAGCCAATCGACGCGGGCATAGAGCAGGGGCTCTTCCAGCTCGAAACGCTCCTCCACATAGCGGAGCAGGCGCTTCGCTACGCTGAGTTCCAAACTGTCGATGACGTAGGGCTCGTCCTTGGCTCCATGGTCATCCTGGGTGCGGTAATCGCCCGAAACCGGCAGCTTGCGGATACCGTGGCTAAACTGCCCGGCAAGAAAGATCGCCGACAACTCCCCCAGGGTCTCGACGCTCGACTGGTACTGCTGGACGAACTGGGCACAGTCCCGCAGCTGCCTGCTGAGTTGCTGCTTGGCCTTGGCCATGCCCGCGGCATCGACCTGGAAGCGCAGGGTTCCGATGGAAGTGGCGCCGACGGCGGGCTTGAGCAGGGCCCGCTCCCAAGCGCGGGCACGCAGCCGCTCCTCAATATCGCTAGCATCTGCTTCGAACCATTCGGTCGGAGCTATGGCAAAACCCACCGACTCCAACTCGCGCAGGTACCGTTTGTCGTGATTCCAGCGCAAGACGGGTACCGGGTTCCATAAGCGGCTCTCTGCCGCGACCTCCTCGCTCCAGGCGAGGAAGGCCGGGGCCTTTTCGAAGTAGTCCCAGACGGTCCGGAGGAGAACGCCGTCGTAGGCCCCCCATGCGACCTCGGGGTCGTCCCAGATTTCTTGGACGGCCTCGATTCCGTGGGAAGCTAATGCCGCGTGAAAAGGACGGTCGTCGACCTCCCATTCAGGCAGATCCCGCTGAGTAACGAGGGCGAGTCTCATGCATCCTCCGGGGCAGCGAGCTCCTGCCCGCGACGTGGTTTCGCTCAGTCGCTCCATAGCAGCGCTGCGATCCAGACCTAGCTTGCCATGAGTTCAGGGATAAGGAGCAAGGTATTCCTCTTACTCTTGACTTCATCGGCCCGGCTTCCACGATGCCTGCCCCCTAGCTCTTGCCCTCCACCGCAGCACTACCACTCGCCAAATCCACGTGAGCGCCCAACCTTACTACGTCGCCAAAAGTCCCATCCACGGCCTGGGTGTCTTTGCCGCTCGCTTCCTCGAAGAAGGCGAGTTCCTCGGCTACTACGAAGGGCCGCAAACGATGAAGGATGGAACCTACGTTCTCTGGTGCGAGGACGAGGACGGTGAGTTCTTCGGTATCGACGGCAAAAACGACCTTCGCTACCTCAACCACTCGCCAGATCCCAATGCGGTCTTCTACGGTGAGGAGCTGGTCGCCCTGCGTGGCATCGAGCCCGGCGAAGAGATCTGCTTCCACTACGGGGAAGAGTGGGACGATCTGCAGCCGGAAGAGAGCGAGCAGGAATCGACCCGCGAGCAGGGCGCCTAGTCCGATCGGACACGAGCCGATCCGACGCGAGCCGATCGGACTAGCCCAGTGCTTTGCCAGCGGCGCCTGGCTATTCTCCTCCCCTTCGCTTTTCGTTCCCCGGCCGAATCCGGCCCATCTCCAGGCCCCTTTCGCAGGGCCCCTAGGGAGTGACATGAGCAAGCCCTTTCCTAGATACGACCGCTTCGAGTCCCGTCATCTGGGCCCACGCCCAGGCGAAGTCTCCGCGCTCCTAAAGCCCCTGGGTGCTGCCGACCTTGAGGAGCTGATGGACCGGGTCATCCCCCCCGCCCTGCAATCCCAGCGCGCGCTCAAGCTGGGCGAGCCGCTCAGCGAAAAAGAGTGCCTGGAGGAACTGCGTTCTTTCGCCGAGCAAAACGAAGTTTGGCGCAGCTATCTCGGCATGGGGTATTCCGACTCGATTCTCCCCGGAGTCATCCAGCGCAACATATTGGAGAACCCCGGCTGGTACACCCAATACACCCCATACCAGGCCGAGATCTCCCAGGGCCGCCTGGAAGCCTTGCTCAACTTCCAAACCATGGTCAGTGAGCTGACCCAGATGGAAGTCGCCAACGCCAGCATGCTGGACGAGGCCACCGCCGCCGCCGAGGCCATGACCCTCTGCCGCCGCGTTCTCGGCCGCAAGGGCGAGGGCCGGGGCCGCTTCGTCGCTTCCTCCGGCTGCCATCCCCAGACCCTCGCCGTCCTGCAAACGCGGGCCGAGCCCCTGGGCATCGAGATCGTCATTGCCGACACCGAGAGCTATGCCTTTGGCGACGATGTCTTTGGGGTGCTGCTCCAGTACCCGGACACCAGTGGCCAGGCCCAGCCGCTGAGTGCAACGATCGACCGCATCCACGAGGCCGGCGCCCTAGCCGTCGTCGCCTGCGACCTCCTGGCCCTGACCCAGCTCGAAGCCCCGGGCACCTGTGGCGCCGACATCGTGGTGGGCAACAGCCAGCGCTTTGGCGTGCCCCTCGGCTACGGCGGCCCGCACGCGGCCTTCTTTGCCGCCCGCGAGGCCTACAAGCGCCAGATGCCCGGCCGCATCGTCGGCGTCTCGGTGGACCGCAAAGGCCGCCCCGCCCTGCGCCTGGCCCTGGCCACCCGCGAACAGCACATTCGCCGCGAGAAGGCCACCTCCAACATCTGCACCGCCCAGGTGCTGCTGGCCATCATGGCCTCGATGTATGCGATCTATCACGGCCCGAAGGGCCTGCGCGCCATCGCCGAACGTATCCGCCGCATGACCGAGGCCCTGGCCACCGGGCTGAGCGCCGCCGGACACAAGGTGCGCGGCGGCTACTGCTTTGACACCCTGCGTATCGACCCCAAGGGTGGCAAGGAGAGCATCCTCGCAAAGGCCAGCGAGCAGCAGATCAACCTGCGCGAGTTCGAAGACGGCAGTCTCGGCATCTCCCTCGACGAGACTGTCGAGCACCAGGACCTCTGCGATCTCATGTATTGCTTCGGCGGCACGCCGGAGCAAATCCCCAGCGACGTAAAGCTCCAAGAGCTGCCAGCGGGTCTAGCCCGCACGACCGAGTATCTGACCCACCCGGTCTTCTCCCGCTACCACAGCGAAACCGAGCTGCTGCGCTACATCTTCCGCCTGCAGGAGAAGGATCTGTCGCTGACGCACACGATGATCCCGCTCGGCTCCTGCACGATGAAGCTCAACGCCACGGCCGAGATGATTCCGGTCTCCTGGCCCGGCTTCTCCAAGCTGCACCCCTTCGCTCCTCCTTCCCAGGCATTGGGCTACGCCAAGCTGCACCAGCGCCTAGAGAGCATGCTCGCCGACATCACCGGCTTTGACGCCGTATCCTTGCAGCCCAATGCCGGCTCGCAGGGCGAATACAGCGGCCTGCTCGTGATCCGCGCCTACCACCGGGCCCATGGCCAGGAGCAGCGCCAGGTCTGCTTGATTCCGAGTTCGGCACACGGCACCAACCCGGCCAGCGCCACCATGGCCGGCATGAAGGTCGTCGTTGTCGCCTGTGATGAGCGCGGCAACATCGACGTCGCCGACCTCCGCGCCAAGGCCGAAAAGCACGCCGACGAGCTCGCCGCCTTGATGGTGACCTACCCCTCGACCCACGGCGTCTTCGAGTCGTCGATCAAGGAGATCTGCCAGCTCATCCACGAGCACGGTGGTCAGGTCTATATGGACGGCGCCAACCTCAACGCGCAAATCGGGCACCTGAGCCCCGGTGAACTCGGCGCCGACGTCTGCCACCTCAACCTGCACAAGACCTTCGCCATCCCCCACGGTGGCGGCGGACCGGGCATGGGGCCGATCGGCGTCGCCAAGCACCTGGAGAGCTTCCTCCCCAGCCATCCCCTGGTCCAGGTCGGAGGCGAGCAGGGCATCGGCGCGGTCAGCGCAGCTCCCTGGGGCAGCCCCTCGATCCTGCCCATCTCCTACGCCTACATTCGCATGATGGGCAGCGAGGGTCTCAAGCTGGCCACCGAGTATGCCATCCTCGGCGCCAACTACATCGCAGGGCGTCTCGAGGAGCACTACCCAGTGCTCTACAAGGGCGAGAGCGGTCTCGTGGCCCATGAGTGCATCCTCGATATGCGGCCGCTAGAGAAGAGCGCCGGCGTGACGGTTGCCGATATCGCCAAGCGTCTGAGCGACTACGGCTTCCATGCGCCGACCATGAGCTTCCCCGTGGCCGGGACCCTGATGGTCGAGCCCACCGAAAGCGAGTCCAAGCAGGAGCTCGACCGCTTCTGCGAAGCGATGATCGGCATCCGCGAGGAGATCCGCGCCATCGAGAACGGCAGCAGCGACCGCGAGGACAACCTGCTCAAGAACGCCCCGCACAGCGCCGAGGACCTCACGGCCGAAGAGTGGACCCACCCCTACAGCCGGGAGCAGGCGGCCTATCCGACGCCGCACACCCGCGCCGCCAAGTTCTGGCCACCGGTCGCACGCATCGACGATGTCTACGGCGACCGCCACTTCGTCTGCAGCTGCCCGCCGATGGCAGCCTACGAATAAGCCCCTCCAATAAGACCCCGCGGCCACGCGCCACGGCTCGCTGCAGCAGCGCCGTGAAGCAAGCCGCTTTCATCCCTAGCTAGAAGCATGAAGAGCGAGTCCACCAAGTCCTGGATCGATCGTGCTGTTTGGGTGCTCGCCTTCGGCTTCATGCTGTGGATGGGCATCAACAGCTTCAGCAGCTCCACAAGTGAAGCACCGAGTGAAGCGGAGGCAGCACAGCACAGCAGCTGGATCCTCCGCTTCAACAAGCTCTGAGGCTTCTCCTGAGTAGAGAAGGTCAGTTCGACCCTCTCGCACCTGGATGGTGTGAAACGCATTTCAGCCGGCTGGCAAGACGACCAAGCCACCCTAGTGTTCGACGACCCCAAGCGAGTCGTCACCCTTGCCGAACTCAACCAGCTCTTCCTGGGCAGCCGCTTCCGAGTCCTAGACCTACGCCGGGTGCAGGCCAAAGCCACGGGGGCTTCCGACCCAGGCGACAAGACCCCGCGCTAGCTGACCAGAGCCCCTAACAGGCCTGTCCACGGCCCACGAACGCCCCTGGGCCCTGTAAGGCCAGCTTCTGGATACAAACGGGCTCGGTCAAAGCTGAGCCCCTACCAGCATCTGCGATCTCCCTAGCGCACGAGTTCTTTCCAGGTGTTTGTGAAATGCGTCCGCGCGAACTGTTTCAGATCGAGCTGGGCTGCTTGTGCGTACAGGCGCTGCCCCTTCATGGAGAGCGGTAGCGGGAGGGAGAAGCTCGCGTTCCCGCTGCTCGGCAGGAGGAGGGGATTTGGCCAAAAG
>PDWJ01001432.1_pt1 | contig 32799 bp, 24 predicted proteins | sample 1430881 | NCBI WGS metagenome assembly PDWJ01 (sample SAMN01162460, study PRJNA174530) | Oral metagenome, whole genome shotgun sequencing project. | biome: Marine environment; feature: Marine mammal; material: Swab sample of the gingival sulcus; isolation source: swab sample of gingival sulcus...
CCCGGCCAAAGAGACCATAATGTGAAATGAATAAAATGCCATTGCAACAGATGGCACACTATCCTCCGGCTTTGCAAGATAGCCGTATCCAATATAGTCCTTGTTTACATTAAAACGGGTAAGCGCATGTTCTGCTCCTACTTTATCACCTGTTTTCATCGCCTCCTTATAGGCCTTGAGATCAGCTATAGCCTGTTTCCCTCTGCCCATTTTTTCTTCTGTCCCCATGATATCATACTCTTCGTTACCATAAACAAGATCATTTATCCCGGGAACAAAGGCATTTATATCATGCTTGGCAAGCAGTGAAAGCATCGAAGGCAGTTTTATCTCAAAGTGGAAAGCTTCCTGGTCATCACCGGGCTGCTTATCATGGTTCACCAGGCCAAAAGCAACCAGTCCGGCATTACGGGTTCCATCATACAGCCCTTCATAGCTTGCCATTTTCATCGGCTGGGTTTTGGAATTCATCACCGCCGACTCATCACCGGTCAAAGCGGCCATACCAATGGAGAGCATGCCAAAAACAGAGGCAACCATAATGGATTTTTTCGCCATATCCTGATGCCTGTCCTTGAGCAGATAAAAAGAAGCAACGGTGATAATAAAAAATGATCCCACGACAAAACTTGTCGTGGTGGTGTGGGTAAATTTGGATATCGCCACAGGTGAAAGAAGAACTTCCCAGAAATTCTGCATTTCAAAACGTGCGGTATCTGGATTGAAAGCCATCCCTACAGGATGCTGCATCCAGGCATTTGCCACCAGAATCCACAGGGCCGAGAGATTTGAACCAAGAGCCACCATCCAGGTTGAAAAGAGATGAAACCCTTTCGATACCCTTTTCCAGCCAAAAAACATTACAGCAAAAAAGGTAGCCTCCAGGAAGAAGGCAACAATACCTTCAATAGCGAGTGGTGCACCGAAGATATCCCCCACCATCCAGGAATAATTTGACCAGTTTGTACCAAACTCAAATTCAAGAATAATACCTGTGGCCACGCCAATAGCGAAGTTAATCCCGAATAATGTCATCCAGAATTTTGTAATATTACGCCATTTTTCATCTCCTGTTTTCACATATATGGATTCCATAAATGCACACAGAAAAGACAGGCCAAGCGTCAAAGGTACAAATATCCAGTGATATAAAGCTGTCAAGGCAAATTGTGCTTTGGCCCAATTGACCATCCCCAGATCGATTTCAGTCATCTACAGTTCCTCCTCTACGATCTATCGATTCTCTTCCTGATTGGGTTATCTGATCGATAACGTGATCAGCACGCTGCTGATCTGTATCATATTGCGTTTCTAGATAATTTGGGAAAAAAAACAGTTTCAGCACCGCAAACATGACAATCAGCTTAATAAAAATAATTTTCCAGAGTGTTTTCCCCACAGTCATTTCACGAAAACCGTTATAATACAGAGAAACAGCCCTCTTTAAGAAATGTACCATATTACTCCTCACTATCCTCTCATCAATGTCAGTCCACAAAATACTGTAGTTTACTCCAGTCTAGAAAAAAAAGCTACTTTTCAGTAATAATTATCATTTTTAACATGATGGTTCCTTTATAATGAGATACTGCAGGTGCTGTACCGTCACAAAATCATCTGGTAAATATTTCTATTCACAGAAGAACCTTCTCTTTATCCTTGGAATCACAGGGCACCATGGGAATATAAACCATAAAGGTTGTGCCTTCTCCTATATTACTGTTCACCTCTATAAAACCGTTGTGCTTTTTGACAATACCATGAACTATAGCCAGCCCCATTCCTGTACCGCTCTCCTTTTCTCTTGTTGTAAAATAGGGTTCAAATATCCTTTTAATATTTTTCGAGTGGATACCACAGCCCGTATCCTGCACCCTGAGAACGACATATGCCCTGCCTTGTTCCTGTAGATGATGTGTATCGTCTCCATGCTTCACATACAGGGACAGGGAAAGCCTGCCAGTATCTCCTTCCATGGAATACAATGCATTTGTACAGAGATTGACCACCATTTGGTGATACTGTATGGGATTCCCCCAAATCATCCCACAGGATTCGTCAATATCGTGGGTAATTGTAATGGTTGCTGGAATGGTAGCCCGTAACAATTTGAGAGATTCAAGCACGATCTCTGCGGGACGTATGATTTCAACTTCTGGCTCGCTCTTGCAACTAAAGGTAAGAATCTGTTTTACAAGCTCTCTCGCCTTCCTGCCAGCGGTCTTAATATCTGCTATACACTGTAAAATCTGCCCGTCTTTACAGTACCTGTCCGCAAGTTCCGCATTCCCCATAATAACACTCAGGATATTATTGAAATCATGGGCAATCCCGCCAGAAAGTGTCCCTAATGCCTCCATTTTATAAGATTGCTGCAACAATCTTTCCAAATTACGATTATCAACTTCTGCCTGGACTCGCTCACTGATATCATGCCCTTGAACAGACACAAATTTCACAACACCATCACTGTCATGTACCGGGGAAATAGCTCTAACAAAATGATACACTTTACCATTATGGTCTGTAAAAGGAGCCTCATCACTCACATATACACCGCTGGCAGCCTCAAGTACGGCTTTCTCCAATTTTTCGTTTTCTTCATCCTGACCGACCCAGCAGAGATTCCATAGATACCTGCCAGTGTATTCCCCTGTAAAATTCCCACACAATTTTTTTGCAAGCCTGTTCAACTCGACAACCCTGCCAACAGGATCAAGAATAGCCATGAATTGAAATGATTGCTCAAAGGCTATGCGAAAACGAAACTCCCCCTCAACTATACGCTGCTGCTGTCTAGCAATCTCTTCACGGGCAACCGCCAGCGCATACGCCTTTTTCTCAAGCTGTTTCCCCCGCCGGAATAACTCTATCAAGGAAACAACCTTTTTTTCAAAAAGTTCAGCGTTAAAAGGTGTTATAAGAAAATCAGCACCATCATTGAGATGGAAAAGCTGCTTATTTTCATACAATACCCCTTCCGCCCCCAGAAAAAGGAAAGGAACATGACCACATTGATCGGTTAAAGAAAGGCCTTTTGCAATCTCACATCCCTTCAAAAGGGGATCATCAAGATCAATAATTATCAATGCAATCTCTGACTCCGCCAATATCTGTGCCCCTTCAGAGGCTGCATCTATATAATGAAGATTACAGGTGAAATTATCAAATATTTCATCAATAGCTTTGCGGGAGTGAAAACCGGCAACCAAAATATCAAGAGTCTCAATCATTGAAAATCCTTACTGTACCCATATTCAAACTCTTCGGCCTGTACAGCAGTATGCCTTTACAATCACAAATAGGTATAGAAGTCTCAATTCCATGCCCCGTATAAATCTGCCAATACACAGTTCATGCAATGCCCTTTATGATTGAGTTCACGTCGCCCCTTGAGAGAGTTGATAGAACGATCAATCATCCGAGATTTATGAAATCTGCGTTCCCTTTATCAGGATTACCATTTTACACCCTGAGGAAATACTAGAACTGAAATAGAAAAAAGTCATCCCCTGCTCTTTCAGATTTACACTCTTTATTGGCATAATGTTCATTTTCTTAAAAAAGAATTGCCTTGCCCGTCCTCTTATTGTAGATTTCCAGGCTTCAATGCATCTAATGCATATGAGAACAAGGGTCTGAGGGAGGGAGTCCTGAAAACATCTGAACAAAAAAAACATGGGTACACAAAACACCATAAAAAAAAATCTGGAAGATTTCCTCAATCATCTTCCAGAAGAAAAACGATCATTATTTTTACTTGAGAACACATCACTTCTTGCTGTAATCCATGGCGGGATAAATGATGGGGCAATACTCAGCAAGGCAAAACAAGCTGATGAAAAGGATGGGACGCACCTGTTCCACCAAATCATTCAGTTCAGAGCCTACTGTAACATCTGTCATACTTTACAGTGTACCTGTAATGCTGAGGACAGATTTATAAAGGCAGATTCATTACACATAACAACGTGATTTAAATACCACAGAAAAACACTGCTTCCACAGAGGAAAGCAGTGCCCTTTTATCTAAATCAACTTGCCAGGCCAGATATCACCACCCCAATGTCAAATAATCATGAATTGAATTGGCGGCCTGCCGTCCAGCACCCATTGCCAGGATCACTGTTGCAGCCCCGGTAACAATATCACCTCCAGCCCAGACACCTTTTTTGGTCGTTTTCCCTGTCTTTTCATCGGTAACAATGTTACCCCATTTATTCAAAGCCAGGTCTGGCGTCTCATGGGTTAACAGTGGATTTGCACCAGAACCCACGGCAACGATACAGAGATCACATTCAAGATCAAACTCAGAATCGTTAATGGGAACAGGTCTTCGTCGTCCTGATGCATCAGGCTCACCCAACTCCATTTTCAGACAGCGCATACCTGTAAGGCGACCTTTATCATTCCCTAGATACTTCACAGGGTTTGTCAGCAGAAAAAGCTCGATACCCTCTTCTTCTGCATGATGAATCTCCGCATTCCTTGCAGGCATTTCATCCCTTGACCTGCGATAAACGATCTTTACACTGTCCGCACCGAGCCGCATGGCTGTCCGTGCCGCATCCATTGCCACATTTCCAGCGCCAAGCACCACAACATGTTTTCCTTTAGGAATCGGCGTATCAGCCTCTGGATATTTATACGCTTTCATCAGGTTTGCTCTGGTGAGGTACTCATTTGCCGACAAGATCCCCACCAGGTTTTCACCAGGAATATTCATAAAGCGGGGCAAACCGGCACCAACACCAATATAGACCGCGTCATACCCCTGTTCAAACAACTCATCAACAGATTCCGTACGACCGACAACAACATTGCATTCAACGTTCACACCTAAACGCTCTAAAATTTTAATCTCCTGCGCTACGATATCTTTTGGCAGACGAAATTCTGGGATACCATAGACAAGGACACCACCTGGTTTATGAAACGCCTCAAACAGGGTTACCTCATGACCCTTCTGGACCAAATCACCCGCAACTGTGAGTCCAGAAGGTCCTGACCCTACGACGGCAACCTTTTTACCGGTGGCAGATGCTACCGGTGGCAGCTCACCTGTACCATAGTTCCGCTCATAGTCGGCAACAAATCGCTCCAGGTTACCAATTGCCACTGGCTCACCTCTTTTACCTAAAATGCAGCGTCCTTCACATTGGATTTCCTGTGGACAGACACGGCCACAAACTGCCGGAAGTGCATTCTTTTTCCATAGACTCCTGATAGCACCTGTCATATCTCCCCGGGAAACAAAATCAATAAATTCCGGGATATCAACGCTAACCGGACAGCCTTCAACACAGGAAGGCTGCCTGCAGTGCAGACAACGGGCAGCCTCTTCCTGTGCCATCTTTGCAGTATATCCAGTGGGAACTTCCAGGAAGTTTCTGGCACGTACATGAGGCTCCTGCTCTGGCATTGCCACTCGCAGCTTTTTCTTTGACTTTTCTTTAACCATTGTATCATCCATCCTTTTCAACGGAGCTCAGCCGTCTTCATTTTTCCAGTTCCATTTGACACTGTTGGTAATGTGCCTGCTCTTCTTCTTTATAAGACTGCAATCTGAGCATCAACTCATCAAAATCAACAAGATGTCCATCAAATTCAGGGCCATCGACACAGCCAAATTTTGTCTGTCCTCCAACAGTTACCCGGCAGCATCCGCACATACCGGTACCATCAACCATGATGGGATTGAGACTCACCAGGGTGGGAACATTGAACTGTTTTGTCAAGGCAGCAACCGCTTTCATCATGGGTACAGGGCCAATGCCCACAACCTGTTTAATATCTTCTTTTTCAAGGACATCGCGCAGTACATCCGTTACAAAACCATGATATCCGTAGGAACCGTCGTCAGTGCATATCCGCAGATCATGGGAAGCAGCCCGCATCTTTTCTTCAAGAATGAGAAGATCCCTGGTTCTGGCTCCCATGATACAGGTCACATCATTACCAATCTCTTTCAAACCACGGGTGATGGGATGCAATACCGCTACACCGGTTCCGCCGCCAACACAGACAACTTTTCCAAGTTTCTCCAAATGAGTGGGGTTACCAAGCGGCCCGATAATATCCTGGAAGGCATCATTCACATGCAATCTGGAAAAATGTGATGTGCTCGTTCCCACCACCATGTAAATAATGGTAATGGTACCTTTTTCAGTATCCTTATCAGCTATGGTCAACGGAATACGTTCTCCGTCTTCACCGGCCTTGACAATAACAAATTGTCCAGGTAACGCCTTTCTGGCAATTTTGGGAGCTTGAATTTCATTCAAGATGACAGTCCCTTCGGACATTTCCTCCCGCCGCACTATGGTAAACATCTGTTTTCCTCCTTTACCAGTTGTCGAGTTTTAATGCAGTCCAATAGTATCTCTCAAGGCCACACAAGCGTAGAGATAAAGTCTACATTCCCTTTCCCCAATATCACACGAACAGCATATTTTCTGCAAGCATCCAGACAGCATGGTTGAGATAACCTGAGACTCCACAAACGCACATCCACATATCACAGGATCTCATCTTCCCTGGCCTGACTGCCGAAGAAACCTGAAAATTGTATACAAAATCACCCTTACATCTTATATGTTCTCAAAGTTTCTCTTGGTTATAATCAGTAATCAGGTAATATAAAAGTTGATTTCATAAATATAAGGTTTTTATTTTACCTACCTAGTAAAAGTATAACAATACACTTTCACCATGAACTACAAAAAAGCTCTAACAATTGCTGGAACTGACAGTGGTGGTGGCGCCGGAATACAGGCAGACATAAAAACATTTTCTGCCATAGGTTGCTATGCCTGCAGTGCAATAACAGCGACAACAGCCCAAAACACCTGCGGCGTGACAGATATCCACCCCATCCCACTCTCCCATCTGGAAGCACAAATACGGGCTGTACTTGACGATATAGGTGCAGATGCGATAAAAATCGGCATGCTCCATTCGTCTGAACTGATCAGATGTGTGAAAAAACTCCTCATAGAATATAATTGCAAGAATATCGTGATAGATCCGGTAATGGTGGCAACATCAGGTGATAGACTCATCAAGGAAGATGCTGTGTCGACCCTGAAAAACGAGCTGCTGCCCCTTGCTACACTGATCACACCAAATGTACCTGAAATTGAACTGTTAAGCGAACGTTCTATAGCAAACCAACACCAGCTTGAACAGGCAGCCAAAAAACTGCAAAAAGATCTCGGCTGCTCGGTGCTGGCCAAAGGAGCCCATTTAGAAGAAGATACATTTTCCGATATACTTTTTTCTGCCGGTCAGCAAACCCCTGTGATATTTAAGGCCACACGAATACCAACAATGAATACTCATGGTACTGGCTGTACGCTCTCCTCGGCCATTGCCGCCTTTCTTGCCAAAGGAGAGACTATAGAACAGGCCGTAGCTCTGGCTATACAGTATCTGCGGGAGGCTCTTGAAAAAGGGGCCGCATATACCCTGGGTAACGGACATGGACCAGTGCATCATTTTCACAATTTTTGGGAATAGGAATACAGGTAGAATGAGGTTTTTCTCAGCTAACTCATGGAGCTGTCAACTTTATACACGGGCAGTTTTCTGCCATCTTGCAGGATCCTGGAGATAAAAAGCACGAAGCACCTCGTAGAGCTCTGGTCGCTGTTTTTCCAGCTCGTGCGGCCTTTCAAAAAAATACTCGGTTGCCACAGCAAAAAACTCGGCCTCATTCACGGCTCCATATCCATGCAACAGGGTCTTTTTCCCCTTACTCACTTTCTCTTGAAGATCAAAAAAGACCCGGGTACAGACCTCTGCCCAGACCCGGTACTGATCACGGCTGTGCAGGGATGGAGTGCCGTCAGGACGGCCATCAAACATATCGAGAATATGGGCAAATTCATGATAGACCACATTATGGCCGGAGCTGGGATGAGATGTGTCTTTTTTCACCTGATTCCAGGTCAAAATAACCGTTCCATACATAGATGCCTGCCCGACAACGGTACTCTCTGCCTGGGCAATCAACGGGCCTCGTGTAAACACACCCTGCCGGGGCGGTGGAACCACAACCGCTGAAGGATAGACAAGAATGGAGTTCACCTTGGAATAATAATCATGGGGCAGCTCCATAATCAAAAGGCAGGCATGTGCCGCGATCACTACCCGCATCACATCGGTTATTTCCAGACCATTACATCCCTCAAACACTTTCTCATGAAGAAAAACCTGCACCAGTTTCTGCAAACGTATCCTACGATCTTCATCCATAAGGCCATAGGGCGGCACCCTTTCCTCCAGAATATTTTTCCATTCGGAAGGAAAGGGCTGCTGCAGTATCTTCCTGCGCCTTCTCTTTTTCAACCAGGTAAAAATCATTTCAGAGATGGAATGACTGCTTTTTATCTATATTTTACAAAAATTGTTCATGAATATCAGGAACAAAGAGCCTTAACCCTGTTGATAATATCCTGGGTTCCCATGCCCTGATAGGGGATCTGCTCACCAAGGCCGCCCTTACCCTCTTTATGTGTGCCCATATAGCCATAATCACATCTATAGCCTCTGTCGAGAAGCCAGGTGCCAAAGCGGATACCAAGCCCTGTTTTAGCGTTCTGCGTTTCCACCACAAGGGTAAAAGGCGCCTTGCCAACCTTGGCAATCATATCTTCATCGACAACATTAAGCGTAGGCTTGTTGATAAGACCTATGGAAATATTTTCTTTTTTAAGAAGCTCAACCACATGAAGGCAGCGATATACCATCTCACCATAGGTAACAATATAACCATCTCTGCCTTCCCTTACCACCTCATCTTTTCCGGGAACAAACATATACTCCCCGCCATACAATTCCTCACCATCCTCATCTTCGATCAAGGGTGTTGCTGAACGGGTGGAAAAGATAAAGCGCAGCCCATCGTGGAAAAAGACCTCTTTCACAATTTTTTCAAGCTGGTTGGTATCCGCAGGAAAATAGAGTCTGGTATTGTCATCTTCTCCAAGACCATTATCGGCAAAGAAATTATTGATTCCAAAATGACAGGTGTTATCGGCCATATCATCAACACCTGAGTGAGAGAAATGGGCAAGAACATTGGCCTTATTCAATCTGGCCATGGTGATCTCGGAGATCAGCATCTCCTGAAACGCTGAAAAGGTTCCAAAAATCCCCTGCCTTCCAGGTGTTGAACCAAAGCCTGCGGCAACAGAATAGTTGTTACGCTCCATAATGCCGCCATGCACGTACAGCTGTGGAAAATTTTTTCTGATATGGTGCAAACCGCAGGAACCTTCCAGGTCAGAATCGACAACAAGCACCTTATCATCAGGGGTGTCATATTTAGACAACATCTCACAGACAACCCTGCCAAAGTGATCCCTGCATTTTGTCTTCTCTTCACTGCTGCCAAGATATGTTTCACTGACACTGCTTTTAGAGGTCTCTTTAAGCATGGCAACCGCATCATCATAGCCTCTCTCTTCCAGATAGGAGATGGCCAGATCAACCGGAATAACATCATGGCCCTTGGGCAGACCTTCAATACCCGCAACCCCCACGGCCATTTCTCTGTTGTTAACAAGAACAACCGGACCATCTAGTAAAAGAGCTTCACGGATACGGCTGTAGAGTACATCTATGTTCTCACCGTCACCAGTATTTACCATCATGCCATGACCTGCCAGAGTCTTAGCCACATTATATCCCTTCATATACTCTGTTGGATGCCCCGCAATGGTAACATTGTTATCATCGATAAACACTTTCACGTTGAGATTTCGTGCCACCGCATACCTGGCAGCCTCGGCATCATCCCCTTCCTGCTGGGAACCATCACTGCCAAACATCACAACCACCTTGTCATACAAGGCCTCTGCAACCCCGTTCACATGACTCCACAGATGTCCCAGACGGCCGGAGCTGAAAAATATTCCCTTCTCGTCATTGCGCTCAGGATGTCCGTAGAGCCCCTTGCCAAACTCACGGTAATGCAGCAGTGATTCGAAAGACATATACCCATTAAGGGCCGCCATCATATACTGGATAGCAACACGGTGTCCCGCCTCATCATAGAAAACCGGATGATATTTTTCATCTCCACGCATAAAGCCGTCCATGATCAACACCTCTGGAACGATATCGTAGGCACCGCCAGTATGACCGCCAAGCCCCTTGCAGTTAGCCATTGCGGTAAAAAAGACAATAGCATCACGTACAATAGTGATGTTTTGCAGCAATTGTTCTTTGTCCTCAGATGTCAGTCCGTGCGCCTCTGTGTTGAATGTCAGTTGTCTATAGACACTCATGTCCATAGGGAATTTCATATAAACCTCCGGATTTTTTTAAATTTTGATACGGATTTTGCTTTCTTGACAGGATCCTTGCTACAACAGGTTTCCTGCTCATCTTTTTATACATTTTTACCTGCCTCCGCAACAACGATTCTGTTTTTCCTCTACTCTTTTCAGCACGATTTTTCATTAAAACGCAATTCGCCTTACAACATAAAAAATTTACTTGCCAAGCAGTACCGTACATGGCAGGGTATGAAACCAACTACGAACATCTTAAATCACAGCATCTTTCCCAGATATTCATCAGCAGCCAGATATTACACAACCGATTACACAACCGATTACACAACCGCTATGAAATCATTAACACTCCAGCCCGTTGAACATATCCAGGGAACAATCACCCTGCCAGGCTCAAAATCCATATCCAACAGGGCCTTACTCCTGGCCGCTATCTCCCAAGGGATCACCCTGATCACCAATCTCCTCTATTCAGATGACATCCATCACATGTTGACAAGCCTCTCCGCCCTTGGCGTTGCCTGCAATTTCAATAAAAAGGCATCAAACTGCAGAGTACACGGTCTTGGCGGCGGATTTCATACAGACAATACAGAACTCTTTCTGGGGAATGCCGGAACGGCGATGCGTCCGCTCTGCGCAGCCCTTTGTCTTGGCAGCGGCACATACACACTCACAGGAGATACGCGCATGCAAGAACGCCCCATAGGTGAACTTGTCGACGCACTCAGACAGGCCGGAGCTGACATCACCTACCTGAAAAATACAGGCTACCCGCCATTGCAGATCACAGGTACAGGTCTGCAAGGCGGAACAGTGGAGATGGATGGCTCTGTCTCATCACAGTTCCTCACAGCCTTTTTACTGGCAGCACCGCTGGCAGCAGCGGAAACGACAATCAACATCAAGGGAGATCTTGTCAGCAGTCCCTATATCGATATTACTCTGAACATGATGGAATCTTTTGGTGTCCAGGTTACAAACCATAACTACAGGCAATTTGTGGTACCGGGAAATACCACCTATCAGTCCCCAGGCACATATCTTGTGGAAGGTGATGCCTCGTCTGCATCCTACTTTTTAGCGGCAGCAGCAATCAAAGGCGGTTCGGTACGTGTTCAGGGGGTGGGTAAAAAATCAATACAGGGGGATATTCATTTTGCTCAGGTACTCGAGATGATGGGTGCTGAGGTTTGCTGGGGTGATGATTTCATAGAGGTCAGCCGTAAAGAGCTGCACGGGATCGATCTCGATCTGAATCATATCCCCGATGCGGCAATGACCCTTGCAACCACCGCCCTTTTTGCTCAAGGTCCAACCTCGATCAGAAATGTCTCCAACTGGCGGGTCAAAGAGACTGACCGCCTTGCAGCGATGGCCACGGAACTTCAGAAGGTGGGGGCAAGAGTGGAAGAAGGAGAGGATTATATCACCATCATTCCGCCTAAAAAGCTCAAGGCAGCAACGATCGACACCTACAACGATCATCGAATGGCCATGTGTTTTGCCCTTGTTGCCCTGGGTCAGAGTGTAACCATCAACGATCCAGATTGTACAGCGAAAACCTTCCCGGACTTTTTTCGAAAGTTTGCTGAAATCTGCAAATAACCTGTATCTTCACAAGGGTTTCCAGCTAATTATTCTTATATTCTATTTTTCAATTTCGTGGGAATATTCATCAGAATTTGGCACAGAATAAAAAACGAACTACATAAGATACAAAGACAAACCGCCCAGAAACACCATAAACGAATAAGGTAAAATCAACGTTTCTGTGGAAAAGGCATTATTCCCCTTAAATCTTGCCATAATACGGAATATGGCATAAAAGGCCGCAAGCATCCCGCCGCCGACGGCGAAGGTTTGCAGCACCTCTGTGGCATCCTGACTTAACAGCCTCCGCGGAATATAATTTACATGTACTCCGAACAACTCTAAAAAGTTCGGCCAGATACGCCAGGCATCCTCCATGAAAATACCAAAATATTCAGCAAGATAGCAGCCCAATATTAAAGGAATAAAGCCATAGGCGAGCATCGGACTCAGTCTCTTTCGGTCTATCCGGGCATTACGGGAAACAATGCTGACCATAATGAGATAGCCAATCTGAAACAGGGCAATAAGTGAGAAAAATAAAATAGTTTCAGGTATATAATGTGGCAGAACAGTAAAAACTCCGCCAAGATCGTTCATTACACCCGCAACAAAAGATCCATACTTATCATGCAGGGCAAATGGAAAGAAGATTGCCCCCAACGCCACAACCAGAAAGGTATCAGCGCGCCTCGGCGTATTCAGACCCCATAGCTCTTCAGGAGCCAAACGCAGATTGAGCAGGATAGTATTGTGGTTGCAATTTTTTATACACTCCGTACACATAATACAATCCCTGTTGTTATCCACCAGAAAGGGATGCCGGAACATCGGACACCCTTCCTGTAGGTCAATGCCTCGATAACAGACATGCTCACGGCAGCGGTTAAGACAGAAATGTTTATTGGCACGTATTTCCAGGACTGAAGGCATTGCAAAGATGGCATTGATTGCCCCGAGAGGACAGATATATCGGCACCATACCCGCCGTTTGAAAAAGATGCTGAAGACAAAAGAACCCGCAGACACGGCAAGAATAATTGCTGCAGTGAGCAAAGGATTGGAATAGGCATTCCATACCAGCTCAATCCACAAGACAAGGATACAAAGAGATGCCATTATCCATTCTGAATATTTCTCGATAAAGCGCGGCGTAGAACGCTTCGGTTTGACAATAGCCTGGGCAAGCTTTCCTGGAACTGCCAAGGTACAGACAGAGCACCAGGTTCTGGCAAGAAAGAAAAAGGAAAAATACAACAGCGGCCAGCCAATGGCCCAGCTTATTGTGCTGCCAATATTTCTTCCGGCATCCTCAGGGCCAAAGCACAGCGTTAAAAGAGTAAAGAGCAGCACCAGCCCCACAACAAAACGGGGAACCAGAGGGAAAACTGCACTTTTTAAAAATTCCTTAACAGCAGGAATCCGTAATAGATTAAACTCCCATCTGCCTTCTGATTTCGGCAGGCCCAGGACAATTTGATCAGCAGAAATGGTATTGTTCTGCGCCAGCATGACCGCGCGCTGAATTACCGTATCAAGTTCCACAAGGTTACCCGGCCAATCATAATTCATCAACAGACTCATCGTGTCTGAAGGAATCTGACAGTCCCCCTTACCATATTCCCGGCAATACCTTTTTACAAAGCCTTCCGCGAACCAGGGAATGTCCCTTTTATGTTCATAGAGAGCCGGCACACGGTAATGCTGTTTTTGCAAAAAGACAAGAAGCTCAGGGCAGACATTTCCTCGTTTTTGCAGCTCCTCCAACTCAAGGCTGGCAACAAAAATCAGCTTTACCTCAACAGGGATTTCCTGCCCACAGCCGTCCCTTTTAAAACTCTTCTGTTGCAAAGATGCGTATATTTTCTGCTGCAACGATATGCTTAAACAATCAATATACAACAATACAATAGTTCCATGAGCAAACTGCTCAAATACTCCGGCTTTCTCGGCACTATCATAGGAACGGCTCAGCGGTGTACCAAACAGCCGTTCCGAACCGGTTTCATCGTTCATCTCCCGAAGATCAATTTCAATGTACGGCCCATCTGCCAGGCTGCTTTGCTGATGAATCTGCCTAGCAAGGAATTTTTTTCCTGTTCCAGTTTTACCAGTGAGCAGCACCGGTTCCATATTGGCAGCAAACTGACCGGCGATCCGGGCATTTTTTCTTGCGGCGGCCGAAAGACCTCGTTCATGGCTGAAATCAACTTCAGGCATATGGAGAAAGTTCTCCATCTGTCTGCTGCTCATCCCGGTCATGATCATTTTTTCAGCATTATTCTTCTGATTCTCTAAGGAGATCTGTAATCGTTCTGCAAGAGAAAGGTTTAACTGCTGAAATATATCATTGTCTTTCAGAAGGATGGAATGGAAATAGTGCCGAGCTATACAGATCAAGACAGTATCCCCCACTGTCCTGCTGGTAAGTGTATGAGATTTTCCCAAAAGCAGAGACGTTTCACCAAAATGGCTGCCCGGACGAATTCTTCCGACAATCGCCTCCGCGCCGCTGGGCTGGGTGACAATCAACCCAACCTCTCCACTCCCGACCAGGTAGAAATGGGTGGAATAGTCATCCCGCCGGAATACGGTCTCCCCGCTTTTCAGATATTTGACCGTGCAAATATCGGCGATAGCACGTACCTTCTCGAGTTCAATATTCTTCAATAGAATCGATGAACGAAGAATTGTTACAATTTCATCTTTCTTCATACTGACACGATATTCTCGCTATAGCACTTCGGCACATACTCCAGATTCACATCAGAAAACGCGACTTATCCAGTACCCTGACCTGATACTCTACTCTTTTCATACTCTATTTTAAACTCCTGCGCATAACTTTCACAAGCCTGTCATGTTCTTTTCTGGAAACCATCGAAAAGTATCGCCAAAATATAAAAAAAAGGGTAATTTCATTTACTCTGTAATATATAAGTACGCTCCTTTCTCCAGAAGGGGCGTCAGTATACACTGGCATAAAAAATGTTTTCCACTACATGGCTGTACATGTAAGGGGTTAAACAAAGGACAATTACATTATCAGGTGAAAATAAATGAATATTCTTGTTGTAAATGCGGGCAGCTCTTCGATCAAATACCAACTCATTGATATTCTCACAGAGCAGCCTCTTTCAAGCGGTCTGGTGGAACGAATTGGTCTTGAAAATGGAATTATTACCCATAAAACATTTGTCAACGGCGAAGAAAAAAAGCATAAGGAAACTTTTTTCATCCCCGATCACACAGTTGGTTTGCAGCGTGTTGCTGAACTGCTAACGGATAAGGAATCAGGCGTTGTCAGCGATCCATCCGAGATCAAGGCTGTAGGACACCGTCTGGTACATGGCGGCGAAACCTTCACCGAAACGGTGATGATTACCGAAGAGGTAAAAAGCAAGGTAAAAGAACTCTTTCCCCTGGCACCACTGCACAACCCGCCTAACCTGCTGGGTATCGAAGTTGCTGAAAAAGTATTTCCAAACGCTGCACAGATCGGGGTATTTGATACCGCATTCCACCAGAGTATGCCTGATGTTGCCTATAGATATGCAATTCCAGCAAGCCTGTATCAGGAGATGGGCATCCGTAAATATGGTTTTCACGGAACCTCCCATAAATATATTTCACAGAAGGCCATCGAATATCTGGGAAACAAAGATGCCAAAATCATTACCATCCACTTAGGTAACGGCGCTTCCATGGCAGCTGTTGCTGGCGGTGTCTGCAAAGACACATCGATGGGGATCGCACCGCTTTGCGGTCTTATTATGGGCACACGGTGCGGAGATATCGACCCCGCTATTATATTCCATCTCATTGAAGAAAAAGGATACAGTGCAGAAAAGGTCTTTACCCTGCTGAATAAAGAAAGCGGCATGAAAGGTCTCTGCGGCGAGACCGATATGCGCGAGGTTGAAGTGAAATACCAGGCAAAAGAAAAGGATGCCATCCTTGCTTACGAGCTCTATGCCTACCGTATAAAGCAGTATATCGGCAGCTATACGGCAGTGATGAATGGCCTGGATGCGATTGTTTTTACAGCAGGCATAGGAGAAAACGATGCTATTTCCAGAAAGCTCGTCTGTGAAGACATGACTTTTTTTGGTATCGAGATCGATCACGAAAAAAATAATAAACGTGAACAAGGTATCAGGGAAATCAATACCGAAACGGCAGCAACAAAGGTATTGATCATCCCCACCAATGAAGAACTCGAAATAGCCAAGCAGGCATACGCACTGTTACAATAGCGCTTTTCCCCGGGGTTTAATCTGGTTACCTCAACCATCATTCCTCTTGCAGGGGGGCATATTCTCTTCCCTGCAAGATTATGACAGGTGTCTGTAAAAGATGCCCTTCCAACGTAACAATGGACAGCCCGTCCATAAAGCAAATTTAGCAAGAACACTGCCAGTTTTACCGGGAATGCAGGCCCCATCACTTTTCTATGGTTGATACTATCAGGTGAGCAATAAGCACAAATCTGCTTACAATACAGTGATCTCAACAGAGGCTGGTACAAATTCTTTGCACCAGCCTCTGTTTATCAATAAAACCCCATGCCAATACGATAGAACCAGTTCCCTGCAAAAAGAAGGAAGACCACTGTTGCGATCAGTTTTTTCTTTACAGCTATGAGAGAAAAAAAAGAGCCGGGAAACACAATCGTTCTAGAAACAAGGGCAAAGGCATTCCAGACAAAGCAGACAAGTACGAAAAAATAGACAACAATGGATAGAGGACAATTTACAAGCGCAGCCCATAGCTTTCCATGACTGATCGCCCAGACGGATCTGGTAAAACCGCAAAACGGGCACGGTATTCCGGTAAGATATAAAAATGTGCAGGGAACGGCCGGAAAATGCTTTAACGGAACCAGGTAAGGCAACATCAACGCCAAGGCTGATGCAAAGCCCAAGGGAAGATGATACACCAAGACATCCCAATATGAACGCGGAGATTTCAACGTAAAGAGTTTTTTCTTTGTATCACTACTCCTGTCATTTTCATCCTGCGTCTCTTTATCGTTGATCATACATTATTTTTTGTGACCTCTTCCCGCTTGCAGCGAACACATCACGATAGGCAACCCCCAGAATGGTATAGTATAGAGGCATGGTAAGAACTATACCAACTCCGCAGGCAATACTGCCGATCTGACCAAGAATACCAGTAACAAAAAACAGACCAAGGAAGGGAAAGAATGAAGGCTGCACCATTGCAAAGCTGGTTTTAGAGGCAGTCCAGAAATCCATTTTCTGATCAACGATTAAAAACAGCGCAAACATCAGACTTGTCCCCAGCAGCAGAACAAAAGCGAGATTCAACAGCGGACCAACACATGGGATAAACACCAATATCATGACTATAATCGCAGAAATAACACCCCAGATCAGCATAAAAAGAAAACTTGGCAGAAAAAATTGAAAGCCTTGAAAAACATCTCCTATATTTGGCAGCCGCTGCTCCTTTTTGAGAAGCTTCATCACAATTACGATCATCCCGGCACTCATCGGACCAAAAAGAATCCCTGCCGTGCATATAGACAAAATCAATGCTATCAAAAAGGCAATAACAAGCATGCCAAGATTATCTTTATACAGGTTAAACCCCTCTTTAATCCAGTCTCCAAAATTATCAGCTACCTGGTCCATACGTCCTCCTCTCATAGAAATATATCCTGTGCTACCTGTTCGATAAAACCAGACGTATAATACAGAGTGGATAAAATCCCGTCAATATATTGCTATATTTTTATATTGATTTGCTATAAAAAGAGGTACAAACTCTTCAATATCAGCAACTGAACGTACCAGGCAGTTGAGATTTCAGATACAAATTAAACAGTTCATTCACTGGTTATTGTATTCTTTGATCAGCTTGTAATTAATACTGTCAACCACCGCCTGCCAGCTTGCTTCTATAATATTCACGGAAACACCTACTGTTCCCCAGGAATCTTTTTTATCTTTACTTTCAACAAGTACCCGTACCTTTGCCTCTGTTCCTCTCTCTCCTGTAAGCACTCGCACCTTGTAGTCACTGAGTTCCATTTCAGCAAGACAGGGGTAGACCGGTGTCAACGCCTTCCTGATAGCTCTATCAAGAGCGTTAACGGGGCCATCTCCCATGGCTGCCGTATGCACTTCATCGCCGCCCACGGAAAGTCTGATCGTGGCCTCGGTGAGCGGCGATTTATCCATACTGTACTTGTTACTCGTCACACGAAAACCATTGAACTCAAAATATTTCCGCTGCAGGCCCAAACATTTATACATCAGCAGCTTAAAACTGGCCTCGGCACCTTCAAACTGATAACCAAGATTTTCAAGCTGTTTGAGCTCCTGGATAATCTTGCCCAATCTCGGATCTTTTGGCTCCAGCGCAATGCCCCATTTTTCTGCCTTATAGAGAATATTCGAGCGGCCGGATTGATCGGAAATAAGAATTCTTCTGTTGTTTCCCACCTTACCTGGATCAAGATGCTCATAGGTCAGCGGATTTCTCTCCACCGCACTGACATGAATACCGCCTTTATGGGCAAAAGCCGCTTCGCCCACATAGGCCTGAAATCGATTATGCTGCAGATTGGCAAGTTCATCCACCAGCCTGGAGACAGAGGTAAGATTTTCCATATTCCCCCTTACCCCAGAATCCAGCCCCATCTTGAAAGTAAGGGCTGGCAGAATCGAGGTGAGGTTGGCATTGCCGCATCTCTCACCATAACCATTGATCGTTCCCTGCACGTGATCTACGCCAAGTTCGACTGCAAGCAGGGCATTGGCAACCGCCGTTTCCGAGTCATTATGCGAATGAATACCTACCGTAACATGATGAGCGTCAATGGATTGCAAAAAAATGTTCACTCCTTCAATAATTGCAGGCAGCTCTCCTGGAAGAGTACCTCCATTGGTATCACAGAGCACCAGGGTTTCAGCACCGCCCCGTACCGCGCTCGCCAGTGTTGCCAGACAATACTCTTTATTATTTTTATAGCCGTCAAAGAAATGCTCAGCGTCATAGAGCAGGTGATCCACTCTCGGTTTCAGATAGGCAAGGGTATCTTCAATTATCTGGAGATTTTCCTCCAGCCTTATCTTCAGTGCATCACGGACATGGATATCCCAGCTCTTGCCAAAAATGGTAACAGCAGGGGTCTGCGCCTCCAGCAGGGCTCTGAGATTGGCATCTTTTTCGGGTGGATTCTGATAATGCCTTGTTGAGGCAAAAGCTGTAAGTTTCGAGTGCTTCAGGGCAAAGCCCTTCATCTTTTGAAAATATTCAACTGACAGGGGGTTGGAACCCGGCCATCCGCCTTCAATATAATCAACCCCCAGTTCATCCAGGGCCTGGGTGATCTGAACCTTATCATCTACTGATAAATTAAAATTTTCAGACTGGGTTCCATCCCGTAATGTGGTGTCATAAATTTCTATTTTTCTTGCCATATCTCAATCAGTTATCCTAGAGAAGATTATTTTACCCCAATTTCTCGTAAACAATTTCTTTAAAACGAAAAAAGGAGTCCGGCGTTTCGGACTCCTCTTAAAAAATACGGAAAAGGAGATTTTTCAGCGAATTCCGGGGAAGCATTACCCAGTTGACTCTCTCCTTGAAGATGTAGGACCTGCGTGTTCAAGCTGTATTACTACTACAACACGTTCATTTTAACGGGTTCCGTATAGCAAGATATTAGTCTGCTTCCCAGAAATCCTCCTTGGCAGCACCACATCTGGGACAAACCCAGTCTTCTGGTACTTTTTCCCATGGAGTTCCCGGATCCACTCCATTCTCGTAATCACCTTCCTCCGGGTCATAAATATAGCCGCACGGACATTCCCATTGTTGCATAGTATCCTCCTGATTATTAATGTTTCATGACAAATCGACAATAATGATTTTTATCATTGATTGATGTTCCATGATACGTTAGTAATAATAATTCTCATTGTCAATTAAAACTGATGTATCAGCCTGAAACAAATATATCTGTTTCCTGGCAATTCAACCGTAATTCCAGAATACTATCAATACGTAACCCCTTATCCTGGTAGTCCTTATCAGGTATTTCGAGGAGTAAATCAATGGAGGCATCGACAGTTACAGCTACTCCGGTTTCGGTTTTCTCCATCTTTTTCAGCCTGCCATACCAGATATTTTCCCGGTCAGAGTCAGGCGGCACATGATCTACAACCGAAATGGCAACTCTATTGGAACCGAGATACACTGTTTTTTTCATTCCCAAACGGGCACCATGCAAGTGGGTGCTGAGTATCATCTCCGGGCCGATCTGCCACTGAGATTTTCCCGCAGCGGACATAACACAGGTACTTTGAAAAACATTTTTTCTCTGGGCACTACTAACAGCGCCGTCTGCAAGGACAATGGTCTCATCCGCAAGTCTTTCACCCTGATCATGAAGATGGGTGGCAAATACTATTGTTGCCTGATTTTCCCGGTTATACCTTTGTAAAATCTGCAGGATGATTTCCAGGTTTTCACTGTCAACATTGGCCGTAGGTTCATCGCAGAGCAATACCTTTGGTGCAATAACCAATGCCCGTGCCATAGCCACCCGTTTTGTCTCGCCTCCTGAGAGCCTTCTGGCATCGGCATTATAAAATTTTTCCATCCCCACCATTGCAAGCGCCTCTCTGACCTTTCTCTTTCGCTCATGCTCAGGCACTCCACGCACCTTCAGGCCAAAGCCAACACTTTTCCACACCGGTCCGCTGAACAAAATGGGATACTGATCGAGAAGAACAACCTCGCGCCGCAGAGTATGAAGCAATGTTTTTCCCCAATCTACGGGAATACCGTCATAGGTCATCTTCCCGCCTGTTGGTTCATTGAGAAAGGCAAGCACATGTAAAAGCGTAGTTTTCCCGGCACCGTTTGCTCCGGCAAGAGCATATACCTTCCCCCTTTCAAGGGTGAGATGATCAATATTGAGAATAATGCGATTCCCATATCTTTTCTCAATTTTTTCCAGCTCATACAGCATCACTTTCCGTCCTCCCCTGGAAAAAATGAAAGAGTATATTTAAAAAGAAGGCGAGAAACAACAGCACGCACCCAAGCGCCACAGCCAGGACAAACTCGCCCTTATCATATTCCAAGGCCATAGCAGTGGTCATCGTTCTGGTAAAGCCCTTGGCGTTACCGCCAAGCATCATGGAAATACCAACCTCGGCAATGACCCGGCCAAAAGATGCGACGATGGCAGCCACAATCCCGTATCTGGCCTCTTTAAAAATAACCGCCATTATCTGAAGTTCATTTGCTCCCAGGGTCATGGCCGTTTTACGGTAACGGGTATCAATTCTGCTGATTGCCGCGATGGTAAGTGTCATGATTACCGGAAGAATCAAAATAATCTGGCCGATTACTATCGCTTTTTGCGTATAGAGCAGATCCAGATCACCAAAGACACCTCTCCGGGAGATAAACGAATATACCAGCAGACCAATAACCACAGTCGGCAGAGCCAGCAGGGTGTTAAGAAGTGTAATGAGAAATCTTTTGGTAGGAAATGTATTAAAGGCGATAACAAAGCTGAGAGGAATACCTGCGGCAGCGGCAAAGCAGGTGGAGAAAAAACTCACCGTCAAAGACACCTTTACTATTGCAACAAGCTCCCTATCCCAGGAAATGATCAGTAAAAACGCTGAGCAGAAACTGTCATATAAGAGCTCCATACCTCTCTCTTCTTTTCTTTCAATCTATCTTGGAATTCACATGGTTCATGTCTATGCTGATGGGAAACACATAAGCATAGACATGAAAAAGGGGCACCTGCCAGGAAAAGCAGGTGCCCTCCTCAATATGAGATACAGTTCACAAAACTTACTTAAGTTCAGATGCATCTATTGCATCAGGATAGAAAAGCTGTTTGCCTTCCAGTCTGTAATCATTGATCAGCTTCTGACCGTTTTTGGAGGTAATCCATTTTGCAAATGTTTCTGCAAGTTCAAACTGGACATGCGGATGTTTTTCGGGATTAACGGGAATAACACCATAGGGATTGGCAAGCAGAGCATCCCCTTCACTTACAACAACAAGCCCGATTGCAGGGGTTTTTCCATACTTGTATTTAATGTATGTTCCGCGGTCAGAAAGGGTATACCCGCCTTTTTCATCAGCATAGGTGATGGTTTTCCCCATGCCTTGACCAATGGAGAAATACCAGCTGCTGCTATCAGCAGGGATCATCGAGGAAACTTTCACTTCCTTGCCCTTTTTCATAATGGTCTTTGTTTGTTTTGCAAGCTTAAGGCCGGTAGCTTTCCACAATGCCTGTTCCTTGGTATGGGTGCCGGAATCATCACCTCTGGAAACAAACATGCTTTTAGACTCGGCAATCTTTTTCAATACTGCAGCACCACTTTTCAAACCAGAAACTTTGGCAGGATCTTTTTCCGGGCCCAAGATAACAAAATCATTATGCATGACAGCATACCGTTTTGTCCCATAGCCCTCGGCTACAAACTTTTCCTCCCGTCCTTTCGCATGAACAAAAATCACGTCAACATTCCCATCCTTACCGTCACGGATCGCAGCGCCCGTCCCTTTAGCGATAACTTTTACTTTGATACCAGTTTCCTTTTCCAGGGCAGGAAGCAGAATATCAAGCAGACCGGAGGCCTGAGTAGAAGTTGTCGTAGACATCTTGAGTACCTTGTCTGCTGCCAGGGCAGGAGAGACAAAGAGCATTACTGCACAACATACCATCAATACGTTTTTTTTCATTATTCCACCTTTTTCGATAAATTATCGGGAAAAATCATTTTCCCACTCATGGACACATCATATCCTGCAAATGATCCAGCAAGATTGGCAAATGCCTTTTCATGCAAAATACTAATAAAGCTCTGGATACCCTGCTCAAAAAAACTTTCTTTTCGCACCAGAAGATCAAACCGTTCCCATCTCAGAGGAATAAAATCGAGATCCAGCATCGATGTTACCGCCCGCACTGCTGGTGCAGCATCAGCATGCCCCAGGATTATTTCCATTCCCGCATCAAAATGTTTGGGAACCTCGTTGTCATATCCTTTAATCTGTCTGGCGGAGATATCAGATTTTGCTATCTCGTAATCAAGCAGTAAGCGTGTACCAGTACCCAGCGGCCTGTTTACAATAGTCACATCAGGTTTTGCCAGATCTGTTATCCCTTGAATATTTTTTGGATTTCCCTTCTTTACCAGAATTCCCTGCTGTCTTTTACTGAAGTTTATAAAGATCGGGCTTTTCTCCAGCTCATGATCTGCAAATTCAAAATTATACTCCTCATTGTCATCCTGCAGGAGATGACAGACACCAATGTGACAGAGTCCGCGCCGTAAACAGGTTAGCCCGCCCATACTGCCGACATTTGCAAAAAAAGCTGTTGTTCCAGACACTCTATTATGGAATAACGACAGGGTTTTCTGAAGAAGCGGGTCATCACTTCCAGCAAGCAGAAGCCTTCCTGTTTCTGAGGAAAACGAAGGAACGGAATCAGGCTGGTTTACGATACTGAGTTCGAGCCACTCCTCTACCATTTTTTTGGGAAACAACCATTTTCCGGTAACTTTGGTAGCAGGTAATCCTTTCTCACTGATAAGAGAATAGATCATCTTCTCATTGACATGAAGTAACTGGGCAACTTCACGTGTGGTTATAAACTTTTGGGTGTCCATGCTAACCTCTCTGAAGCTAATTTTGAATTACATTTAGTAGTTCCTCGATAACAACCTGTCAACAAAGTCTTTTCAAAGAACCATAAACAACCCCAAATTACCCAAAAAGACACTTTCAGCTATCTTCACATCAATATATCTTCTTCTACAAAAAACAAAAAAAGGAGATATATCACTGAAAACTAAAATGTATGAACATGGATGGTTGAATGAGTACCAGACAAAAAAAAGGGGCGTATCCCGGTTATAAGATACGCCCAGAAAATCAGAGAAGAAAAGACCAGCCCATTGAGACTATGTCATTTTACAAAAATCAGGATTAAAAGTTCAATCGCAGGCCACCGCCAATTATGCCAGTCTCATCAAGCATATCCATCTCATCAAAGGCAGCTCTGGCTTCAGCGAACAGCGAAACTGCATAGGCATCTGGCTTTTCATATACCTTGGCACCAACATTAAGTATCAAATCTACATCAGAATCTTCTGTATCGAGGTCATCGTCTCCAGAGCTAAGCCATGCTCCTACACCTAAACCTGCGAACAAATCAGAGAAATGACAGGTAACAATGGCATCTAAAATAACCGCATCATCACCATCAAGACCGTGTACTTTAGGTGCAATTCCTACCATACCGAGAAGACTGACAGTATCGGTAAGATACCTTTCAAAACCGACACGTACAAACGCATGAGTGGCAGGATCAGTCTGATAGTATGCGCCTGCATCGGCAACCCATTTGAATGGTTCAATGACTTCCACTTCAGCAACAACGGCAGGTTCCGGTTCGGGAGCTGGTTCAGGTTCTGTAATCACTTCTTCCACAGCTACAACGGCCACGGGCTCTTCAACAGGCGGTGTAACTTCTTTTATTGCAAGTAACGCAAGATTACCGCAAACCTTTGGAACAGCGAAGGTATAGATCATATCTTCGTGGGTGATATCAAATTCATAGGCTTCAATGACACCTTCTCCCTCCCAACTTACAATATTATCAATTCGCAGAGGGCCGTTTCCATTTTTCCTGAAAAACATCCATTTAAATTCAGTCCCCTTCTCATAGAAGACCTCTCGGATCTCTACATTTCCTACCTGTGCCAGCAACGAGTCATACACAGGACGCAGTCCCACGCTGCGCAGGCCTATCTTCACCTGATCTTTTTCGGTGGCAAACATATGCTGCAAATCCGCCACAGACTGGAGAGGTGGTCTGTAAAAAGGATGATCCCCAATGGTTGTGAGAGCAAGCGCTGAAGGGGCCCAGCAAAAAAGAAGCAGAGCCAAAACGAGTTTAAAACAGCCAAATTTTTTCATGTCTTTTCTCCCTAACGACAGCAAAATTTATAAATGATACACCCTGCGCTTTAATATACTTTCAATTGACGAAATACTTTTACAGGATAGTAACCCTCATTGATAAAAATACAAACCAGATTATACAATTTTCTGTTTTCTGGAAATATCATCAATGATCCCCTTTTGTCTATATTAACAGACAATGCCTTTTAGGCATTACAGAAAAGGAATTTTAATAATAGCATAACCTGCGCACATCTTCGAACAAAATTTCATCATGATTTCCATAATTATTTTTTGCACGACCTTTATCGTTAGGTAAAGAGACAGACCTTGCATGTTTTAGCGTATGCCAGAAAATCTTCAGCAGTCCATATCGCCACGCCATCAAGAAGATCTTTTTCGTCAACTTCCATCATGTCCACTGACATTTTACAGGCAACCAGCCCCACCCCTTCAAGCCGAGCCATCTCCTGCATATCGGCAAGTGATGGGATATTGGCTTTTTCGATCTTCTTTTTCATCATAGCAGTTGCCACACTGCTCATCCCGGGAACAGCTCCCAACGTACCGGCAGGAAAAAATTTTGCTCTGTTTACACCACCTTTTACTAGAAGATTAAGCCCCATAAAAGAATAAAAAATCTTGGTTTCCATACCTTGTCTGACCGCATTAATCCCCAGCATCAGGGAAGGGTAAGCACCATCCAGAGAATCCTTCACACAGATAAAAGCAGCTTTCTCCTTTTCCATTGTATTCCTCCTGTATACACTGTAATTTAAGTAATACTCTTTTATTGAGAATAGCTTCTGTTCAGAAAAAGTCCATAAATAAACAAAGAAACTATAAAATAGATAACTATTGCAGGGAGAAAAAAGAGAAGTGGAGCGGGAAACGAGATTCGAACTCGCGACGTCAACCTTGGCAAGGTTGCACTCTACCACTGAGTTATTCCCGCTCTCTCTATGATAAGAGCAAAACACGATATGCCTTTACCAGAGCTTTCCAATGAAGTCAAGAGCTAACCCAAAATTCCTTTAAACATTTTTTTAATAGATATAGTATGGTAAATATCCTGATATCCTACCACCAACACCAAGAGACCTCACTATCATGAAAAACGACAAACTCATACGTTCCCCGCAACAGGACTCAAAATTCACTACATTTCACGAGTTAATGACATTACGGGTTTCTGAAATACTATTGATCTCAAGTCCATATGACGCATACATCCTTCAAGAAGACGGACCGCTTTCAGAACGAATCATTCATGAATACCGCGGACTCAATCTTTCCAGACCACCGAGGCTGACTTGGATTTCAGAAGGAAAAAAGGCGTTAGAGCAGATCCAGGACAAGAAGTATGACCTTGTTATTATAATGCCCCATATCAGCGACATGGATAGTTTTACCTTATCCACAGCCATCAAGCAAATCAACCCTGATCTTGCTGTATATTATTTTGCCTATGAATCAGAACACCTCGATAGAGGCTGTCGCTATTCCGATCCATCCACGTTCACCAGAACCCTTCTCTGGTCAGGCAATACAGACCTGCTCCTTGCTGTTGTAAAAAATGAAGAAGATAAAATGAATGTCGGTATCGACACCCAAAAAGCAGGAGTACGCGTCATTATTTTTATAGAGGATTCTCCTTTTTATCTCTCATCATTACTCCCGGTACTATACCGGGAAATCGTCTGGCAAACCCAAACGATCATGGATGATTCCCTGAACGAAAAAGCCAGGATTTTACGAATGCGTACCCGGCCAAAAATTATGGTGGCACAAAACTACGAAGATGCCTGTAAATTATATCAAAAATATAAAGACTATCTGCTCTGCGTCATCTCAGATGTCCGTTTTCCCAAAAACGGTACTGAAAATGCGCTAGCAGGCATTGAACTACTCACTGAAATCAGAAAAGAAAAGGCTGACACCCCCTTACTGGTTTTGAGCTCAGAACCTGAAAATGAAACACATGCAGCACAGAGTAACGCCCTTTTCTTTAACAAAGGTTCATCAAGACTTCATCATGACATCAAACTGTTCTTCAAGCAATGCCTGGGCTTTGGAACGTTCATTTTCAGACTTGAAAATGGTGAAATCGTGGGACAGGCAAAAAACCTGCGCTCGATGGTCAACGCACTTATTTCAATACCGCAGGAATCGTTTGTCTATCACGCCAGCCGTAATGATTTTTCCAGATGGCTCATGGCTCGCTTTGAAATGACTATCGCAGAGAAGATTCGAGACAAAGCTCTTTCTGATTTTACCGATACGGAAGATGCCAGACAGTTTGTAATAGACTGCATAAAAAATAGCCTCCAGAGCAGACAGCGCGGCCTGGTAATAGATTTTGTCCACGATGAATACAGTCCCGATCTTGATTTTGTGAAAATCGGTACCGGCTCTCTGGGCGGGAAAGCCCGTGGACTCGCCTTTATTTCTCACCTTTTTAATAAAGCTGAATATGACAATTTCCTGAAATATGATGAAATTGATATATCATTTCCCAAAACTGTGGTAATCACCACCGAAGGTTTTGATATGTTTGCCGACGCAAACGGTATCTACGACTGTATTAATTCTCCCCTCAGTGATCAGGAATTACAGGAGATATTTCACAACGCCATTTTCCCTGAGTCATTGAGTAAAGATCTTTCTGTGTTTCTGCAACAGGTGACCTCACCTCTTGCCGTCAGATCTTCCGCAATTTTAGAGGATGCTCACTTCAGGGCAAGTGCCGGAGCATATAAAACCTATATGCTGCCAAACAATGAAGAAGACCAGCAGCTCCGGCTGGGAAAACTCATCGAAGCGATCAAGCTCATCTACGCCTCTATTTTCCAGGAGGCGCCCCGCACACTGGCAAAGAACTCCTTTTACCGGCAGGAAGATGATAAAATGGCGGTTATTATCCAGCCGATCGTGGGACAGCAGCAGGACAACCTCTTCTACCCCGCCATCTCTGGAGTAGCCCAGTCTTACAACTATTATCCAATCGGGAATATGGTACCGGAGGAAGGAATTGCCCACATTGCGATGGGACTTGGAAAAATCGTAGTAGATGGTGGCGTTGCGCTGCGTTTCTCGCCCAAATACCCGCAGTTTCTTCCCCAGTTTTCTGCAATGAAGGATATTTTGAAAAATGCCCAGCGATTTTTTTATGCCCTCGAGATGGAGGATAAGAGCAAACCGCTGGATGATCTGCTGCAATATATACCCGTTGATAATGTCGTAACCCATCCGGTTTTGACAAGGATAGCCTCAACATATGACGCTGAAAATGACAGGTTACGAGATTATTTTAACGGCCAGGGTATTCCGATAATATCTTTTGCATCGATACTCAAATATAACACCATCCCCCTTTGTGATCTGCTGAATACCCTGCTTGCAGTCGGTGAAAAAGGCATGGGATGTCCTGTCGAAATTGAATTTGCAATAAATTTTCCCTCGCAGGGCAAACCACACTTTTACCTGCTGCAGATCCGCCCGATGACAGTATCAAGGAACCTGATGAAAGTACATATCAGCGACGAAGAAAAAAAGCGGAGCTGGTGTTTTTCAGAGATGGCAATGGGGCAGAGTCAGGAAAAGAATATAACAGACATTGTCTTTGTAAAAAACGATACATTTGACATCAGCAAGACCACTGAAATAGCTGAAGAGATACGTATCTGCAACCAAAGATTTCAGGAACGTGATGAATCGTATCTTCTTATTGGACCTGGAAGATGGGGCAGCAGCGACAGGTTTCTTGGTATTCCTGTAACATGGAAGGATATAAACAACGCGCATACCATCATCGAGAGTACCCATGCAAACCTGCGGGCAGATCCATCACAGGGAAGTCATTTCTTTCATAATTTAACATCCCTGGGCATTAACTACCTGGTTATTTCAACGCAGGCAGAATCACATATCGACATGACCTGGCTGGAGAAGCAGCAGCCGGTTTACGAAACAACGCATATTAAGCACGTCAAACTCACACCACCCTCATTACTGAAGATTGAAGGTGAAAAGTCCAGATGCGTCATCCTGCAACCCTTGTAAATGTGCAGAAACCAATTGCCATTGCAAGACCAACATCAAATAGTGTATATACAACACGCTTACTATTCTATACCACGCCATTCTACCACATTATCAATCTATGCGAAGTGTAATACAACGAGTTGCAAACTGTTCCGTGACCATTGAAGGTAAGATTACCAGTCAAATCGAACAGGGGCTACTGGTACTTTTAGCAATACAGCGTGGTGACAGCGAAAAAGAGGTAGAATGGATGGCAGACAAGATCAGCAACCTGCGGATTTTTACTGATAAACAGGGAAAAATGAACAGATCACTGCTGGAAATAGCTGGAGAAATGCTTATTGTCTCGCAATTCACCTTATACGGGGATTGCCGGAAGGGAAGACGGCCAGGCTATTCCAATGCAGCGCCGCCGGAAATCGCAGAGACGCTCTACAAACTTTTTGTTACCAGGATGAAAGAACTCAATATTTCAACAAAGACAGGGACCTTTGGAGCCGATATGCAGGTGGCTCTGATCAATGACGGCCCTGTCACCCTGCTTCTCGACTCAGATAAGCGTTTTTGATCAAAAAATACCCCATACTATATTAGTATCATTCATATTTTTACGAACTATCGACACATATAACAGCCATGACCTATACAACAGGAAACACCTACCACGGATTTACACTTGAAAGACAACAATTTATCGATGAAATACACGCCCAGATTTATCTTTTCAAACATGAAAAACTGGGCTGCCCGCTTGTTGCGATAAAAAACGACGACTCCAACAAAACATTCACCGTTTCATTCAATACCATTCCTGAAGACTCCACAGGAGTTGCCCATATCCTGGAGCATTCGGTACTGATGGGCTCTGAAAAATATCCCATTAAAGATGTTTTCGGTGAGATAAATAAAGGTGGTCTTACCACGTTTCTCAACGCAATGACCGGCTCTGATCTTACATATTACCCCTTTGCAACCCGTAATATGAAAGAGTATTTCAATATTATGGACGTCTATTGTGATGTAGTCTTCCATCCCCAACTCCTAAAAACAACCTTTGAGCAGGAAGGGTGGCATTATCACCTGGAATCAAAAGAGAGTGAACTGCAATATCAGGGTGTGGTTTACAACGAGATGAAAGGCGCATTTTCAGATCCCATTCGCATGATTTTTCATCATATTTTTAACGCGCTACTACCAGACTCCACCTATTCGCATGAATCAGGCGGCGATCCCAAAGACATCCCCTGCTTGTCTTATGAAGAATTCTGCGCCTTTCATAAAAAACATTATCACCCCAGTAACGCCACCTTCTTTCTCTACGGTGATGCCGACCTGGACACAGAGCTGCAATTTTTACAGGATCGCTTTCTTGTCCAGTATAAAACTGCAGGAAAACGCTGCTCCGTTGTAGAGGGCACACTTGAAAATAACAGGGTCTTCATCGAGGACAGATACAGCGTAGAAACAGCTGACATACAAAATAAGACTTTTCTGGCAGTGGGAACAAGGGTTGGGGACGTGCATAATAGAGTTGAAAATATGGCCTTTCAGATTATCGCCAACATCCTGTTCAATTCAGATGGTTCGCCATTGAAAGACGCCATTATTTCAAGCGGTATCTGCAAGGATTTTGGAGGATTTTACCTTTCCTCCTCCTGTTACAAAACCTTCATGATCACCTATCTTGTCGGCAGCGAAGCTGCAAACCGTGAAAAATTTCTCACACGCTATCACGACACCCTCAAAACCCTGGCCAAAGACGGACTGGAAAAAGACCTGGTAATTGCAGAACTAAACAAGTTTGAATTTTCTTTCCGTGAGGAGGCTTCCAAGGCACAACGTGGACTCGAGCTGATAGGGAAGGCACTTTCTGCAATAAAATACGATACAGATCCGTTTGAACATCTGGTAAGTGAAAAGGTACTGGCAACAGTACGGGAAAAGGCTCTCTCCCAAGGCTATTTTGAAGAGCTTATAACAAAACATCTGCTCACAGACTGCGCAACTGCGGTTGTAACACTCATCCCAGACCCGGAAAAAGGTTTGCAGACCATTACCCAGGAAAAACAGGAACTGGCAAGCTATAAAGACAGCCTGGATACAGCACAACAGGAGAAACTCATTGCAAGAACCAATGAACTCATGACGCTCCAGCTCACCCCGAATACTGAAGAAACATTACAACTCCTGCCAGGACTGGAGCTAGATGATCTCCCCGTTACCGCCCGGTTCCACGCCCCTGTCATAGAAAGGGTAAGTAATATTCCAGTGCTGATCAACGATCTGCCGACGAATAGAATCAGCTACATGGACATAGGATTCGACCTCGCCACCCTGCCTCCGGCTCTTTTGCCCTGGCTTGATATTTTTGGAACCATTATCACAGAAATTGGCACCGAAGGTATGGATTTTAAACGCTTTGCCAAGGAAATTGCCACATATACCGGCGGTTTTTCCCATTCCTTCAGTACATATATGCAGCATGACAAACAAAATAAGGTGCTTCCGGTCTTCTGGCTTCATACAAAATGTTTACCAGGCTATCTGGAAAAGACCCTTGCGCTCATCACATCTACCCTGAAAAATCCGTCACTTAAGGACAAAAAGCGTATACGTGAGATTGTCGGACGGGAATTCGCCTGGGCTGAACACAGCGCACAAAGTGAAGGATACAGCCTACCGGTAACCCGCGTTTTTTCTCATTTTAACAGGGCCGGTATCTATAACGAACTGATAAGTGGAACAAGCGCATACCGTGCCCTGAAAGGGCTTGTGATGAACTATGAGCAAAACGAGGCGTCATTTCTGGCAGCACTTGAAGAGATTGCATCCACCCTGTTCAACCGCAGTTCCATGCACCTCTGCTTTACGGGTGAAGAGCAGGAAATAGCAAGTTATACCAGCCAGATAAACTCTCTGATTTCTGAGCTTCCGGGGCACACCATGCAAAGACATATCCCCGAAAAATTAGATCTTGTCAGAAACGAGGCCTTTATTACCTCTGCGGAAGTTGCCTTCGTGGTGGAAGGCAGTAATATTTTTCCTGAGGGACAAGGATACAATGGCCATTTTGAGGTGTTAAAGACCTATCTCTCCAGAGATTACCTCTGGAACACCGTACGCCAGATGGGCGGAGCATATGGATGTTTCATCCAGTTCAATCATCTCTCCGGGAATATGGCCATGATAAGCTACCGCGATCCACAGGTGCGTAAGACCTTCGAGGCATATGCAAAGATCCCTGACACAATAGCAAATCTGAACCTTACAAAAAAGGTGCTCCACCAGCTGATCATTGGCACCTATGGCGCCTTTGATCCGCATCAAAGCCCCTATATGAAGGCAACAACGGCACGCAACGAATATTTCAGCGGTATAACGCCGGAATTCAAAGCCAATCGGCTCAAAGAAATAACCGAAACCACTCTGGCAGATCTGAAATCTTTTGCCCCTGCACTTTCGTCCATCACAAAAGATTCATATCGCGCGGTTATCGGCAACAGGGCAAAAATTGAACAGGATGGAAAGTTGTTTGATATAATCTCAGAGCTCTAACCCAGATTTCTGATGAACATTTTCACGAAATTGAAAGATATGATACAAATGCAACCGTCCAGGTAAAAATGATTCATACATAAATTCTCCAAAATGTTCACAGAAGGGCAAGCCCAGGCGGCGCCATCCGAAGTCTACACTGACTGTTCGCTGTCCAAAACGTTGAATCTGATACCTTGAGTTGATAAGGGATTCAAATATGTCCTCGAATAATCGAAACCTGATTTTTTTATATGAAACTCTCACTTTGAAATGGGATTGCTCCCTCTTCATTACAATTCTGTCAGACTCAGCCACTGGCAATAATTTTTATATTCGTAGT
>PDWJ01001216.1_pt1 | contig 32793 bp, 28 predicted proteins | sample 1430881 | NCBI WGS metagenome assembly PDWJ01 (sample SAMN01162460, study PRJNA174530) | Oral metagenome, whole genome shotgun sequencing project. | biome: Marine environment; feature: Marine mammal; material: Swab sample of the gingival sulcus; isolation source: swab sample of gingival sulcus...
CCATCGCTAACGCGGTGGGGGTTTTTTGTTTTTAGCCAGCCGTAGCGAAGACAAACCAAACACCCGTCTTGTAGCGAGGCCTGCCCCTGGCCGATAAATCCTGCACCTTGGCACAAGCCCAATCGCTTAAAGGGCTGGGCTCCCCCCACACTGAAACCCCGCCTGAAACCGAAGAAAAACCGAGTCTGCTCTTGAGGGGGCAGGTGGGGTTGGATTATTTTATACTTATAGCTAATTGCTGCTTTTCGTAGCTTCAGAATAGACAAAATACTGGTCTATGGCTTAAAATACAGCCGGTTTGCCTGAGGCAAACGTTTTACAGATTATTAACAAGGGAGCGAGGTTGAATTTCGGTTTTACCTCGCTTTTTTGCACGTATCGTTTCTGATTTTGTTGTTGCGCATTTACGCGGGGAGGTTCAATTGGCGAGACCAGCCATTCTTGCTCTTGAAGACGGAAGTATTTTCAAGGGCGTAGCCATTGGCGCAGACGGTCTGTCTAGCGGCGAGGTTGTATTTAATACCTCTATGACGGGTTATCAGGAAATTCTGACAGATCCATCTTACTGCCGTCAGATTGTAACCCTGACTTATCCACATATTGGGAATACAGGTACTAATGCTGAAGATGAAGAGTCATCGCGTACCTGGGTCGCCGGACTGGTGATTCGTGATTTGCCATTAGTTGCGAGCAATTTTCGTAATGAGAAAAATTTAGATCAGTATCTAAAAGATAATAATATTGTCGGTATTGCAGATATTGATACACGCCGCTTGACGCGTCTTTTGCGCGAAAAAGGCTCACTGAACGGCTGCATTATGGCCGGTGACATTGATGAAGATAAGGCGTTTGCTGAAGCCAAGGCCTTCCCCGGATTGAAGGGTATGGATTTGGCTCAGGTTGTGACGACAGAAAAAACATATGAGTGGGCTTCTTCCACTTGGCGGCTAGGTGCAGGGCATGAAGATAAAGCGCCTGCTGAACAGGAAATGCATGTTGTCGCTTATGATTATGGTGTGAAGCGTAACATCCTTCGTATGCTGGTTGAGCGAGGGTGTCGTCTGACGGTCGTACCGGCCAAGACACCGGCAGCGGAAGTGCTGGCGTTGAATCCTGATGGCGTTTTCCTGTCAAATGGCCCAGGTGATCCTGAGCCTTGTGACTATGCTATCGCAGCCATTCAGGAAATTTGTAAAACGGATCTTCCGGTCTTTGGTATCTGTTTGGGGCATCAGCTTTTGGCGCTGGCTTCTGGTGCGAAAACTGTGAAGATGAAGTTTGGCCATCATGGGGCGAACCACCCGGTGCAGGATCTGGATGGCAAACAGGTGATGATCACATCCCAAAACCATGGCTTCGCTGTTGATGAGGATGCGTTACCCGATAATGTACGTGCAACGCATAAATCATTGTTTGATGGCTCGTTACAAGGGATCGAGCGCACTGATCGTGCTGCATTTAGTTTCCAGGGGCACCCGGAAGCTAGTCCGGGCCCACATGATGTGGCGCCTTTGTTTGATCGCTTTATTGCCGATATGCGTGCTGCGAAAGGTTAATCCGCCTTTTGAAATTGAAAGAAACGATACAAGGCAGGTGTGAACACTCCGCCTGCCTCAGTTATTAACTGATACGACTGGTTTATTACTGATGCCAAAACGTTCGGACTTGAAAAGTATTTTGATCCTGGGTGCTGGCCCGATTGTTATCGGTCAGGCATGTGAATTTGATTATTCTGGTGCCCAGGCCTGTAAAGCGCTGCGTGAAGAGGGTTACCGCGTTATTCTGGTTAACTCAAACCCGGCGACGATTATGACCGATCCAGCAATGGCGGACTCAACCTATATTGAGCCGATCAATTGGAAAACGGTTGCAAAAATTATTGCGAAAGAAAAGCCGGATGCACTGCTGCCTACCATGGGTGGCCAGACTGCATTGAACTGTGCTTTGGATCTGGAGCGTGAAGGCGTTCTGGAACAGTACGGTGTTGAAATGATCGGTGCCAATGCCGATACAATCGACAAGGCAGAAGACCGTGACCGCTTCGATAAAGCGATGAAAGCCATCGGGCTGGAATGTCCTCGTGCCGCTATTGCCCATAGTATGGAAGAGGCACTGCAGGTTCAGGCGCAGCTTGGGTTCCCATGCATTATCCGTCCTTCGTTTACGATGGGGGGTACGGGCGGTGGTATCGCGTATAACAAAGAAGAATTTATTGAAATTTGTGAGCGTGGTCTGGACCTGTCCCCGACATCTGAGTTGTTGATCGATGAGTCTCTAATCGGTTGGAAAGAATATGAGATGGAGGTTGTTCGTGATAAGAACGATAACTGCATCATTGTATGTTCTATTGAAAACTTCGATGCCATGGGCGTTCATACCGGCGACTCCATTACCGTTGCGCCAGCACAGACACTGACTGATAAAGAATACCAGTTGATGCGTAATGCTTCTTTGGCGGTACTGCGTGAGATCGGTGTGGAAACCGGCGGCTCCAACGTACAGTTTGGTGTCAATCCGAAAGATGGCCGTATGGTTGTTATCGAGATGAACCCGCGTGTATCCCGTTCTTCTGCGCTGGCTTCCAAAGCCACGGGCTTCCCAATCGCAAAAGTTGCGGCGAAGCTGGCGATTGGTTACACGCTGGATGAACTGCAAAACGATATTACCGGTGGTGCGACGCCAGCATCCTTTGAGCCGGCGATTGACTATGTTGTGACTAAGATTCCTCGTTTTACTTTCGAGAAATTCCCACAGGCAAATGACCGCCTGACAACGCAGATGAAGTCTGTTGGCGAAGTCATGGCAATTGGCCGTACTCAACAAGAGTCTTTACAGAAAGCGTTACGTGGTCTGGAAGTGGGTGCGACAGGCTTTGACCCGATCATTGATATAACCAACGAAGACGCACGTTCGACAATCGTGCGTGAAATGAAAGAGCCGGGTGCTGAGCGTATTTGGTATTTGGGTGATGCTTTCCGTTTGGGAATGACCGTGGATGAGCTGTATGAAATCAGTGGCATTGATCCATGGTTCCTAGTTCAGGTTGAAGACATTATCAAGGATGAACAGCGCGTCTCTGAAATGGCGATGTCCGATCTGGATGCTGATGCGGTGTTCAGCCTGAAACGCAAGGGCTTTTCTGATGAGCGTTTGGCGGCGCTGCTCGGTGTGTCTGAGAAACAGTTCCGGAAACATCGTCAGGGCTTGGGTGTACGCCCTGTCTACAAGCGTGTTGACACCTGTGCGGCTGAGTTCGCATCTGATACGGCTTATATGTACTCCTCTTATGAAGAAGAGTGTGAAGCGAATCCGTCTGACCGTGACAAGATCATGGTGATTGGAGGTGGCCCTAACCGTATTGGTCAAGGTATTGAATTCGATTACTGCTGTGTACATGCGGCACTGGCCGCCCGTGATGACGGCTTCGAAACGATCATGGTGAATTGTAACCCTGAAACCGTTTCTACGGATTACGATACATCTGATCGTCTGTTCTTCGAGCCGATTACGCTGGAAGATGTACTGGAGATCGTGCACGTCGAGAAACCAAAAGGCGTTATCGTGCAGTATGGTGGTCAGACACCATTGAAGTTGGCGGTTGCACTTGAACAGGCGGGTGTGCCAATTATTGGTACGTCTCCAGAAGCGATTGATCGTGCGGAAGACCGTGAGTTGTTTCAAAAGATGCTGAAGCGTCTGGGTATGAAACAGCCTGATAATGCGACGGTGCGTTCCCTTGAAGAAGCTGTTATCGAAGCTGATAAATTGGGTTATCCGCTGGTTGTACGTCCATCTTATGTACTGGGTGGTCGTGCCATGGAGATCGTTTATAAAGAGGACGAGCTGCGTCGCTATATGAATACGGCTGTACAGGTGTCTAACGATGCCCCGGTGCTACTGGATCATTTCTTGAATGCAGCGGTCGAAGTCGATATTGATGCAGTGTGTGATGGCAAAGATGTGGTCATCGGTGCGATTATGCAGCATATCGAACAGGCGGGCGTTCATTCCGGTGACTCTGCATGTTCATTCCCTCCGTATAGCCTGCCGGCAGATGTGCAGGACAAAATGCGGGAAATGGTACGCAAGATGGCGCTGGAGCTGGGCGTTGTTGGCTTAATGAATACGCAATTGGCGTACCAGGACGGCGAAATTTACGTGATCGAAGTGAATCCACGGGCTTCACGTACAGTGCCGTTTGTGTCGAAATGTATAGGTGTTTCCCTGGCGAAAATTGGTGCCCAGGTGATGACCGGCAAATCGCTACAAGAGCTTGGCTTTACTGAAGAGATTGTGCCTAAACTGTTTAATGTTAAAGAAGCAGTGTTCCCGTTTAATAAATTCCAGGGTGTTGACCCTATTCTGTCACCGGAGATGAAATCTACGGGTGAAGTGATGGGTGTAGGTGCAACCTTTGGTGAGGCGTTTATGAAGGCGCAGATCGGTGCCGGTGAAGCGATGCCGCAAGCGGGTAAAGCATTTATTTCTGTGCGCGAAGTTGATAAAGACAGCTCAATGCAGATCGCAAAAACGCTGGTTGGTCTGGGCTTCTCACTGGTGGCAACCCGCGGCACAGCCAAGTTGATGGCTGACCACGGTTTAGACGTTGAAGTTGTCAACAAGGTGATGGAAGGTCGTCCCAACATTGTGGATATGATCAAAAATGATGAGATTGCCTACATCGTCAATACCACGGAAGGCCGTAAAGCGATTGAAGACTCTGCAGATATTCGCCGCAGTGCTTTGCAGCACAAAGTGCCCTATACAACGACACTGGCCGGTGCTGAAGCGATTACAATGGCGTTACAGTACGGTGAAGAGAAAGAGGTTCGTCGTGTCCAGGATATAGGAGCTTAAGTGTGAATAGAGTACCTATGACATCGGCGGGTGAGGCCGCATTACGTACTGAACTTGACCTGTTAAAAACAGTTGACCGTCCACGGGTGATTGCTGATATAGCTGAAGCTCGTGAACATGGTGACTTAAAGGAAAACGCTGAATATCATGCTGCGCGTGAACAGCAGGGTTTTATTGAAGGTCGCATTCAGGAATTGGAAGGTAAACTATCTAACTGTCAGGTGATCGATGTAACTACTATCCCGCATACAGGCAAGGTTGTTTTTGGCACGACAGTCACGATTATCAACCTTGATACGGATGAGGAAAAAACGTATCAGATCGTGGGCGATGATGAGGCGGATATTAAAGCGAATAAAATTTCTGTTAACTCACCTATCGCACGTGGCCTTATAGGTAAGGAAGAGGGTGACATCGTCACGATTCAGACGCCAGGTGGTGCGACTGAATATGAGATTGATGAAGTGAGTCATATTTGAGATTGAGTGTTTAAGCAGGTGTGAATAAGCCCCGCAGGGCTTGTAGAGGCAATGCAGGACTCGTTCATACCTTTCTTATAAACTTCCTTTAAAAAGGGTGCTTTAGGCACCCTCTTTTATGTCTCTGATCGGGTATGAGTTAACGGAGTAGATTAGACAGCTTTGGATTCGGCTCAAGGGCTCTGCGATAGATCAGGGCGATGTGGCCTATTTCCTGAACCAGTTGGGCTTCAACGATATCGCAAAGCTCACGGATCAGTTGTTTTTTTACTTCGCGGTCGCCCACAGCAAACTTGACTTTGATCAGCTCGTGATCTTCGAGAGCACGATCTACTTCAAGTTGTATCGCCTCAGTCAGGCCCTTTCCAGCGACGGTGACCAGCGGGTTAAGTTTGTGGCCTATGGTGCGGTAATGCTTTTTTTGCTCAGTGCTCAAGCTCATATTAAAATACGTTGCCTCAAAGTTTGGCTGAATCAATTTACTCGGGGTTCAGCATAGTCAATGACGCTTAATTTTACCTGAGTTGTGTGCATCTGAGTAGCGCATAACTTGATCATTCGGGAGAGTATTTGTTCAGTGGCGAAATCAACAAGCAGTGGGCGTTGGCTTACAGAGCATTTTGATGATCACTACGTTAAAAAATCCAAAGAGCTGGGTTATCGGTCTCGGGCCAGTTTTAAACTGATTGAGCTTGATGAAAAAGATAAACTGTTCCAGCCTGGGATGACTGTAGTTGATCTGGGTGCAGCACCGGGAGGGTGGTCTCAGGTAGCGGCTGAACGCATCGGTGACCATGGTCGTGTTGTTGCATCGGATATTTTGCCAATGGACAGTATGGCCGGGGTCGATTTTGTTCAGGGAGACTTTACGGAAGAAGAGGTATTGAATCAGATACTTTCTGCTATCGGCGATGAACAGGTTGACCTTGTAATTTCAGATATGGCCCCCAATATGAGTGGTATGGCCGCAGTCGATCAACCTGCGGCCATGTATCTTGTTGAATTGGCGTTAGATACAGCACGCCAGGTACTTAAACCTGGTGGCGATTTTGTCGCTAAAGTTTTTCAGGGTGAGGGGTTTGATCAGTATCTGCAAGATATGCGAACAAGCTTTAAAAAAGTTGTGACTCGTAAGCCGGATTCTTCCCGAAGCAGATCAAGAGAGGTCTATCTTCTGGGTAAGGGGTTTAAAGGTTAGCGGTGGTTTTAGTGGTCAATTGTGGCTGCATAGTATAGTGTTTAGCGTTTCCAAATAATCATTAAGAAAAAATCAGCAAATTGAGGGTATTCCATTGAATGATATGGCGAAAAATCTGGTTCTATGGCTGGTGATCGCAGCGGTATTGCTGACAGTATTTAATAATTTTAATGAGAGTGCTGAGTCTCATCGGCTGAGTTACTCTGATTTTGTGTCAGAAGTTAAAGCTGGACGAGTAGAGAAGGTTGTTATTGACGGATACACCATTCAGGGGCAACGCCAGAATGGTGAAGTGTTTGAGACTACACGTCCGGCATTGGCTGATCCCAAATTGGTTGATGATCTGTTTAATAATAATGTGGTTATTGAGGGTAAGCAGCCTGAACAGCAGAGTATTTGGACTCAGTTACTGGTGGCCTCGTTCCCGATTCTGGTGATTATTGCTGTTTTTATGTTCTTCATGCGGCAGATGCAGGGCGGTGGCGGCAAAGGCGGGCCGATGTCCTTTGGTAAATCCAAAGCGCGGATGATGAGTGAAGATCAGATTAAAACTACATTTGACGATGTAGCGGGTGTTGAAGAAGCCAAAGAAGATGTGCGTGAGTTGGTGGATTTCCTGCGCGATCCGGGCAAATTCCAGCGCTTGGGCGGCCATATTCCACGTGGTGTCCTAATGGCGGGTAACCCCGGTACAGGTAAAACACTGCTGGCAAAAGCGATTGCGGGTGAAGCCAAAGTTCCGTTCTTTAGTATTTCCGGTTCTGACTTTGTCGAAATGTTTGTCGGTGTGGGTGCATCCCGTGTGCGTGATATGTTTGATCAGGCCAAGAAAAATGCACCCTGTATTATCTTTATTGATGAGATTGATGCGGTTGGCCGTCACCGTGGTGTTGGTATGGGTGGCGGTAATGATGAGCGTGAACAGACATTGAACCAGCTTTTGGTTGAGATGGATGGTTTTGAAGGCAATGAGGGGATCATCGTCATCGCTGCGACTAACCGTCCAGATGTGCTTGATCCTGCATTACTGCGTCCGGGGCGTTTTGATCGTCAGGTGCACGTGGGACTGCCTGATATTCGCGGTCGTGAGAAAATTCTTAAAGTGCATATGCGTAAAGTGCCTCTGGGTGAAGATGTTAAACCCGAGTTAATTGCGCGTGGTACGCCTGGCTTCTCCGGGGCCGACTTGGCGAACTTGGTCAATGAAGCAGCCTTGTTTGCCGCCCGTGCTAATAAGCGCACGGTAGCTATGGACGAATTCGAGAAGGCAAAAGATAAAATCATGATGGGCGCAGAGCGTAAATCTATGGTTATGTCTGAGAAAGAGCGCTTGAATACGGCCTACCATGAGGCGGGGCACGCTATTGTTGGTCGCCTGATGCCTGAGCATGACCCGGTGTATAAAGTATCTATTATTCCTCGTGGCCGGGCTTTGGGTGTGACCATGTTCCTGCCGGAAGAAGATCGCTATAGCCATAGTCGCCAATCCATCCTGTCTAATATCTGTTCCCTATACGGTGGCCGTATTGCGGAAGAGATGACGTTGGGTAAAGAAGGTGTGACAACGGGTGCATCGAATGATATCCAGCGAGCAACATCTTTTGCGCGAAGCATGGTTGCGAAGTGGGGTTTGACCGATGAACTGGGGCCTCTGTTATATGATGAGGAAGAGTCTGATCCGTTTAATCGCGGTTATGGTCAAGGGGCCAAGCCTCTATCCGAGGAAACGCAGCGGCGTATCGATATGGAAACGCGCAAAATCGTTGATGAATGCTATAAGAAAGCAGAGCAGATTCTGAATGAAAATCGCGATATTCTTGAATCAATGTGTGAAGCATTGATGAAGTATGAAACGATTGATAGCGGTCAAATTGATCAGCTGATGAATCGCGAAGCTGTAACGGCACCTGAAGGCTGGACTGAAGAGAGTGATAAAGGCGAAAGCGCCCCAGAATCATCTGATGATCGCGCTGATGGCCCAGAGAGCGAGCAGGGTGGATCGGACGACTCCGCTGTTGATCCTGATGTGCCGCCGTCTTCTGGCGATAATCTGCACTGATTCCTGGTAGGACGCGGTATAAACTGTAAAAGGCTGGCTATTAATGCTGGCCTTTTTTAAAACAGGTATGAACAGAATTTGCCCTGTGGAGCTTTCGGCAAAATTCACACGGGCTGTCAAAACTTCTCTCAAGCTTGGGTATGACTCACAGCCTTTCCCTGATTATAAGCCTTGGATAAGCCGGAGTGTCGACAGGGTTTGTTCTCGCCTTTCTTGATGAAGAATTTTGGAAAAGAGTTTCACAATGTTTCAACTAACATGCGGGCAGCGCCAATTAGACTTGTCCATGACTCAGGTAATGGGGATATTGAATGTCACTCCAGACTCTTTCTCGGATGGGGGGCAGTTATATACAGGGCGCGCCTTGCTGTTGGATCAGGTTTTATTACGCGCAGAAAAGATGGTGGCAGATGGTGCATCCATTCTGGATGTGGGAGGTGAGTCCACCCGGCCAGGTGCCGAAAAGGTTGGTTTGCAAGAAGAGATGGATCGGGTGCTGCCAGCGGTTGAACGCATTGCGCAAGAACTGGATGTTGTAATCTCTGTTGATACCAGTAGCCCTGAACTCATGACAGAGGCTGCTGCCTGTGGCGCGGGCCTGATTAATGATGTTAGAGCGCTGGGGCGTGATGGAGCATTAAAAGCTGCCGCTGATTCTGGGTTGCCGGTTTGTTTGATGCATATGCAGGGCAGCCCGGCAACGATGCAGGCACGCCCGGAGTATGACGACGTTCTGGATGAGGTTGCCGGTTTTCTGCAACAGCGTGCGCAGGCTTGTATTGCGGCAGGAATCTCGCCTGATCAAATCATTCTGGACCCAGGGTTTGGCTTTGGTAAAACGGTTGAGCACAACCTGCGTCTGATGAATAATGTGTCTCATCTGAAAAAGTTAGGTTTTCCTGTTTTGATTGGTACCTCCCGAAAATCCATGTTCGGGGCGGTGCTTGGGCGGGAGGTCGATGCGCGACTGGCAGGAAGTTTGGCAACGGTTGCGATAGCGGTAATGCAAGGGGCGGAAATAGTTCGGGTACATGATGTGGCTGAAACAATGGACGTGGTAAGAATGGTCCGCGCAGTGATGGCGGAGTCGGTAGAGGTATAAGGTAAAAATGGAAAAGCGCTATTTCGGTACTGATGGTATTCGTGGCAAAGTTGGATATTTTCCGATCACACCGGATTTTGTGCTCAAATTGGGCTGGGCGGCCGGGAAAGTGTTTTCCCGGGAAGGGCATAGTCGGATCCTGATCGGCAAAGACACGCGCATATCTGGCTATATGTTTGAATCCGCACTGGAAGCTGGTTTATCGGCTGCCGGAGTGGATGTTTTGCTTACAGGGCCCATGCCAACCCCTGCAGTTGCTTATCTGTCCCGAACCTTTCGTGCGGATGCGGGCATTGTGATCAGTGCTTCGCATAATGCTTTTTACGATAATGGCATAAAGTTTTTCTCATCGGAGGGCACCAAGTTGCCAGATGCCATTGAGCAAGCGATCGAAGCTCAAATGGATATCGCCATGACAACGGTTGAATCTGCCGAGTTAGGTAAAGCCAAGCGTATTGATGATGCCGCTGGGCGTTATATTGAATTCTGCAAAGCCACTGCCGGTGGCATAAGCCTGAAAGGGCTTAAAATTGTTTTGGATTGCGCTAATGGAGCGACTTACCATGTTGCCCCTGCTGTTCTCTCTGAGTTGGGAGCAGACGTTGTTGAAATCGCCTCTTCACCCGATGGTTTAAATATTAATGAAGCATGTGGTGCAACTGCGACAAAGAGTCTGCAAGATGCGGTGATTGCAGAAAAAGCTGACATGGGTATTGCCCTGGATGGTGATGGTGATCGGGTCATTATGGTGGACCATGAAGGGCAGGAGGTCGATGGTGATGAGCTGCTCTACATTATTGCGGCTCAGATGTGTCGTGAAGGAAGTTTTTCTGGCGGGGTTGTGGGTACGCTCATGACTAACTTTGGCCTGGAACAGGCATACGCCAGAGATAAAATTCCGTTCGTGCGAGCGAAAGTGGGTGATCGCTATGTGATGGAGCAGCTTTATGCACGCAATTGGCTGTTAGGTGGAGAAAGCTCAGGGCATATTGTCTGCCGTCACCTGACGACGACTGGAGATGGAACCGTTGCCGCGTTGCAAGTACTGAAAGCGATTATTGAAACCGGAAAAACACTGAGCGAATTGCGCCACGGAATGACAAAACTGCCGCAAAGAATGATTAATGTTCGTATGGTGCAAAAGGTCAGCATCGAAGAGATAGCAGAGATCAACCAGGCTGTGGCGGAGACAGAGGCTACTCTGGGCAAAAGAGGTCGAGTCTTGCTGCGGCCTTCAGGAACAGAGCCGGTTGTCCGGGTGATGATTGAAGGTGAAGATGAAGCGGAAGTGAATCAGCTTTGTGAACAGTTGGCTGCGGACGTGGAAAAAGCGTTACAGGCGCTTGAAACTTCGGGTTAAGCCAGTTAATATTTGCGCCTCTTTTGATAGGGGGTATTCATGCGTACACCTTTAATAGCCGGCAACTGGAAGATGAATGGTGATTCGGGCTTCATTGATGAATTGATGAATGGCCTGGTTTCCGGAATTAAATCGTCTGCTATTGACGTGCTGGTGTGTCCGCCTGCTGTATACCTTTCCCGGGTTAAAGCGCTTACTGGATCTTCTTGTATAGCGGTAGGGGCGCAAACGGTTAGCGAATATGCTAACGGTGCTTTCACCGGTGAAATTTCACTAGCAATGCTGCAGGATCTTGGGTGTACATACGTTATCCTGGGGCATTCGGAGCGCCGCAGTATTTACGGCGAGACAGACTCGGCTATAGCAAAGAAGTTTATTGCTGCTGTTGATGCGGGTATTAAGCCAATACTCTGTGTTGGTGAAACGCTGGAAGAGCGTGAAAAAGGTGAAACCCTGAACGTCGTCGCTCGTCAGTTGAATGCGGTAGTCGATGTTGCGGGAATTGAGAGATTTGCTGATGCCGTTATCGCCTATGAGCCTGTTTGGGCCATTGGGACTGGCAAAACGGCTACCCCGGAACAGGCGCAGGAAGTGCATGCTGCTATTCGTGCTGAAGTAGCGAAGGCGGATGCTGATATGGCGGCTAAAATCCGCATATTATACGGCGGTAGTGTTAATGCTGCTAATGCAGCTGAGTTGTTCGCAAATTCGGATGTTGATGGAGGCCTTGTTGGTGGAGCCTCTCTCAAAGTTAATGATTTCATTGCTATTTGCCAGGCGGCAAATGCATAAACTGACGGTTTAAAGATGGAAACAGTAGTTCTTATTATTCATGTGTTGTTGGCAGCGGCCATTATTGGTTTGATTCTGCTGCAGCAGGGTAAAGGTGCTGAGGCTGGCGCATCTTTTGGTGCAGGTGCATCTCAAACTGTTTTTGGTAGTACGGGTAGCGGTAATTTCTTGTCCCGTATGACGGCTATTCTTGCTGCAGGTATTTTTGCTACCAGCTTTGCTTTGGCTGTGTATGCCAAGAATAAAGCAAATGCTGTTAATGATGCAGGTATTCCTTCAGCCGAGCTGATCGAAAGTAAGGCGGCAGCTGATGCTGCTGAGGCTGAAAATCAAACGCAGCTACCGGCTCTGGAAGAATCCAAGCCTGTGACGGAAGCTGCAGAGTCAGATATTCCGAAAGCTGACTGATTTTTGTAAAAAATTGTTGCCCAAGTGGTGGAATTGGTAGACACGCTATCTTGAGGGGGTAGTGGCCGTCAGGCCGTGCCGGTTCAAGTCCGGCCTTGGGCACCATTATCTTGATTTAGATCGTTGGTGCATATATAATGTGCATCCAGTTTTTGATGCGGGGTGGAGCAGCTTGGTAGCTCGTCGGGCTCATAACCCGAAGGTCGTTGGTTCAAATCCAGCCCCCGCTACCATACTTTTCCGGTTGTTTGCGTTAAGTTGATAACTGGAGTGTAAGGCCCCTTTTAAGGGGCTTTTTCGTAGATGGATGATACAGCCTTGAAGATTGGGGCTTGTATATCGGGAATGGGTCATTGGACCCTTTTTTTGTTTTTGTAATTTGCAAATCAAGGTCTAACTTATTGAAAAATAAGGCTTTGGTTTTTGTGTAAGTACAGGTGGGTTGTTCGTGTCAGCGAAAATGAAACTATTACATGAGTTAATTGAGCCTTCAGTCAGTGCATTGGGGTTTGAACTCTGGGGTATTGAGTTTCTCTCACAGGGAAAACACAGCACTTTGAGAGTGTACATTGACTCGGAAGAGGGGGTTAACGTTGATGACTGTGCGAAGGTCAGTCATCAGGTTAGCGGCATTATGGATGTCGAAGATCCTATCGCGGGCAACTACACTCTGGAAGTTTCTTCACCTGGTATGGAGCGTCCGCTCTTTACGCTGGAGCAATTTGCAGCTTATGCAGGTTCGGAAGTTCAGGTGCGACTGCGTGTTGCATTTGAGGGGCGGCGTAAGTTTAAAGGTGTGCTAAATGGTGTTGAGGGCGATGACGTATTGGTTGTTGTCGACAATGAAGAATATATGCTGCCGATTGAGTATATCGATCGGGCAAACATTATCCCGCAGTTCTAAACGTGGATTTGGGCTCTTAGGCGAGGCAGAGATATGAATAAAGAGATTCTGTTGGTTGCGGAAGCAGTTTCTAACGAGAAAGATGTTCCGAAAGAAGTAATCTTCGAAGCAATCGAAGTGGCATTGGCTACGGCAACAAAGAAGCGTTATGACGAGGAAGCGGATATCCGCGTAGTGATTGATCGTACTAGCGGTGATTACGAAACGTTCCGGCGTTGGCTGGTTGTCAGTAATGACGAAGTGCCTGCACTGGGTACTGAGCTGACGATGGAAGAGGCGGAAGAAATCGACACTGCCCTTCAGCCAGGCGATGTTCACGAGGAACAGGTTGAATCTGTGGCCTTTGGTCGGATTGCTGCACAGACTGCAAAACAGGTTATTGTGCAGAAGGTTCGTGAAGCCGAACGTGCCAAAGTTGTTGAGCAATACCGTGATCGTCAGGGTGAATTGATCTCGGGCAGTGTTAAAAAAGTGACACGCGATAATATTATTGTTGATCTGGGTAATAATGCTGAAGCGCTGTTGCCACGTGATCAACTGATTCAGCGTGAAGCGTTTCGTATGGGTGATCGTGTCCGTGCAGTGCTTAAGGAAGTGCGTTCGGAAGGTCGTGGTCCCCAGTTGGTCATGAGTCGCTCATGCAATGAAATGCTGATTGAGTTGTTCCGCATTGAAGTACCTGAAATTTCTGAAGAAGTCATTGAGATCCGTGCCGCATCCCGTGATCCTGGCTCGCGGGCCAAAATTGCGGTGAAAACCAATGATGGTCGTATCGATCCTGTCGGTGCTTGTGTGGGTATGCGTGGTGCGCGTGTTCAGGCCGTCTCTAATGAGCTGGGTGGTGAGCGTGTAGATATCATTCTTTGGGATGATAACCCGGCACAGTTGGTTATTAACGCGATGGCACCTGCTGATGTGGCTTCGATTGTTCTGGATGAAGAAACTCACTCCATGGATGTTGCGGTTGCAGAAGAAAATCTGGCGATGGCCATTGGCCGTAATGGTCAAAACGTGCGCTTGGCATCTGAGCTGACAGGCTGGGAGCTGAACGTGATGACTGAGGAAGCGGCGCAAGAGAAGCTCCAGTCTGAAGTGGGTTCAGTTATTGACGCCTTTGTTAGCCACCTTGATGTTGATGAGGATGTGGCAGAAGTGCTGGTTGAAGAAGGCTTCACCACGCTGGAAGAAGTCGCCTATGTTCCAGTGGATGAAATGCTGGAAATTGATGGCTTTGATGAAGACATTGTAGAAGAACTGCGTAAGCGCGCTAAAGATGCATTGCTGAACCTGGCGATTGCTAGTGAAGAGAAGCTGGATAAAGCCGAACCGGCAGAAGATCTGTTGACAATGGATGGAATGGATAAGCATCTGGCCTACTTGTTGGCGGCAAAAAACATCGCCACTATGGAAGACTTGGCAGAACAATCGGTAGATGACCTGCTGGATATTGAAGGTCTGGATGAAGAACGTGCTGCAGCGTTGATTATGACCGCGCGCGCACCTTGGTTCGAAGAAGAGTAAAGAATAACGGAAGAGGAGCCTCCTAACATGGCAGAAGTAACAGTTAAGCAACTTGCCGAAATGGTTGGTGTTTCCGTTGAGCGTTTGTTAGAGCAAATGCAGGAAGCAGGTATTTCAGGCAAAAGTGAAGCCGCAGAGGTTTCAGAAAATGAACGTCAAACACTGCTGGCCCACCTGAAGCGGAGCCACGGTGAAGAAGCAGAAGCAGAACCCAAGAAAATCACCCTGAAGCGTAAAACAACGTCAACGCTCAAGGTTGCGGGTGCTTCCGGTAAGAAGAAAACAGTTAACGTTGAAGTGCGTAAAAAACGTACGTACGTGAAGCGCTCTGAGATGGATGGCTCTGATCAGAATGATACTGTAGATCTGGAAGCCAAGAAGGCTGAAGAAGCGCGTTTGGAAGAACAGCGCTTGCAGCGTGAAGCTGAGGAAAAAGCCGCTCAAGAAGCCGCTGAAGCTGCCAAAAAAGAAGCTGAAGAGGCAGCCAATCAGGCAAAAGCTGCAGAAGAAGCTGCGCGTAAACAGCAGGAAACGGAAGAAGCTGCACGTATTAAGCGTGAAGAGGAAGAAGAAACCCGTCGCCAGAAGGCAGAAGCTGAAGCTGAGGCACGTTTCCAGGCGCAGGAGCAGGCGAAGAAGAAAGAGCCCGCTACACGCGATAATAATCGCGCTGGCAAAGGCAAAAAGAAAGGCGCTGATAACCGTAATCAGGGTGGCCAGGATCGTCGTGGTGGCAAGATTAGTCGTAACCGGGGTAGAAACGGTAAGCCAATCTCCAATAAGCCGAATGAACATGGTTTTAAAGAGCCAACCACGCAGCAGATACTGGAAGTGAATATTCCAGAGAGTATCACCGTAGCTGATCTGGCGAAGAAGATGAACGTTAAGGCTGCGGAAGTGATCAAGGTGATGTTTGGTATGGGCGCAATGGCGACCATTAACCAGGTGATCGATCAGGATACAGCAACCCTTGTTGTTGAAGAGATGGGTCATACACCTAAACCAATGCAGGAAAATGCGGTTGAAGAAGCACTGCTGGAAAGTATCCAGGCTCAGCAAGGTGAAAAAGAAGGCCGGGCGCCTGTTGTAACTGTCATGGGTCATGTGGATCACGGTAAAACATCCTTGCTGGATTACATTCGTTCATCCCGTGTTGCATCGGGCGAATCGGGTGGTATTACCCAGCACATAGGTGCCTACCACGTAAGTACGGACAATGGCATGGTGACTTTCCTGGATACACCGGGCCATGCGGCATTTACCGCAATGCGTGCACGTGGTGCCTCGGTGACTGATATCGTCATCCTGGTTGTTGCAGCAGATGATGGTGTTATGCCACAGACTGAGGAAGCCGTGCAGCATGCGAAAGCCGCTGGTGTGCCTTTGGTTGTGGCAGTCAACAAGATTGATAAAGAGCAGGCTGATCCGGATCGCGTTAAGAACGAACTGGCGGCATTGGATGTTATCCCGGAAGAGTGGGGTGGTGAAAACCAGTTTGTCAACGTCTCAGCAAAAACAGGTCAGGGTATTGATGAGCTGCTTGATGCTGTATTGCTGCAATCAGAAATTCTGGAGCTTGAGGCTGTGCCAAGTGCCCCAGGTCAGGGTGTTGTGGTTGAATCCCGTTTGGATAAAGGCCGTGGTCCTGTAGCAACAGTGCTGGTGCAAAACGGTACCCTGCGCAAAGGTGATATTGTCCTGGCGGGTCTTCACTACGGACGTGTACGGGCGATGCTGGATGAAAACGGCAAGCCTATCGAAGCGGCGGGCCCTGCGATTCCTGTAGAAATACAGGGTCTTGATGGTACGCCGAATGCCGGTGACGAATTTACTATGGTATCCAATGAGAAGAAGGCACGTGAAGTTGCGCTCTTCCGCCAGGGTAAATACCGTGATGTGAAACTTGCTCGCCAGCAGAAATCCAAGTTGGAGAATCTGTTCACCAACATGCAGGCGGGTGATGTCAAACAGTTCAATATTGTGTTGAAAACGGATGTTCGTGGTTCTTTGGAAGCACTGACTCAAGCGCTGGAAGACTTATCGACCGATGAAATCAAGGTGAACATCGTATCGGGTGGTGTCGGCGGTATTGCAGAAACGGACGCTAACCTTGCGGTGACAGCCTCCGCTCTGGTGGTCGGCTTTAATGTTCGAGCGGATGCCCAGGCACGTCAGGTGATAGAGCGTGAAGGTATTGAGCTGCGCTACTACAGCGTCATCTATGACATCATTGATGACGTTAAACAGGCAATGAGCGGCTTGCTCTCTCCTGAATACCGTGAAGAAATTGTCGGTGTCGCCGAAGTACGTGATGTCTTTAAGGCACCAAAAATTGGTGCGGTTGCGGGCTGTATGGTTACTGAAGGTACGGTTTATCGCAACAAGCGGATCCGTGTATTGCGCGACAACGTTGTGATCTATGAAGGTGAACTGGAATCTCTGCGTCGCTTTAAAGATAACGTTAACGAAGTGCGTCAAGGCATGGAGTGTGGTATCGGTGTGAAGAATTACAACGATGTTAAGGTCGGCGACCAGATTGAGGTTTACGACACAGTTGAAGTTCAGCGCACACTTTAAGGAATAAATAGTCCTTTATGGCACGTGGTTATAGTCGTACCGAACGAATAGCAGACCAGCTCCAGCGTGAGCTGGCTCAGCTGATTCAGTTCGAAGTTAAAGATCCTCGTCTGGGTATGGTTACAGTTAGCCATGTGAAAGTCAGTAAGGATCTTGGTGTTGCTGATGTTTATATTACCGTTCTGCCTTTGAATGGTAAGGATGAAGTAGACGCAATTGTTGATTCACTTAAAGTGCTAAATAGCGCGGCAGGTTTCCTGCGCGGTGAACTGGCACGTAATATTAAGCTGCGGGTGATGCCGCAGCTGCGTTTCCACTTTGATGAAACCATTGAACGTGGGCGTCATCTGCATCATCTGATTGAGGCCACTATCCGCCAGGAAAATCAGAACAAAACTGCTGACCTCGACGAGGAATAATCGTGGGGCGTCGCAGAAAATCCCGGGGCCGGGCGGTTGACGGTGTATTCTTGCTGAATAAACCGACCGGTATATCTTCCAACTCAGCTCTACAGCAAGTACGTCGAATCTATGGGGCGGCGAAAGCCGGTCATACTGGGGCTTTGGACCCTTTGGCGACCGGAATGCTGCCGATTTGCCTGGGAGAAGCCACCAAGTTTTCACAACACCTGCTGGACTCTGATAAGCGCTATATAACAACGGCAAAACTCGGAATTCGCACTGATTCCAGTGATGCTGATGGCGAAGTGATAGCAGAGAAACCGGTGCCACAGGGCCTTACCGCAACACAGATTGAAAGCCTGTTGGCGGAACGCTTTACCGGTGAAATCGAGCAAGTCCCCTCGATGTTTTCTGCTTTGAAACATCAAGGACAACCACTCTACAAGCTGGCACGTAAAGGGATTCAAGTTGAAGTTAAGCCACGTCGAGTGACTATTCATGAAATCAAATTGCTCGCTCTGCGTGAAGATGAAATTGACCTTGAAGTGTTTTGCTCCAAAGGTACGTATATTCGCTCTATTGTGGAAGATTTAGGGCACTTCCTTGGTTGTGGTGCCCATGTGCAAGCATTGCACCGCCTGGATGTTGCCGGTTTTAACGCAGAGCAGATGATGACCTTGGCTGAGTTGCAGGCAAAAATACCGGAAAATGCAACGGAAGAGCAGCAAAAAAGCATACAAATTGCGCTGGATAAGCTATTATTGCCAGCTTGGGCCGCCGTGGCAGATCTGCCTGCGGCGCGACTTGATCAGAAACAGAGTGATCTGGTTCTGCATGGCCAGTCAGTAGAGCAAGAGAAGCAGCCGTGCGCGTTTGCAGAAGGTGAAATGGTACGTTTGTTTTCTGTAGGGGTGATTGAACGTTTCCTGGGTGTAGCAGAGGTGGTAGACGGACGTCTGAAACCGAAACGCCTGATTTGCACTGCGGCTGACCAATAAAGAATTTTTTGCGCCTCAACCGAGGCACAATGATGTGGCGTTGTACTGAAAACATGCTCGGTACATCGTGTCTTTTTAATCCGGCAACTCAAGAAGTTGTGTGCATGTTTTTTAGGAGATATGAAAATGGCATTAACTGCTGAGAAAAAAGCGGCAATCGTAGCAGAATACGCACGCGGCGAAGGTGATACAGGTTCCCCAGAAGTTCAGGTAGCGTTGCTGTCTGCTAACATCGAAGGTCTGCAGTCTCACTTCAAGGCTAACACACACGATCACCACTCTCGTCGTGGTCTGATCCGTATGGTAAACCAGCGCCGTAAGTTGCTGGACTACCTGAAAGGTAAAGATGCTGATCGCTACCTTGACCTGATCAAACGTCTTGGTCTGCGTCGTTAATCGATTTAGTGTAAGTTTTTCGGGGCCATACAGCGTATGGCCCCGGTTTTATCCGGGGTAGAAAAATTAACGTATTCATCCCGCCTGTACTCCAATATGCTTTAGCCTGAAACGCAGATGGTATCTGTAGTAAATAGAGTGTATTTGAGTACTGGCAAGACTTAGGTTTGAACCGTTAATCAGGCTGCCCCATCAAGCAAATAAAGGAAATAATTGTGTTTCAAGTAACAACGAAAACATTTCAGTTTGGTGGTCAGGAAGTAACAATTGAAACTGGCCGTGTTGCGCGCCAGGCAACAGGTTCTGTTCTGGTGAAGATGGGTGGTAACGAAGTACTGTGTACTGTTGTTGGCGCAAAAGAAGCCAAAGAAGGCCAGAGCTTCTTCCCATTGTCTGTTCACTATCAGGAAAAATACTACGCTGTAGGCCGCATCCCTGGCGGCTTTTTCAAGCGTGAAGCGCGTCCATCCGAAAAAGAAACCCTGACTTCCCGTCTGATCGATCGTCCTATCCGTCCATTGTTCCCGAAAGGTTACATGAACGAAGTGCAGGTCGTTTGTACGGTTGTATCCGCAGATAAGAAAAATGATCCGGATATTGCTGCTATGATTGGTACCTCTGCAGCGCTGGCTATCTCTGGTATCCCATTCCAAGGTCCAATCGGTGCAGCGCGTGTTGGCTTTACCGAAGATGCAGGCTACCTGTTGAACCCATCTTACGAGCAACTGGCCACGTCTGAACTGGACATGGTAGTAGCGGGTACCTCTGAAGCGGTTCTGATGGTTGAATCAGAGGCTCAGGAACTGTCTGAAGATGAAATGTTGGGTGCGGTACTGTTTGCCCACCAGGAAATGCAGACTGTAATTAACGCTATTAATGAACTGGCTGCTGAAGCGGGTAAAGAAGCCTGGGTGTGGGAAGCACCGGAAAAAGATGAAGACCTGATCGCAAAAGTACGCGCTGAAGTCGGTGAAGGCATCACGGCTGCTTATCAGGTTGCAGATAAAATGCAGCGTCAGAATGCTTTGGCTGAATTACGCGCCCAGGCTGTTGAGGCAATTGCTGGAGATGAAGACGGTCAGCCTTCTGCGGCTGATGTATCGGCTATTGTCAGCTCTCTGGAAAAAGAGATTGTGCGTACTCGTATCGTAAACGGCGAGCCGCGTATCGATGGTCGTGACACCAAAACCGTTCGTGGTATCGATGTCCAGATTGATGTGCTGCAAGGTACACATGGCTCTGCACTGTTTACTCGCGGTGAAACCCAGGCGATTGTAACCTGTACCTTGGGTACCGCACGTGATCAGCAAATCATCGATGCACTTGAAGGCGAACGTAAAGACCCGTTCATGCTGCACTATAACTTCCCACCGTATTCTGTAGGTGAATGTGGCCGCATGATGGGCGCTGGTCGTCGTGAGATTGGCCACGGTCGTCTGGCACGTCGTGGTGTTGCAGCGGTTCTGCCAACACAGGAAGAGTTTCCATACACAATCCGTATCGTTTCTGAAATTACAGAGTCCAACGGTTCAAGCTCCATGGCTTCTGTGTGTGGCGCATCTCTGTCCATGATGGATGCCGGTGTACCTCTGAAAGCTCCGGTTGCTGGTATCGCCATGGGTCTGGTTAAAGAAGGCGACAAATTTGCCGTCCTGACAGATATTTTGGGTGATGAAGACCACCTGGGTGACATGGACTTTAAAGTAGCGGGTACTGAGCGTGGTGTAACGGCTTTGCAGATGGATATCAAAATCACCGGTATCACTGAAGAAATCATGGATATTGCTCTGGAGCAGGCTTACGAAGCACGCGTACACATTCTGAAAGAGATGGCGAAAGTGATCGGCTACGCACGTCCAGAGCTGCCAGATAATGCCCCTGCTATGACTCAGCTGAAAGTCAATCCGGAGAAAATTCGCGACGTTATCGGTAAAGGTGGTGCAACAATCCGCGCTCTGACCGAAGAAACCGGCGCGTCTATTGATATCGAAGACGACGGCACAATTCGTGTGTACGCTGAAGACAAAGCGGCTGCTAAAGCGGCTACAGATAAGATCATGGAAATCACAGCGGAAGCAGAGATTGGCCAAATTTACAAAGGTAAAGTTGTTCGTATCGAAGACTTTGGTGCTTTTGTTAACCTGCTTCCAGGCAAAGATGGTTTGGTTCACATCTCGCAGATTGCTAACAAGCGGGTAGAGAAAGTAACAGACTATCTGCAGATGGATCAGGAAGTCACTGTGAAAGTGTTGGATGTCGATCAGCGTGGTCGTATCAAGCTGTCCATGAAAGATATCGAAGCTGATGACGCAGTAAGCTAAACCTGACTAAATGATAGCTGCGGTTAGCATGCTTTGCTGGCCGTGGCCAAGAATCTTAAAACCGCCGAAATATCGGCGGTTTTTTTGTGGGTTTCTCCGCCACTGCTTTCTTAAACTGGCGTCACCATTGGCTTAATCCTTTCTTTTATAACAAGTTATTATTCTGAACAGCTCTTGTTGATTGATTTAAAAAAGACTACATTAACGCCTTATGATTTTTATAGTGGGGAAAACTGATGAGTTCTAAAACGATCGCAATAACAGCCAATATGGAAGCTGGTTGGGCTATTCGCGCGGATATCCGTGACCATAAAGTTGTTATTGATCAGCCGAAAGCGAGTGGCGGCACAGATGAAGGGCCTACCCCATTGGAGTTTTTTCTGTTCTCTATTGCGGGTTGTATCGGCTCCATCGCTCGTATTGCGGCGGGCCAAAAGCGCATTGATTTACGTGGAATGGAAATTAAGGTTGATGCTGATCTGAACCCGATGGGATTGATGGGTAAAGAAACGGAAGATCGTGTGGGTTTTTCCCAGATTCGTATCTCCGCACAAATCGATGCCGACCTTACTGACGAAGAAAAGAACGCGTTCCTGGATGAAGTGTGTAATCGCTGTCCTCTGCACGATAACGTGAAAATGACGACGGAAGTCGTTCACAAACTGGCCTGAACAACCGGTGTTAACGGAGCCTGATCAGATCAGGCTTCGTCGTTTATTGCCTTTTCCAGCCAGAGAACTGGCTTCCCACATACAGAATCTTATAGCGCCAAAGGCTGCCCAGCCAGGGTCAGAGCTATCGACGTCAGTAACAGCCAGGCATTGCCGGTTGCTATCCCCTTAACGATTTTATCCACCTCAGCGCAGTGTTGAAGCGCCTGGTTGATTTGTTGCGGCTTGAGGCGCTGCGATGCCTGGCGCATCATCGGTTTGCGTTTGCCCCAGATCCGTTCCCGTTGGCAAACGGCATCAAAAGACTGACCATTGTTTTGTGCTTGTTGTATCGCCGCTAAAGAGCGTAGTTCTTTGGATAAGACCCAAAGGACGACGGGTGGCTCCGTACCCTCTTGGCGCAGAGCCTGAATAATCTTGCAGCAGCGTGCAACCTGGCCCTGTAAGGCCGCATCAGAGAGTCCATAGATATCATAACGGGAGCTGTCTGAGACAGCATCAACCACATCGTCAGCAGAAACCATCCGGTCAGGAAAAAGCAGGCTTAATTTGCTGAGCTCTTGCTTGGCGGCAAGCAAGTTACCCTCTATCCGGTCGCAAAGCAGTTGTATGGCTTCATCATCCAGTTGTAGATCAATCTGGGCGGCACGTTGGCGAATCCAGTTGGGTAACTGGCCGGCTTCTATTGGCCAGACCTCAACAATGCAGCCACAGCTATCCACCGCTTTGAACCAGGCGCTTTTCTTGCTGGCCCCATCCAACTTATTGGCGATGATTAGCACAATGTTGTCTGGCGCTGGATTCTTTAAGTATTGGCGCAGGATTTCGCTGGCTTTTTTGTTCAGTTTGCTACTGCCAAGACGCAATTCAATAATCTTTTTCTCGGCAAACAACGACAGGGCATTGGCGCATTCCAGCAGGTATTCCCAACTGAAGTTGCTATCAACATGCAGCACTTCCCGCTCGGTATAACCTTGCTGCTGAAGACAGTGCCTGAACTGATCGCATGACTCTTCGGAAAGCAAAGGTTCATCTCCGGTAATCAAGTAAACCGGTTTTGCGCTTTTGCTCAGGTGGCCTGCAAGCTGTTCCGGGCGTACTTTCATGGGTAGCGCTTCATGGTGGGTAACTACTTCGGCGTACTGGCTGCCAGATAGCGATGTATCATTGATTGCGCCACACTGTCGTACAGCTCCTGTTTTAACAAGCTTTCTTGCTCAGAGCTGGCCGTTGCTGCATTTTTGCGATACGTGTAGACGCGCTCCCTTTGGATACGGATGTCTGGGGTTAGCGGCTTACCTTCCTGATCTGCAATGAGCATAATCACCGCTACCGATATTTCTTGTTCATCCACATCGGCATTGCTACGCAGTGTTGCTGCGCGGCGATTATATTTATGGTTAAGAATCTGTAACTGATAGGGAGCATTGGAACTTTCGCTAATACCATTAGACGTCATGTTTTTACGTAAGCTGTAGAGCAAATCCTGATTCGCATTGTTTGCAATCAAGGTGACCTGACGCTGTTCTTTTGCAACGTCCTGCATGCCACGCAGTTGGAACCCGCAGGCACTGAGTGCGCTGATCAAAGTGATGATCAGCGCTGCTTTTACCGAGAATGATGTCCAATGCCGACTCATAATGTGCTCCTTGGCGAGTTAGGCCACAACGATGTTAACCAGGCGGCCTGGTACGACAATCTTTTTACGAACTGCTTTATCAGCGATATGCTTCTGTACGTTCTCATCGGCCAGTGCCGTGTGTAGAACCACACTTTCATCCGCATCTGCTGCAACATTGATTTTAGCGCGAACCTTGCCATTCACCTGAACCACAAGCTGTATCGTGTCCTGAATCAGTGCGGACTCATCCACTTCAGGCCACGCAGCAGTCAGTACATCGCCTTTATTGCCCAGTTCCTGCCATAGCTGGTGGCTAAGATGGGGTACGATCGGTGCCAGCAGAAGAACCGCAGATTCCAGCGCTTCCTGCATCACCGCACGGCCCTGTTCGCTAATATCGACAAACTTGGCAATGGTATTGGACAGCTCCATAACGGCTGCGATTGCCGTGTTGAACGTCTGGCGACGCTCAATATCATCGGATACTTTCTGGATGGTTTGATGTACCTTCAGGCGCAGCTCTTTTTGCACCTCAGTCAAATTGTCTTTGTCGATAGCAACAGTAGATCCACCAACATTCAGATGGTCGTAAACCTGTTTCCACATACGTTTTAGGAAACGTAATGCACCTTCTACGCCAGTGTCAGACCATTCCAGTGACTGTTCTGGTGGTGCCGCAAACATCATGAAAAGGCGTACTGTGTCAGCACCGTACTTATCGATCATTACCTGAGGGTCAATGCCGTTATTTTTCGACTTGGACATCTTTGACATGCCGTCATACTGCAAAGCCTGTCCTGTTTTGCGGTGAGATGCAGAGATGACCCGGCCTTTGTCGTCAGTCTTGACCTCAACATCCGTAGGTGCAACCCAAACTTGACCACCGTTTTCATCTTCATAGTAGTAACTGTCAGCCAGTACCATGCCCTGGCAAAGCAGGCGGGTGAAAGGCTCGTCACTGTTAACCAGGCCTTCATCACGCATCAGCTTATGGAAAAAGCGGGAGTAGAGCAGGTGGAGGATTGCGTGCTCAATACCGCCGATGTATTGGTCAACCGGTAGCCAGTAGTTGGCTTTTTCCGGCTCCAGCATGGCGTTCTCACTGCTGCGAGAGGCGTAGCGAGCGTAATACCAACTGGACTCCATGAATGTATCAAAGGTGTCAGTTTCACGTTCTGCTGCACCGCCACATGTTGGGCAGGTAGTGTTGATGAAGCTGTCCATCTTTTTAATTGGTGAGCCGCTACCATCAAATTCGACTTCTGTGGGTAACACAACCGGCAGTTGATCTTCTGGTACGGGAACAGCACCACAGGTGGAACAGTTGATAACAGGGATTGGCGCACCCCAGTAACGCTGACGGGAAACGCCCCAGTCACGCAGGCGGAAGTTAACTGTAACCTTGCCTTTGCCTTTTGCTTCCAGATCAGATGCGATTGCCTTGAAAGCAACATCGAACTCAAGCTCATCGTAGGCGCCGGAATTAACCAAAATCCCTTTTTCTGTATAGGCTGCCGCCTTAACATCAACCGCTTCGTCGTCCAGCGGACGAATAACCTGTTTGATTGGCAGGCCGTATTTAGTTGCAAATTCCCAATCGCGCTGGTCGTGGCCCGGTACAGACATGACTGCACCCGAACCGTAATCCATGAGGACAAAATTGGCAGTCCAAACCGGCACTTCTGCACCGGTTAAAGGGTGTACAGCGGTGATGCCCAGTGGCATGCCTTTCTTTTCCATCGTGGCCATATCTGCTTCGGCCACCTTGATGTTTTTGCACTCGGCAACGAATTCGGCCAGCTCCGGGTTGTTTTCGGCTGCTTGCATGGCCAATGGGTGCTGTGCCGCAACAGCAACGTATGTCACGCCCATAAGTGTGTCCGGGCGGGTTGTGAAAACTTCCAGCGCACCGTAGCCTGCGACGTCAAATGTCAGCTCGACACCTTCGGAGCGACCGATCCAGTTCTTCTGCATAGTGCGAACTTGCTCTGGCCACTGATCCAGTTTATCCAGATCTTCCAGAAGCTGGTCTGCGTAATCTGTAATTTTCAGGAACCATTGTGGGATTTTCTTGCGCTCTACCAGAGCGCCTGAGCGCCAACCGCGGCCATCAATGACCTGCTCGTTGGCCAGTACAGTCTGATCAACAGGGTCCCAATTGACTTCCGCTTCTTTCTTGTACACCAGGCCTTTGCCCATCAGCTTGGTAAAGAACCACTGCTCCCAACGGTAGTATTCCGGATGGCAGGTAGCCAGTTCACGGTTCCAATCGTAACCAAAGCCCATTTGTTGTAGCTGGTTACGCATATAGTCAATGTTTTCATAGGTCCACTTGGCCGGTGGAACATTGTTTTTCATTGCCGCATTTTCCGCAGGCAGACCAAATGCATCCCAGCCCATAGGTTGGAGTACATTTTTACCTTGCATGCGCTGGTAACGGGATACCACATCACCAATGGTGTAATTACGAACATGGCCCATGTGCAGGCGACCGCTTGGGTATGGGAACATAGACAGGCAGTAAAATTTCTCTTTCTGCAGGTCTTCTTCGCACTTGAAACTGTCATTTTCTTGCCAGTGCTGTTGGATTTTTTGCTCGATCTTTTGCGGGCGATATTGTTCGTTCATGTTCGTGAATCGTTATGCCTGTGATGAAAAACCGGCATCCTTTGACACCGGTTAATAAAAAAATTCTAATTGGCGCATAGGATACAATATATACATAGACGCAAACAGGGTCTGATAGCAGATAGAGGTGATTTATGGATCAGTCTAACGATAAAAATACCAAACTGGCCTCCGCCGACTATGATCGGGTGCTTCTGCGCCTGACTAAAGATCTGCAAGGCGCTGAGGTGAATTCATGGGATTTGTTACAGGAAAAAATTCACGACGCCGTTGAGCTGGAACTGGCGGCTGAGGAGTTAACCCGTGATGAGCTTGATTTGTTACAGGCTTACCTGGCAAGGGACTTGAAGAGACTCGGGATGTATGCCCATAAAGCGGGGGAAGGCATTGCTGCCTGGTTGCGGTTTGATCTGGATGTGCTGGAACAGACAATTGCAGAACAACTGATGTTGATTGCAGATCAAACGCGTATAGATCAGGAAGAATTGCGCGAGCGTCTTGAGCAGGATGAAGATCACTATATGGCAGGAGAGCTGGCAGCCGTGGGAACATTGCAATGCCTGAACTGCGGCAAGCCACTGATTCTGCAGCAAACAACGAAATTGTCACCTTGCCTGGAGTGTGGGCAAATACTCTTTAAGCGGATCTCCCACCCCTGCCCTTAATCTGCAAGAACATATGAGCTTGTTTTACAACGTCCGGGTGCTCGGACGTTGTCCCAGCCCCATTAAACAGAGAAGCAGTGCGGCAATAATCACCGGAATGGAGCCGTATTGCTGAAACGGCGTTAAGCCCTGCATGGGCTGAACGTCCCCTCTTAACACAGCGGCGCTGAATGGGGGGAGCTGGGCAACGATTTTGCCCTTGGGATCGATCAACCCTGTTATGCCATTATTGGTGCCCCGAATCAGCCACCTTCCGTTTTCCAATGCGCGAACCCGGGCAATTTGCATATGCTGGGCCGGGGCAATGGATTGTCCGAACCAGGTATCATTGGAAACGGTGAGCATAATATCGGCATCCAGGGTGCTGCCTCTGACCAGTTCGGGATAAGCAATTTCGTAACATATAACCGTGCTGAGGGTATGGTTGCCGACTTTAAGTCGCGGTTGTTGATCCGTGGGCAGGGAAAAGCTGGACATTGGCAGGTTAAAGAAATCCAGGGTTCCCCTGAGCAGGCTTTCCATCGGTATATACTCACCGAAAGGCACCAGTCGCTGTTTATGATAAACGCCGCTGCCGGTTGTCAGGATAGCCAGGCTGTTGTGGACTTTATAGCCTCCGGGTGCTTCAGAATCAGGTTTAAAACTGGGAAGGCCGCTGATCAATGTGGCTTGATGATCATCCAGATCACTCAGGAGAGTGGCCAGTGGTGCGGCAGCATTTCTGAACAGGGTCGGGATAGCGGTTTCGGGCCAGAGAATCAGCTCGGCATCCAGATGAGGGCGGGTCAGTGACTCGTATTGGCTAAATATTTCAGGGCGATAGTCGGGGTTCCATTTTATCTGTTGCGGGATGTTCGGCTGGACAATAGCGACATTCAGGGGCTTGCCACTGTGTGTTGTCCACACCTGGCCATTGAGCAGCGCACTTGCTATCAGGGGCAGGGGCAGAATCAACAGGGGCAGCAGTCTTCTGTTGCGCACAAACTCAGCGGCAGCAATGGCCATAATTAATAGGGCCAAACTGACCAGCCAGACACCACCCACCGGAAGCAGGTTTTCTAACGGTGTGTCCAGGCCGGCGTTGCCCAGATAAAGCCAGGGGAAGCCGGTGAACAACCAGCTTCTTAGCCATTCAAAGAGAACCCAGATACCGACAAAACTGACAGCTTGCAGTTTGCCGACAAATACTCTGCGCCATAAAAACTGTTGTAGGGCGAAGAGCAAAGACAGCCCGGCGACAAACAGTGCGGTTAGCGCGATGGCAACCGGCAAGGGTGTCTGGCTGTGATCATTGATGCTGACAAAGACCCATGAAACCCCGCTACCGAAAAAACCCAGGCCGAACACATAACCAAGCCAAGTGGTCTGTTTGAGTGATTTGTTCTGGCTACAGAGATAGAGCAGAAAGGGCGGCACTAAAGCGAGGTAGGGCATACTAAAAGGTGAGAGGGAGGGGGCAATCAGTGCCCCTGCAAGCAAGACAATCAAAAGTTGCAGAGGCATGGGCACTATCCGTTACGGCTCACTTGTAACAAACGGATGCGGCGAGTGTCCGCAGACAGGACTTTAAACTGGAAACCGTCGACCTCTGCTGTTTCATCTTTCTTTGGCAGACGGCCAAATTGTTGGGTTACGATCCCGCCAATCGTGTCGAATTCTTCGTCCGGGAAGCCGGTATCGAAGTATTCGTTGAAGTCATCGATGGGCGTTAATGCTTTAACGATAAACGCATTGTTATCAAACGGTTTGATATTGCCATCATCTTCTTCGCTGTCATGTTCATCCTCAATTTCGCCAACGATTTGTTCCAATACATCTTCAATCGTGATCAGGCCGGAAACACCACCGTACTCGTCCATCACAATAGCCATGTGGTTACGGGTGACGCGAAACTCTTTTAGCAGGACGTTGAGGCGTTTTGATTCAGGAATAAACGTCGCAGAACGCAGCTTGCTTTTGAGGTCGAACAGTTCGAGGTTGCCTTCCAGTATCAGAGGTAGCAGGTCTTTTGCCAGTAGAATGCCGGAAATTTCATCGGGCTTTTCCCCAATGACTGGAAAGCGGGAGTGGGCGCTGGAAATAACGACCGGCAAAAACTCTTTCGGTGTCTGGTCCGCTTCAACAACAACCATCTGCGAGCGGGGAATCATGACATCCCGAACCTGCATGTCGGAAACCTGCATAGCACCTTCTATAATGGTCAAGGCCTCATTATCCAGCAGGTTTTCATCAATGGCTTGTCGTAAGTCGGCTAACAGGTCTGCGCGGCTACGCGGCTCATCACTGAAAGCCTGGGTCAGTCTTTCCAGCCAGCCTTTCGGCTGTCCCGTTCGGTCTTCGCTCATTTTGGTCAGTTATCCTGAATTAGTTGTCGTCCATGTAGGGGTCTGCAATATTTAAACTTGCCAGAATTTGCCGCTCCAGATTTTCCATCTCCTCGGCTTCATCGTCATTTATATGATCGAAACCGATAAGATGCAAGCATCCATGAACAACCATATGGGCCCAATGGTCAAACAGTGATTTATTTTGTGCGTCTGCTTCTTGCGCGACGATGTCGGCGCAGATGATCAGATCACCGAGAAGCGTAATCGGGATGCCTTCAGGCGCCTCAAAGGGGAAGGAAAGTACGTTTGTCGGTTTATCCTTGCCGCGATAGGTGTGATTAAGCGCCTGGCTCTCTTGTGGCGATACAACGCGAATACAAACCTCGCCTTCGTCACATAAAGTGTTCAGGGCGGCTTCAACCCAGCGCTGGAAGTCAGCTTCAGAAGGCAAATTACCCGTCACCGCCAACTGGAGATCGCAATCAAAGCTCATGTATTATGGCCTTGCTTCGCTGTTTGTTTTTCGAAACGATCATAGGCCCGGACAATATGTTGCACCAATGGGTGGCGCACCACGTCTTTTGCTGTGAAGTGGGTAAAGCCGATATCCTTGACGCCATCCAGTACTTGTATGGCGTGAATTAACCCGGAGCCTGTGCCTTTGGGCAAATCCACTTGAGTGATATCACCGGTAATAACGGCGGTGGAACCAAAACCGATGCGGGTTAGAAACATCTTCATTTGCTCGCGTGTTGTGTTCTGACTTTCGTCAAGAATAACAAACGAATTATTCAACGTACGGCCACGCATATAAGCCAGTGGTGCAACTTCAATAACATTGCGCTCAATCAGCTTGCCAACCCGTTCAAAGCCCAGCATTTCATAAAGAGCGTCATATAATGGGCGAAGATAGGGGTCTACTTTCTGGCTCAAATCGCCCGGAAGGAAACCGAGCTTTTCACCGGCTTCCACAGCCGGGCGCACCAGCAGAATACGGTCGATCTCTTCGCGCTCTAATGCATCCACAGCGCAGGCAACCGCAAGATAGGTTTTGCCTGTACCTGCCGGGCCAATGCCGAAATTGATATCGTGCTGGAGAATGGAACGAACATAGCCTTGCTGGTTTTCACCACGCGGGCGGATCAACGCTTTCTTCGTCCGAATATTGATATCTGTATCCTGAACCTGCAAGTGACTGCTTCTTTGTTCCAGGCCACTTTCCTGAATCAGCAGATGGATCTGATCCGGGGAAATACGGTGATCTGATGTCGCCTCGCTGTACAGTGTTTCCAGCATCTCGGCAACGAAGGTGATGTTTTCAAGATCGCCCAATAGCTGGAAGTGATTGCCGTGGCTTCGAATCTCAATGCCAAGGCGCTTTTCAATCAGCTTAAAGTGTTCATTGAATGGCCCAGCCAGGTTTGCCAGGTATGCTGTATTTTCCGGTTCCAGAGTCACTTTGATCGATTGCGCTGTGATCACGTTAATGCGCCTTAAAAATTGAGTAATTGTTGTCTAGCTCGGAGCTTTTCAGTTTACCTACCAGCGAATTAGCGTAAGCTTCGATGATCTCAAGGTCAGCAAAATGGCCAATCAGATCGGGGTTGTCGCAGCGGAAGTTAACCACACGGTTATTTTCGGTGCGCCCGGACAATAACCCGGGGTCTTTTTTAGAGTAACCGTTCACCAGAATGGTTTGGGTGCTACCGACCATGCGGCGGCTTATTTGCTGCGCATTCTGAACAATACGGCTTTGCAGTATTTGCAGGCGCTCTTTTTTAGTCTCTTCATCTATATTGTCAGGCAAATCGGCTGCCGGAGTGCCTGGGCGGCGACTATAAATAAAGCTGTAGCTGTTATCAAAGCCGATATCTTCAATCAGCTTCATGGTTGCGGCAAAGTCAGCATCGGACTCATTCGGAAAGCCGATAATAAAGTCAGACGAAATTTCAATATCCGGGCGAGCCTTGCGGATGCGACGAATTTTAGATTTGTACTCAAGCGCGGTGTGACCGCGCTTCATTGCCATCAGAATCTTGTCTGAACCACTTTGAACCGGCAAATGCAGGAAACTGACCAATTCCGGTACGTCTTTATAGGCTTCGATCAGACTGTCGGTAAATTCGACCGGGTGGCTGGTGGTGAAACGAATACGGTCGATGCCATCGACAGCGGCAACGCAACGAATAAGCTCTGCAAGGTCTGCCGTATCGCCATCGTGGGTCTCGCCCAGGTAAGCATTAACATTCTGGCCCAGCAAGTTGACTTCGCGGACACCTTGTTCGGCAAGCTCTACGCATTCGGTAATGACATCATCCAGCGGGCGGCTAACCTCTTCCCCGCGTGTGTAGGGTACCACACAGAATGTACAGTATTTAGAGCAGCCCTCCATCACGGAAACAAAGGCTTCAGCCCCTTCAACTTTAGGGGTAGGCAGATGATCAAACTTCTCAATTTCAGGGAAGGATACATCGACAATGCCGACACCACCCGCATCGGTTTCAGTGATCATTTCCGGCAGGCGGTGCAAGGTTTGCGGGCCGAAAATCATATCCACATAGGGCGCACGCTTCAGGATGTTGTCACCCTCCTGACTGGCAACACAACCGCCGACACCAATTTTCAGGTTGGGGTTGTTTTCTTTCAGTTTGCGCCAGCGGCCTAACTGGTGAAAAACCTTCTCCTGGGCTCTCTCACGGATAGAACAGGTATTGAGCAGAAGAACGTCCGCTTCTCTATCGTCTTCTGTCAGCTCAAGTTCATGGCTTTCCCCCAGCAGATCAGCCATACGTGCCGAGTCGTATTCGTTCATTTGACAGCCGTGGGTTTTTATAAACAGCTTCTTCGCCATTGTTCACCTGTATCTCTTGTGCAGCAAAAGCCCGATCTATATGCGATCTATATGAATGCCGGGTTCGTAAAAGACCGCGCATTATACTGAAGTGGCCAGATAATGAACAGTTATGCGGGCTTGAAATAGCAGTTTTATTGCCCCATATAGTATGAGGTTCTAATTCAAGAGAAAAAGGCGGATATGGCTAAAGAAGATCGTGTTTACCGTGTGATTTTTGTCAATCAGGATCAGGTATTTGAGATTTATGCCCGGCATGTTTACCAAAGTGACATGTGGGGGTTTCTTGAAGTCGAAGAATTTGTTTTTGGTAATCGTTCTGAACTGGTCATTGATCCGAGCGAGGAGAAACTCAAAAATCAGTTCAACGGTGTCAAGCGTTCATATATTCCCAACCACGCAATTATCCGCATTGATGAAGTTGAGCAGGAAGGGACAGCAAAAATCACAGAAGCCAAAGGAGTGATTACGGCATTCCCGACGACGCCCGCGCCTAAGTCCTGATCGTGCAGGTGGCTAACCCAGACGCTGCACCCGTGCATTTGATTTGTATTAGTGCAGACCAAATCTGACACCTCTTCTTGAAAAAGAGAGGGTTACCGGTTTTGATTGAAGGTGACTAAACCGTAAATCAATCAAAATACCGAGGTAACCCTC
>PDWJ01001217.1_pt1 | contig 32768 bp, 36 predicted proteins | sample 1430881 | NCBI WGS metagenome assembly PDWJ01 (sample SAMN01162460, study PRJNA174530) | Oral metagenome, whole genome shotgun sequencing project. | biome: Marine environment; feature: Marine mammal; material: Swab sample of the gingival sulcus; isolation source: swab sample of gingival sulcus...
CGCTCCGTATTTCTCCGGAGGAAAGAGCTAACAGTATCTATTAATTGATAGAAGCAAGGACTACAGGAGAATAGGCTTCCAATTTTCTATCTGTAATGCGATAGAAATGTATCGTATTGTTTTGATTTGCGTTCCATTTGTTGTTCCTTTGCTGCGGAAAGGAGTATGCATATGGCAATCGGAAAGGGGCCGGTCCGGCTCAGGCAGCGCAAGCTCAAGGACGGCACGCAGTCGCTCTACTTGGACATCTACTACAGGGGGCAGCGGGAGTATGAGTACCTAAAGCTCTACCTGCATCCCGGCCGTTCGGCCACCATCCGCGCACGCAACCGCGAGACGCTGGCGCTGGCCGAGGCCATCGCCGCCGATCGGACGGTGCAGATCCAGCGGGGCGCGCACGGTTTTGACCAGCAGCAGAAGGGGCGCTACGGGGTGGTGGCCACCCTGAAGGCCTACATCTCTGGGCTTCAGGGCAAGCGGGCGCAGTCCACCATCGGGGTATGGCGGACCACCGCCCGGCACATAGCGGCGTGCTTCGGGCCGGACTGCACCTTCAGGCAGCTCGGCCGGGACAGCGCACTCCGGTTCGCGGCGCACCTGCGCACCACCCCGTCCGCCCGGAAGCAGCCGCTCCATCCCAACACGCAGCGCCGCCTCTACGAGAAGTTCTTCGCCTTCCTACGGCACGCTGAGCGGGAGGGGTACCTCCAGCGTAGGCAGCTGCCGCACTTCGATCCCCCGGAGACCATCGAGACCGAGCGGCCCCACCTCTCCTGGGAGCAGGTGCAGCGACTCGCCCGGACGGAGTGCCAGCATGGTAGCGTCAAGCGGGCCTTCCTGTTCAGCTGCCTGACCGGCATGCGGAAGGGGGACATCCGGCTGCTGGAGTGGGGGCAGATCAGCGAGGCGGACGGCTACACGCGCATCACCTTCCGGCAGGAGAAGACCCGGGGGCTGGAGTACCTGGACATTCCGCCCGACGCCGCCGCGCTGCTCGGCGAGAGGGGCGCGGCGCACGAGCAGCCCTTCGGCGGGCTCCCCTCCGACAGGACCATCAGCGCCGCGCTGGATGCGTGGGCGGCCGCCGCCGGGCTGGACCGCTTCACCTTCCACACCGGGCGGCACACCTTCGCGGTGCTGCAGATCTCGCTCGGCACGGACATCTTCACGCTCCAGCAGCTGCTAGGCCACCGGGACATACAGACCACGCAGGTGTACGCCCGGGTGCTCGACCCCCAGAAGCGGGCGGCCGTATCGCGGATCCCCCATCTGGGGGACACCGAGCCGGGGGGCGCTAGCTAGGCCCGCTGCTCAGCTGCTCCACAATCCCCAGCAGGCGGTCAATCTGCGCCTGGAAGGCCTCGACCTGCCGGTCGTGCCGCTCCAGAATCTCCATCAGCGCCCTGGGATCAGCCCCCCCGCTCACCGTCCCATGGCGATCGGCCACGATGTTGTCGCCATGCTCATTGCGCTGGTCTATCCGCGCGTCCGGGTAGAATATCAGCACGGACTGACCCAGGGCCCGCGCCAGCTCCTCGAGCGTGCCGCTCTTGACATCCTTCGCCAGCAGCAGCGAGTTCAACCCCTGGCCCGTTATGCCCATCGCCCGGGCGATATTGACCAGCGGGACACCGAATGACATGATCACCTTTCGCACCTCTTCACCGCTCATGGATATACCCTTTTGTTTACCTGTAGGAATTTACCTATATGCAACGCCTACAACTGATTACCTTTCTGACGCAAAGGTAGCCAAAAACAACCAATAAGCAATGCAATACGCTGGGGTAATCGCAAAAGTTGGATACCATATCGTGGCAGAGCTAGCCCAATTCCTAAGTAGCCTGTAGACTCCAAGGGAAGGAAAGCGCTGGGGGCAACCCCGCAGGTATAGCTGGCCAGCATACCGTTCTATCGGAAAATATCCACATTCTATCTTGAAATGTTTGGTCGTCTATCTTATTCTGCTTACCTTTGCAGTACAAAGAGAAAGGTAAGGAACAGAATAGCAAACGCAAGCAAAGAGTAGGAGACGTACAGATGAACGCACAGGAAGCAAAGGGCATCGTAGCGCAAGACGAATATTGCTACACATTCAGCGAGGACCTCAGCCTGGAGGAGATTCTCTCGCAGTACCAGGAGCTCACCGGGCACGAGGTCCGCGTCGAGCGCATGAGCGGGCGGGACTACATGGCGTGGATGAAAGGGCGGGCCGAGAGGCTGAGGAAGGAGATCAGCACGCTTCAATACCTAAGGGACTGCCTGGAGGACGGCGATATCAGGCAGCTGAATTACCATCGCATACTGGGCGACCGAGTGCTACACCTAGAGGACACCAAGAAGACCGCCAACTTCACCCGCCACGAGCACCTCACCTTCGTGGGGATGGACTGCGAGCTGATGATACCGCTAGTAGGGCACGACGGGGAGGATAGCATGAGCACGATTGTAAACGAGCCCGTTCCGTCCGCATGCGCCCCCTGGCGGTGCTGGGAAAAGCATCCCGCCATCTACCACCAGGATGCCATTCCCAACGATGCGCAGGAGATCCTCTTCATACGCGGGGAGGCCATCCTGATGGAGGCCAGCGTGGAGCTGAATCGGGTGTGCACCCTGCTGCTGGAGATGGGCTGCGCGGGGATGGCCGATGGGCTCGCCAGCATCCTGGTGGGCACGCAGGAGAACCTCCAGAATCTGATTGAGGGCACCGATGGGGAGCGGACAGACGGGCAAGACGGCTCAAACTAGGCATACATCCTCCGGGTGCTAAGCGCCCGGAGGCAATCCCAAATATAGTACCATAATCTACAATCAGGAAAGGAGGCAACCAGCATGCGAAAGGGCGAGAGCTTGGAGAGTACCCTGGCGCGCAACGAGCGCATGGCGGCCCGGTACCGATCGCTGCGGGGGCAGTACCCCCGGCTGAGCGACCAGGCCATCATCGTTATGATCGCCGAGGAGGAGGGCGTGGGCGTATCCACGGTCAGGGCCCTGCTCCGGGCGCAAGGATTAACCCGAAGGAAAGGAGACAAGGGATGGAACAACCAGCACTAGGCCCCCCGCAGGGGGAGGCCATCCTGGGCAAGCTCGACCGGATACTGGCGCGCCTCGACGCGATCGAGGGCCAGTGGCGGGGCATGGAGCTCCAGCGCAAGGAGATGCTCAACACCGAGGAGGCGGCGGCCTTCCTGAGCCTGAGCCGCTCGCACATCTACAAGCTCTGCAGCGAGCGGGAGATACCCCACCACAAGCAGGGCAACCGGACCTACTTCCGGCGGGAGGAGCTGGAGGAGTGGATGGCCGGCGAGCGGATCAAGACCGTGCACGAGCTGCAGCTCGAGGCGATGCGGGATAACATCGACCGCGAGCTGGAGAAGATGAAGAGGTGAAATGTACAACCGTAAAATAGCATAGCAATGGTAGGAAATACGCAGCTACAGCCGCAAAACGGCAATGATGGGGCTGAGGTAAGCATAAACCCCATCGCCCTGAGCGGCGAGACCGACATCCTGGTAACAACGGCCAAGGCCTACCCGAGGAACCTCAAGCAGGTTCTGAGGAACATCGACTCGCTGAGCACTATAGACCAGGAGACCGCCAGCGAGTGCATCTACAGCCTCAAGCGCAGGGGGCAGCATGGCGACACCATGATTGAGGGCATGAGCATCCGGTTCGCGGAGATCGTCGCCCAGGAATGGGGCAATCTCCGCGTCTTCACGCGCGAGAAGAGCAACGACGGGCGATTCGTAACCGTGGAGGGGATCGCCTGGGATATGGAGAAGAACAACGCCTTCAGCGTGGAGGTCAAGCGGCGCATCACCGACCGGAACGGACGCCCCTACAATGATGATATGCTGATGGTCACGACCAACGCCGCGAAGTCCATCGCCTTCCGCAACGCGGTGCAGAAGATCATGCCCTACGCCATGCTCAAGGGGGTAATCAGGCGGGTTCGCGCTGCTGCGCTGGGGCAGGGGGAAACGCCCCAGCAGCAGTGGGTGAACATCCGTAGCTACTTCCAGAGCATAAACGTTTCAGAGCGGCAGCTCCTCGACTACGTGGACATTGAAACCACGGACGAGCTAACGCAGGATATGATAATCGCCTTCAAGGGGCTGGCCAACGCCATCCATGAGGGGTCAGCCAGCGTGGCCGACACCTTCAGCGCAGCGCGGCAGCTGGCCGAGGGCGAGCGCCAGTCCAAGGGCAACCTGGGCATGGTGGAGAGCGCCATGGCCAGGTCGAATGGGGGGGAGTAGCATGGGCGAGCGCACAGAGACCAAGCGTAGGGTGGCTACCCGCAACCCGATCGGCCGGGGCATCACCCTGGCCGGGGGGCTGGTCAAGGGGGCCCTCCTGGGGCTGTTCGCCGGGCCGTCCATCCTGCTGTACATCCTGCTGGAGGGCAGCGGGCGCGGGCTGCGCTGGGCGGGGCGGTCGCTCCTGCGGGCCAGCGGGCGGTGGTACCGGTTCAGCGCCGGCGTAATCGACAGCGTGCGGTAGCCATGGTGGCCCTGGCCAGCAATCCGCAGGGGCTTGGCGCCACCGCCCCGCTCCTCCTCCGGGGGGAGTGCGTGGCGGCGATGCGGGGGCTGCCCGATGGGTGCGTGGATGCGGTGGTCACCGATCCGCCGTACCTGTACCTCAACCACCGGCTCGACCGGGCGTTCGATCAGCAGGGCTGGGTGGAGCAGGTGGTGCGCATCCTGCGGGAGGATGGGATTGTGGCCACCTTCGGCCGGGGGGACAGCTTCTACGAGCTGAACACCCGGCTGCACCGGGCGGGCCTCCAATTCCGGGAGGAGGTCATCTGGGACAAGGTCAACACCACGAGCCCCATCCCCCCCATCAATCGGCAGCACGAGAGCATCAGCATCTACGCCCGGGGGGGCGGGCGGCTGCAGCGGGTCCACATCCCCTGGCGGGAGCGCATCGCCACCGACCCCACGCTCTTCGAGGGGGACATCAAGCGGGTGGGCGGCGCGCTGAAGGACACCAATGCGCGCGCCGACATCGAGTGGTACCTGCAGCGCTGGCGGGAGGGCTACGCGTCCGCCTACAGCATGCCCGGCGTGGAGGAGCTGCTGCTGGAGGAGCCGCCGCTCGACCGCGAGCAGTCGGCCGTCGGGCGCGGCGGGCGACGGCTCCCCCAGCACATCAAGCACCTGGAAATGGTGCTGCGCGGCCAGCGGGAGGGCAGCATCATCAGCATCAGCAGCCGGGACACCTACCCCGGCGACGGCAGGCGGCTTCACCCCACCCAGAAGCCGGTGCGGCTCTTGGAGCGGCTCATCGCCCTCTGCTGCCCCGAGGGCGGGACGGTGTGCGACCCCTTCATGGGGAGCGGGTCGACGGGCGTAGCGGCCGTGGGGCACGGACACCCCTTCATCGGGGCGGAGATCGACCCCGACTACTACCGGGCTGCGGAGCGGCGCATACGCGGGCACCTGGCCCGGATGGAGGAGCGCCTATTCTAGGCGATTAGACAGCATAGTAACAACGGGTTGCCCCACCGTAGCCGCCTACGCCCGTAGCGCGGCCAGGGGCGACCCATACCCAAACGAAAGGACAGCAACATGGAGATGGTAGACGGAGTGCTACACCTGATGGCCGTGCGGGGCGAGCCCGCCACGCACCGGCTCATCTGCCAGCTGCGGGACAGCGGCCGGCATACCAACGGGGACGACAAGCTCAGGCTCACCGCAAGGATAGAGGACGCGGAGGACGAGGCGGAGTACGGGGCCGTGCTGGCCCGCGTGAAAGCGGGGAATGCCTATGAGGCCTTCCGGTTCGAACCCTACGGCCACGGCGGGCATACGGCGCACCGCGGGGATATAACCCGCCTCAGCGCGGAGCACCGGAGCGGCAGGCGCCGGGGGGTTGAAATCGTGTACAGGGAGGAGGAGCAGCATGGATAGCCAGCAGCGTAGACCGCAGGAGGGAGGGGCGGTGGATGCGGCCTGCCCGATCATCGGACACCTCCACCTCTACATGGATGGGGGCGAAGCCCCGGACTTCAGGCTGCCGGTGCTGGGGTTCATCCTCATCGCCGATGGGAAGGACTGCCGGAACCAGAGCGTCGGATTGGTGGTGCAGCTGCCGGATTGCAACCCGAGCGAAATCATATGGAGCATTCAGGAGCATACGGCCTGCTACGGTAGCAATCTGCCGCGCCGCATGGAGTTCTGCCTGGAGTACCTAGCCGAGTACCAGGGCATTCGGGGCTGTACGGAGACGAGAATCCCCTTCCGCAAGCTCACCTTCCCTTGGGTCATGGAGGGCAACGTAGCAATCCTCCTCATCAACTACAGGTATGAGGGCTGTGCAGACGAAGAGTAACCAACAAAAAAAAACGAAAATCATGAGTAGACAGCAACCAATAGTACTACGCCCCGGGAGCCGCGGGGAGTGGCTGGCGGCGCGGCGGGAAAGCATCGGCAGCAGCGAGCTGGGCACCCTGCTGGGCATCAACCCCTACGAGTCCCCCTACGAGCTCTGGCAGCGCAAGCGGGCCGAGCGGGCGGGGCGCATCGAGGAGCGAGTCGAGACCCTGCCCATGCGGCTCGGGCACTACATGGAGGACGCGGTCGCCCAGTGCTGGGCCGATGAGACCGGCCTCGACATCATCAAGCGGAGCGCCACCGACTGGCTGGCGGTGGACCCGGAGCACCCCTGCCTGCGGGTCAGCCCGGACCGCACCTACTGGATCACCGATGGGGACGGCCGGCGCATCGGCAAGGGCATCCTGGAGTGCAAGACCACCCAGCGGGACGTATCGCCCGAGAGCTACCCCCCCGAGTGGTTCTGCCAGGTGCAGTACCAGATGGGCGTGACCGGCATGCCGGTCGCCCACCTCGCGTGCCTGAAGCGGGGGCGGGAGTTCTGGAGCGTTGAGGTACCCTTCGACCCTGAGTTCTACGGGACGGTCAGGGCGCAGGCTCTGGCCTTCTGGAAGGATTGCGTCATCGATGGGCAGGAGCCGGCGGTGATCCGGGCCGAGGACATCGCCCGGAAGTACGGCCGGGTGGAGGCCAAGGCCACGGAGGCCAGCGAGGAGGTCATGGAGGCCATCCGCAGGCTGAAGGAGGCCAGGGCGAGCATCAAGGACATGGAGGCCGATATGGCCGATTGGGAGAACGAGATCAAGGTCGCCTTCGGGGGCGGGGACACGCTCACCCACGGCGGGCGGGTGGTCGCCACCTGGAAGGAGAGCAAGCCCCGGCAGTCCTTCGACCGGAGGGCCTTCGAGCGGGATCACCCCGAGCTCGCCCCGCAGTACGTGAAGGAGGGGAAGGCCAGCCGGCAGTTCCTCATCAAGTAGCCACCACAATAAAACAATGGCACATGGATAAGCAGAAGCTGATCATGGAGATGGGCAAGGTGATCATGCTGCGGAAGACCATCCAAGACTTTGAGGACAAAATGCTCAAGGACGGTAAGCCGGGTGACCACAGCATTATAATCAGAGGGTTGATTGAATCGCTGGTGGGCTACCAGGCTTACCTCGAGCGGGACTTCAGGGGCATGCTGCGCGATGCGGAGTAGTAGTAGGGGGCGGCAGTGGCCGCCCCCATTTCAACCATAAATGAAAGGGTATGACGATGAGGATTAGCAAGCTAACGTACCGGGAGCTGGAGACCATGCTGTCGGTGCAGGAGACGGCGGAGGAGCAGGGGATACTCCCCACCGCACCCGATGGGCTGCTCCGGAAGATGGAGGAGGAGCTCGGGGAGGTCATGGAGGCGGCGACCGACGGCGACCCCGTCCGCCTGCGGGAGGAGTTCGGCGACCTGCTCTTCACGGTGGTTCTGGCGGCGCGCGCCCACGGCGTGAACATCGGGATGGCGCTCTTGGAGACCAACCTGAAGGTGTACCACCGCTGCTTCTACGTGCGGGATCGGTCGAAGGCGGCCGGGCGGGATACCCGTGAGCTGACGGAGAAGGAGCGTGAGGATCTCTGGGCGGAGGCCAAGCGGCAGAACGGAGCGGGTAATGGCGATGTGTAGCCAGGTACAGTACACCCTCAACCGTTTGCTGGATATCAACAGTAGTAGCTGGCGCTTTGACACCCGGAATTTCAGCACCGAGGAGCTAAGGCAGCTGCAGCTTGAGCTGCCGATACTGGGTGTAGCTGTGGCTAAGGCCGGGGTAAATGTCGAGCGAGAGCTGGAGAAGCTGTGCTGCGAGAATAATGTGCACATATACGATTCGCTCCTTTCGGTATACGGCTTATGGAGCTGCACCATGGAATCCCGAATCAATCAGATTCTCCGGAGGGTCAATAGGGCCCTGGCTCATCGGGATGAGTCGGGCTACGCCCCGGATGAGCGGGAGAACCACTACATCATTAGCGGCTACCATAGGTAAACGCTATGCGGGAGGATAGCAGCATGGGAATAGAGAACAATCCAGCGCTGGGAGGCAACCCCTTCCCAGAGGAGGATATGCAGCAGGTACGGGGGGAGTTCGGTTCGCACGGCGTGCGCCGGCTCCTCAACCTGATAAAGCGCATCAACGAGGCAAAGCGTAAGGGCTACCCGCACGGGCTGCCGATGGCGCACTCCTACGATGGGCACGAGATGCACCGCCTCGGGTGGGTTGCGCAGTACGGGCCATCGGGGCTAATCGGGATGGCCCTGCGGATGGGCCTCCTTACCACCAGAGCGGTGGAGGGGTACGAGTACCTAGACACCGAGTTAATAGCAGAAAGAACGAACGTAAAGCAACGAGAAATGGATACGACAATATACTGTACGAAGACGGCATTTTCGCACCCGGTGGGAATTCGGGTAGCTCCGATATTTCGGGAGCCCGGTGGCATGGCGACCTACGGCATCTGGCTGATGCTCCTTGAGGCGCTCGTGGCGACAGAGGGGCATAGGGTACGATTCGACGCAGAGTGGCAGACGGACCTCTGCCAGGATATGGAGATCGACCCGACGGGGTTCACCGCTAGCATTACCACCCTGCTGGGCGAAGGGATGCTTATGCTGGCCGATGGCTACCTGAGCTGCCCCATGCTGGTTGAGGTTACGGAGGGGGAATTCGAGGTCATAATGGCGCAGCAGTAAAGCAGGAGGAACGCACGATGGCGAAGCATTTTAACCAGGGCGCAATGTACTTCACGCACGCCGTGAACATGCGCAACCACTTCAAGATACTCAACCTCCGGCGGAAATTCGGCTCGGACGGCTACTGCATGTGGTGCATGCTGCTGGAGGTGCTTTCGGTTCAGGAGGGCTTCGAGCTGGAGCTAGACGAGCTGAACCGCGAAATCTACTCGGAGGATTTCGCCCTCGGGCGGGAGCTCTTCGACAGCATCTACGAGCAGATGCTGCGGCTGCAGCTCCTGGTGGAGGAGGATGGTGTCACCTATTCTCCCTCTTTGAAAGAGTACATGGCCGGTTTTTCCGAGTACCGTCAGCAGCAGAAGGAGTACGGTAAGAGCGGGGCGAAGAAGCGGTGGGAGGAGAAGGAGGGGGTGAAGAAGGAGGGGGTGAAGAAGGGTACAAGAGGCAGCAGGACGAGAAGTACCAAGAAGGATAGGCCCCCTATAGGCCCCCCATCTGATGAGAATAGGGTCCCTATAGCCCCCCCATCCGATGAAAATAGGGGGCCCATGGATTTTGATAGCCCCCCTATAGCCCCCCTATCGGATGACGATAGGGGCCCTATGGAAACGGATAGCGCCCCTATGCAGATAGGCGAAAAACATGATATGAATGAAGAATACGGTACGAAAATAGCAATCGATGGGGGGCCTATAAATTCTGATAGGCCCCCTATAGGCCCCCCATCGGAAGACGATAGGCCCCCCTATGGGGACCCTATAGGGTCCGATGGCCAGTATAGAGATAGAGATAGAAATAGAAATAGAGAATCCTACACACAGCCTCCCCCAGCGCGCGCGCACGTGAGCGACGGCGGAGCGGAGCTTGGAGCTTTCGATTGGCCGTTTTCGGATGCGCCGAGCGGTCACGAACAGGCAGAGGAGCCGGAGGAGAAACCGGGCATCCCCCCGGCGCCCTACGATGAAATCGAGCAGCTCTGGAACGCGGAGCGGGGCGACCTGCCGGAGATCCGGGGCATAGGCGGCACGCGGCGGCGGCAGCTGGACGCGCGGTGGGCGGAGATGGCCGAGCTGGGCGACCCGTGGGAGGTCATCGAGGCCGTGGTGGTCAAAATGCGCGACAGCCGCTTCATCCAGGGTGGCGGCCCCAAGGGCTGGAAGGGCAGCTTCGACTGGCTCGTCGCCAACGACAACAACTGGCGCAAGGTCCTCGAGGGCAACTACGACGATGCGCCGATGGGCAGCCCGGGCGAGCGGCCCGATGCCCGGGGGCGGACGTACGTCATCCCTGAGGGCAAGTACAGGGGCCGGCGGCTCGGCCCGCTGGAGTTCATCGAGAGCGGCAAGCGGTACTTCACCGAGGAGTACATCGCAATCCCCATGGACCAGCCCCCCCGCTGCGGCACGGAGTGCTGGGATGCGCAGCTGCAGCGGTGGAATTTCGACTAGCGGCGATTCGGGCCCATTTCGGCCGATTCGGGCCGCAGGGCATACAAGGATACCGCAAGGGGGGCGAATCGGCGTAAATACGGCAAGCAAACGCACAGGAAGGCTAAAATGAAAGCGCAATGCAGACGAGGGTTGAAATCAACTGGGAGGCCAAGGGCATACGGATCCCCTCCGGCCGGCGGCACGGGAACATCAAGACCCACTGTCCAACCCCGGCCTGCCAGGCGCGGCGAAACCGGCGGGACAAGTCCCTCTCGTGCAACCTGGACACCGGGGCGTTCAAGTGCCACTACTGCGGCTGGAAGGGCACGGCGGCGGTAAGCGAAACCGGGAATAGCAGCAGCATGCCAACGCAAGCAGAATCGTTTACCTGCCGGGCGGCGCAGCGGCCGCCGAAGGCGTACCGCCTCCCGACGCACACCCCGAGCCCGGGCATATCGGCAAGGCTCGAGGCGTGGTTCAAGGGCCGGGGCATCGGGATGAAGACCGTCGAGGCGGCGGGCGTAACCGAGGGCGAGGAGTGGATGCCCCAGCGGGGGCAGAAGTGCAACACGGTGCAGTTCAACTACTACCTGGGCGGCCAGCTGGTCAACACGAAGTTCCGGACGGGCGCCAAGGAGTTCAAGCTCGTGAGCGGGGCGCGGCTCGTGCCCTGGAACATCAACGCCATCCGGGACACCCCGGAGTGCATCATCACCGAGGGGGAGATGGACGCGCTCTCGTTCTGGGAGTGCGGGCGCAGGGACGTGGTGTCGGTGCCCAACGGGGCGGGCGGCAACCTCGACTACCTCGACGACTTCATCGAGAGCCACTTCGAGGGCAAGGAGGTGATCCACATCGCGGTGGACACTGACCCCAAGGGGCTGGAGCTGCGGGACGAGCTGCTGCGCCGGTTCGGGCGGGACGTATGCCGGGTGGTGACCTACGGCGAGGGGTGCAAGGACGCGAACGACCACCTCGTCCGGTACGGCCGGGAGGGGCTGCTGGAACGCCTGGCGGCGGGGGAGGAGCTGGCCATCGAGGGGCTGAGCCGGGCGGGCGGCTGCATGGAGGCCATCCTGAGCATCTACCGCAACGGCATGCCCCCGGGGGTGAAGGTCGGCATACCGGGCTTCGACGACCTGGTGTCCTTCGAGACCAAGCACCTCTGCGTCATCACGGGCATACCGGGCTCGGGCAAGTCGGAGTTCATCGACGAGATGGCCGTGCGGCTCAACGTGCGCTACGGCTGGAAGTGGGGCTTCTTCAGCCCGGAGAACAGCCCGATGGAGTACCACGTCATCAAGCTCGTATCCAAGATGACGGGCAAGTCCTTCGGGGAGCGGCACCTCCCGCTGGAGGAGCTGATGCGGGCGATGGGCCACATCGACGAGAACTTCTTCTTCATCACCCCGGAGCGCTACGACATCGACACGGTGCTGGAGCTGGGGCGGCACCTCGTGCGGCGGCACGGCATCCGCGCGCTGGTGATCGACCCCTACAACCGGCTGCGCAACGAGGCGGGCAACCTCTCGGAGACGCTCTACATATCGCAGGTGCTCGACCGGCTCTCGAACTTCGCGCTCCAGCACGACGTGCTGGTCATCCTGATGGCGCACCCCACGAAGATGCGGCGGGGGACGGACGGCAAGCTGGAGGTGCCCACGCTCTACGACATCGCGGGCTCGGCCAACTTCTACAACAAGGCGGACTTCGGCCTGGTGGTGCACCGGGAGCGGCAGTCGCAGACGGTCGAGCTCCACGTGCAGAAGGTGCGCTTCCGGCACCTCGGATCGGGGGGCAAGGCGATGCTCCGCTACAACCTGGTCAACGGCCGCTACCAGCCCGACCCGGGCGATGGTGTCGAGCCGCTCTGGGACAACCACAGCTACCTGGACGACATCGGGCGGGCGGTGGCGGAAGGGGCGGCCGGCGGCACCGAGCCCCCATGCAATCAGCGGGGAAACGACGGGGCGGGGGCGAATCTCCCGGGGCTGCCACCGGTCCAGCTGGTGGAGGAGCTACCACCGTTCTAACGGAAAGCATTTGCAGTCCCGGAGAATATACCTACCTTTGCATCGGATGGCGCGGACGCGTTGGCGAATTACCTTTCTACACATGCGCTAACTACTCTTTACCAGACGCATAAGCATCATCCATCCGGAGGGACGTTGCCTTGCGTAGCGTCCCTCCCTTCGCTTCCGCACGGTTTTGTATAACTGGTTTCTGATAGAAATATACGCTATTTTAGCTACCTTTGCGCTATGGGCGAGCGGCTGGCCATCGGGCAATCCCGAAAGGAGGGCGGCCGGATGGCGGGAAGCCCGAGGGTCTAACCGTAAAGCGTAGCGAATGCAGACGGAGCGCGTACCGCTGGGGAGCGTAAGGAAGAATGGGGACAACCCCCGCACGATTTCAGAGGCCAAGCTGAATAGGCTGGTGGATAGCCTGCTGATTTCACCAAGGATGCAGGAGATACGATCCGTGGTGGTGGACGGCGAGGCGGTCGTCCTCGGGGGGAACATGCGGCTGAGGGCGCTGGAACGGATTGCGGGGATGGATGCGGCGGTTCTGCGGGAAAGGCTGGAGGGCATTAGGGACTACCAGCGCATGGCCAGGCCAGCGCGGGAGGAGCTGCTCGACTACTGGCTGGGGTGGCTGGAGACCCCCACGGTGGAGATTGCCCGGGCGGACTTCCTGACGGAGGAGGAGCGGCGGCAGTTCATCATCAAGGACAACGTGGCCTTCGGGCAGTGGGACTTCGAGGCGCTCGGCGAGCAGTTCACCCGGGAGGAGCTGGAGAGCTGGGGCATGGACGACTGGGAGGAACCGATCGAGGAGATACCGGAGACCATCGAGGAGGAGGGGCTAGAGGAGGTGGAGGTCCCGCTGCGGGTCAGGGAGGGGGAGCTATGGCAGCTGGGCAAGCACTTCCTGCTCTGCGGCGACAGCACGAAGCCGGAGGATATGCGAAGGCTCATGGGCGGGGCGATCGCCGACCTGCTCATAACCGACCCGCCGTACAACGTGGACTACCAGGGGGGAGGGGGGCGTATGGATCGGGAAGGGATAAAGAACGATCGATTTGAAACTGCTTCAGCGTTTCAGCAGCTCCTAGCGGCGGCTTTCCGTAACGCTGATAGCGTTTTGAAAGCGGGGGCCGCATTCTACATATGGCATTCATACAAAGAGGCTGAAAACTTCACTAATGCGATGCGTGAAGTGGGGTGGGCGTCTAGACAGGTTATCATGTGGGCTAAGAATCATTTTGTTATGGGGCGTTCAGACTACCAACCAAAGCACGAGCCCTGCTTCTACGGATGGAAGGACGGGGCGGCGCACTACTTCGCCCCGGACAGGACGCAGACCACCATCATGGAGGCCCTGCCCAGGCTGGACGAGATGCCCCACGAGGAGCTGGTACGGTTTATCCGGAAGCATATCCTATTCCCCGATAGGAGCTCGGACGTTTGGCGGGAGAACATGCCCAAGCGTAACGAACTGCACCCCACGATGAAGCCGGTCAACCTTCTCATTCGGAGCATCCGCAACAGCAGCCGGCGGGGGGAGCGGGTGCTGGACATCTTCGGGGGCAGCGGCTCAACGCTCATCGCCTGCGAGCGCAAGGGGCGCATATGCCACACGATGGAGCTAGACCCCCGGTACGCCTCGGCGATAGTGGCAAGATGGGAGGAGGAGACGGGCGGCGAGGCGGTCAACCTGGGCATGGGGGACGTAGCGTAAAACGGATGGGGATGTGGGGAAGTTCAGCAGCACCAACCAGCCCGCGAAGGCGAACCGGTTTTCGAGCACCAACCAGCCCGCGAACCGGGGGCGCAAGCCCAAGTTCTTCAAGCGGCTTAAGAAGGCCTACAGCATCGAGCGGCCCGAGTTCGAGGCGATATGCCAGCACCTGCTCTGCTGCACCAAGGAGGAGCTCAGGGAGATCATGGAGCACGATACCACCCCGATCCTGGTCATCAACATCGCCCGGGCGATATTCATGGACACCCAGGCGGGGAGGATCAGCACGGTCAAGGATCTCTGCAGCATGTTCTGGGGCGGGCGCTCGCAGGGCGCAGGGGCTACAGCTGGCGGCGAGCCAGGGGATGAAAGCCCCCGCATCGAGATTGAGATTGTGGACAGGCGCTCGGTGGAGGAGGCGCAGGTGCTGGAGCTAAAGGAGGGGGACGATGGCCAGGATACAGACCAGTAGGGTTTTCGCGGACGTGGACGGCGCCTTCAGGGCGGGGTTCAGGACCGTCTCGCTGCAGGGGTCGTCCCGGAGCGGCAAGACCTACAACGTGATGATATGGCTCATCCACTTCGCGCTCCAAACGCCGGCTACTGGTATATCCGTGGTGCGGGCCACGCTGCCCAGCGTGAAGCGCACCGTCTACAGGGACTTCGAGGACATCATGTACCGCCTCGGCCTCTTCGACCGGCGGCGGTTCAACAAGACCGAGCTGATATACCGCTTCGGGAACGGCAGCTGGATCGAGTTCTTCTCGGTGGAGAACGAGCAGAAGGTCCGGGGGGCGAAGCGTAGCATCCTCTTCGTCAACGAGGCCAACGAGCTGCTGGAGGCCTCCTGGGTGCAGCTGATGCTGCGGACGACCCGGCTGGCCATCATCGACTACAACCCCTCCTTCTCGGAGGAGCACTGGATCAGCGCGAGCATCAACCGGGACGAGACCACCGCCTTCTTCAAGACGACCTACCGCGACAACCCCTTCCTGGAGCGACACGTCATCGAGAACATCGAGAGCCTCCGGGGCAAGAACGAGAACCTCTGGCGCATCTACGGGCTGGGCGAGCAGGCGGTGGTGGAGGGGCTGATATTCCCCGGGGTGGAGCTCATCAAAGCATTCCCCGAGCAATGCGAGCGGCAGTACGTGGGGGTGGACTTCGGCTACGCCAACGACCCCACGGCCATCATCCGGGTGGGGATTGAGGGCGAGAGCCTCTACCTGGAGGAGCTGGCCTACGCCACGCACATGCTCACGGCCGACATCATCAGGGAGCTCAAGCGGGTGGCCGACCTCCCCGTCATCAGCGAGAGCGCAGACCCCCGCCTGGTGGAGGAGATCCGCCGGGCGGGCATCCGGATAAGGCCGGTGCGCAAGTACCGCGGGAGCATCGAGGCGGGCATACAGACGATGCAGGGGATGGCGCTGCGCGCAACGCAGGGGAGCGTGAACCTCATCAAGGAGCTGCGGAGCTACACCTATGACAGGGATCGGGAGGGCAATTTCATCAACAGCCCGATCGATGCGTACAACCACGCCCTGGACGCAGTCCGGTACGTGGTGATGGAGACCGTGATGGGCGGGCAGCGGCGGCCGCCGAGCCTCGAGCGGCTGCAGGGGAGGATACACTGATAGCAACAGCAGATGGCGAACCGAACGAATGGAAGGACCATGGCGACACCAGGACTAGACGAGCTGCTGAGCGGACGTTTTCCCATCAGGGAAACGGTTGATGAGCTCAGGCGCAAGGGGGTAGCCATACCCCCCTGGGAGGGCGATCAGGGGCTAAGGCGGGAGTACGATACGCGGCTCCACCCCATCAATGATAGCGCCCGATTCCCAGACCACGTAAACCCCGACGGCACGATGGAGCGGGTCACCCGCATCTTGCTGGGCTGGCAGAAGCTGGCCGTTAAGCGCATGGCCGAGCTCTGCTTCGCCATACCCGTGCGCAGGGTGTACAAGCCGGCCGATGCCGCGGAGGAGCGGGCGGCCGGGGTCATCGAGGCGATATACCAGCACAACCGCGTAGACAGCCTCAACATCGAGCGGGGGCGGGCCTACTTCGCCTCCTGCGAGGTGGCCACGCTCTGGTACGCAGTGGAGGAGCAGCACGGCCGCTACGGCGTGCCCAGCCCGATAAAGGTACGCTGCCGGACCTTCAGCCCGAAGGGGGGCGATGAGCTGTACCCCCGCTTCGATGCCGACGGCGACCTGGTGGCATTCAGCATCGGGCGGAGAAGCCACGAGAGGGAGAATGGCATCTACCGCTTCGACACCTACACGAGGGATAGGCACCTGCAGTGGGTGGAGACCAGCGGGAGCTGGGCGCAGACCATTGATGAGCCGATCCGACTGGGCAAGATCCCCCTGGCCTACGCCTGGCGGCCCGAGCCCATATGGGAGGATACCAGCAACCTCGTCTACGAGTGCGAGGAGGCTCTGAGCCGCAACAGCAACTTCCTGCGGCGCAACAGCAAGCCCCTGTTCCTGCTCTTTGCGGATGAGGAGATACGGATGGGTAATGAGAGGAGCGAGCGGGAGGAGTTCCGGGCGGTGGCGCAGTACCCATCCAACAGCCGGGCGGAGTACGTCACGTGGGAGCACGCCATCGACAACCTCAAGTACATGGTGCAGGAGCTGCGACAGGCCTTCTTCACCCAGCTCCAGCTGCCGGACTTCAGCTTTGAGACCATGCGCAGCACCCCCATGAGCGGGGAGGCGAGGAAGCAGCTCTTCATCGATGCCCAGCTGAAGGTCAACGATGAGAAGGGGCGGCTGCTGGAGCTCTTCGACCGGGAGCTGAACGTGGTGAAGCGATTCGCCCGGGCGATCCTCCCGCCGGCGGACCACGATGCCATCGACCGCCTCCAGGTGGAGACCGTCATAACGCCCTACTCGCTGGCCGACGAGCGGGAGCAGATCGAGCGGCTGCTGATGGCCAACGGCAACCGGCCGCTGGTATCCCAGCGGGAGTCGATTGAGATGCTCGGATGGAGCGATGATGTGAGCGGGACGCTACGGGAGATCGCGCAGGGGGAGGCGGATGTTAACCTGGGGCTTGGTTTCTAGCCATGAAAGCCCCCAGGAAGCTCAAGGGCAAGGGCTGCGCCGGCTGCGCGCATGCGCACTCCCCCTACAACCGGTCGTTCGCCACCGGGGAGCTCATCCTCTGCCTATGCCGGATGCTGCCCCACGCGCACCTGTACCAGCAGGACGGGCCGCGCTGCCCGCATTTCAAACCGAGGGCTAGGTAGCGATGGGCAGGGAATCGGAGGGGGCGAACGGCGGCCTGTTCGAGGGGGGCAGCCTGGGCTGGCAGAACCGGCACATACAGAATCTGCGCCACTACGATAGGCTCATAACCCGGGCCTACGAGGCGGCCATCGAGCGGACCGCCGCGCTCAGGCCCCTCATAGCCCAGCTGAAGGAGGGGGAGCTGTTCACCTTCGATGCGCACCCGGAGATCCGGGGGGAGATCGACGCCATACTGGCCGACCTGCAGCGGGACGTTTCCCTCACGCTCATCGGAGGCATACGGGCGCAGTGGGAGCTGGCGGAGGAGAAGAACGATAGTCTGGCCAGGGCGGTACTAGGCCTGAAGCCGGGGGAGGAGATACCCCAGCACTACCAGCGCTACTTCCAGCGGGACGGGGCGGCGCTGGAGGCCTTCGTGCAGCGCAGGGACGCGGGGATGAATCTGAGCGCCAGGGTGTGGAAGCTGACCGCACCGTTCAAGGAGGAGCTGGAGGCGGGGCTCGCGCTGATGCTGGAGGAGAACATCCCCTCGCCCCGCATGGCCAGCCAGATGAAGCAGTACCTGAAGGAGCCCAACCGGCTGTTCCGGCGGGTGAGGGACAAGGCGGGGCAGCTCCAGCTATCCAAGCCCGCCCGGGCCTACCACCCCGGCCGGGGCGTGTACCGGAGCTCGTACATGAATGCCAAGCGGCTCACGGTGACGGAGACCAACATCGCCTACCGGGTGGCCGACCAGCACCGCTGGGAGCAGCTCGACTTCATCGTCGGGCAGGAGATCCGCCTGAGCAATAACCATACCCTCAACGGGCAGCCCTTCCACGATGTGTGCGATGAGCTGCAGGGGCGGTATCCGAAGGACTTCCGCTTCAGCGGCTGGCATCCCTTCTGCCGCTGCCACTGCGTGCCCATCCTCAAGACCGAGGCGGAGATGGAGGCGGATGCGGAGCGGTTGCTCAGCGGTCAAGAGCCATCCGGGGGGAGTGAGAACTGGGAGGGGGAGCCGCCGGCGCACTTTACGAAGTGGGTTGAGGAGCATCAGGCAAAAATAGACGCGGCGGCGGCCAGGGGCAAGCTGCCCTACTTCCTTCGGGATAACGGTGAGGTGGAGAACGGACGGTGGGGGGTGAAGGGGTTCAGGCAGCCCATCGTGATTCGATCGCCGCATGAGATCGCGCGGGAGCGGCATGCCAAGCGCACGCCGGAGCACGTGGCGAGCATTCTCAAGGCCCGCCGTGAAGCCCTGGCAACCCGCAAGTACGGTGGTAAGGTTGCGCAGGCCCTGGCGGGCATTAGCGACGTGGATACCCGCCCACTGCTCGAGGCCCTGAAGCGGCCGGACAATGCGGCTATACTTGCCGAGGCCAGCAAGCTCAAGGCGGTATACAAGGAGATCCATGGGCTAACGCTCCTCGAAAGCCCAATGGCGGTCGCAAGAGCCTTCAGCCTGGCCGAGGCAAAGAAGGTGCAGAGCGCAGTGGAGAGCAAGCTGGCGCAGCTCCAAGCGTATGCAGGGGGAGACCTCGCCCTCTACCGAAAGAAGCTCGAGTTCGAAATTGGCTGGCTGTACAAGAACCAGAAGTACACCACGTGGGAGGTTGCCCAGGATGCCTACCGGAAGGAGCTGGCCAGGGTTATCGAGCAGATGGAGTGGCAGGATGTAATGAGCAAGAGCGAGATGCTGCTGGGATACGTCACGAAGTCCAAGGTATTCAAAGGCCACTTGGCTGAGGCAGCGGCCGCCATAGCGGAGGGAGATCTTGCGAAGGCCAAGCAAGCCCTCGCCAATGCGGAGGCATGGAAGGTTAAGAATGAGAAGAGGAGGCTTAAGCAGGAGCTGGCTAAATATCAACCGCATAGGGTGAAATTCGCCGAGCTGGATAAAGGGGAAATCGATGCTCTCCTCAAACGTTTCAAGAGCGAGAGCCTAGAGGAGGTGGATAGCAGAATCAGGGCGTTGACCCAGGCGCAATGGGCATCGCTTAGCGCTAGCGAGAGGCATGTGCTAACGAAGTATACGCAGACCTACAGCTATCTCAATGAGCCGTTGCGGGGGATTCCCTACAAAGGGGACCGTACCGTCACCGAGCGGAAGCATGATTTACCGCTGCTAACCTATGCGCTTAGCAAGATGACCATGCCAACGCACATGGTCGTAAGAAGAGGAACGAACAACTTCCGATTACCGCATTCCGATTTGTTCCTAAGCGATGTGAAGAAGGGGGACACCTTCGTGGATTACGGCTTCCTATCCACCTCTGTACACGTGGATAAAGGGTTTGATAAGGGTATAAACCTCATCATCATTGTACCCGAAGGGGCGCAGGGATTCTACGCAGAGCCATTCTCCCACTACACGGATAAAAGCAAGTTTGACTTTGGTATGCATGGGCCCACCACCCTATGGGATGGCCTGAGCAAGGAAACCCTGGGTAATGAGATGGAGTGGATAGGGCAGCGTGGGGCTAAGTTCAAAGTGCTAAAACGGGAGGGGGAAAACATCTATCTACAAATGATAGAGCAGCTGGCGGGTGAGGGGGATCAAGAGTAGTACTCAGCGTAGAACCTCGGGAATCTCTGCGCCGCGTCAGCCATCGAGTATTCCCCCCTCGCCCAGCGGTCAAAGAGAAGAGCCTTAAGCCCTTCGGGTATATCATCATCTGGCATTAGCCGATCCAAACCATAGGCCCTGTACTCATCAATACGGTAGGAGTGGTTCTGACCCTGCACCAGCTCGTTAACCCAAACCCTCTCGCAGAACCAGAGCATATCCTCATTCTGGTTCTCGCCGTTCTCGCCAACAGCAAAGGGCGATTCCTCCTCCCCCTTGTAGTAGCGGCAGAAGCCGATTAGCTCCTCCCGGGTATATTTCTTCCTCTCATCGAATAGCATAGCGTAACTCCCCCTTCCTTTAGTTCATGTATACCGAGGCGAACTCCTCCAGCACCGCCCGCATATCATCCGGTAGGTACCCCATCGCCGCCCGCGCAACTCCCTCCGGAATACCGTACTGCGCATGGGCCAGTGCACCAGCCATATCGCCTATCGTATCGCTATCGCCCCCGAGCGAGATGGCCAGCCGTACGGACTCCTCGAAGCCATCCCCCTCGAGGTACGCAATTATGGCCTGGGGCACGGTTACCTGGCAGGTTTCATCAAAGCGGTTGGTGGCACGAATGGCAGCGCAATCCCCCTGCAGCCTGTAGCCGAACTGCCCGGCGACGAAGCTACGCAGCCCCTCCTTATCCCCCCGGTTTCGCCTTATCCACCATATGCATGCTGCGATGCATTGCGCCCCCCGAATGCCCTCCGGGTGGTTGTGGGAGCAGACCGCGGTACGCGCCGCCTCCTCAAGAACCGTTTCCAGCGGAGCATCCAGCCAGCCGATGGGGGACGAGCGCATGGCCGAGCCGTTCCCAAAGCTCCCGTAGGGCGCAGGGGTTGCGCTTGCGACCCACTGCGCGAAGCGACCACCGTAGGCCCCCATCGGACGGGGGTAGCGGTTGCACCAGGCGTGGATGCATTCACCGTAGCCCTTGCCCCGCAGAATGGCCTCAGCCACCGCCACCGTGCAGATGGTGTCATCCGTATAGCCGCACTCCGGGGTGAAGAGGCGGAAATCCGTACGATTCGTATTGTCAAACTCAAAGCGGGACCCCACAATGTCCCCTACGATAGCACCCAGCATAGCTTCCACTCCTTCTTTAATTCTTAGTACAAAGATACAAAAATCTACCGTATTGTAAAAACAAACCAGTAGCCCTTTTACTCAAATCTGCACTTCCAATGAAGGTGGTCAGCACTGCCCCTCCGAACGGACGAAGCGAGCAGTTCGTTCCGCCAGCTTGCGTATCTATCGAAAAACAGTTATCTTTGTACACTAAAAACTCGATAGAAACAAGACGCATGGGAAAGCGGCCGGCGGGAGCGGACAAGCTCAACATCAACCTGGGGTTCGACAGCCTCATTGAGGGGCTGGATGTGGACCTCGAGGGGCTGGGCTTCGACCTCGACCTCGACGGGGAGGCCGAGGCCAGCCGCTACATGAAGCCCCGCATCAACCCGAAGAAGAGTAAGTTCCTCACCAGCGACACGGCCCGAAATCTGGCCGAGCGAGTGTACCCGGACTTCGGGGAGCGGTACGATTGCTTCGTAAGCGGGGCCTTCGTCTTCGGGGATTTCATCGAGGCGCTATTCTACCGTTTCGGCATCCACGCCAAGCGGCTCATCGTGGCGACCCTGAGCATGAGCCCGGAGAACCTCGCGAGCTTCGTCAACCTGGCGCGCAACGGCATGATGGAGCGCTTTGACCTCATCGTCTCCTCGTACTTCTACGCCAACGAGCGGCACGAGCAGATCCCGCTGATATACGAGTTTCTCGACAGGAACGATGCCTTTCAGCTCGCCGTGGCGGGGACGCACTGCAAGACCGTGCAGTTCGAAACCGAGGGCGGGCGCAAGATCGTCCTCCACGGCTCGGCGAACCTCCGGAGCAACGGCAACCTGGAGCAGTTCACCATCGAGGAGAACCCGGATCTCTACGACTTCTACGCGGAGGTCTACGATGATATCATAGCCAAGTACAAGACCATCAACAAGGAGGTGCGCGGCCGGGAGCTTTGGCGCACCGTGCAGCGAGAGGAGGAATAGCCATGGCGGCGAGCAGCGGCCGATTCAAGGCCTACAACCAGATGCGGAGCGCGGCGATGAGCGCAGCGCACGACACGAAGTCCTACCAGCGACTGAAGGCGAGCCTGCGGAGCAAGTCCCCGCCACCGCTCCCTAAGCAGCACAACGGGCCGTTCCCCTTCTAGCCAGATGGGGGTAGGTGCATTCGGGATCTCTTCATATCCAGAAGTATTTTTAGATGTTGGATTTTCCACCCTTGTAGGGTAATATAAACTGTATATCATCATGGCGGTAAGCGAAATGATAATGGCCCAGCTCCGCGCCAAGTTCGAGGGCGTGGATGGGAAGATACTGGAGAAGGCGGCGGCCAGGCTGGCCAAGAGCGCCACCACCGAGGAGGCAGCCAAGACGGCGGTGGAGGCCTTCGGCACGGCCCAGCTCCTGGAGCTCTACGGGGACTCCCGGGCGCAGGGGGCTACCCAAACGGCCATCCTCAACTACGAGAAGAAGCACGGCCTGAGGGACGGCCAGCGGGTGGATGCCCCCACGGACGAACCCGCCCGGGGCGGGGGCGACCAGACGGGCGGCGACGACCAGCGTACGGACGGCATGGCCAAGATAACCCAGACCATTGCACAGCTGCAAGCGGAGCTTAGCTCCCTGCGGGCTGGCAGGGTTGAGGAGACCCGCAGGGGGAAACTCAAGGCCGTCATAGGCCAGCTCCCCGAGGCCCTGCAGAAGCCCTACCAGCGCATGGCCGTTGCCGACATGAGCGAGGAGGCCTTCGAGGTCCTCCTGGGCGAGGTGCAGGGCGATGTGGAGTCGGTTGTCCAGCAGGTGCAGGTCAAGGGGGCGCTATTCACCCCGCCCGTAGGCAACCCGGGAGCGGGGGGCGGCGGCGGGGCGGAGGCCAGCCCAGCGGAGGTCGAGGAGGTGGTCAAGCGGCTGCCATTGTAGCCGGCATTACGAACAGCTAAAGAAGCAAGAAGCATGGGAAAACCAACGGTGGACCTCGGTCTGGAGGTCAAGGAGTACGGCGGCGGGCGGGACAGCCTCGTCGTAGTGAAGGATAACGGCGACATCCCCGGCGGGGTGACGCTGGACGTACGTGAGTACCGGCAGGCGCACCCCGAGCAGCAGATCCTACAGGCGGGACACCTCATCGGCCGGATGGCTGGGGAAGACACCTACTTCCCGCTGCTGGCCATAGATGGAACATATAAGGTCTCATTGTCGGATAGCCAAACCCCGTTGCTTAGCGACTGTGGCATAGTGGGCGTGCTGAAGCGCTCCGTGCCGCTGGGCAAGGGGGATGCCATTGCGGCCAGCGTCCTGGTGAGCGGGGTGGTGAATGCCGCGGCATGCCCCAACAGCGTAGAGCTGACGATTGTTTTCGAGCGGCATCAGGATTTCCGGATATACCCGGACATCACGCTGGTCAATCCGGCGCTGAACCACCCGCTATAACCTAGGAGGATAGTAGATATGCAGAAATCATTGTTTTCAGAGATAATCGCCAAGTACCTCAGCGGCGTGGTCGGGCAGGTAGTGGAGAGGGAGAACAGCCACCCGGCTGGCTCGCAGCCGCTCTACCACCGGGAGCTGCTGCGGGAGGACTACAGCATCAACCTGCAGTGGGGGTCAAGCTCGGTGAACCAGTCCATCGTGGCGGCCAACGTGGTGGAGATGGACAGCTCATTGCCCATCAAGGAGCGTGGGATCGTCCGCATCGCCAAGGGGGACATCCCGAAGATCGGGATGAAGTACGTCCGGGGGGAGCGGGATCTGAGCGAGCTGCAGCTCCTGCAGCGCAGCGGGGGCAATGAGGCCAAGCTGGCCAGCCTCCTGATGAAGGATGCGGCGCACGCCATCAGGGGCGTGGACGTGCGCAAGGAGATCATGCTCCTGCAGGGGCTCTCCACGGGGCATATCCTGCTGGACGACCCGGAGGACCCGAGCCTGGGCATCCGGGTGGACTTCGGCTACGTGGCGGCGAACCAGCACCAGCCCGATGTGCCGTGGGGCGAAGCGAAGGCGACCCCGGTGGATGATCTGCGCCATCTCTTCGAGGCGGCCAGCACCAAGGGCTACCGCATCGCCTCGCTCATGATGGACCGCTGGGCCTTCCGGCAGCTCTGCAGCTCGCAGCAGGGGCGCGTCCTGGTGGCCGGCTACAACGGGCAGGTGGTCACCGACCCCAAGCTCCTGCAGCAGGCGGGCAAATCCCAGATGGTGGAGGCGCTCAAGGATGAGTTCGGCATCAGCGGCGTGCGGGTGGTGGATTCGCACTTCCAGATCGAGCGGACGGACGGCAGCAAGAAGACCATCACCCCCTGGCGCAGGGGCATGGTGGTTGGCCTCCCGGGCGAGCAGGTCGGCCGCCTGGTCTACGGCGACCTGGCCGAGGAGGGCAGCCCGGTGGAGGGGGTGCAGTACACCAAGGCGGGCACGCACACGCTCATCAGCATGTACCGGACGACCGACCCGCTCAGGGAGGTCACGGCGGCGCAGGCCCTATGCCTACCGGTCATCGATGGGGCGGACGGCATCTTCACGATAGATACGGCCAACGCAAAATACCACCGCCTCTCCATTGCGGATAAGGATAGGAAGCTCAAGTTCGAGAAAAAGGGGGGGAAGAAAACCGTGAAGGTGGAGGGCTCGCTAGTGGATACCATCATCGATGAGGATTGGGCAAGCGCAAAGATTGGCGAGAGGAGCGTGGAGATCGCGGTGAAGGAGAACACGATGGGCACAACCCGCATGAACTACGTAAGGCTCAAGGGGGCTCTCGGCGATGAGCAGGAAATCGAAATAGAGCAGGACTAGCATGACCATCCTTGACTACCTCGCCGGGCTCTGCAACTACCCCATCCCCACGGACACCCTAGCGGCCATCGCCAGACGACGGGGGCTTGACCCCGATGCCACGCTGGATGCAACGGCCACCGAGGGGAAGGCCTACGTGCTGGCCCGGGCCGATGTGTACTGGTGGCTATCCACCGCGCCGACGGTTTCGCAGGGGGGGCAGAGCTACAGCCTCAGCGAGGGCGACAAGGAGCGCTTCCGGCGCACGGCCAACGCCAGCTATGGCTTCTACGGTGAGGAGACACCCGGCGGCGGCCCGAAGTACGGGTATAGGGGGGAGTTCCTATGATTATACCCAACGGCCATATCCTGCTTGCTAGGGCCGGTGGCGGCGCCCAGATTGACCCCGCCACCGGCTATGCCCAGCCGGAGCCCACCGCATGGGGGGAGCCCATCCCCTGCCAGTGGCGGGCGGTGCGGCAGAATAGCCAGGGGGTGGTCAGGGGGGAGCATTTCACCCTCGCCCGCTTCGACATTCTGATTGAGGCGGGCCGAGGGGTACGGTTGGATGGCAGCAGGCTCATGCTGCGCCGCGCGGACGGTGGCGAGGTGGGGGAGTTCCCGATTATTGCGGTGGAGCACCTCCGCGCGGTGCGGCAGCTGCGCATAACGGTCTAGACGATTGGCATGGCGATACGGCGATTGACACCCGAGGCGGCGATTGACCGCTACCTGGCGGCCGAGGTGGCCAAGCGGGAGCGGGCATTGGTACGCAGCGTTCGCTACATCGGCGAGCGGGCGGTTGCCGAGGCCCGTTCGAGCGGCAGCTACCGCGACCGGACCGGCAACCTCCGCTCCTCGGTGGGCTACATGCTGCTGCATGATGGTAGGCCCATCGGCGAGGCGGGGTTCACCGGGCGTGGCGACGCAGGCCCCCAGCGCGGTAAGGCATTCTGCCGACGGGTCGTCCGGAGCTTCCGGCGGGGGGTAGCCCTGGTGGTGGCGGCGGGCATGCCCTACGCATCGCACGTGGCTGCGCTGGGGTACAACGTGCTCGACAGCGCGCAGCTGGAGGCCGAGCGGGGCATGCGGTCGCTGGCCAGACGGTTCGGAGGGCGTAGATAATGAGGGGGCGCACCGGGTCAGAGGTTGTAGGGGACATCCGCCGGCTGCTAGATGCCTCGGGGCTGAAGGCCACGCTGAGCGGGGGCATCTACCGCGGGGGCATGCGACCGAGGGACAGCCGCAAGGAGGACCTGGTCATCATCTTCACGGCCGGCACGCATGGGGATGTGGACGAGGGCGTGGTAACGCTGAACCTCTATGTGCCGGACGTGGAGCTGGGCGGGGTGATGGTTGCCAACGGCCAGCGGTGCGAGGAGCTGGAGCGCATGCTCTACGAGTGGGCGAGCGGCCTGAGCACGGCGAGCACCCCCTACCTATTCCGCATGCGGCGCGCAATCAGCACGCATGCCGAGGAGGAGATACATCAGCACTTCGTATCCCTGAAGCTGGGGTACAGATACTTCGCCTAGGGGTTGCGGCGATGCAAAGGTAGCAACCCGATACGTAGCAAATAGGAAAAGCAGGGAGGACATCAGCATGTCAGTACTATCATGGGGAAAGGGAACGGTCGAATACATCAAGAGCGTGGATGGTGAGCCAGACCCTTCCGGCACGTGGAAGGCGTTCCCAGAGATTAAGGAGGACACCACGAAGTTCAAGCGCGAGCCCGGGGATGCCAAGGAGGCCAAGGAGGAGGGCGGCGCCATCGTGGACGTAAGGTACAACAAGGGCAAGGCGACGATAGAGTTTGAGCTCTTCATCAAGAAGGGGGATGTGCAGCCCATTGAGGATGATGACGGCGTCATCCTGGACCGGTATGCCATTCGCATAACCCCAGAGGACGCGGATATCGATGGCTTCCAGATGGATTGCGCCTCGGTGAATGTTTCCGAGAGCTGGAGCACGGCCGAGGGGGGATTCTGGAAGTACGTCTTCACGGCCCTCAAGCCCAAGACGGGCAAGATGGTCAAGCCCTACAAGCCCTAGATGGCAGGGCGGGAGCGGTAGATTCAGCGGCGGAGAATCGCGGGTATCATAGCGGCCCGAGGCGGTGGTTCGAATCCACCCCGCTCCACTAACGGACTAAATGCATACGGAATGGCAGCAGATGAGTTGAGAACGGAAACCCTCGAGGGGCAGGTGGCGGATGCCATCCTGGAGACCCCGCACGCTGTGTCCATAGGCGGCCAGCGCTACGAGGTCGCCCCGCCCAGCCTCGGGACGCTGATACTGGTATCCAAGGCCATATCAGCCCTCCCCGCAGTGCGCATGGACGGCACGGATGTCATATCGCAGACCCTGGACATCGCGAGGGACTGCAGGCCCATAGCAGAGGCATGCGCCATCATGGTGCTGGGGGCGAAGCGGCTATCCACCGGAGAAGCGGAGCGCAACCACCGGCTACGATTCTGGAGAACCAACCGGAAGGGTATGCGCGAGAAGGAGCGCCTCACCGAACGCATCCTCACGGAGTGCACGCCCCGCCAGCTTTCCGAGCTGGCCATTGAGCTGCTATCCCGCATGCAGATTGCCGATTTTTTCGGGCTTACCACTTCCCTCCTCGAGGTAAATCTTCTGCGGAAGACGCGGGAGGTGGCGAGCGAAACGACAGCATCTGGGCAGTAGCCGCCGGGGTGGCCAAGGGCTTCAACCTTCCCCTCGAACGGGTGCTATACGGTATGAGCTACCAAAACCTCCTGCTCTACAGCGCCACGCTGCCGAGCTATGAAGCACCTAAGGAGGGCGATGAGAAGGAGGAGGTGATCATGATGACCAAGGAGAACGAGGTGGAGGTGAGGAGTATACTCTTTGATGAGTAGCGATTCGCCACCATACGCCCAATGAGTAGACCTGGAGAAGGGAGGATGGGAAAAGGGAAAAGAAATGGGGAAAAGAGCAGTGTGAATTGAATGTAAACCACTTGTAGTCTGTACGTTGCAATAGGGTAAAGGAAAGGGAAAAAGAACCATGCTAGAGGAGCAGGGCGGTATATACTTTGGCGTTGGGCTGGACACCCGGGAGCTGCAGGCTGACGCAGCGAGGGTGCGGGGGGAGATCCGTAGCCTCGGCGGGGCCGTGGAGCGGGAGGGCAGCCGCATGGATTCCCTATCGCGGCGCATCGGCCAGGCGATGGCTGCGGGGTTCGCCGGCAGCCAGCTGCTGGGGTTCGCCTCCAAGATCGTATCGGTAAGGGGGGAGATGCAGCAGCTCGAAATAGCCTTCACCTCCATGCTGGGGAGCAAGGAGCGGGCCGAGGGGCTGATGGCGCAGATGGTCAGCACCGCCGCCCACACGCCCTTCGACCTGCAGAGCATCGCTGGCGGGGCCAAGCAGCTGCTGGCCTACGGGGCGGAGGCCGAGACCGTCAACGAGACCCTCGTGCAGCTCGGGGACGTGGCCTCCGGCATCGGCGCACCCCTCAACGACATCGTCTACCTATACGGTACGACCATGGCGCAGGGGCGGCTCTACACGCAGGACCTGAACCAGTTCACCGGCCGGGGCATTCCGATGATAAAGGAGCTGGCCAAGCAGTTCAACGTTACCGAGGGCGAGGTCAAGGGGCTGGTGGAGCAGGGCAAGGTGGGCTTCCCAGAGGTGCAGCGGGTCATTGAGAGCCTCACCGGCGCAGGGGGGATGTTCCACAACCTGATGGCCGAGCAGTCCAAGTCCCTGAGCGGGCAGATTAGCAACCTGGGCGATAGCTTCTCGATGATGCTCAACGACATCGGGCAGCAGAGCGAGGGGGCATTCTCCAGCGCCATCGGCGCGGTGAACTTCCTGGTGGAGAACTACCGGGATGTGGCCGAGGCCATCGGCGCGGTGGTGGCCTCGCACGGCGCCTACAAGGCGGCAGTCATGGCCACGGCCGCCATCGCGAACGCCCGGCAGGGCGTGCGGTACGCAGAGGAGGCCAGGCAGCTGGAGGCCCTCCTGAGCGCAGAGCAGCGGGCGCTCATCAGCCAGCAGGGCCTGACCCGGGGCAGCGAGGCCTACGCTGGAGCGGTGCGCCAGGCGGCCCAGGCGAACCTCGGTGCGGCGCAATCCACGCTGGAGCGAGCCCGGGTGGAGGTGAAGGCCGCCAGCGCGGCGCAGGTTTCATCCCGCAACGCCTTCCACGCCGCCAAGGAGCTGGAGCTGGCCAAGCGGGGTGAGCTGGCCGTTGCCAGGGCCAGCGGGGATGCCCGCCGGGTGGAGATCGCCCAGCGGGAGCTGGCGGCGGCCACCATCCAGCGGGAGCAGACGGCCACCGCCTTCAAGACCGCCACCGACCAGCTGGCCACCCGCCAGACCGCCGTGCAGACCGCCGCCACGAAGGCCAACACCCTGGCCCAGCAGGTCAACGCCAGGGCCACCCAGGGCAACCTGACGGCGACCAGAATCCTCACGCTCGCCAAGCAGCGGCTCGGGCGGGTGATGCAGCAGATCAAGGGGGCTATGGCCGCCAACCCCTACGCCATCGCACTGGCATCCGTGGTCGCCCTGAGCTACGCCATCTACAAGCTCGCGACCCGGCAGACCGAGGCCCAGCAGGCGCAGGAGGAGCTGAATGAGACCATCGCGGCGGGCGAGCGCAGCGTGGCCAGCGAGGCGACGCAGGTTGACATTCTATTCACCCGGCTGCGCAACGCCAGGGAGGGCACGGAGGAGTACACCGAGGCCCGGCGGGCCATCATGCGCCAGTACGGCGACATGCTCAAGGGGCTGGGCGACGAGCGGCACGCCCTCGATGACGTTTCCAAGGCCTACGCCCACGTGCGGGAGGAGGTGCTCAGGACCGCCCGGGCGAAGTCGATGCAGCGGGTGGTGGAGGAGAGCGCCACCAAGCTCGCAGAGCGGGAGGCCAGGGCCAAGGAGGAGGCCCGGCGAATCCTCACCGACCGGTACGGGCGGGAGAAGGCCGAGGAGCTGATCATCCCGGTGCGGCTGATGCTCGAGGGCAGGGAGGGGGAGCTCAGCGGGAGGCACCGGGAGCTGATGGCGCAGATGCGAAAGGACTTCGGGAAGGCATTCGACGTTACCCGGCTCGGCGGGGACAAGTTCGGGGGCGGCGAGGCGCTGCGTACCAACGCCCTCGACAGCCTGCTGGAGGGCATGGCGAGCTACCGCCAGGCCATTGATGAGACCATGCGCCGGGCCGAGGAGGGCTTTGGACGGCAGGATGTAAAGCCCAAGACCGATACCTTCGACATGGAGCATGCCCGCCTCCAGGAGCTGGAGGCCCGCTACGAGAAGGTGAAGGCCCAGCGTGAGAGCCTGTTCAGGTCCGGCGATACGAAGGGGACGGCGCGGAAGGATGGGGAGCTGGAGCGGCTCAACGCCCGCATACTCGCCAGGGAGCGGGAGCTACGGATCATTGCCGAGGTCAAGGAGCGCATCGGCGAGCTGAAGAAGCGGCAGGAGGGATTCAGCAGGGACGATGTGCAGTATGGGGATTTGGGCCAGCGGATAGCCCGGCTGCAGACCCGCCTGCCTGAGGGCGCCAAGGGGCGCACGGAGGGGGGTGGCCAGCCCCGCGGGGAGGATGCCATCGCCCAGCGCAACCGCACGCTCCGGGCGGAGGAGGACGAGCGGCTGCGGGCATTGGCCGAGGCCAACCGGCTCGAGCTGGAGCTGCGGGCGCACCGCATCGGCCAGCAGGAGGAGGGGATGGACCGGGAGATGGCGATGCACCGGCTGGCCTTCGACCGGCTGCGGGAGCAGCTGCGCCTGAAGGAGGTGGAGATGCGCCGCCACAACCGGGAGGCCGCCCGCCTGCGCTTCGAGGCGGCGCACCCGGAGCAGACCTACGAGGAGCAGGGGATTGAGGACGGAGCGTACGGATTGAGCGAGAGCCAGCGCGCCCAGCTCGAAACCCGGGAGCAGATCGGCCGGGAGCAGCAGCTGGCGCAGGATCGGGCTCTGCTGGAGCAGCTCCGCTCGGAGTTCCTCACCTACGAGCAGCGGCGGCTGGCCATCGCCCGGGAGTACGCGCGGAAGCGGGAGGCCCTGCAGGACGGGGAGGGGGGGCTGAAGGAGGGGGTCAGCGAGGGGAACCTCGATGAGCTGGCCCGGCGGGAGTCCGAGCAGCAGCGGCAGCTGGACATGCAGTTCGCCCAGCGCGAGGCGGCGTTCCGGACGTGGATGCGGCAGATCTCCGATTTCTCGCTGGCGCAGCTCCGGGAGTCGCTGGCCGAGGCGGAGCGGGAGCTGGCGAGGCTCGAGGGCGATGGTCAGGGCGGCAGCAACGGGGCGGCCGTAGCCCGGGCGAAGGTGCATACCCTCCGGCGGCAGGTCGAGGAGAAGGGGGAGGCCGCCAGCCTCGCCCCGCCGGAGGAGTCCACGGAGAAGTGGGGCGAGCTGCTATCAGCGGTGGAGGAGGTCGCCAATGCCTTCGAGGGGCTGGGCGATAGGGGCAGCGCGGAGGTGGCGAGGGTGCTCGGGGTGGTGGCGAAGGTGGGCCGCTCCGCCCATACGGTGGTGGGGGGGATCAGCCAGCTGGTGAAGGCGACCAACGCGGGCATGAGCGCCTCGGCGACGGCGGCCGCCACCTCCATCGGCACGGTGGAGAAGGCGAGCGTCATCCTGAGCATCATCAGCGCAACGATAAGCGTAGCCACTGCGGTGGCCGAGCTCTTCGACAGCACGGAGGCGCACAATGAGGCCATGGAGCGGCGGGTCAAGGACCAGGAGGAGCGGATCGCGCGGCTGCGCTGGGAGCGGAGCAACAGCGAGGCGGCCATGCTGGAGCGGCGCAACCACCTGCTGGCGCAGGGGGATGCCATCGTCAGGCGCATGCATGAGCGGCAGCACCGGGCCACCTGGGAGGCGCTGCAATCGGGGGAGATATTCCGGCGAAACGCCCGGCTGCGGATGGAGCACGCGCGGGCGGAGGCGGCCGCGGTGGGGGAGATGGCCGAGACCATGGCGGGCATGGAGCGGCTCACCGGCCGGGAGAGCATCGGGCAGGGACGGCTCGCCACGCTGCAGCAGAACCTGCGGAGCATCGCCGCCGAGAACGCCGCCCTGCTGCAGGCCAACGCCGCCGAGGCCAGCAAGAAGAAGGGTAAGAAGTCGGACGGCCCGGACCAGGAGAAGATCGAGGCCAACCGGAGGAAGTTCCAGGAGAATGCCGCCGAGTTCCAGCAGCTCATCGATGAGGCGGCCAACGCGATGATGGGCGGCAACCCGCTCAAGCTGGCCAACCAGCTGGGGGATGCCTACGTCAACGCCTTCCGAAAGGGGCAGGATGCCTCGGCGGCGTTCGGGCGGGCGGTCGACCGGATGATGGGCGACATGGTGGCCAGCTTCGTCAAGGAGAAGTTCCTCATGGGGCCCATCCTCGACCAGCTCAACGAGCTGAAGGCCCGGGCGACCGCTGGGGCTGGCGGGGCGGGCTACGACCCCGCCCAGGCGATGCGGCGATTCATGGCGGGCATCCCGGCCACGATGCGCAATCTCAAGGCGCAGGAGGCGGCCTTCCGGGAGGGCATGGAGCGGCTCAAGGCGGAGAACGCGGAGGCCTACGACCTGCTGGCGGAGGGGCAGCAGCGGGAGGCCGCCCGGAGGGGCATCGCCACGGCCAGCCAGGATTCGGTGGACGAGGTGAACGGCCGCCTGACCACCATGCAGGGCCACACCTACAGCATCAGCCAGAGCATGGCGCAGCTGGCGGGCACGACAGGGCGCATACTAAGGAGCGTCCTCGCCATCGAGGCGCACACCGCCAATCTGGAGCGGCTCAACGCCATGGGTGAAGACATTAGGGCCATGCAGTCCACCCT
>PDWJ01002166.1_pt1 | contig 32756 bp, 32 predicted proteins | sample 1430881 | NCBI WGS metagenome assembly PDWJ01 (sample SAMN01162460, study PRJNA174530) | Oral metagenome, whole genome shotgun sequencing project. | biome: Marine environment; feature: Marine mammal; material: Swab sample of the gingival sulcus; isolation source: swab sample of gingival sulcus...
TTGCTGCTGGTTGTGACCCTGCTGCTGGTCATTCCCTACATGGTTCTGACATCAAAAGCGGGAGGCCGGGAATGATTGGAGCCACACCACGCTGGGTTCTGGGGGCATCCGCGCTGTTTCTCGTTGCGGTTGCGGCCTTCATGCTGGTGCCGCTGCTCGTGGTGATTGCCAGCTCGCTGTCGGTCAGCGAGTTCCTCGTTTTCCCGCCGCCGGGACTGTCGTTGCGCTGGTATGGGGAGATTCTGGGCTCGGAGGCCTATATCAATGCCGGTTGGACAAGCCTGAAGCTTGCGCTCATAACGGTTTGCCTGGCGTTGTCGCTGGGCACACCGGCGGCGATTGCACTGTCGCGCTTCCGGTTTCGCGGTCGTAATGCTCTTGAGTCGGTGTTCGTATCGCCGCTGATCCTGCCCTCGCTGATCTTCGCAATCGGGCTGCTGATCGTGTTCAGCCGCTATGCAGGCGGCCCATCCCTGACCGGCTTGGTGATCGGCCACACGGTCATTACCATGCCCTATGTGATCCGAACCGTGTCAGCCAATCTGGCCGACATCGACCCGCATCTCGACGAGGCGGCGCGGATCATGGGCGCGCGCTGGTGGCAGCGCTATCTGCTGGTGATCCTACCCCAATGCCGCACAGGCATGGCCGCAGGCGCGTTCTTTGCCTTCAACATCTCGTTTGACGATGCCGTCATTGCGCTGTTCATGCGGGCGCCCAATGTGGAAACCCTGCCGATGCGCATCTATTCGACGCTGGAGTTCAGCCCGGACCCGTCGGTCGCCGCGGTCTCCACCATCATGATCCTGATGACCATGGCGCTGGTCATCTTGCTGAACCGGGTCTTCGGCCTGTCCAGAATTGTATGAGGATTCCGCCATGAAGACACTTTCCGTCAAGTCCGTCGTCAAGCGTTATGGGGCGCTGACCGTTCTCGACCACTTCGACCTGCATGTCGCCCGTGGGGAGTTCGTTGCCTTGCTGGGTCCGAGCGGTTGCGGAAAATCGACGTTGTTGCGGATCATCGCCGGTCTGGAGCGTCCCAATTCCGGCGAGATCCACATCGCCGACAAGCGCATGACGGATCTGCCGCCAGAGGACCGCAATATCGCGCTGATGTTTCAGGGGTATGCGCTGCTTCCCCATATGACAGCCGTGGAGAATGTCCGCTTTCCGTTGCGCATGAAGCGGCAGTTGCCGCGGCCTCAGCAGATGGAAAAGGCCCATGACGCGCTGGCCCTCGTGAAGCTTGACCATCTGGCGGATCGTTTTCCGCGCCAGCTCTCCGGCGGGCAGCAGCAGCGCGTGGCGCTGGCGCGGTCGATTGTGGCCGAGCCTGACCTTCTGTTGCTGGACGAGCCGCTGTCAAATCTGGACGCGCGGTTGCGCGAGGACATGCAGGTCGAGCTCAAGCGTCTGCATGAAACCCTTGGGCTGACGACCATTTTCGTGACCCATGATCAGGAAGAGGCCCTTGGACTGGCCAGCCGGGTTGTGCTGATGAACCGGGGCCGGATTGAACAGGAAGGCACCCCGGAGGAGATCTACCGCCGTCCGCGCACCGAGTTTGCGGCGGGTTTTCTGGGCGGCGCCAACATCTTCGAGCTGGAGGTCAGCAAGGCGGGCCAGTCCTGGACCGGACGGTTCCCCGACGGAACGGCCATTCCGCTGACAGACACATCCGGGCTGCAACCCGGCAGGTGCAAGTTCATGCTGCGCAAAGAGGCGATCACCTTCCGGCCCGCTGACGCGATGACGGCGGTAACGGGGTCCGTCGAAACGCAGAATTACCTTGGCAGCCAGACCCGCTCCCTGATCCGGGCCTGCGGCGTCGACGTGATTGCGGTCACGGATTCTGATCGCACCGTGACGGAGAGAAATGACATTCGCATTGGCTGGCAGCCGGAAGAGCTCATTCCCCTACAGGCGTCTTAAAACCCGACCAGAAATGAAGTGTGTGATATCAGAGAGTTGTTTTCTGTTCGGCTTGTGATCTGAATGGAAGCCAGGCTGTCCTGTGCCCGTGATCCAGGCAATTTGCGGACATTGGGAAGCTTGCCTTGTTCTGGCCTCTTCGTAAGCGTCCGTTGAACCCGAGCTAACGCGTTGTGCTTTTGGAGGCTAGGTGTTTGATCCCACGATTTGATGGTGTGATCCTTTCATTGGAATGGAAGGAAGCATTATGGGACAAATTCGTCATGGCAGCGCCACGATCCCGTTGACCGACAGGTGAATGCCTGCATTCACCGAGAGGAGCGCACGGATGACTGTCTCTATGCCTTGCAGCCATCGATCCCGCACCCGCTGACCGTCAGGGTATTTGCGCAGCAAATATCCCGAGAGGTTGACGCGATCCTCATTGCATCGCTGCCTTCAGCGGCACGGTATCTCTCCGCTCGCGCATTGGACCTTGCACAACCTTATAGCGGTATTTTGTGACCCACACGACGTGAAACCTGTGGTAAAGCCGCGTGTGCACCGATCAGGATACCGCCGATTGGTCAGCCCTTCCGCCTAAAGCTGGCCCCCTTGCAGGCCCGGCAGAGCCTACCGGTCCGCTGAGAGGGGCGAGAAACCCGATGTTGACAGGTTCGCTCATCCCCGCCCGGCCATTTAGGAAGAGCGCACAAACCGCGAGGCGGTGGGTGAGACCAGCTTTGGTTTCATTCGTGGGGAAATTTGTTTTCTGCTGTGAAAGTTATTGACAAGAAGGGGCGGCAGCCCCGACAAATGAACTGGACCAATAAAGAACCTGTTTTTCAAGTCTACATGGGAGTTCATATATGTCACAGAAACGCGTTGCCATCATCGGCGCCGGGCCATCCGGCCTGGCACAGTTGCGCGCCTTCCAGTCGGCCGCCGTCAAGGGCGAAGACATCCCCGAGATCGTCTGCTTTGAAAAGCAGGACAATTGGGGCGGCCTTTGGAACTACACCTGGCGCACCGGGTTGGATGAAAATGGCGAACCTGTGCATTGCTCCATGTACCGTTACCTGTGGTCGAACGGCCCGAAAGAGGGCTTGGAGTTTGCCGACTATTCCTTTGAGGAGCATTTCGGCAAACAGATAGCATCCTATCCACCGCGCGCCGTACTTTTTGACTATATCGAGGGCCGCGTACTCAAAGCCAATGTGCGCGACTGGATCCGCTTCAACACCGCTGTGCGTTGGGTCAGCTACGATGATGCAACGGGCAAATTCACCGTCACCGTGCATGACCACACCAAGGATCACGTCTATTCCGAAGAGTTCGATCACGTGATCTGTGCGTCCGGGCACTTCTCCACTCCGAATGTGCCCTATTACGAAGGGTTCGAATCGTTCAATGGCCGCCTGGTGCATGCCCATGATTTCCGCGACGCCCGGGAATTCGCCGGAAAGGATATCCTTGTTGTCGGCTCGTCCTATTCAGCCGAAGACATCGGCTCGCAATGCTGGAAGTATGGCGCCAAGTCGATTACGTCGTGCTATCGCTCCGCGCCCATGGGTTTCAAATGGCCGGACAACTGGGAAGAAAAACCAGCGATGGAGAAAGTGGATGGCAACACCGTCTATTTCTCTGACGGGACGACGAAAGATGTTGACGCGATCATCCTGTGCACCGGATACAAGCACTACTTTAACTTCCTGCCCGACGATCTGCGCCTGAAAACGGCCAACCGTCTGGCCACCGCCGATCTCTACAAAGGCGTGGTCTATGTACACAATCCGAAGATGTTCTACCTTGGCATGCAGGACCAGTGGTTCACCTTCAATATGTTCGACGCTCAGGCTTGGTGGGTACGTGATGCCATCATGGGCAAGATCGACATTTCCGGCATCTCCAAAGAGGAAATGTTGGCCGACGTGAAGGAGCGAGAAGAGCGGGAAGAGGCCGATGACGATGTGAAATACGCCATCAGGTATCAGGCCGATTACGTCAAGGAACTGGTGGCAGAAACCGACTATCCCAGCTTTGATATCGACGGTGCCTGCGAGGCCTTTTTTGAATGGAAGAAACACAAGGCGGCCGACATCATGGCCTTCCGCAACAACAGCTATAAATCCGTGATCACCGGAACCGTGGCCCCTGTGCACCACACGCCGTGGAAGGACGCGCTGGACGACAGCATGGAGGCTTACCTGCGCAACTGACGGACGCCACAGAACAACGGCGGCGCGCGCCGCCGTTGTGCCTGCATTGCTGTTGTGCCTGCATCATCGGGCCATGCGAAGGGCGTTCTTAGGACGTAGCCTCGGGGAGCGACCAGAACGGCTCATGCAGGCGCGGACAGGCGGCAAACATTCTCAGGCGCAGGCGATAGCTGCCGCCCTTGGTGTCGCACAGCCGCGCCATCAGATCCGGGCTTGGGTTGGCCTGGCTCTGGATAAGGTGAGGGGCTTCACTACCGCAAGATGCTGTGATCCACTGGTTCATACCTCTCAAAATATAGACCACCCTTCATGCCGATCACGACCACCGACTTGTTTGGTTTTCTGGATGATTTTGCTCATGTGGTTGAGGCTTGGGAACACAAACGCCTGCTCCCAGGCAATCGCAAGGGGCGCCAGGCGGGCAAGCTGCCGACCGGCTGCGACATCATTCATGAAGAGTTTTTCAGGCTGTCTCTCTGCTGAGCTCTCTCTGCTGAATTGACAAGACATCGAACACTGTAGCCGCCACCGGGGTCGCGGGAGGCAGCATTCCGGTATAGTTGCCGCCGGATGTCCGATTTGGACCTCTTCTTGTCTGAACAAGGCCGCGACTCAATTTGTTTTTTCGGGGATGCTGGGGCAAAGGAGTCCGACTCAATGAAATACTCTGGATTCAAGGTCATAAAAGAGGCGCTGACCGGCCATCGCGGCTGGGGCCCGGCATGGCGCGATGCATCACCCAAGCCAGACTACGACTATGTAATCATCGGCGGCGGTGGACACGGTCTGGCCACAGCCTACTATCTGGCCAAGACATTCCGGCAGACGCGAATTGCGGTGCTTGAGAAAGGCTGGATCGGCGGCGGCAATGTCGGGCGGAACACGACCATCATCCGCTCAAACTACCTGCTGGATGGCAATGAACCGTTCTATGAGTTTTCGCTGCAACTGTGGGAGGGGCTGGAGCAGGAGCTGAACTACAATGCGATGGTCAGCCAGCGCGGCATTTTGAACCTGATCCACACCGATGCACAGCGCGATGCCTTTATCCGCCGCGGCAATGCCATGCTGCTGAACGGAGCCGATGCAGAACTGCTCAGCACCGATCAGATCAAGGCGCGCTACCCGTTTCTCAACACCGAAAACGCGCGTTTCCCGATCAAGGGCGGGCTGGCGCAGCATCGGGGCGGCACCGTGCGCCATGACGCTGTGGCCTGGGGCTATGCCCGCGCTGCCGATCAGAACGGCGTCGATATCATCCAGAATTGCGAGGTGACGGGCTTTCGAATCGAAAATGGCACCTGCGTCGGCGTTGAAACCTCGCGCGGGATGATTGGCGCAAAAAAGGTTGCATCCTGTGTGGCGGGCTCGTCGTCTCGCCTGATGCAGAAGGCAGGTATGCGGTTGCCCATCGAAAGCACCGTCCTGCAAGCGTTCGTGTCCGAAGGTCTGAAACCTCTCCTTCCCGGGGTGATCACCTTCGGCGCGGGCCACTTCTATTGCAGCCAGTCCGACAAGGGCGGGCTGGTGTTCGGCGGAGACCCCGACGGCTACAACTCTTACGCGCAGCGGGGCAATCTTCCGGTGGTGGAGGATGTCTGCGAAGGCGGTATGGCGATTTTCCCGAACCTCGGGCGCGCCCGGCTGTTGCGTATGTGGGGCGGCATCATGGACATGTCGATGGATGGGTCTCCGATTATCGACCGGACGCATATTGACGGGCTCTATTTCAATGGCGGCTGGTGCTACGGCGGGTTCAAAGCAACGCCGGCCTCAGGCTTTGCCTATGCCCACCTGCTGGCCACGGACACCCCCCACAAGACCGCCACGGCCTATCGGCTCGATCGGTTCAACACCGGGCACATGATCGACGAAAAAGGCATGGGCAACAGCCCCAACCTGCACTGAGTGAGGACCAGACATGATCATCGACCACCCCATCTTGGGTCCACGCGATGCCGCCGAGTTCGTCTATAAGGGTGACGCGACGCTGATTGCCCGCCCCGACTGGCAGGCAGAGGATGCGGCACAGCGGTTCTATGAATATGGCTATTTGCGCGACAACCCCGCTGGGCTTCACCGTGAATTGTGGTTTCACGAGCAGGGCGACCGGTCCTGGCTGGTGGTCACGCGCGACACCACCACGCATGAAATCACCAAAGTAGAGCTGGCGCGTGATGTCGCGCGGGCGGAGGGACGCAGCACATGACCGGCAGGAACAGATTGACGGGCGGCCTGATTAATCGCGACACGGCGCTGTCCTTCACCTTTGACGGAAATAGCTATACAGGTCACCTGGGCGATACGCTGGCCTCAGCCCTGCTGGCGAATGGTGTGCGCCTGATGGGCCGCAGCTTCAAATATCATCGCCCACGCGGCCCGATGACTTCCGGGTCGGAAGAGCCCAATGCCCTTGTCGAACTGCGCAGCGGTGCCCGCAAAGAGCCGAACACCCGCGCCACCACAACAGAGTTGTGGGATGGGCTTGAGGCCCGTTCACAGAACCGCTGGCCCTCGCTCAGCTGGGATGCGCTTGCGATCAATGATCGCCTGTCCGGCTTTCTGGCGGCGGGGTTTTATTACAAGACCTTCATGTGGCCCAAGGCGTTCTGGGAAAAGCTGTATGAGCCGATGATCCGGCGCGCTGCGGGTCTTGGCACGCTTTCGCACCTGCCGGACCCGGACTCATATGACAAGGGGTATCTGCATTGCGATCTGTTGATCATCGGCGCAGGCCCGACGGGGCTGGCAGCGGCGCTGACCGCCGGAGAAAGCGGCGCGCGGGTGATCTTGGCCGATGAGGATTTTCTGTTGGGCGGGCGTCTGAACGCCGATACCGGTACGCTGACTGATATAGAGGGCAGCGCCTGGGCGGCAGAGACCGCAGCACAGTTGCACGCCATGCCAAATGTGCGCGTGATGGCGCGCAGTACGGTGATCGGCGCTTTTGATCATGGCGTTTACGGCATGGTCGAACGTGTCAGCGATCACCTGGCAGAGCCAGCCCCGGGCAAGCCACGTCAGATCCTGTGGCGCGTGTATTCCAAACGGGCCATCCTGGCCGCGGGTGCCACCGAACGGCCCATCGCCTTTGAAAACAATGACCGCCCGGGGATCATGCTGGCCGGCGCGATGCGGGCCTATGCCAACCGCTGGGCTGTGACCACGGGGCGCTCCGTCGCGATCTTTACCAACAATGACGATGGGCATCGCACCGCCACCGACCTTGTGGCCAAGGGCGTCAGCGCACGGGTGATCGACACCCGTCCCGATGCACCGCAAACCCGCGATTACGAAACCTTGCCGGGGGCGGTGGTGACAAACACCCATGGCAGGCTGGGGCTGAAAACGGTCGAAGTCCGGCTGCGCGAAGGCACCACCCGCAGCCTGTCGGTGGATGGTCTGGGCGTGTCGGGCGGCTGGAACCCCAATGTACACATGACCTGTCATCAGCGCGGTCGCCCGCAATGGAGCGAGGCGCTGGCTGCCTTTGTGCCGGGGGGCGCTATGCCTACCGGGCTGATCCCTGCCGGCGCAGCCAATGGCGCCTTCTGCACAGATGCCGCGCTGACCTCTGGCCAAGAGGCCGCCGGGCAGGCGCTCTCTGATCTGGGCTTTGATATCAAGGCCCCCGATCTGCCCCGCGCCGAGGATGCGCCGGTGAACCTGACACCGTTCTGGCATGTCGCAGGTGCCAAGCGCGCTTGGGTGGATCAGCAGAACGACGTGACCGCCAAGGACGTAAAACTGGCCCATCAGGAGAATTTCAGATCGGTCGAGCACCTCAAACGCTACACCACACTTGGCATGGCGACCGATCAGGGCAAAACCTCGAACATTCCCGGCCTTGCCATCATGGCAGAGGTTGCGGGCAAAGAGATCGCGCAGGTCGGCACCACCATGTTTCGCCCGCCCTACACGCCCACCGCCATGGGCGTTCTGGCCGGGCGTGCCCGCGATACGCAGTTCCGTCCAGTCCGTAAAACGCCCAGCCATTATTGGGCCGAGGAACAGGGCGCGGTGTTTGTCGAGGTCGGCATGTGGCTGCGCGCGCAATGGTTCCCGCAACCGGGCGAGACGCATTGGCGCCAGAGCGTTGACCGCGAAGTACTGCAAACGCGCAAATCCGTCGGCGTCTGCGATTGCACCACGCTGGGCAAGATCGACGTGCAAGGCAGCAATGCGGCCGATTTCTTGAACAAAATCTACGCCAATGGCTTTGCCAAGCTGGCCGTGGGCAAAACGCGCTATGGCCTGATGCTGCGCGAGGACGGGATTGCCATGGACGATGGCACCGCCGCCCGTCTGGCAGAGGATCACTTCGTCGTCACGACCACCACCGCTAACGCGGTGCCGGTCTACCGCCACATGGAATTCGTGCGCCAGTGCCTCTTTCCCGATATGGATGTGCAACTGATCTCGACCACCGAGGCTTGGGCACAATATGCCGTGGCCGGACCCAATTCGCGCAAGCTGCTGCAAAAGATTGTCGATCCAGAGTTCGACATTTCGAACGAGAGTTTTCCCTTTATGGCATGCGGGGAAATCACCGTCTGCGGCGGGCTGCGGGCGCGGCTGTTCCGAATCTCTTTCTCGGGCGAACTGGCCTTTGAAATCGCCGTTCCCACCCGTTATGGCGATGCGCTGATGCGCAGGCTGATGGAGGAGGGCCGGGAATTCGACGTAACCCCCTATGGCACCGAAGCGCTGTCTGTCATGCGGATCGAAAAGGGTCACGCGGCGGGAAATGAGTTGAACGGGACGACCACCGCGAACAACCTTGGCATGGGAAGGATGGTTTCTAAAAAGAAGGACTGCATCGGCAACACCCTGTCCGAACGGCCCGGTCTGAACGCCGAAAACGCCCTGAAACTGGTGGGGTTCAAACCGGTCAATGCCGATGACACAGTACCCGCTGGGGCCCATCTGATGACGAAGGGCACGCCGGTAAACGCCGCGCATGATCAGGGGTATGTCACCTCGGCCTGTTATTCGCCCAACCTGGGGTGTCACATCGGCATCGGCTATCTGAAGTCAGGTGATACACGGCTGGGCGAGATCGTTCGGCTGGTCAGTCCGCTGACCGGAATCGACCATGATGTCGAGGTTGTCAGCGCCCATTTCGTCGACCCAGAGGGAGGCCGTCTCCGTGCATGATCTGAAGCCCCTGACCCCGCTGGGCGGGGTTGCGCCCCGTTCCGATATGATCGGCCCTGCCACGCTCACCGAAGTTGTCGATGTGGCGCTTGGCTCCGTTGCCGCCCGTCTTGGCCGCGAAGAGGCCACCCGCGCAATTCTGTCCGACGTCATTGGAACAGAGGCCCCTGCCCCGTCGCGCCATGTTGGCGGCTCGCTGTCGGCCTTCTGGACCGGCCCCGATCAATGGATGATCGAGGCTCCGTTTGCCACCCATGAAGACCTGGCCCGGGATCTCGCCGCCCGGTTCGGCAGCAATGCCAGCGTGACAGAGCAAACGGACGCCTGGTGCCGGTTTGACCTGAAGGGCGACGATCTGCCCCGGGTGCTGGAATTGTTGTGCAACGCCGATGTCGCCACCTGGCAGGGCGGCGAGGTGCAACGGACCGTGGTTGAGCATCTTGGCTGTTTCGTGCTGTGCCGCAACCCGGGGCACTATTCGATCATCGGGCCGCGCAGTTCTGCCGGATCGCTGCACCACGCCCTCACCCTTGCCTGCCGGTCGGCATTCTGAACCACGAGGGTCAGACAGAGGGCACGGGCCGATTGCGCTCTGTCCGGTAGAGGTTGATCCGCTTGCGGTCGTCCTGCGGGCTCATGCCATAGGCGGCGCGGTAGTGGCGGCTGAAATGCCTGGCGCTGGCATAGCCAACTGCGGCGGCAACATCCGCCACGGCATCATTGGTGTACATTATGATTTGCCGTGCGGCCTGCATCCGCAGCCCACGCAGATAGTTCGTCGGATTTTGTCCGGTCGCCTGTTTGAAGCTGCGTTCAAGATGGCGCGGCGTGATGGCAAGCTGTCGGGCCAGATCGCCCACCGAGACCGGGGTGCTCAGATCGGCGGCAAAGAGGTCAACCGCCCGGGCGACTAGGGGCGACGAGGCCAGCCCGGTGCCATCTGCCTGGCGCACCGGCACAGTTTGCCGCACCCCCGGCTTGCGCATCATCGGGTGCTGGAACCAGCAGGCCACCTCCATCGCAACATCCGGGCCCAGATCGGTTTCGATCAAGCTGAGCGCCAGATCGAAGGCGGCTGCCGCGCCCGATGCCGTCACACAGCAGCCCGTTATCTCGATCACCTCATCGCTATGAACGGCATCGGGAAATTCTGCAGCAAAGGCCGCGTTGTAACACCAATGCACCGACACGCGTTCCCCGGCCACGGCCCCGCTGCGCACCAGCGGAAAGACCCCGCCGCTGATCGCGCCAAGGGTGCAGCCGTGCCGTCCCAGCCGCCGCAGATGCGCCGCGCTGCGCGGATCGGCAAAGCGCGCCGAGGGGGCCGACAACATCAGCAGGTAATCCAAGTGGGGCACTTCGCCCAGTAGCGCGGCGGGCTGAAACGGAATGGCCGCGCTGGATGCCACCGTCGCTTCGGTTTCGGACACCAGCACCCAGTCGAACACCCCGGCGCCGGAAATTTCATTCGCTGCGCGCAGGGGCTCGATGACCGACGTCAGGCAGGCCATCGGAAACCCGGGAAACAGAAGAAAGCCGATCGTCTGTGCCATATGCGCCCAAAACAACCTGTGAACTGCAAAATCTTAACCAGCAGAAATCTTTTTTGCAATGCAGTGAAGTCTTGACATGTTTATACTGTTAAGCAGTTGTTGTTTCGCATGTTTGGCCCTATGGGAATCGCTATCATGAATGCTAAAGTATCAAAGGCCATATCCACCAAGTTGGTTCAGGATCCCCACAGTCTCGACGAGCGGGAAAAGGTTCTTGAAGTGGCGATCGGTCGCGAAGTGCGCGCCTATCGCAAACAGCAGGGAATCACGGTATCAGAGCTGTCACGGCTCACCGATCTGTCCATCGGGATGCTGTCCAAGATTGAAAACGGCAACACCTCCCCATCTCTGACCACGCTTCAAACCCTGGCAAATGCGCTTTCCGTGCCGCTTACAGCCTTTTTCAAAGGGTATGAGGAACGGCGGGAGGCGGTGTACACCAAAGCGGGGGAAGGCCTGGAAACTGAGTGCGAAGGCACCCGGGCCGGGCATCAATACAATCTGCTTGGGCATATCGGATCGAACTCTTCGGGCGTGATCGTGGAGCCATACCTGATCGAGCTCAACACCGAAGCTGATACCTTCAAGACATTCCAGCATGAAGGGATCGAAATGATCTACATGCTGGAGGGCCGGGTGGTCTATCTGCACGGCGTACGACATTACGATCTGGAACCCGGTGACACGCTGTTTTTCGATGCCGATGCCCCGCATGGCCCCGAAAAGCTGACAAAACTGCCCGCGCGTTTCCTGTCTGTCATTTGCTATCCGCAAAGAAACTGACCGACTTGCCATGGCCGGACTGATAAGCCCCCCGAATTGGGGGGCTTTTGCTGTGATGTCATTATTTCTGCAATGGCGGCTCTGTTTCCAGATCCGGCCAGATACCGGGTGAGGTCGGCAGACCATCGTCAAACTGGCTGAGATACTCCAGCATCTTCGGGCGGTTGTCGATGAACCCCTTGTAGGTAGCCAATTCGACTGGCAGATCGCGGATCACGCGGTGCAGACGACGGCCCCATTTCGGGATTTTGACAATATCCTGAAACGCGATCAGATAGCAGCGGATCGGGAACAGCAGCGCGTTGGAACGCGGCAGTCGGTAGAATGTCTGCAACTCTACCCGCAGATGTTGTTTCGAGCCGATATTCTCCGCAGTCAAACCCGTTTTCTGAATACCCCATTTGTGATAGTTTTCTGGACTCGTATCGAGCAGTGGATTGACCGTCATCGTCCAGTTCAGGCGCCGCGCCGGTGCGCCCTGCTGGATGTTCAGAAGGAACTTCAGCGCCCGCTTGAAAATGCCCATCTCATGGGCCAGCGGCACCGGGGCGTGCCATTCGAAAAAGTCCATGCCAATGTCGAAATCAAGGCTCCAGTCCGCTTGGGTCGTGACCATTCCGGCATCCATATAAAGCATGTTGTCACGCTGATCGAGCACGGCGTAATCCCCCTGCGCCTGCCGCGTAATATACTCCAGCGGACCGCAGGGCAGCGTGGTCTCATCGAGGAAGGTAAATGTATGGTCGATCCCCATCGGCTTGTTGATCCAGCGCCAGCGATTGCCATCGCGTTGCAACTCGAACAGATCGGGGTAATCCTCTGACTTGGACACCATGATCAGTTCCAGCGTGTCCCATCCGGCCAGCGTCATATGCGGAAGCGACTGACAGCGCAGCGGGTCTTCGGCCAGAACAAGCGCCCGGTCTTCCATTTCGGAAACGTAATGCTCATCCACGTCAAAGCGCATCTCATAAACTGACCCCTTAGGCCCGCCCCGATGCTGCTCCATGTTCACCGAATACATGTAGCTGTCTTCGTGGAACGGAAAGGGGAAGCGCTTGATCGCCCGCTCCGAATTGTGGAACGAGTAGTCGTCGCGGAAGGTTTCCTTGTTGAATTGCAGCGTCATGGTCGCCTCCCTCCTTATCTGTCCAGAACAAGCGTCTTGCCGACAAAACGGCTAACGCAGGGCATGATTTTCCGACCGCTTGCCCGCTCGTCGTCTTCCAGCCAATGATCGAGATGCAGCAACTCTCCGTCTGCTTCGACCACATCTGTCTCGCATTGGCCGCAGGCGCCGCCACGGCACAGGAACGGCGCATCGACGCCGCAGCGTTCCATGGCCTCCAACAGGCTTTCATGTTCACCAACCTGAATGGTGATGTCGGATTTGCACAGGCGCACCTCAAAGGGTTTGCCGGGCTGCGGGGCCAGAAACTCCTCGGAATGGACGTTGTCATCAGGCCAGCCGTGGGCTCTGGCTGTGTCATGCACCCATTTGATCATCCCGGCGGGCCCGCAGACATAGGCATGGGCGCCCAACGGCTGGCCATCCAACAGATCTTCCAGCGGAATGGCCTGTTTCTGATCACTGTAATACACATGCACCTTGTTAGGATAACGTGCTGTCAGATCGTCCGCATAGCTTGCCAGCTTTTCGGACCGGCACGCATAATGCAGTTCCCACGTCCCGCCCATCTGTTCCAGTTGTGCAATCATCGCAATAAATGGCGTGATACCGATGCCGCCAGCAAGAAACACATGCTTGCGTGCGCGCAGATCAAGCGGGAAGAGGTTCACCGGATAACTGATCGTCATCGTATCGCCGACCTTGACGTTGCGATGCATAAAGAGTGAGCCCCCGCGCCCTTCGTCTTCGCGCCGGACAGAGATCGCATAAACCGACTGATCCGCCGGATCGGACATCAGCGAATAGGGGTTGAGGCGCGTGTGGCCGTCATCCTGCATTTCGACAACGGTATGCGCACCGGCGGAGAACGGGGGAAAAGGCTGGCCATCGCGCCGCCTGAACTCGAAACGGGTGACAAGCGCATTCAGTGGAACGACGGCGCTCACTTCCACGTCGATCTTTTCGGCGCCAGCTTTGGCTTTCTGGGGAGCGGCGCTCATTTGTACAACTCCACGGGTTCGGGCACATTGCCGGGGTCTTCAGCGTCGATGCAGACGCCCTGAAAGGCTGCCAACCTGCGCGAATAGTGATCGCGCACAAACAGGTTCAGCCCACAATGGGAACAGACGAAAGGGTCGGTCATCACGTCTTCTGTTATGCCCTTACAATGCACACATTGCATCCGGCGCGCGACAGAGCCGCGATGTTCGGTCTGGATGGCCATGTGCGGGATTCCCGCCGCCATCGCCTCACTTTGGGCCTGACCTATCAGCCCCTCGGTTCCGGCAAGATAGACCTGAAGCCCCATATGGGCATCGGAAAGCACCCGGCGAATCCGCTGCACGGATGCCGCGTAGCTGGGCGCAACATGCAGAACGCCCGGGCCTTTGGCCTTCAGCCGTTCGACAAACGTCTCGCCCGTTCCCTTGGGGATGTAAATGATATGCGCGGAGCCCAGCAATGCGGGGTCCTTGTCCGCCAGATCCAGCAGCGCCTCGGCGCCCTCTGCATCAGCGATCATCAGATGCCCCGTGCCCTGTCTCGGCTCCAGCGTGCCATAGACCGGACGGCTTCTGATACTTTCGGGGAATTTGAATTTTGACATGCTGCCGTTTCTCCCTTGGGACTTCTGGTGGCAAGAAGGCACGGCCGCAAAAGGCCGCGCCTGTTACATGTATCTGTCAGCCTTTGGCTGTGCGCACGGATTTATCCTTGTCGTAGAAAGGCATCTCTTCGGCGACGCAGGGAATTTCGGTGCCGTCCCCGTTGCGTACCGTCAGCTTGGTGCCAGGAACTGCGCAATCAACCGGCATGCGCGCGATCCCGACGGAATGGTTGAACAGATCTGAGTGCATGCCATAGGTCACGACACCCACCGGCGCACCATCTTTCAGCAGCTCTGCACCTTCGGCGGCGGCAGTACTTCCTTCCAGACGGACACCATAGATCTTGAACCGTTCCTTGCCTTGCAGCGCATAGTGGTTCTCCGCCCCGCGGAACCCGATCTTGCCGGGCGAGACGGTAAATTCCAGCCCCAACTCCCAAAGCGAGTCGCCGCAAGCGGAGCCATCGGCAAAGGGATAGGTTTCCGAATTGTCACCGGGATAGAACAGCAGATAGCTTTCGGTCCGCAGCAGATCGAGTGTCGAGAACTGCACCGGGCGAATGCCCATGTCCTTGCCATCCTCAAGGATCGCATCCCACAGCTCTAAGGCATGGCGACCTTCGCAGAAAATCTCGTAACCGCGCTCGCCAGTGTAGCCTGTGCGCGAGATCATCACCGGCTTGCCGAACAGCTTGGTCTGAATGATGCCGAAATAGGCCAGGTCACGGATGCCAGGAATGTGCTTGGCCAGAAAATCCACCGCCACGGGGCCTTGCAATGACATGTCGTGCAGATCGTCGTCAAAGATCATCGAGACATTCTTGCCGTACGCGGCCATGGCCAGGCTTTCGTGCCCCGTGCCGGTGCCGTGCACCAGCAGCCAGCTGTTGACCGACAGGCGGTAGATCACGCAATCGTCGATGAACAGACCCCGGTCATCCAGCATAGTGGCGTACACGGCACGGCCCGGCATCAGCTTATCGACGTTGCGCGTGGTGGCGCGGTCAATCACAGCCGCCGCATGCGGCCCGTTCAGGTGGATCTTTTTCAGCCCCGACACATCCATCAGACCCGCCTTGGTGCGGACCGCCTCGTAATCGGCCTTGGCGCGTTCGTCAGAGTGATCATAGAACCACGCGGTGCCCATGCCATTCCAGTCTTCCAACTCTCCGCCGATCTCCGCGTGGCGTTGCGCCAGCGCCGAGGTTCTGTAGATGATCGCCATGACCAAACTCCCTGTTCTTTATCACTTTGGAGTTATTGAGACCCAAGCGCCGAAAAAAATCAACACTTGTGTTCAGAACTTTTTCCCCTTGGGAAACATGACAAATGCTCAATCCAGCTGCGGCAGACCCCGAAAAAGACGCCAAAGAGTCGCCTCAGAAGTGAAAAAAGTTTGACAGGATGAAAAAATTTTCCCCCATCATGAACAACAAAACGAACAATAAATACGAGATAACGACTGGGAGAGCGAAAAAAATGGACGGAAATCTGAACGCCCTAACAACGGTTTTCACCGAGTTTTACTACTGGGTGACAGTTGTCTTCATGTTCCTGATTCACGTTGGGTTCTGTATGTACGAAGTCGGAGCGAGCCGACGCCGCAACCACATGCATACATTGATGAAAAACGTTATGGTGATCCCGTTGGTCACTGTCACATTCTTCTTCTTCGGATGGTGGATCTACTGGGCCTTCCCGATGTTTCCCTTCTTTGGAGGGCTTAATCTGGAAATGGGGGCCGGCAACCTGCCCTGGGCCGAAACCATGGGACCGAACGCCGCCGACCGAATCACCGGTGTGTTCTGGGCGGCGTTCCTGCTGTTCTCCTGGACGGCGGCCTCGATTGTCTCGGGCTCTGTGATCGAACGTATCCGGTCGTCGGCGCTCTGGGTCCATGCGGTTCTGATCGGTTCCGTCTGGTGGATCATCGACGCGGCATGGGGCTGGCACTACGGCGGCTGGATGGTCAAATACCTCGGCTACCACGACGCCTATGCGTCGGGTGTGATCCACGCGATTGCGGGCGGCTATGCTCTGGGTGTGATTGCGGTGCTTGGCCCGCGTATCGGGAAATTCTCCGATGACGGCACCCCGCGCGATATTCCTCCGCACAACCCGTGGATGCTGACGATCGGTATTTTCCTGATCTACACCGGGTTCTGGGGCTTTTATGCCGCGTGCAACGTTCCCGTGATTTCGCCAGAGGCAATTGACGGTCAGATCACCGGCACCACCTGGACGGCCACGAATATCTACCTGGCGCCAACCTCTCTGTCGGGGATCACGTTCAACTTCCTCATGTCGCTTTCGGGTGGTCTGATGGCGGCCTATGTCGTGTCGAAGGGCGATGCCTTCTGGACCTTCTCAGGCGGTCTTGCCGGGATCATCACGGCGTCTGCCGGCAACGATCTCTATCATCCGATTCAGGCGATGCTGATTGCTGCCGTCGGTGTGGTGATCGCTTACAACCTGCACTATTGGGTCGAGCGCAAGTTCAAGCTGGACGATGCCGTGGGGGCCGTGGCCGTACATGGCTATGCCGGTTTCGTGGGGCTTGTCATCGCCGGTTTCGTGCTTTGGGGAGCCCCCTCCTCTCCCTATGAAGGCTTTGCCACGATCAATCCGCTGGGACAGTTCCTTGGCGCGATAATCATGTTCTTTGGCCTTGGGTTCCTGCCAGCCTTTGTGGTGGCAAAAATGCAGGCCGCCGCCGGTGTGCTGCGTATTCCCGAGCAGGTGGAGCTCGAAGGGCTCGATTATGCCGAACACCATGCCTACGAGGATGCCAAGGAGGCCATCATCGAGGCCGACAAAGCTCACTTGGCCAATAAGACCACACCCGCAAAATAGAACGAGGAGAGAACGACATGTCTACGATTGGTTACGAAAGCTGGGCCGTGGATCTGGCCGATGTCGGACCCATCTATCCATTCCAGGGCTCGGAAGTGCTGATGGTCATTCTTGGGGTGGCCTTCTGGATCGCTTGGCATCGCATACAATTCGTGCGTGAACACAAACATCTGGAGCAAGCCAAACAACGGGCTCTGGACCACGAAAGTGTTCAGAAAAGCGTTGAGCGTTATTGACCCCCCCAAGTTCGGGGGCGAGTAAATCTGCCCGCCCCCCTTGCCTATCAGGAAAATATTTTTCATCTTAGTTGCGGCGCTGAACGTCCGATGGTACTATTCGGATATCCCCGTAAAGGACGAATCAAGAAAAGTGGAGAGACAGCAGAATGTGCGGAATTGTCGGACTTTTCCTCAAAGACAAGGCGCTGGAGCCTCAGCTCGGTGAAATGCTCACCGACATGCTGATTACCATGACGGATCGCGGCCCCGACAGCGCGGGCATCGCGATCTATGGGGCCAATGATCCGGCAACCTCCAAACTGACCATTCAGGCCGAAGATGGCGATACTGCCTTCGCCGGCCTGGAAGAAGCGTTGGGCAAGGCGCTTGGCGGCAAGGTCTCGCTGACCCGCAACGATACGCATGCTGTCCTGCGCATCCCGGCCGGGCAGGCCGAAACCGCCCGCTGTATTCTGCGGGATACTGCGCCGGAGATACGGATCATGTCATTCGGTGACACGCTGGAAATCTACAAGGAGGTCGGGCTTCCGAAGGATGTGGCAGCCCGTTTCGGACTGTCGCAGATGGGTGGCACGCATGGCATCGGCCACACCCGCATGGCAACGGAATCCGCCGTGACCACCCTGGGCGCCCATCCGTTCAACACCGGGCCGGATCAGTGCTTGGTGCACAACGGTTCTTTGTCCAACCACAACTCCCTGCGGCGCAAGCTCCAGCGCGAGGGCATCCATATCGAAACCATGAACGACACCGAAGTGGGCGCCGCCTATATAACATGGAAGATGCAGAACGGTGCCACTCTGGGTGAGGCGCTGGAGGCGTCGCTGGACGATCTGGATGGCTTTTTCAACTTCGTTGTCGGAACCAAGGATGGCTTTGGCGTGGTGCGCGATCCCATCGCCTGCAAACCCGCTGTCATGGCTGAAACTGATCAATATGTCGCGTTCGGCTCCGAATACCGCGCTCTGGTCAATCTGCCCGGCATCGAAACGGCTCGCGTGTGGGAGCCAGAGCCCGCCACGGTGTATTTCTGGAACCATGAAACGGCCCCCACCCCCAAGAAGAAGGCGGCATGATGCAGACCATTGATCTCGAAGCGTCAGGCCTGCGTGAACTGAACGCAGCACTGCACGCACAGGCGCAAGACACCAGCCAGACCCGCTGGGAAATCGTCAACCCCAAGGGCAGCCATGCGATCGCCGTGGGGCTGGACGCGCCCATTGAAGTCAGCGTGAAGGGCTCTACCGGCTATTACACCGCCGGGATGAACAAGCAGGCGACGGTCCATGTACACGGCTCGGCCGGGCCCGGCGTGGCAGAAAACATGATGTCTGGCACTGTCGTTGTCGAAGGCGATGCCAGCCAATACGCCGGGGCCACCGGGCACGGCGGTCTGCTGGTGATCAAGGGCAATGCCTCTTCGCGCTGCGGTATCTCGATGAAGGGGATCGACATCGTGGTGCATGGCAACATTGGTCACATGTCAGCCTTCATGGCGCAAACGGGCAATCTGGTTGTGTGTGGCGACGCCGGGGATGCGCTTGGAGATTCGATCTACGAGGCCCGGCTGTTCGTGCGCGGATCGGTTAAATCCCTGGGCGCAGACTGCATCAAGAAAGAGATGCGGCCCGAGCATTTGGAGATCCTGCGTGATCTGCTGGCCCGTGCGGGCAGCGATGCCAAACCGGAAGAGTTTACGCGCTACGGCTCGGCCCGCCAGCTTTATAATTTCAAAATCGACAATGCGTATTGAGGGAGACATGAGCGTGAAAGACAAGTCCGACAAGACGCCACCCCGGACGATGCCAATCCAGTCGTCAACCTTCTCAAACCCGATCAACGCCGAAATCCGCCGTGCCGCAGCCACCGGCATCTATGATATCCGCGGCGGCGGCGCAAAACGCCGGGTGCCGCATTTCGACGATCTGCTGTTTCTGGGGGCTTCCGTCTCGCGCTATCCGCTTGAGGGTTACCGCGAGAAGTGCGACACCAAGGTGACACTGGGCACACGCTTTGCCAAAAAGCCGATCGAGCTGGATATTCCGGTCACGATTGCGGGCATGTCCTTTGGCGCGCTGTCCGGCCCGGCGAAAGAGGCCTTGGGGCGCGGCGCATCGGCAGCAGGCACCTCGACGACCACCGGTGATGGCGGCATGACGCCCGAGGAACGCGGCCATTCCACCAAGCTCGTCTACCAATACCTGCCTTCGCGCTATGGCATGAACCCCGACGATCTTCGCAAGGCCGATGCAATCGAGGTGGTTGTGGGCCAGGGCGCAAAGCCCGGCGGGGGCGGCATGTTGCTGGGTCAAAAGATCTCTGACCGGGTGGCAGAAATGCGCAACCTGCCCAAGGGCATCGACCAGCGGTCCGCCTGCCGTCACCCGGATTGGACGGGTCCTGACGATCTGGAGATCAAGATCCTTGAGCTGCGCGAAATCACGGCCTGGGAGAAGCCGATCTACGTCAAGGTCGGCGGCACCCGCCCCTATTACGATACCGCGCTGGCGGTCAAGGCCGGAGCCGATGTGGTGGTGCTGGATGGCATGCAGGGCGGCACAGCGGCAACGCAGGATGTATTCATCGAACATGTCGGCCTGCCAACCTTGGCCTGCATCCGTCCCGCCGTACAGGCCTTGCAGGATCTGGGCGTGCACCGCGAGGTGCAACTGATCGTTTCCGGCGGCATTCGCACGGGGGCCGACGTGGCCAAGGCGATGGCGCTCGGTGCGGATGCGGTTGCCATCGGTACAGCCGCGCTGATCGCTTTGGGCGACAATGATCCGCGGTGGGAATCGGAATACCAGAAGCTGGGCACCACCGCCGGCGCCTATGACGACTGGCACGAAGGGCTTGATCCCGCAGGTATCACCACCCAGGATCCCGAACTGCAAAAGCGGCTGGATCCGGTCGAAGCGGGCCGCCACCTGCGCAACTATCTGAGTGTGATGACGCTGGAGGCGCAGACCATCGCACGGGCCTGCGGACACAACAACCTGCACAACCTCGAACCCGAGGATCTCTGTGCCCTGACCATGGAAGCTGCCGCAATGGCCCACGTCCCCTTGGCAGGCACAAACTGGTGGCCGGGCAAGGATGGTTCCGGCTTCTGAGATGTAACAGCAAACAGGGGGGAGCGCGGCAGAGTGCTCCCTTTCGCCCACAAAAACTTCAAACAACAGGGACACCAAGAATGACCGTTGATCTGGCTATATTTGCCCAAGAAAAAGGCATCAAGTATTTCATGATTTCCTTCACGGACCTGTTTGGCGGACAACGTGCCAAACTGGTCCCGGCACAAGCCATCGCCGACATGCAGGAAGATGGCGCAGGCTTTGCCGGCTTTGCCACCTGGCTGGACATGACCCCTGCCCACCCTGACATGCTGGCCGTGCCCGATCCCGAGTCAGTAATCCAGTTGCCGTGGAAACCCGAAGTAGCGTGGGTGGCGGGCAATTGCGTGATGGAGGGTGAGGACGTCGCCCAAGCACCGCGCAACGTGCTACGCCGCCTGATTGCTGAAGCCGCAGGTGAGGGCCTGCACGTCAAGACCGGCATCGAGGCGGAGTTTTTCCTGCTTACCCCCGAGGGCGACGAGATCAGCGATCCGTTCGATACCGCAGCCAAGCCCTGCTACGATCAGCAAGCTGTCATGCGGCGCTATGACGTGGTGCGCGAGATTTGCGATTACATGTTGGACCTGGGCTGGGGCCCCTACCAGAACGACCACGAGGATGCCAATGGCCAGTTCGAAATGAACTGGGAGTTTGACGATGTGCTCTGCACCGCCGACAAGCACTCCTTCTTCAAGTTCATGGTCAAATCGGTGGCTGAAAAGCACGGCTTCCGCGCCACCTTCATGCCAAAGCCGATCGAAGGGCTGACGGGCAATGGCTGCCACGCGCATATCTCGGTCTGGGATGCGCCGGGCAGCGCCTCGAAAACAAATGTCTTTGCGGGCAAAGGTGAGGGGCAGACCGGCGAAGTCGGGCTGTCGGAACGCGGCAAGCATTTCCTCGGCGGCATCATGAAACACGCCAGCGCGTTGGCCGCCATCACCAATCCAACGGTGAACAGTTACAAACGCATCAACGCGCCGCGCACCATATCGGGCGCGACATGGGCACCCAACACCGTGACCTGGACAGGCAACAACCGCACCCATATGGTGCGTGTGCCCGGTCCCGGCAGGTTTGAGCTGCGCCTGCCCGATGGCGCGACCAACCCCTATCTGCTTCAGGCAGTCATCATCGCGGCGGGCCTTTCGGGCATCCGCAGCAAAGCAGATCCCGGCAAGCGACACGACATCGACATGTATGCCGAAGGCCACACGGTGCGCGGCGCGCCCAAGCTGCCACTCAACATGCTTGATGCGATCCGCGAGTATGACAAGGATAAGGTGCTGAAGGCTGCAATGGGCGAAGAGTTTTCAGCCTCCTACATCAAGATGAAGATGGAGGAGTGGAATTCCTTCGTGACCCATTTCAGCCAATGGGAGCGTCAGCACACGCTCGATATATGAGCAGTGCCGGGATATAGTGACGGGCGGTGGTGCGCGGCCTATTCCCGGCGCAAGGCGCCATGATCGCGCAACGCCTCTTTGGCTTGCGCATCCTCTCCCTTCCGCCAATCCGGCACGGTGTTGACCAGCATATGCGCGGCCCGGCGCAGCGTGGCGCGCATCTTGTCCACCGCCGGGCCGGACATATTCACATCTGCAAGTGCCCTGTCGAAAGTGTCCAGCCACATCTCTGCGTCAGCCTCGCGGATCGGCACATGTTCGTGAATCTGGCGCAGGTTCATATGTCCGAACCGCTCCCGGTAATATGCCCGGCCGCCCAGAAACCCCGACATGAACTCAAACTGAGCCTGCCGGGTGTGCGATAACCCATGCCCTCGAAAATGTAGGCGATGCAGCTCATGCACCGCCGGGTCGCTCTCCATCAGGTCATAAAACCGCTCCACAAGGGCACGCAGCGCATCTTCACCACCGATGTCGTCCAGAGCAGATGTCATGCGGCCCCGCCTCCTTCTTCGGGCACACCCGCACTTTGACAGAGGTCAAGAGCGCGGTTTTTCTTTTTTGGGATCATAGGCCGCCAGATCAGCACGGATCGTTGCGGGCAGCCGTTTCTGATGGCCGTCCAGTTTGCCGATCTCCACCTCGGTTCCAGGGGCGGCATGGGCGACGTCGATGCGCGCCATGGCGATATTCCTGCCAAGCAGGGGCGAGCGCATGGAGGAGGTGATCTCCCCGATCTGCGCCCGGCCGATATGCACGCAATCTCCGTGGCCGACATCGACATTGCTGCCGATATCCAGCCCGACCAGCTTACGCATAGGGTTTTCTTTGCGCCGGATCAGCGCGTCCCGGCCAATGAAATCATCAGTTTTCGATTTCAACGGACAGGTAAAGCCAATGCCCGCCTCGAACGGGTCCGTCTGATCGGAAAAGTCGTAGCCGGCAAAAATTAGGCCCGCCTCGATCCTTACCATGTCCAGCGCCTCCAGCCCCATGGGGCGGATACCGTGACCCTGACCGGCGGCCCAGACCGCATCGAACACCTCGCCTGCGTGTTTCGGATGGCAGAAGAGCTCATAGCCCAGCTCTCCGGTATAGCCGGTCCGGCTGATCACGATGGGCGTGCCGTGTTCGTCGTTCAGCCGGGCCGGGCAGAAACGGAACCAAGCCAGGTCATCGAAATTTGGGTAATGCGGCGCGGTCCAGATGATCTTGCGCAACAAATCACGGCTTTCAGGTCCCTGCACTGCGATGTTGTGTTGCATGTCGGTCGAGGAACGGACCAGTACTTTGAGCCCCAATTCTTCCGCCTTTTCACGGATCCATTCGCCACCGTAGTCCGAGCCACCGATCCAGCGGAAATTATCCTTGCCCAAGCGGAAAACCGTGCCATCGTCGATCATGCCGCCATGAGGGTAACACATGGCCGAATACACCACCCCGCCTACCGGCAAAGTCTTCATATTGCGAGTAAAGATGTATTGGCACAATGCTTCGCTGTCCGGGCCGGTGATCTCGAACTTGCGTAGCGGGGACAGATCCAGAACCACAGATTTCTGACGGCAGGCGTGGTATTCCTCGATTGGCCCTGCACTGGACATGCAATTGGCCAGCCAATAGCCGTTGTACTCAATGAAAAAGTCGGTGAACCGGTCAAACCGGTCATGAAAGCCTGTCTGCTTGGTCATCTTTGCTTCCGCATCGGGCGTCGGCCGGAAGGCCACCGCGTGTTGAAAGGTTTCCTGGCCACTGTATGTGCGCACGTGAATGTCAGTCGGGTTCCAGCCATTGGCCGCAGAGGTATCGTCGGGACAGGCGGAGCTGACGCAGACCAGATCGGTCAGCGCCTGAAGCAACACATAGCCGCCCGCAGGTGTCCTGCACCACGCGCACCAAGGGGGTTTCGTCCCGGTCATAATACTTGGAGTGCAGGCCCGGCATCGGATAGGCGCAATGCTGGATGGTTCGGGTCGTCGTCACATCCAGCGGATGGGCGATGCCCTTGTCCAGCTTGCGGGCATCAAAGCACTGGAAATCCGTGCATTGCCGCCCGTCTACGTCGATGATCTGGATATAATCGCCCGCCTTCACGAAATAGGCCTCGGCGGTGCTGCTGTGAACCCGTACATCCGCCAGAGGATCGGCTAGAGGATCGGGCAGATCGAACCCACGCTGCCGCCGGATCACCGCGCGGCGAATATAGACGGTCAGCGGCGTGGCCGTATCCTGTACCTCGAAATTCATGATCCCGCCGGGGGCAGCGATGATCACTACACCATCGCCGGTGGCGGTAAAGCTTTGGGTGGTACGGGCGGGCGTTGTCGCCTCGAACAGGTGAACCGCCTGCGCCCGGGCCAGATCAAGCCCGCGCGCTTCGATGCCGTAGCGCAAGCTGCGCAACGATTGATCAGGCGAGGTCAGCAGCGCCAGCAGGCCGGTGGCCGCCCCCTGCCCCGCCGCACCGATCAGACCGCAATCAAAGCTGCCATCGGAACGCGCGCAGACAATTTCGCAGGGCTGACCGCCTTCGGTGTTCTCGATCTCCAGCCTGTCACCCTCTTCCAGGCGCAGCAGAATTGCCCCCGCGCCCTCGACAACATAGCGTTCGGTGCCAGGCGGCATGGAGAAGATCTGCGGCTGATAGATACCGCTGGGCCTGGGCGGCCCTGGGACAACACTTGGATAGCTGGAATCAAGCACCCTATCTCCTCCCGACATTTTCATTTACGGAATAAAATATTGTTGTTGAGAATACACATGCCGCCCCTATCGCGCAAGCGATGGCAACGGCAATGTCGCCCATGGAAAGGAGCGTCCCGGCATGAATGTTTTTGCCCTCTGGCTGGCCACCGCATTCTGCCGGAGACTACACGACAGTGCGATTCGCGACCTCAGCCGGACCGTGCCGCTTCTGGCGGTGATGCTGCCGGACGGCCTTTCTGGCCATCGGTCGTGTTTCGGTGTGAACACGGCCTGATTTCAGGCGCGCCAGCCCGCGGTCTGCTGCAGTTCGAAGGCGCGCATCGCATTGCGCATCAGAATGGCCACCGTCACCGATCCGACGCCCCCGGGAACAGAGGTGATCCAGCTGGCGATTTCCTCGACAGCGTCCGCATGCACATCACCAACAATCTGCGTTTTGGCATCCTGCCATGTGATCTGGTTGATCCCTATGTCAATCACCGCCCCGTCAGGTTTGATCATATCCGCGCTGATCAGATGCGGTTTTTCAACGGCCACCACAACATCTGCCCGCCGCGAATGCATCGTAACGGATCGTGTCATGTGATGACACACCATGACCATCGCGTGTTAGAGCATCCGAGCGAAAACCTGAAACGCGAGGGCTTCCCACGACAGCTGATCTGTGACTCATCACCGTCGGGAGGCTGGATCATGTCAGCAGCTTTACCGGATGCGCTTCGAGCGCGGTTTCAGAAACTGGTTGAAGAAGGGTTGAGCCGGCGCGCGGCGGCGTTGCGCCTGAAGCTCTCGGCCGCCACCGGGGCGCGGTGGGGTTTTGCGATTCGGCGCACGGCGCAAACCCGAACCGCGCCTCAGCGGATGGATCGCCAATTGCAGCGAGCGAACATTGATATACGCCGGCACAGGGCGCCGGAGGATGACGTCCAGAACATCCGGATCGTCACTCATCTTCTGAAGCCGTGCCTTGCAGACCTCCTGCGTGACCTCGCCGCCCCAGAACTCCTGGTCGAGGGACAGCTCGACTGCCGCCCCCGCGCGCGCCTGATTGCGGGTACACACAGCCCTCTCCGGGCATCCCCGATAGGGATCGACACCAGTTGTCCGATCAGGAGGCGCGGATCACGCGGTCAGCTTTTCCGGCTCAGGCAGGCCATTGCTGCGACAGCAGGCAGTGAGCGTGTTTGCCAACAGGCAAGCGATGGTCATCGGGCCAACCCCGCCGGGCACCGGCGTGATGGCCCCCGCCACCTCCGCGCAGGAGACGAAATCCACATCGCCAACCAGCTTTTGCTTGCCATCCTGCTCGATACGGTTGATGCCCACGTCGATCACTGTCGCCCCCGGTTTGATCCAGTCGCCCTTCACCATCTCGGGACGACCTACAGCCGCCACGACGATATCGGCCCGGCGCACCACCCCCGGCAAATCCCGGGTGCGCGAATGGGCGACGGTGACGGTGCAACTATCGCCCAGCAAAAGCCGGGCCATCGGCTTGCCCACGATGTTGGAGCGCCCGATAACCACGGCCTCCATCCCTGAAAGCGTGCCATGAAGATCGCGCAGCAGCATCAGACAGCCCAGCGGAGTGCAGGGCACCATGGATTTCTGGCCCGTTGCCAGAAGGCCCACGTTGGAGATGTGAAACCCGTCCACGTCCTTGGCAGGATCTATCGCGCCGATCACAAGCTCTTCGTTCAGATGCCCGGGAAGGGGCAACTGCACCAGAATGCCGTGCACCTCGGGGTCGGCGTTCAGCCGGTTGATCAGCGCAAGCAGATCGGCCTCGGACGTGTCCGCATCCAGCTTGTGCTCAAAGCTGGCCATGCCCGCCTCAACCGTCTGTTTGCCCTTGGAGCGCACATAGACCTGACTGGCTGGGTCCTCGCCCACCAGCACCACCGCCAGGCCGGGTGTGAGCCCGTGCTCTTCTTTCAGCCGTGCCACATGGGTGGAGACCTGCGCGCGCAGCTTCGCGGCAAAGGCCTTTCCGTCAATAACTGTCGCGCTCATCGTCTCTTCGATCCTTTCAGCAGCTCAGGGGCAGGTGTCGAATGCGTGCGACAGCACGCACCGCAAGTCTAAAACAGTCCTTCGATCTGACCGGCATCATTGAGGCGGATGTTTTCCGCTGATGGCACACGCGGCAGGCCCGGCATGGTCATGATCTCGCCGCAGACCACCACCACGAACCCGGCCCCCGCGCTCAGGCGCACCTCGCGCACCGGCACGGAATGTCCCGTGGGCGCGCCGCGCAAGCTCGGGTCGGTCGAAAAACTATACTGGGTTTTCGCCATGCAGACCGGCAGGTTGCCATAGCCCTGCTCCTCCCACAGCTTCAGTTGATCACGGACCTTCTTGTCCATCAGCACCTCATCGGCGCGATAAATCTGCTTGCAGATCGTCTCGATCTTTTTCGCCAGCGGCATATCGTCGGGATAAATCGGCGCGAATTTCGCACCACCCGCCTCAGCCATCTCCACAACCTTGCGCGCCAGATCCGCCGATCCTTCGGAACCCAGTTCCCAATGGCGGCTCAGCACCGCTTCGGCACCGTGGCTGGCCACATATTCCCGAATTGCCTCAACCTCCGCATCGGTATCGGTGACAAAATGGTTGATCGCCACGACAACCGGCACCCCGAAGGATTTCAGGTTCTCAATGTGGCGCCCAAGGTTCGGGCAGCCAGCCTTCACCGCCTCCACATTTTCTGCCCCAAGATCGGCTTTAGCCACGCCACCATTCATCTTCATTGCGCGCACCGTAGCGACGCAGACCACCGCCGCCGGTGCCAGACCAGCTTTGCGGCACTTGATGTTCATGAATTTCTCGGCGCCCAGATCGGCGCCAAAGCCCGCCTCCGTCACAACGTAATCGGCCAGTTTCAGCGCCGTGCTTGTGGCGATCACCGAGTTGCAGCCATGGGCGATATTGGCGAAGGGACCGCCATGCACGAAAGCGGGGTTGTTTTCCAGCGTCTGCACCAGATTGGGCTGCATCGCGTCTTTCAGAAGCACGGTCATCGCGCCTTCTGCCTTGATATCGCGGCAGAAAACGGGGCTGCGGTCGCGCCGGTAGGCCACGATCATGTCGCCCAGACGCTGTTCAAGATCCTTGAGATCCTTCGCAAGGCACAGGATCGCCATCACCTCGGACGCTACCGTGATGTCAAATCCCGCCTCGCGCGGGAAGCCATTGGCCACACCGCCCAGGCTGGCGACAATCTGGCGCAAGGCACGGTCGTTCATATCCACAACCCGGCGCCACTGCACCCGACGAATGTCGATTTCCTGTGCGTTGCCCCAATAGATGTGGTTGTCGATCATCGCCGACAGAAGGCTGTGCGCTGATGTGATCGCGTGGAAATCACCCGTAAAGTGAAGGTTCATATCTTCCATCGGAACAACCTGCGCATAGCCGCCACCTGCCGCGCCGCCCTTCATGCCGAAGTTCGGACCAAGCGACGCCTCGCGAATGCAGATCATGGCCTTCTTGCCGATGGCATTCAGCCCGTCACCCAGACCGACCGTGGTTGTCGTCTTCCCCTCCCCCGCTGGCGTCGGGTTAATCGCCGTAACAAGAATCAGCTTGCCAGTATTGTTGCCCTGAACCGAGTTTATGAACTCCTGAGATACCTTCGCCTTGTCATGCCCATAGGGAAGCAGATGATCACCCGGGATCCCAAGCTTGTCCCCAATCTCCTGAATGGGCTGTTTTTTCGCCTCACGCGCTATCTCAATGTCACTCTTGTAGGCCATCATGTCTTCCCGTTGGTTGGCACTTGCTTCACTCGGCAAGGGTTGGTTTGGGCTTTGCTGGCGGACTCAGGCATGCTGGATGTCATCACCCCGAACCCCGCCAGTTTGTTCGCAATGTCTGTTTCCTTATAATAAAATTATTTTACCATTGGTCAACGCAAAAAAGCACACCCAAAGGGCAGGTTGCGCGCCTTGGGCTGATCACCACCGCCTGTAACTTTGCATGACAAATGGCACTGCTTTTTTCACACCCAAACGTTGTGTACAAAACATGAATCTCCTGGGTGCGACGGCAAGAAAATACCCCGGCCATATGACCGGGGCATCTGTTGCGTGCCCTGGTCAGTCGCGCGGCACGTTGTCGGCATGGGTGATCACGTCAGGTTCCAGATCCCAATACTTCTGGTCTAGACCGTCGATCTGATCATCCTCGTCGATGCGCAGACCAACCGTGGCCTTCAGGACAACCGACAGCACAAGAGCGGTCACCACGCCCATCCCGATGCAGGCCACGATCCCCACCAGTTGCATCCCAATCGAAATCGTCCCGTGCTGGAAGGCATATGCGCCCTCTTCAATACCCAGGTATCCGCCGCGCGGCGTGCCCGCCTTGAAGATCCCGACAAGAATCATGCCCAGCGACCCGGCCCCCAGAAACACCGGGAACAGCTTATGCTCGTCGATGCTGCGTTTCATGGTGAACTCATACACCACATAGGCGGCAAGGGGGCCTACCAGACCTACGATAAAGGCTTGCCAGGGCAGATACACATCGAACCCGGACGCACCCGCCACATATCCGGCAAGCGGGCCAAGCAGCGTGTAGGCATAATTACCCGACTTGTAGGCCAGAATCATACCGGTCACCGCCCCGCCTGCCCAGACCAACGCATAGTTGTTCAGAGCCACGCCAACGCTGGTTTCCGCCATCGTGACACTGATCGCCATCGCTTCGGGATCGAAAAAGAACAGGCAGGACAGGATCACCATGGGCAGGCCTGCAAAGATCATCATGAGTCCCGGCGCACAAAGCCCGATGCTGGGGGCCAGATATGCAGAGACACGGGGGTGCGGCTCCATCATGCCGGGTCTCTTGCCAATCATCGGGATAAAGACGAGAAGCATTCCAGCCGGGAACAGGTAGACAAAGCCCACGCCGAAGAAATCATGAAACCCCGCATTGGTCAGCGGACCGACAGAGCCCCAGGTGGCATAGCTGAGCGCCGACGAGGCCACCGTCGCGACAACGCAGGTGATATAGTAGGCCGATGGCTTCATCCGTTCCGACACCGAGAAGTGCAGAAGCACGTTGATGATACCGGCAAACACCGCCAGGAAGAACACGAATATCTGAAAAGTGTTGAGAACAGGAAAAACGGCCGGGTCCACGGTGTGAGCCAAGCTGTTCGTCATTGGCCCGCCAATCCACCAATCCTTGACCGAATCCATGATGGTGCCATCGACCATCACATAGTATTGCGCTGCCCACAGGCCGAATCCGATAACATAGTAGGTGGCAAATCCCAGAAAAAAGCCAAGTGTCTTTTCTATGGTGGAATTGAACAGGTTCTTGCGCCGTGCCGTCCCCGCATCAATCAAAAGCAAGCCAACCACGACAAGGATCGCGCCCACGGTGCCCGAGGCATAGAGCACGTTCTGCACAAGTGAATTCAGCGTCACCTGCTCTGCGTATATTGTATTAATGTCCAATGACATATAGTTCTCCCTCCTGCTTGGATCCAGCCCTGTTCAAGCGGGCATCTTGGCTGGCTTACGAACCAGTTGGAACGCCAGTGTCCGCATTTTGCGGCCTTGCAAGACCCTTTCAGACCACTTTTTAAAATGGCACTGGAGCTATGATGCAAATTTGCCGCCACTTATCAAACAATAAATTCACCACAGGAAAACTATTTTACCCAAGGAGTATGCTGTCATTCTGATTTGGCTGGAGCTGGAAAACTGCTGCCCCGGGCTTGTCATGAAACCCTGCCTTTCGGCCCATACCGGAGGTTCGTTCATGTTATTCACGAGATGTGTCAACCACGACAACCAATTGCGCCGACTCCGGATACCCGTTTTCCCAAGGAGATCCCGGTTCAATGTAGGCGGTCTGGGCGCCAACGGCGGCGATCCAATCCCGTACCTTCTGGGCAATGAACTCGGGGCCATTATCAGAACGTATCGCCAGACGGCAAATTGATGTGATCATGACCGACACGTCCGGCACAACTTCCAGCACACGCGACATGCTGATCGACGCGGCGTTGTATCTGTTTGGCACCAAGGGGTTCGAGGCCACCTCGACCCGCGCCATTGCGGATCGCGCCGGGGCCAATGTGGCCTCCATCGCCTATTATTTCGGCAGCAAGGCGGGGCTGCGCCAGGTGTGCATCGAAACGGTCGCAAGCCGGATCAAAGACGTGCTGGCCCCGTTCGACCGCGCCCCCTGGCCCGAAACCCCCGAGGCCGCCCGCGCCCAGATGCACGCTACCTTGCAGGCCTTTGTCGAATTCATCGTCGGCGCGCCCGCCGCCAGCAATTTCATGGATTTCATCCTGCGCGAGCTTTCCGAACCGGGTGTCGTCGTGAATTACCTCTATAACCAGATCGTTCTGCCGCGCCACGCCCGCTATTGCGCGCTCTGGTCCATTGCCACCGGCCAGCCCGCCGAGTCCGAGGATGTGAAGCTGACCGTCTTCGCGCTGATTGGCCAGGTCATCTATTTCCGCCTCGCCGGGCCTGTCATCACGCAGCGCATGGGCTGGTCAGCATTCGGCCCAAAGCAGATCAAGACCCTGACCCGCGTCCTGTCGCAAAGCCTGGACGCCAGCATCTCCCGGAACCACACATGAACCCCCTGTGCGGCCTGCCCCTGATCGGCACCCTGCTGGGGGATTGCACCCCGCCCCCCTTTGCCACCGGCTATGTCGAGGGCGAATACACCCTCGTGGCGCCGGTCGAGATTGCCCAGGTCCGCGCGCTGACGGTCAGCCGGGGCGACAAGGTGCCCGCCGGGGAGGTGCTGGTCGAGATGGAACGCCGCGATGCGGAAATCGCGTTGGCCGAGGCCGAGGCCCGGCTTGCCCAGGCCCGCAGCCAGCTGGCCGACCTGCTTGAAGGTGCCCGCCCCGCCGAGATCCAGGTGATCGAGGCCAACCTTGCCTCTGCCCGTCTGCAAGCCGACGAGGCGCAGCGCACCCTTGAACGGATCGGACAGCTGGCCACCCGCGGCGTGGCCGCCGATGCCCGGCTTGACGACGCCACGACCGCCGCACAGGTGGCCGAAGCCCGCGTGGCGCAGATTGCCGCCGAGCTGGACGTCGCCCGCCTTCCGGCCCGCCCGCAGGCCATCGCCCGCGCCAAGGCCGCCGTTGCTGCCGCTCAGGCCGCACGCGACAGGGCAAACTGGCGCCTGGAGCAGCGCAGCCTGTCCCTGCCCGCGCCGGTCACTGTGGTTGACCTGATCCGCACCGGCGGCGAAATCGCCGGCCCCTCGGCGCCGGTCCTGTCGGTGCTGCCCGACGGCGCGGTCAAGCTGCGTCTTTACGTGCCGGAACGCAGCTTCTCTGCCATCTCGGTTGGCGATACCCTGGATGTCAGCTGCGACGGCTGCGGCGACGGGCTGTCGGCACGGATCAGTTATGTCTCGGACGCACCGGAGTTCACCCCTCCGGTCATCTACTCGCTCGAAAACCGTCAGCAGCTGGTCTATCTGGTCGAGGCCCGCCCCGCACCCGGCCACACGCTGCGCCCCGGACAGATCGTCAATGTCGCCTTGCCAGAGGCCCCGAACCGTGACTGAGGACGTGATCACCGTCAGGGGCCTGTCGAAAAGCTTTGGGGGAAAGCCCGTTGTGAACGGAATTCGCCTGTCGGTGCGCAAGGGCGAGATCATGGGCTTCCTCGGCCCCAACGGGTCCGGCAAGACCACCACGATCCGCCTGCTGTGCGGCTTGCTGGACCCCGATGACGGCGAGGGCATCGTGCTGGGGCATGACATCCGCCGCGAGCGTGACGCGATCAAGCGCAAGGTCGGCTACATGACCCAGCGGTTTTCCTTGTACACAGACCTGACCATCACGGAAAACCTGGCGCTTGTCGCCCGGCTTTACGGCATGACACCCGTGCGCCGCGTGGTGCGTGACACGCTGCGCGAGCTTGGCCTGCTGGAGCGCAAGGACCAGTTGGCGGGCGCTCTGTCGGGCGGCTGGAAACAGCGCCTCGCGCTGGCGGCCTGCGTCATGCACCGGCCCGCGCTGCTGATGCTCGATGAACCCACCGCCGGGGTCGATCCCAAGGCCCGCCGGGAGTTCTGGGACA
>PDWJ01001220.1_pt1 | contig 32732 bp, 22 predicted proteins | sample 1430881 | NCBI WGS metagenome assembly PDWJ01 (sample SAMN01162460, study PRJNA174530) | Oral metagenome, whole genome shotgun sequencing project. | biome: Marine environment; feature: Marine mammal; material: Swab sample of the gingival sulcus; isolation source: swab sample of gingival sulcus...
GGAGCAGATCGGCGCGGGTGGCATCTCGGACGTGGAGATTCTGGGCGAGCGGATGATTGTCATCCTCGAGCTGAAGATGCAGCGGGGGGGCATGACCGCGGGAAAGGCGCTGGAGCAGGCGGTGGCCAACCGCTACACGGCCAAGCACATCGGGGGCGAGAAGCCCGTGTGGGCGGTGGGGGCGGTCATCGGCAAGAAGGCCCAGATAGAGTGGGAGGAGCGGTGCGTGTGGGAGGGGGAGGCGTAGCGTGCTAGCCCCGCCTACTTGGCCAGCCGCCGACGGTGCAACCTGTGCCGCCGCTGTGGCACGGCCGGGAATACCCCGGAGTTCGCCTTCCGCACGTCCTCGATGGAGTAGAAAATCTTCGGGTTCACCCCGTGGATGAGCTCAATCACCGCCGGTAGCTTCTTGCGGTTGACCACGCAGTATATCAGGTGCACCTTGCCCTTCGCCCCCTCCCCGTCCACTATCGTCGCGCCGAAGCCGGCCGCCGAGAGCGCCTGCACCAGGTCCTTGCCATGCTCGCGGGTGATGACCCGTACCACCTGGCTCCCCACCGCCACGTACTCCTCCAGCCTCAGGCCCACGTAGTTGCCCACCGCGAAGCCCGCGGCGTAGCCCACGTAGCAGGCCAGGTTGTTGGCATGCTGCATAATCTGGCCGATGGCCAAAATCCAGATGAACACCTCGAAGAAGCCTAGGATGGGCGCCACGAGCTTATCGCCCCGCGCCACGAAGACGATGCGCACCGTGCCGATGGACACGTCCACTATCCGCGAGAGCGCGATCAGCAGCGGCATCGCCAGGTAGGTGAAGTAGGGGTTCCCGAATAGCTCTTCCATTATGCTCTTCCATTAAGATGGCGCGAAATTCCCCATTATCCCGCACATAGGCAACGCCGTCCGTCAAATCCTCCATATATTAGTACCTTCGCGCTCGATATGGAGCAGCTAAAACTCGTCGCCCCCTTCGGCCCCATGGGCGACCAGCCCGAGGCCATTCGCCAGCTCGTGGAGGCCTTCCGCCAGGGCGAGCGTTCGCAGACCCTCCTGGGGGTCACCGGCTCGGGCAAGACCTTCACCGCGGCCAACGTCCTCGAGCGGCTCAACCGGCCCACCCTGGTGCTGAGCCACAACAAGACCCTGGCCGCGCAGCTCTTCTCCGAGTTCAAGGAGTTCTTCCCCGAGAACCGCGTGGAGTACTTCGTCTCCTACTACGACTACTACCAGCCGGAGGCCTACATCCCCTCGACGGACACCTACATCGAGAAGGACCTGGCCGTCAACCAGGACCTCGAGAAGCTGCGCCTGAGCACCACCTCCGCCCTGCTCTCCGGCCGGCGCGATGTCATCGTCGTCAGCTCCGTGTCCTGCATGTACGGCATCGGCAACCCGGAGGACTTCCACGCCAACACCATCGGCCTACGGGTGGGGCAGACCATCGCCATGGACTACCTCCTGCGCCGCCTGGTGGAGGGCCTCTACCAGCGCAATGAGCTGAGCCTGGAGCGGGGCAACTTCCGCGTCAAGGGCGACACGGTCGACATCGCCGTGGCCTATGGCGACTACGCCTACCGCATCATATTCTGGGGCGATGAGGTGGAGCGCATACAGACCTTCGACCCCATCACCCACCGCATGACCGAGGACCTCCAGGAGGCCGTCATATACCCCGCCAGCATATTCGTCACCACCAAGGCGCGGCTCAACCGGGCCATAGTCAGCATACAGGACGACCTGGTCAAGCAGGTGGACTACTTCGAGAGCATCGGCAAGAAGCCCGAGGCCCAGCGCCTCCTCCAGCGCGTGGAGTACGACATGGAGATGATGCGCGAGCTGGGCTACTGCCAGGGCATAGAGAACTACTCCCGCTACTTCGACGGCCGCCCCCCGGGCTCGCGCCCCTTCTGCCTGCTGGACTACTTCCCCGACGACTTCCTCATGCTCGTGGACGAGAGCCACGTCACCATACCCCAGATACGGGCCATGTACGGCGGCGACCACTCCCGCAAGCTCAACCTGGTGGAGTACGGATTCCGCCTCCCCGCCGCGCTGGACAACCGCCCCCTCAAGTTCGAGGAGTTCGAGCAGCTCCACGGCCAGATACTCTTCATCAGCGCCACCCCGGCCGACTACGAGCTGGAGCAGAGCCACGGCGTGATCGTGGAGCAGGTCATACGCCCCACCGGCGTGCTCGACCCCGTCATAGACGTGCGCCCCATCGAGGGCCAGATTGACAACCTCCTGGGCGAGATACACCAGCGCATAGCCCGCGGGGAGCGCGTCCTGGTGACCACCCTCACCAAGAAGATGGCCGAGCACCTGAGCGAATTCCTCCTCGGGGTGGGCGTGAAGTGCCGCTACATCCACTCCGACGTGGAGACCCTCGAGCGCGTCGCCATCCTCGACGGGCTGCGAAAGGGCGACTTCCACGTCCTCATCGGGGTCAACCTCCTGCGCGAGGGGCTGGACCTCCCGGAGGTCTCCCTGGTGGCCATCCTCGATGCCGACAAGGAGGGCTTCCTCCGCTCGGCCCGCTCGCTCACCCAGACGGCCGGGCGGGCCGCGCGCAACGTCAACGGCCTGGTCATCATGTACGCCGACCGGATTACGGACTCCATGCGGCTGACCATCGACGAGACGGCCCGCCGCCGCGAGAAGCAGATGCGCTTCAACCAGGAGCACGGCATCACCCCCCGGCAGATTGTCAAGAAGCAGCGGAAGTCCCTGCTGGAGGGCAGCGCCGTGGACGACATCATGTACGACCACGGCGAGCCGCAGGAGGGGGCCCCCCTCGCGGCCGAGCCCGACATGGCCTACGACACCGAGCAGGACCTGGAGCGCACCATCGCCCAGGTGGAGGAGAAGATGCGCGCCGCCGCCAAGGAGAAGGACTACAAGGCCGCGGCCCGCTACCGCGACCTCATGTTCGAGCTGCAGGCCAAGCTGAAGTCCTCGCCCCAATCCTAGCCCGCCATGCCCCCCTCCATCCACATCCGTGAGCTGCAGGCCGTGTCGTTCCGCTCCTACCGCCAGCTGGAGGTGGCCCTACACCCCGGCCTCAACGCCATCGTGGGCACCAACGGGCAGGGCAAGACCAACGTGCTGGACATGCTCTACATGCTGAGCATGTGCAAGGCCCCCACCCGTGTGCCCGACGCCTCGGCCATACGCCACGGCCAGGAGGGCCTCGCGCTCCACGGCAAGTATACCGACCCCAGCGGCCAGCCCGCCACCGTCAGCCTCGCCGTCAAGCGAAACCAGGGGAAGACCCTCCGCTACGACGACCAGCCCTGCGCCCGCCTCTCCGACCACATCGGCCGCCTACCCCTGGTGGCCATCTACCCCCACGACGTGGAGCTGGTGTGGGACGGCGGCGAGCTCCGGCGCAAGTTCCTCAACGCCTTCATCGCCCAGTTCGACCGGGCCTACATCCACCAGCTCGCCGCCTACGAGCGGGTGCTAGCCCAGCGGAACACCCTCCTGCGTTCCGACCCGCTCGACGCGTCCCTGCTGGAGGTCTACGACATGCAGCTGGCCCAGGCCGCCGCCCCCGTGCACCGGGCCCGTACGGCCGCCTGCGAGGCCCTCGCCCCCCGGCTCGCCGACTACTACGCGCGCCTCTCCCCGGAGGGTGAGGCCGTGGGCATAGCCTACGTCTCCCCCCTCAACGAGGGCGACCTCTCCGGGCAGCTCCGCGAGGCGCGCCCCCGCGACCTCCAGCGGATGTTCACCACCGTGGGCGTGCACCGCGACAACATCCGCCTCGAGCTCAACGGCCACGCCCTCCGCAACATGGGCTCGCAGGGCCAGCAGAAAACCTTCATCGTGGCCCTGCGGCTGGCCCAGTACCACCTCCTGCGCGAGCGGCTGGGCTACGCCCCCATCCTCCTGCTCGACGACCTCTTCGACAAGCTCGATGCCCGGCGCGTGGGCCAGCTCGCCGAGGTCTTCTCCGGGGAGCATTTCGGCCAGGTATTCATCACGGACACCGACCCGGCGCGCGTCCGCCCCCTCTTCCGGCACCGCGGCGGGGAGGGGCGGCTGCTGGAGGCGCGCGACGGGCGGCTAAAGGAGCAAGCCCTATGAAGTGGGACGACATGGACCGCCTCAAGCACAAGGACCACCACCCGGCCAAGCAGGCGGGCTGGGTGCTCAACTGGATGGTCAGCCAGAACCCCCGCTTCGCCCAGCAGTTCTACCAGGCCCGCCTGCGCGAGCTGTGGCTCTCCGAGCACTTCCGGGGGGTGGCCAGGTACACCGTGCGGGTCACCCTCCGCGGCCGTGTGCTCACCATACAGATGAGCAATCCGGCGCTGCGGCACAACCTCAGCTACCAGCGCGACAGCCTCCGCGACCGCCTCAACGAGCTACTCGGCTGGCAGCTGCTCAGCGAGCTAGTCTTCGCATAGCCCCGAATTCTCGGTACACATGCTAATGGGTTAGTAATCACCCGATTACTGGCATAGCTAGGGGCGTGATAATGCGGCTTGCCATGCCCCTTTTGGGGCGTGGTGGCGACCGGTGGGGAGCCTAGACGTTCGTCAACGAAAAACGGCGATTCGTCACGGGAAATGGGCCCTTCGCGGAAGATTTCGGGTGGGAGTGTGGTGCTAATCCGAGAAATGCTATAACTTCATGTCGATTATGAAAGCAAGCAGAACCGTACGCCTTGCCAGCAGGGGATTTTATAATATGGAAATCATGAATTTCTGCGCCAAAAAATTAGCCCCCCCCCAATTTTCGGGATTTCATAAATTCTGGGAGACCAGCGCGCTGCCCCAGCGGCCCACGTCTCCGCGCCCGCAGTCCCTACAATACCTGAGCATTTTGCCCCGCTACGCGCGATGTTGCGCGTAGCGGGGTCTTTTTTTATCACGAGTGGCGAATAAAAGCTAAAAGATGGAGGACTAGTATCATGAGAAAACGATTGCTCTATTGTTTAACCGTCATGCTGGCGCTATTGCTGAGTACGGGCTTGGCCTTGGCGCAGAATAATAATCTGGTGGGTGACATCTTTGACCATGATGACTACTACTACATGGTGACGGAGCCGGCAGGTACCTCCCCGGGGGGAGTGGCATGCATCGACATCCCATCACACGCTGTAGGGGAGCTCCACTTTCCTGAGGAGGTGGAAGTTACGTATAGAGGAAAGAACTATGTATACATAGTAACCAGCATTGGAGCCGTGGATGGGCGTTTTCCTTATCCCCTTCGGATTCGCAATGATAAAATAAGGAAAGTTTTTCTTCCCGCCTCCGTGAAAAGCATAGCGGAACAAGCTTTTCGTGAATGTGATAAACTGGAGACAGTGATCATTCCCGAAGGATCCTCTTTGACCAGCATCGGGAAAGAGGCTTTCCAAGGTCTCCAACTGCTGAAGGAGATCAAGCTACCCGTTTCCCTGAAGAGCATAGGGGAAGGTGCTTTTAGTGACTGTGACAGGCTGAAGCATGTGCTCATCCCTGAAACTACCTCCCTGACTAGCATAGGGAATTTTGCTTTTTCCGCTTGCCAGGCTCTGGAGAGCCTGAGGATCCCGGCTACAGTGACTAGCATAGGGCTGGGAGCTTTCATTTTTTGTAAAAAATTACAGCTGACGGTGGATGCCGCCAACCAGAACTATGAGCTTGAGGGGGGAGTGCTGTTCAATCGGGGGCAGACCGAGCTGGTATGGTTCCCTCCAGCGTACTCCAAGGAAACTTACACCATTCCGCCTACTGTAAGTACGATTGGATCTCTTGCTTTTTCTAATGGTAACTCCTACAGCGCAATGAAGAGCATAGATATCCCGGCCACTGTGCTCCGTATGGGAAAGAAAGCCTTCGATACATACCGTCTTGAGGTTTTCATGCTCTCGCAAACACCCCCAGCAAGCGAATATCCGGGAGGTGCTCTTTTTTATGTGCCCGCAGCGAAGCATGCCACCTATGTGGCTGCAGCTGGCTGGAAGGAGGTCAAGATACACATATACAAATATGCCATTGTGACCTTCAATACCGATGGCGGGATGCCGCAGTTCGCGCCCAAGAGGGTGAAGGGAGGCGGGACGCTGGAGGCACCAAGTCCTGCCCCTACGAAGGCGCACAGCCAGCTCAAGGGCTGGCAGAATGGTGCAGAGAACTTCATCTTCAACCAGCATAAGGTGACGGAGGACATCACGCTCAAGGCGGTGTGGGAGACGGATAAGTACAAGGTGGAGTTCTCGGCTGAGGGCGGGAAGCTCGTATCGGCCGGAGTAGTGGATGTGGAGCACGGGGCCATGGTCCCCACGCCGACCGACCCCATCGATCCCCCCAATGGTACTACCACCTTCGTGGGCTGGCGCAAGGCTGATGCCAGCGAGGGCTTCTTCGACTTCAAGAAGGAGAAGGTAGAGGGGGCTCTGAAGCTCAAGGCAGTGTGGGGCTACACCGTGAAATTCTTCGAGGAGAACAAAACTGACGAGGTGATAAAGCTGCGGCAGCCGGTGGAGAAGGGTAAGAACGCGAAGAAGCCTGACCCGACCTCGCTCAACAAGCCGGGGCTTAATGTTGATTACTGGGAGAAAAGGGGTAGCGGTACGAGCTTCTCCTTTGGTGTGTTGGTGAATGAGGATCTTGAGCTCATCGCCAAGATGAAACAGGTCGGTACGTACACCGTGAGCTTCGACCTCAATAATGCAACGTCTGCGCCCATAGCTGCGCGGACGGTAAACCAGGATGCCAAGGTGCCCCGGGTGGCTGACCCCACGAGGGATGGCTTCACCTTCATAGGCTGGCGTAAGAGCACGGAGAATGATGGCCTCTTCGACTTCGATACGGAGAGGGTTAAGGCCAACTTTGTGCTCAGGGCGGTGTGGGGTCATACGGTGACTTTCGAGCTGCCGGACGGCACGCGCGAGAAGGTGAAGGTGGAGCTGAACAAGGCTGTGGCTGACCCCAAGAAGAGCAATATCAAGAGGTGGGTGAATGTCGCCACGGGTCAAACCTACGATTTCGCTGCGCAGGTAGCTGGTGACCTTACCCTGAAGGGGATGCTGGGCTTCAAGGTAATCTTCCAGAAGGCGGATGGGAGTGTGCACCATGAGGAACTCGCGGAGAGCGGGATTCCTATGGTTGCACCGCAGACCCAGCCTAGTGGCCCGGCGGGCCAGGTATTCCGGGAGTGGCAGCTCGATGGTAAGAGGTACGACTTCGACGCGCCGGTGCTGCAGCCGCTGACTATCAAGCCGGCCTTTGGCTACCTGGTGACCTTCATGGTGAAGGGTGTGGCACAGCCGTTCAAGTTCAAGGAGGTGGTTGTGGAGCCGAATAGGCCTGTGGCTGAGCCCGATCCGAAGCCCGAGCAGAAGGGCTATACGCTGGGTAAGTGGAAGCTCAATGGCGTTGATTACAACTTCGTTGACCTGGTGAGGAAGGCCATCACGCTGGAGGCGGAGTTCACGATCAATAGCTACGATGTGAAGTTCACCGCGAAGACTGGTTCGGCCAGCAGTCCGCTGCCTTCACCGCAGAAGAAGAAGTTTGGCGAGAAGGTAACTCGCCCTGCGACGGACCCCAAGGGTGCGGGCGAGCGGGTATTTGTTGACTGGTACAAGGATGAGGATAAGTACGACTTCGATGCGCTCGTGGAGGCACACCTCTCGCTGGAGGCGAAGTTCGGCTACCTCGTGACCCTGAAGGATGGGACGAATGTAATTGGGCAGCCGTTCGTTGCGCTGGAGGATAGGCCGATGGCGCGCCCGAAGACCCCTGTAAATCCGAGCAAGGAATTTGTGGAGTGGCGGAGCGACGACAAGCCCTACGATTTCGGGCAGCCAGTGACTAAGCCCCTTACGCTTCAGGCAATCTGGGGCTACAAGGTGACCTTTGATCCCGATAATGGTGAGCTGAGCAAGATCGAGAGGGTAGAAGAGGGTAAGGCGGTGACCAAGCCGGTTGACCCCAAGAAGAAGGGCTACAAGTTCACAGGGTGGCAGCTCGAGGGGCAAGACTATGTGTTCAATAATCCTGTGACTAAGAACATCACGCTCAAGGCGACGTGGACAATCGAGAGCTACAAGGTGACCTTCAATATGGATGGTGGTACACCCGAAGAGCCGGAGCGGACGCAGGAGTTCAACACGAAGATGGCGAAGCCGACGACTGACCCCACGAAGCCGGGTTTTGTCTTCATCGGCTGGCGGGCCGAGGGTGCTGACAAGCTGTTCGACTTCGACAATGAGACGCTGCAGGGTCCCCTTACAATCAACGCAATCTGGGGCTACACGGTGAAGTTCGTGCTGCCGGTGAAGGCGGGCGAGCCGGAGAACGTGTTCACGAGCATACGCGTGGAGAAGGACAAGCTGGCGACGGCGCCGAGGTCTGCGCCCACCAAGGAGGGCTACAACTTCAAGGAGTGGCAGGAGAATGGCGCGAAGTTCGACTTCGAGACGACCAAGGTGACGAAGGATCTCGCACTCATGGCGGCCTTTGAGATCCGGAAGTACACGGTGAGCTTCGATGCGGATGGTGGCGACCTTAACGGCGTTGCGCCATTGGTGAGGGATGTGGAGCATGGTAAGTCAGTAGATGAGCCGGTTGCGAAGCCCACCAAGGCGAATTTCACCTTCGTGGGCTGGCGCGCGAGCACGGCCGCTGACGGGTTCTTCGCCTTCGGCAAGGACAAGGTGGTCAACGACCTCACGCTCAAGGCGATATGGGGCTACACGGTGACCTTCCTGCGGGATGATGGCTCGGAGATCAAGAAAGTGCCCGTGGAGAAGGATAGGACCGTGGCGCCGCTCGATTTCAGGACGCCCGCCTTTGAGGTTCTGGAGTGGCGACTCGATGGTACGAAGTACGACTTCAACCAGCCGGTTGTGCAGGATATTTTGCTCCAGGCGGTGATGAAGGGTGTTCCGCAGCACATCGTGAAATTCGAGGCCAATGGTGGGAACTTCGCGAGCGGAACCGAGGTGACGCAGAGCGTCAACGAGGGTGCTCCGGTGCTGAAGCCTGATGAGCCGACCCGGAGGGACTACATCTTCATGGGCTGGCGGAAGTCAGATGCCACGGAAGGTTTCTTCGACTTCGATAAGGAAAAGGTGGCTGGCCCCTTCACGCTTAAGGCGATCTGGGGACATGAGGTTGTCTTTGTGGTCGATGGGAAGGACTACAAGAAGGTGGTTGTGGAGCATGGCAAGTCTGTGGATAAGCCGGAAGCACCCCGGAAGGTTGGCTCTGTCTTCAAGAATTGGCTGGAGGGTACGGATGTGTACGACTTCAGCGGGGCAGTAAGAGGTGCCCTGAGGCTCACGGCGGATTGGGAGAATGCAACTACGCAAACTGTGTCCTTCGTTCGCGATGCTGCGCAGCCCGCGGTGAAGGTGGATGTGAAGGTGAACAAGGGCGACAAGCTGGAGAAAACGCGGATTCCCGACACGCAGATGGCGGGCTTCGTCCTGATGGGCTGGCGCTTGAGCACGGCCAATGCTGGGCTGTTCGACTTCGACCAGACGGTGATCAATGAGAACCTCACGCTCAATGCGGTATGGGGTTGCAACGTGACCTTCCTGCTGGAGCAGGGTGGCGCGCGCTTCGGCGATGTGGCCGTGGTGGAGAAGGGCAAGTTCGCGACGAAGCCGACTTCGGATCCCGCCGCCAAGCCGGGCTCTACCGATGTCTTCAAGTTCTGGGCTAAGGATGGCGAGACGAGCGAGTTCAAGTTCGACCAGGTGCCCGTGAACGGGGAGCTGGTGCTGGTGGCCCAGTGGGAGCCGGCGCCGGTTACGGAGTTCAACGTGGCGGCTACGGTGGATGGTCAGCCCGCTAAGGGTGAGGTGAAGGAGGCCACTGGTGCTGCCAAGCGTGCGCTCGCTCCTGGCATGAAGGTGAAGAAGGATGAGATCATCATCCTGAACTACGATGCTACGAACAAGGAGGTCGAGGTCAAGAAGAAGGAGGGCGTAGAGCCTGTTGGCACGGAGAACAAGGAGTTCAAGGTGAAGGGCGATGTTGACGTGGTGATCGAGATCATCCTTAAGGACAAGCCTGGTACTCCGCCCGCTCCGGGTGCGCAGGAGGTGGATATCGTTGAGATTACCGAGTCGACCGACGGCAAGGTGACGCTGGCGAGGGCCGGTGGTCCCGCGCTGAAGAAGGATGATAAGGTGAAGGTGGGCGAGCAGCTCACGCTGACGATTGTGCCCAACGCGGACAAGGTGGTCGCTTCGACGGCCATCGAGGGTCTGGCGAGGGATGGTGCCACCTACAAGGTGACTGGTCCGGTGAAGGTCGTGGTGACCTTCAAGGATAAGGCTACGGCACCGGCTCCGGGTACTGATGTGGATATCCTTGAGATCACGCAGTCGCCCGATGGCATAGTGGCGCTGACGAAGGCCGGTGGGAACACCCTCCTGAAGCAGGGCGAGAAGGTGAAGATGGGCGAGAAGCTGAACCTGAAGATTGAGCCCAAGCAGGGTAAGGTCATTGAGAGCACGGTGCTTGAGGGTCTGAAGCAGCTTGGTACGGAGTACGAGGTGACTGGTCCGGTGAAGGTGAAGGTGACCTTCAAGGATGCGCCTTCGACGGGTACGCCTACTCCGCCCGTTCCGGGCGCGCAGGAGGTGCCTATCGTTGAGATCACGGCTTCGGCCGGTGGCACGGTGACGCTGACGAAGGTCGGCGAGAGCACCCCGCTGGCGGCGGGCCAGAAGGTGAAGCTGGGTGAGAAGCTGAGCCTGAAGATAGAGCCGGAGGCGGATAAGGTCATTGAGAGCGTGTCGCTTGAGGGTCTGCAGCAGGATGGCGCGGACTACAAGGTGACCGGTCCGGTGAAGGTTAAGGTTAGCTTCAAGGATAAGTCCGCGGTGCCGCCCGCCGGTGACGAGGTGGATATCCTCGAGATCACGCAGTCGGCCGACGGCACGGTGACGCTGACGAAGGTCGGCGAGAACACCCCGCTGACGGTGGGCCAGAAGGTGAAGATGGGTGATAAGCTGAGCCTGAAGATTGAGCCCAAGCAGGGTAAGGTCATCGAGAGCACGGTGCTTGAGGGTCTGAAGCAGCTTGGTACGGAGTACGAGGTGACTGGTCCGGTGAAGGTGAAGGTGACCTTCAAGGATGCGCCTTCGGGCTCCACGCCGCCGGCTGTTCCTCTGGTAGAAATCGCCGAGATCACGGAGTCGCCTGATGGCACGGTGACGCTGACGAAGGTTGGCGAGACTGTAGCGCTGAAGGTTGGCGATAAGGTGAAGGTTGGCGAGAAGCTGAGCCTGAAGATTGAGCCCAAGCCGGGCAAGGAGCTGGACGGCGAGCCGAAGGTGGCAGGCCTTGAGAAGGAGAACGATGGTAGCTACAAGGTGACCGGCACGGCTCCGATCAAGGTTGAGGTGAAGTTCAAGGACATGGCGCCCAAGGGTACTGAGGTGAAAATCGTCGCAATCACGGCATCGGCCGGTGGCACGGTGACGCTGACGAAGGTTGGTGGAACTGATGCGCTGAAGGTGGGTGATAAGCTGAAGGTTGGCGATAAGCTGAGCCTGAAGATTGAGCCTGAGGATGGTAAGGAGCAGGACGGCGAGGCCAAGCTTAAGGGCCTGAAGCCGGCTGGCTCGGAGTACGAGGTGACTGGCGATGTGACGGTTGAGGTGAAGTTCAAGGACAAGACCGCTGGTGGTAGCCCGCAGGTGCCGCCCGCTGGTACTGAGGTGAAAATCGTCGCAATTACGCAGTCGCCCGACGGCACGGTGACGCTGACGAAGGTTGGCGAGACTGATGCGCTGAAGGTTGGCGATAAGGTGAAGGTTGGCGATAAGCTGGTCCTGAAGATTGAGCCTAAGGATGGCAAGGAGCAGGACGGCGAGGCTAAGCTTAAGGGCCTGAAGCAGGCTGGCTCGGAGTACGAGGTGACTGGCGATGTGACGGTTGAGGTGAAGTTCAAGGACAAGGTTGGTGGTGGTAGCCCGCAGGTGCCGCCCACTCCGGGTGCGCAGGAGGTTGACATCCTCGAGATCACGGCATCGGCCGGTGGCAAGGTGGAGCTGACGAAGGTTGGCGAGAGCACCGCGCTGACGGTGGGCCAGAAGGTGAAGCTTGGTGAGAAGCTGAGCCTGAAGGTTGAGCCTGAGGCGGATAAGGTCATTGGGAGTGTGTCGCTTGAGGGCTTGCAGCAGGATGGCGCGGACTACAAGGTGACCGGTCCGGTGAAGGTGAATGTGAGCTTCAAGGATAAGTCCACGGTGCCGCCCGCCGGTGGTGAGGTGGATATCCTCGATATCACGGAGTCGGCCGATGGTACGGTGACGCTGACGAAGGTTGGCGAGAACACCCCGCTGGTGAAGGGTAGCAAGGTGAAGATGGGCGATAAGCTCATGCTGAAGGTTGTGCCCAACACGGGTAAGGCGATTGGCAGCATGAAGGTGGAGGGTCTGCAGCAGCTTGGCAGCGGTGTCTACGAGGTGACTGGTCCGGTGAAGGTCGAGGTGACCTTCAAGGATGAGCCCGCCGGTGCGAAGCCGACGCCTCCCACGCCGAACCCGCCGACCCCGACTCCGCCCACGCCGAACCCGCCGGTTGATCCGAACAAGCCGCAGGAAGACCCGAACAAGCCGCAGGTTAATCCGGATGAGCCGAAGGATGATCCGAAGTCCGGCAGCACCCCGGTGGAGGTGGCTGGCGCGCTGCGGCTGCACGTGAGCCCCGTTCCGGCATCCGACTTCCTGACGGTGGAGGGGATGACCGAGCGCGCCACCGTGCGGGTATACAGCCTCCTGGGCCAGCTCGTGCTGACCAAGGATGTAGCGCCCGGCGCACCGGTGGATGTACGCCAGCTCGAGGCGGGCGTGTACCTGCTGGAGGTGCAGGGGCAGACGGTACGCTTCGTGAAGAGGTAGAGGGGCGGGGGTGCTTCGCACCCCACGTATCCTAGCTAAGTAGGGGGCGTGGCAAGATTGCCACGCCCCTTTTTTGCTGCGTGGTGTGCGGGCGTTTGCCGGGTGGGAGGGCACCTGGCCGACCGGGGAAGGCCTCCCGCGGGGGAATCCGGCATATTTTCCGGCGGAAAGCGCATCGTTGTGCCAGATATTTCCTATCTTGCAAGCATTATGAGGGCTTCTGTAGCTGTACGGTTTCCCGCTGGGGGTCTCGGGGGTCTTGCGCCCCTGAGCAAGACCCCAATTACCCCCCCCATAATTTCGTAAAATTAAACAACAAACCGACAGGGAGGAGGGCATACCCATGCGTGGGTGTGCCCTCCTCTCTTGTTCTGGGCGATTTTTTGACCGGCAAGGTATAGGATTCATCTATTTACGAATGGCGAAAGCCGAAATGTATGGAGGACTAAGGAGCATGAGAAGAGGATTATTCTACTGTTTTGGCATAATGCTGGTGGTGCTGTGGGGGGGACTGGCGCGGGCGCAGGGTGTTGGCGCTAGGTTTGAGGAGGAGGGTATTCAGTATCATGTGACGAAGCCGGGGGAGGTGGAGGTGGTATCCCACAGCTCGGCGCCCTACTCGGGGGATGTTCGCATCCCGGCGAGGGTGAATCAAGGGGGAGGATACGCGGTGACTGGCATTGGGGGCGTGGCTTTCAATGGTTGCTCTGGCCTGAAGAGCATCGAGCTCCCGGCCTCCGTGGTCAGCATCGGGAAGGAGGCTTTCAATGCTTGCACTGGCCTGAAGCGTATCCAGCTCCCGGCCTCCCTGACCCGCATCGCGGAGTCTGCTTTCAGCCAATGTACCGGCCTGGAGCAGGTCGATTTCCCTCCGAGCCTGGCCGACATCGGGGTTAATGCCTTTTATGGCTGTACAAGCCTGAGGCAGATAGCCCTCCCGTCCTCCCTGACCAAGTTGGAGCGGGGTGTATTCAGCCGCTGTACGGGCCTGACGCAGGTCGAATTCCCGGCCTCCCTGGTCAGCATCGGGGGCTATGCTTTCGACGGTTGTGCAGGCCTGGCGCGGGTCGAGCTCCCGGCCTCCCTGACCAGCATCGAGGATGGGGCCTTCAGCGCTTGCGCGAGCCTGACGAGCATCCGGATTCCGCGGGCCGTGGCGAGCATCGGGGCTGGTGCCTTTGGGAAATGCAAAAATCTGAGGGAGTTGACCGTGGAGGAGGGTAATGCCAGCTACGCGTCCGAGGACGGCGTGCTGTTCAACAAGGAGAGAACCGTGCTGCTCCAGTTCCCGCCCGCGCACGCCAAGACGAAGTACAGCATTGCCGATAGCGTGAGCGGCATTGGGGACGGGGCCTTCGTCGCTTGCGCTGGCCTGAAGAGCGTCTACGTACTGGCGCTAACCCCTCCCAGCATTGCTGGAACTGAGCTTACGGACAACAAGGATATGATCTTCTACGTGCCTGGGGCCAGATATGACGCGTATGTGGCGACGTACGGCTGGCAGAATTACAGGGCGCAGATGAAGAAGTGGTTCCAGGTGGCTTTCGATGCGGCGGAAGGTACACTCGCGGGCGATGCTAAGCAGATAGTGGTTGAGGGTAAGCGCGTTACCAAGCCGAAAGACCCGGCCAGACCGGGCTACGTCTTCATGGGGTGGCGGAAGGATGCCGGGGAGTTCAACTTCCTAAGCGAGAAGGTGACGGCTGATATCACCCTCAGGGCTGTCTGGGGGCGCAAGGTAACCCTCGATGCCGATAACGGTACGTCCCCCACGATAGTGAATGCGGAGGACGGCAAGCTGCTGCCCCCGCCGAAGGAGCCGACCAAGGCGGGCTACGCCTTCGTGGAGTGGCGGAAGGATGGCGCGAACTTGAAAGTCAAATTCAACTTCGCCACCGACACCGTGAAGAGCGATATCACCCTCAAGGCGGTGTGGGGGCACACGGTGACCTTTGATGCCGACAATTGGCAACCCCCCACGACCGTGCGCGTGGAGCACGATAGGTTGCTTGCCGAGCCACAGGCCCCGGCCAAGGCGGGCCATACCTTCGTGGAGTGGCGGAAGGATGGCGCGAAGTTCGACTTCCTCACTGCCACGGTGAAGGGCGATATCACCCTCAAGGCGGAATGGACGCTCAAGGAGTACACGGTAACCTTCGATGCCGATAATGGTGAGCCCTTCACGACCGCGACTGTGGAGCACGGCAAGCTGGTGCCCCAGCCGGCCGACCCATCGAAGGAGGGCTATACCTTCGTGGAGTGGCGGAAGTACGGCGCGAAGTTCGACTTCGCCACCGCGCAGGTGAAGAGCGACATTACGCTCAAGGCCGTGTGGGAGCGGGAGAAGAAGCCCCCTGTAGACCCGATTGCGCCTACGCCCACGCCGCCGACTCCGAGCAAGCCTGAGGATGACCCGAAGCCCGAACCGAAGCCCGAGGATAGCACCCCGGTGGAGGTGGCTGGCGCGCTGCGGCTGCACGTGAGTCCCGTTCCGGCATCCGACTTCCTGACGGTGGAGGGGATGACCGAGCGCGCCACCGTGCGGGTATACAACCCCCTGGGCCAGCTGCTGCTGACCAAGGATGTAGCGCCCGGCGCGCCGGTGGATGTACGCCAGCTCGAGGCGGGTGTGTACCTGCTGGAGGTGCAGGGGCAGACGGTACGCTTCGTGAAGAGGTAGGCCATCCCGTGTAGCCTATACGATGAGTGGGGGCGTGGCAATCTTGCCACGCCCCTTTTTTTGCTGCGTGGGCCGTGCTTGTTGCGAGAAGAACCGCTACGTTTCCCGGCTGAAGGCGCACCGTTTTGGCGGATATTTCCTACCTTGCCGTTGCTATGGGGCGTTCTGTGGCTGTTGATATAGGATTTACGTGTTTACGTGGCGAAAGCCGAAATGATTGGAGGAATAGGAGTATGAGAAAAGGGTTACTTTACTGTTTGGGTGCGATGTTGGTGCTGTGTGGGGGAGGGGTAAGGGCGCAGTGGCTTGGCAATGAGATATATAAGGGAAATGTTAAGTATCGGGTGACGAAGCTCCCCCCGGATGGGGAGGTCGAGGTGATGCCCTTCTTCGAATTTTTTGGATTGGCTAATAAATATTCTGGTGAGCTTATTATTCCGAAGAGGATAATAGTGGAGAATAAACAATTCTGGAGCAAGAAGAAATACGAAAAGTATGCTGTGACTGGTCTCGGAAATAAGGCTTTCTATGGTTGCCCCAACCTTATTGAGTTAACCCTCCCCTCCTCCTTGGTCAGCATCGGAAATGAGGCTTTCAGTGGTTGCTCTGGCCTTACAGATCTAGCACTCCCTTCCTCCTTGGCTAGCATCGGAGATAAGGTCTTCCGTGGTTGCTCTGGCCTTACCAGCCTGATGCTCCCGCCCTCTTTGGCTAGCATCGGGTCTGGCGCTTTCGATGAGTGCAAAAATCTGAGGGAACTATCGGTTGAGGCGGATAATTCTCACTACGAGTCTGAGGGGGGCGTGTTGTTCAACAAGGGGAAGACCGAGCTAGTGCGAGTTCCCGAAGGATATCCTGATGCGATATACAACGTCCCATCTACCGTGACCAGCATCAAGGAGCGTGCATTTTATGCTTGCTCGGGCCTTGCGCACCTAGTGCTCTCCTCCTCCCTGACTAGCATCGGGGATGGTGCTTTCTCTGCTTGCTCGAATCTCTTGACTGTCTATGTACCTGCGCAAATCCCTCCGACTTTGAGCGGAGACCCCAAGCTTCTGAGCAATGCGACCCTATATGTGCCCGGGGCGAAGTATGCGGATTATCTAGTGTCAGATGACTGGCGCGATTATAAACCTCAGATGAAGAAATGCTTCCGAGTAAGCTTCGATGCGGATGGTGGCACGCTCGATGGCAAGGCTGAGCAAATTGTGGGGGAGGATGTCTTCGTGACCCGCCCAGCCGACCCGATCAAGGCGGGATACACCTTCGTGGAGTGGCGTGAGAGCGGCGTGAAATTTGACTTCACCACCATGTTGGCGGCAAGCGATATCACGCTTAAAGCTATATGGAAATCAAACGCGAAAAGTCCAGTAGACCCGGCCCCCCCGCAGGGCAACAAGTCGCAGAAATCCCCCGGCAAGCCCGAGCAGAAACCCGAGGACAGCACCCCCGTAGAGCTCCCTACCCCCCAGCTGCGCATCTCCCCCCTCCCCACCTCCGACTTCCTGACGCTGGAGGGGATGACCGAGCCCACCACCGTGCGGGTATACAACCCCCTGGGCCAGCTGCTGCTGACCAAGAGCGTGGCGCCCGGCGCACCGGTGGATGTACGCCAGCTCGAGGCGGGTGTGTACCTGCTGGAGGTGCAGGGGCAGACGGTACGCTTCGTGAAGAGGTAGGGGAGCGGGGAGTACTCCCCGTAGCCAAGGATAGTGGGGGCGTGGCAATCTTGCCACGCCCCTTTTTGGCGCATCCCTTCCCCCCGCTCCCCTTCCCCCCGCTCCCCCTCCCCCATGCCTCCCCTTTTCGCCCTTTTCCCTACCTTCGCGTGCGTTTCGCCGTCCGGCGCCGCGGCCACATCCATGCCTAAACCCTAATCCTCAGCCTATGGACTTGCAACTCAGCCAGGTATTCACCGAGCAGAAGCTCCAGCACCTCCGTGCCCTCCTCCAGGCCGCGGAGCGTATCGCCCTGGTCTGCCACGCCCGGCCCGACGGTGATGCCATCGGCTCCATGGTCGGCCTGGGCCTGATCCTCGAGTCGCTGGGCCACGGCGTATCGGCCATCGCCCCCAGCGGCCTGCCCCAGCCCCTGGCCTGGACGGCGGGCCAGCACCTCATCATAGAGTACGACGCGGCGCCGCAGCGCGCCCGCCAGGCACTCAGCGCCGCCCAGCTGCTCATCCACCTCGACCACAACGACATCACCCGCACCGACCCCGACCTCGCCGCCGACATACTCGCCACCGACACACCCCGCGTCATGCTGGACCACCACCTCTTCCCCAAGGACGAATTCGCCCTCCAGTTCTCCTACCCGGCCGCCAGCTCCACCTGCGAGCTGGTCTACGAGCTGGCCACCCGCCTCTGGCCCCCGGAGCGCATCACCCCCGGCGTGGCCAACGCCCTCTACATGGGCCTGATGACCGACACCGGCTCCTTCGCCCACTCCTGCTCCCGCCCGCGCACCTTCGAGGTGGCCGGGGGGCTGGTCGCCCGGGGCGCGGACATCCCCACGGTTCGCAACCACGTCCTGGGCTCCTACCGTGAGGACCGTCTCCGCCTCTACGGCCATGCCCTCTCGCAGTGCATGGAGCTGCTGGCCGACGGCCGGGCGAGCCTCATCACCCTCACGCGCAGCACCCTCGACGGCTACGCCTACCAGCCCGGCGACACCGAGGGCCTGGTCAACGAGCCACTCACCATCGCGGGCGTGAACATGTCCGTCATGCTCACCGAGCGCAACCCGAGGTCCGTGCGGGTATCGCTCCGCTCGCGCAATGGCCTGGAGGTCAACCGCTTGGCCCAGGAGCATTTCAACGGGGGGGGGCACGCCCAGGCCTCCGGGGGTATGCTCCGCATGGAATTCGCCGAGGCCGTGGAGCACACCAAGGCCCGAATCGCCGAGTTCTTCGGGGGCTAGGCCCGACGTGCCCGTTATTTTCCTATCTTTGCCCTGCGTCGGCCACGGTGGGTGCCGCATGGCGCAACAAATAGACTAGCCCTATGATACAATCCATGACCGGCTTCGGGCGGGGCGAGGCCAGCTGCGATGCCTGCGACATCGTGGTGGAGATAAAGTCCGTGAATAGCAAGAGCCTCGACCTCTCCCAGCTCAAGCTGCCCCCCCGCTACCGCGAGCAGGAGATCTGGCTGCGGGGGGAGCTCTCCCGCGGCGTGCTGCGCGGCAAGGTGGACTGCACGGTGCGCTACAGCCTGGGCCGCATCGAGGGCGATGCCCCCCGGCTGCATCAGGAGGCCTACGGGCAGGCGGTGCTCGATGTATTCGGCGCGCTGGAGCACCTTGACCCCGCGGGCGGGCCGAGCATATCGCAGGTGGGGCTGCAGCTGGCCCCGCTGCCCTTCTTCTGGCTGCAGATGGAGCAGACCCCCGATGAGGAGGAGGTCGCCGCCCTGCATCGCGCGGTGGAGGCGGCCCTAGCGGGCTTCGTGGACTACCGGACCCGGGAGGGGGAGGCGACGCGGGCCGACCTGGAGCGCAACGTGAGCACGATACGCGACCTACTCGCCCGGGTCGATGCCATGAAGGAGGGCCGCATCGTGGCCGTACGGGCGAGGATGCAGGAGGCCCTCGAGAAGCTCATCGACCCGCTGAAGGGCACATTCGACGAGCAGCGCTTCAACCAGGAGCTGGTGTACCACATCGAGCGGCTCGACATCAACGAGGAGATACAGCGCCTGAGCCAGCATCTGGACTACTTCGGGCAGACCATCGAGGAGGGGGAGCCCCAGGGGCGCAAGCTCGCCTTCATCGCCCAGGAGATGGGCCGCGAGATCAACACCATAGGCTCGAAGGCCAACAGCTCGCAGATGCAGCGCGTGGTGGTGGAGATGAAGGACCATCTGGAGAAGATCAAGGAGCAGGTGCTCAACGTACTCTAGCAAAGCGGGATATGGCAAGGAAGGCACTCGTGTTCACCGCCCCCTCGGGCGCAGGCAAGACCACCATCATCCGGAGGCTGCAGGAGCAGGTCCCGGGTTTGCAGTTCTCCGTATCGGCCACCAGCCGCCAGCCCCGGGCGGGCGAGGAGGACGGCAAGGCCTACCACTTCCTCTCGCCGGAGGAGTTCCAGCGGCGGGTGGCCGGGGGCGAGTTCGTGGAGTGGGAGCAGGTCTACGAGGGGATGTACTACGGCACGCTGCGCTCGGAGGTGGAGCGGATATGGGACGCCGGGGCGACCGTGGTCTTCGACATCGACGTGAAGGGGGCGCTCAACGTGAAGGAGCAGCTCGGGGAGGGGGTGCTGACCATCTTCATCGCCCCGCCCTCGCTGGACGCGCTGCGTGAGCGGCTGGTGGCCCGTGGCACCGAGACGCCCGAGTCGCTGGCCAAGCGCTTGTCGCGGGCCGAGATGGAGCTGGCCCAGGCCGAGCGCTTCGACACGCAGGTCGTGAACGACGACCTGGACACGGCGGTCGCAACGGTCGTCACGCTGGTGCGCACCTTCCTCGGGAGCTAGGGATGGAAATCGGCCTCTTCTTCGGCACCTTCGACCCCTTCCACAACGGCCACCTGGCCATCGCGGGCTACGCGCTGGAGTACGCCCCGCTGGACGCGCTCTGGCTCGTGCCCTCCCCCCACAACCCGCACAAGCCGGTCGGCAGCATGAGCCCCTTCGGCGAGCGGGTGGCCTACCTCGAGCGGGTGCTGACCCACGTCGCCGAGCCCCGCCTCGGCCTCTCCACCGTGGAGGACGAGCTCTCCCGCCCCTCCTACACCTACCAGACCCTCATGGAGCTGGGCCATCGCCACCCGGAGCACCGCTTCAGCATCGTCATGGGGGCCGACAGCCTGGCCACCCTGCCGACCTGGCTGAAGGGCGAGCAGATACTCCGGGGCTATCCCCTGCTGGTCTACCCCCGGAGCGGCAATCGGCAGCCCTCTGCCGACCTGCTGGCGCGCGCCAACGTCACCCTCCTCCCCGCCCCCCTCTTCGACATATCCTCCACCTTCATCCGCAACGCCCGGGCAGAGGGGAAACGGGTGGACTACTTCCTCCCGGTGGCCCTGTAGCCGCCGATATACTCCTCTGAATCCCTCGCCTTCTGCCCCTTCTACAGGCTGCGCGCCGTGGCGTAGTCTATCTCCGCCTGCTTGTGCTCGCCGAGCGCCTCGAGGATTTCGGCCCGCGCCCGGTGAAGGCGGCGCTTGTCCCTGATGGTGGCCAGCGGCATCACCCGGGCGATGGTCTCCAATCCCTGCGCCCAGTGCCCTGTGGCGATGCACAGCCGGATGTGGAGGTGCACATTCTCCAGCTCGCCCCCTGGCCCGGTGGGGTAGTAGGCCATGTAGGCCCGGCTGTGCTGGTAGGCCTCGTGCGCAAGCTCCCTTTGGGCCTTGGCGCGGGCCAGGAGGGGGAGTAGGTGCGGGTTGTGCGGGTCAGTTTTCTGGTAGCGCTGCAGGGCGCGGAGGGCGCGGCTGGGCTTGTCGTTTGTGAGTAGGAGGTCGGCGTAGAGCAGCAGCACGTCCAGCCGCTCGGGGTACTTCCCGTAGGCCGTTTGGGCGGCGGCCAGGGCGCTCTCCGTTTCGCCCTTCCCCCGCAACGCCAGGGCGCGGTAGTAGGCGTAGCCGGCGCGCTCCTGCTGGCGGGGGGTGAGGCCGTCGAGTAGGTCCTCCATCACGCCCCAGTCGCCGTGCGTGGCGTGGTAGTGCAGCTCGGCCTCAGTCTTGGCCCGTCGGCTGTAGTGGGCATCGAGCCAGAGGGAGTCCCAGCCCGGGTGGTCCATGCAGGGGCGTAGGAGGGTGTCGCTGGCGATGCGTAGCTCGTCCTGCTTGCGGCGAGCCTTGAGGTAGTGGGCGAGGTGGTCTAGGCCACGTTGCGCATTGCCTAGCTGGCACTCGAGGCATGCGTAGGCCAGCCACCGTTCGTTCTCCCGCCGGAGCGTGTGGCTGGCGAGCCGCTGCCGGGCGGAGTCGGGCTGGCGGGCGCGTAGCCAGGCCTTGGCGCTGGCCAGCGCGTAGAGCGCGTGGGGCTTGGCGCGCAGGAGGGAGTCCAGGAGCTGAGCCCCCGCCCGGGGGTGGCCGTTCTCCACCAGGGCGGCGGCGCGGTAGTAGGCCTCCGTGCGTTGCGACTGGGAGCGTCCCGCCACTGTGGTCAGGGCGAGTAGGTGGAGGGCCAGGAGCGCCGCTAGGCGCCGGGGCGTGCGGGGGAGCATGGGCCTAGCGGATTTTGGTGAATTGGCTTAGAAGTCGTAGGGTAGCACGCTGCCGTAGCCCGGGAGGTGGCTGTAGATGTCGCCCTCGAAGCGCGCGCCGAGGTGCTTCATCGCGCAGAGGTGTATGCCCCCGTGCGCGAAGGCCGCGATCTGCCCGTAGCCCTCGGCCTTCTTCTCCTCCACGAAGCTGAGGAAGCGCTGCTGCACGTCGAGGAAGGACTCGCCCCTCGGGGGCCGGGCCGTAATCTGGTTGGCGAACCAGTACTGCACCTCCGGGATGTCGGTCATGGAGTAGAGGTGCTGCCACTCCCACTCGCCGAAGTCCACCTCCTTTAGCCGCTCGTCGCGGATGGCATCGCCGTAGCCGCAGAAGTCGGCCAGCCGGGTGCAGCGGCTCAGGGGGCTGGTGTAGACCGCGTCGAAGCGCAGCGGCTCGAGGTTCTGCTTGACCACCGCGGCCTCCTGCTTGAAGGTCACCTTGAGGTCGACATCCGTCTGCCCATAGCAGATGCCACGGGGGACCTGGACGCTGGTGTGGCGGATAATGTATACTCGCATAGGCTCCTATCTGGATTGAAAGAAAGCGCGAATGTAGCAAGATTATCCCAGCTGCTTCGCCCCCACGTCCTCTTGCCCGATTCGGGCGGATTTGGCCCCCTTCCCCGTGGCCTCGTCGTAGGCAGGTGGCCGTTCGCAACCAAAAAATAGCCAAACGTCAATGCGATTCGTTCGCGGCGGATTCTGTTGTTAACTTGCAGCCGAATTAGGAACAGAAAAAGAATGATGGATATGAAGCTGAAGCGAACTGTAATACCGGTGGTGGCGGTGGCCCTTGCCGCGCTGCTCGTGGCCCCGGGCTGCGACAAGAAGAACGATAAGGAAGACCCGAAACCGGCCAATTCGGGAGTGACCAATAACACGGGGTCGAATAGCGGCTCGAATAATTCGCAGAATTCGGGGAATTCCGGTCAGACCGACCCGCAGCAGCCGGAGCTAACGCCCGAGCAGTCCAAGGCGATTGTGGAGAGGGTGAAGCCGCAGATTCGTGATATGGCGTTGAATATCAATCTTAAGCTGCATACGCCCGAGGTGGATATAGCAACGTTGGAAAAGTGGCTTGACGAGACGAAGGGGCTGAAGAAGGAGCTGGAGAAGCTGCCGGAGACAAATGGGGATAAGGCTAAGCTGCTGAAGAATGTCAATCTGCTGGCCGATGCATCGCAGGCCGGGATTGACTACAGGAAGGCCAAGGAGGTGGCCACCGAGCCGGACACGAAGGGCTGGGAGCAGGCCGAGAAGGAGGTGCAGGAGAAGAAGGATAAGTACGCATCTACCGAGACGGCAAAGCACATCGAGAAGATGGAAGAGGACAAATTAGGGGCTGAGGCCAAGGAGACGCTCAAGCAGGTGAAGGAGCTGGTGAAGGAGCTAGAGAAGGTGAAGGAGCTCGGCCGCACCAGCACGGAGGAGGAGGTGCTCAAGCACAGGGAGACCCTAGAGAAGATAGCCGAGCTGCATGCCGCCATCAAGGCCAAGCCGGAGCAGCTTAAGGAGGTAGATCCGGGTCAGGACCTCGTGCCTCACGTGCTGGACTACTCCGAGAAGCTGGGTGAGTCGCTGAAGAAGGCCGAGGAGAACAAGAAGGCCAAGGATAGCCAGGCGGAGGTGAAGGAGCTGGAGAAGAAGATGAATAGGCTCCGGGCCGATGCTGAGTTCGCAATTTAAGGTAGGTAGAGAGGAATAGGATAATGATGAAGACAAGGAAGACATTCATACCGGTGGTGGCGGTGGCCCTTGCCGCGCTGCTCGTGGCTCCGGGCTGCGACAAGAAGAACGATGATAAGCCCGCCAAGCCGGGGGTGGCGAATACGGGGTCGAATAGCGGCTCGGGCTCGCAGAATAGCGGGTCGAATAATTCGCAGAATTCGGGGAATTCCGGTCAGACCGACCCCCAAAAGCCCGGCCAGACGGACCCGCAGAAGCCGGGGCAGACAGACCCCCAGAAGCCTGGTCAAACCGACCCGCAGAAGCCGGGGCTAACGCCAGAGCAAATTCAGGAGATTGTGACCAAGGTGGATGGGAAGATCAGGGGTGTCGGGGGCCTGGCCGATGTGCTGCAGAGGCAGATAGCGGGACCCAAGCGCGATGCGGCGGTGGTGGAGCAGAAGCTGGCCGAGGCCCAGGTGCTGAAGAAGGAGCTGGAGAAGCTCCCCGACGGGGCGGAGCGGAAGGCTGAGCTGCAGGCGAAGGTCGATACGCTGATTGAGGCGGCGGAGGCCATGCAGGGGCTGATGAAGGCAGAGCTTGAGGCAGAGGCCAAGCCCGTGAAGGACCAGGCCGACATAAACCAGAAGGTGGCCGTTAAGAAGGTGGCCTACGAATCGGCAGAACCCGGCGAGACGAGCGCGAGTGATTACATCGCGGCGCTGAAGGAGGAGGAGTATCGGGGCGTGGAGAAGGAGGTGGTGCAGAAGCTCACGCAGCTCGCGGGGAAGCTGAAGAACGCGCCCGCCATTCACCAGGGTGTTGATGCGCCCGGCGTGCTGAAGCACGAGGCCGCCATAAAGGAAATCCTCACCCTGAAGCAGGAGGTAGAGGAGCTGATGAATTCTGTGACGAAGGGCGACTTCAGCCTGAGTCGTAAGCAGCTCGACAAGCAGCAGCAGTACGTGGAGAGCATGCAGACCGCGCTCGAGAGGGCCCGGTATAACAAGGAGGCGATGGAAATTCAGGAGAAGGCGGATAAGCTGCGGGAGAAGGTGCGCAGCTTCGATGCGAGGGTGAAGAATTTAATACCGTAGATGATAGTGAAGACAAGGAAGACATTTCTGCCGCTGGTGGCAGTGGCGTTGGCGATGGTGGTGGTAGCCCCGTCGTGCAGTAAGGATGATGATAAGCCGAAGCCGGGTGTGGCGAATACGGGGTCGAATAGTGGCTCGGACTCGCAGAATAGCGGGTCGAATACTTCGCAGAATTCGGGGAATTCCGGCCAGACAGACCCCCAAAAGCCTGGCCAGACTGACCCCCAGAAGCCCGGTCAAACCGACCCTCAGCAGCCCGGCCAGACTGACCCCCAGAAGCCTGGCCAAACCGACCCGCAGAAGCCTGGTACACAGACCCCTGCGCCAATGTTTACCCCGGAGGAGGCCAAGAAGTTCGTGGAGGAGACCGAGGCCGGGATAAAGGGGATGAACCATGGGGGTACAGCCCAGGATGGCTTAGCGGCAAAGATAGTGGTGGATGCGATAGATAGGGGGGATGAGACCGCACGCCAGGAGAGCCTTGAGCGGATCAAGGAGATAAAGGGGAAGCTGGCCCGCTGCCCGGAGGGTACGCCCGGGAAGGCCGAGCTCGCCGGCAAGATGGAGACCATGCTCGGGGCGATAGATGCGTACGAGAGGTATCTCGCGGCCAAGAAGAAGGCGGAGGAGGTTGGCAAGCCGGATAACAAGGTTTTCAGGGCGAAGCTGACCGAGCTGGGCAAGGCGAGCCCCGACTTTGAGGAGGGGGTGAAGGTGAAGCTCAAGGATGTGAAGCCGGATGCCTTTGTACCGAATGGCACGGCGCGGAAGGCCTACACGGCGGTGCAGGAGCTCACCGCGGAGGTGGACGAAATCCTGAAGAAGAGGATGCATCTCAATGCCAGCGCCGCGGACCTTGGTGATAAGGAGCTGGTAGCCCGGGTGAAGGCGGTGCATGAGAGGGTGGCGGCCATCAGGGAGAAGGACATGCCCCAGGCCAGGAGCGAGGAGGCGAAGAATAAGACTGCACCGGGGTCAGAGGAATGGCAGAAGCTGAATAGCGCGTTTGAGCGGCTGTTCTATCATACCAAGAAGATGCAGGGCGTGGCGGAAGAGGCGGAGAAGCTCAAGCCGCAGTTCGATGCCGCCAATGAGGAGGACCGCCTACTGAATGAGCAGCGCACTGAGCGGGGCAAGGTGAAGGCGATGATTTAGCGCGCTCACTATCTATGAGTTCTATCGAAGGGGCGGCCGTATGGTCGCCCCTTTTTTGCGTCGCATCCTGCCCTTCGTGGTATTGCTCGCCACAGCTGGGTGTCCGTTTGCGACTAAAAAATAGCCAAACGTCAATGCGATTCGTTCGCTGTGGATTCTGTTGTTAACTTGCAGCCGAATTAGGAATAGAAAAAAACGATGGATATGAAGCTGAAGCGAACTGTAATACCGGTGGTGGCGGTGGCCCTTGCCGTGCTGCTCGTGGCCCCGGGCTGCGACAAGAAGAACGATAAGGAAGACCCGAAACCGGCCAATCCGGGAGTGACAAATAACACGGGGTCGAATAGCGGCTCGAACTCCCAGAATTCTGGGAATTCCAATACACCGCAGACGCCGCAAACACCCGAGCAGAAGACGATTGTGGACAAGGTGAAGCAGCGCATAAAGGGGTCAAATGGCATGGCGATGGGGATACACAACGAGCTGCATAAGGACGCGCCGGATGTGAAGAAGCTGGAGAATTGGTTCGCCGAGGCCCAGGAGCTGAAGAAGGAGCTGGAGAAGCTGCCGGACACGGATAAGGAGAAGAAGAAGCTGCTGGAGGATGTCAATCTGATGATAGATGCATCACAGGCGGGCATCGATTATGAGATGGCCAGGAAGAAGGCCACCGAGCTGGACCAGACCGCTGCCTGGAAGACCTTAGGAACGAGCGTGGAGAAGGCGAGGAAGAGCTATGGAGCCACGGCGAAGCGCTATTTCGAGAACCTGAAGCCGGATAGCTATAAGGGCAATGAGAAGAAGGCGGCCGAGAAGTTCAGGGCACTGGCCGAGGGGCTGAATGCGGTCTCGAAGCTCGGTGCCAAAAGCACGTCGAGCGAGGTGCTCAAGCTGCGGGCCACGATAGAGGAGCTTATCAGCCTACGGAATGCGGCGCAGGAATTTTACAATAAGCCCGATTCGAGCGGGCAGATAGATGGGGCCCTTGTGTCCCAGATTATGGAGTATACGAAGGCCGTGGAGAATATGCTACGGAAGGCGGAGAGCCCAGTGAAGGAGCTGGAGAAGAAGAGGGAGAAGATGGAGGATTTGCGGAATAGGACTGAACTCGCAATTTAAGTTAGGTGAACAGGATAATGATGAAGACAAGGAAGACATTTCTGCCGCTGGTGGCAGTGGCGTTGGCGATGGTGGTGGTAGCCCCGTCGTGCAGTAAGGATGATGATAAGCCCGCCAAGCAGAGCGTGGTGGACAATGGGGTTGCGAAGAAGGCTCAGGATGCGGCCGAGCGCGCGGAGCAGAAGGCCCAGAAGGCGGAGGATGCGGCCAAGGCGGCCGAGAAGAAGCTGGCCGAGGCTGAGGATGCCAAGAGGAAGGCCGAGGAGGCGCTGGCCGAGGCCGAGAAGGCCAACAGGGGTGTAGAGGAAGCGAAGAAGGCTGCCGAGGCGGCCAAGAAGGCCGCCGATGAGGCGAAGACCGAGGCAGAGGAGGCTAAGAGGGCTGCCGGGGAGGCCAAGGCAGAGGCGGAGAAGGCCAAGAAGGCGGCAGAGGATGCGAAGAAGGCAGGTCAGAAGCCTGGTCAGACCGACCCTCAGAAGCCTGGCCAGACTGACCCGCAGAAGCCTGGCCAGACTGACCCGCAGAAGCCTGGTCAGACTGACCCGCAGAAGCCGGGTCAATCGGACCCGCAGAAGCCTGGTCAGACCGACCCGCAGCAGCCGACACCCCCAGTGCTAAGCCCCGAGCAGGCCAAGGAGCTTGTGGGGAAGGTGGATGAGAAGATTAAGGGTCAGGAGGGCATGGCGGAGAAGGTGCGCGAAATGCTTGACGATGGGGGGCACCGGAAGAAGACCACTAACACGATGCTGGACGAAGCTCTCGCCGAGGTCAATAAGCTGAAGGAGGAGCTGAAGCCCGCACCGGACGGAACGGAGCGGAAGGCGGAGGTGCAGGGGAAGCTGGATATCCTAGTGGAGGCGATTGGGGTGAAGAGGCTGGAGATCGCGGAGCGGGAGAAGGCCAAGAAGCTGGGCGAGCCCATTCTCGACCCCTATACGCAGGCGAGTGGAAACCTGGAGGAGCAGAAAAGGCAGTACTCCGGAACGCAGATTGCAGAGCGTGTTAAAAAGCTGGAAGAGAAGAATGACTTCACGAAGGATGGGCATGCGGTGAAGGCCCTCGCAATGGTCAGGGAGGCCATGAATGAGGTTGCGGAGATAGAGAAGGTGGTGAAGAAGGGGGCGGATATACACGTAGTGGCGGAGATGGCCGTGAAGGTGGAGACCCTGAGCGCGAAGAACGACAGGATACGGCAAGAGATTGAGGCGGCAAAGGCTGAGGATGGGAATAAGCAGGATTTCCCAAATCTGCAGCGGATTGCCACTATCCACCTAGACCAGTACGTCAAGGCCCTGCTAACCGCATCGACAGAGGCCAAGAAGTATAAGCAGCAGGAGGATGCCTGGAATAAGGTGCGTGAGCGGGAGCAGGCACGCTGGAAGATCTATGCTCCGGTGAAGGAAATGACCTATAAATAGGTGCTACGTCTAGCACTCTAGCTAGCTCGGGGCTTGCTACACACTTTGTAGCAAGCCCTTTTTGCATAGATTGGGGGGTGGCCATCCGCTTTCGTCAGGTTGAGGGGGCTGTTTGCGAATGCGGAGGGGCTGAAAGTCAATGCGATTCGTTCGTGACTGATTATATCGCTAGCTTGCACTCGGATTGCCTAGAGGGTTTGAATTCGGTGGGATGGGGGCTAGCTGGGCGCAGTTAATATGATGAAAGTAAAAGGATTAATGGAGACACGGAAGACATTTTTGCCGCTGGTGGCAGTGGCGCTGGCGATGGTGGTGGTAGCCCCGTCATGTAGGAAGGATGATGATAAGCCGAAGTCGGGGGTGGTGGACAGTGGGGTTGCGAAGAAGGCGCAGGATGCGGCCGAGCGTGCGGAGCAGAAGGCCCAGAAGGCGGAGGATGCGGCCAAGGCGGCCGAGAAGAAGCTGGCCGAGGCTGAGGATGCCAAGAGGAAGGCCGAGGAGGCGCTAGCCGAGGCCCAGAAGGCCAACAAGGGTGTAGAGGAGGCGAAGAAGGCGGCCGAGGAGGCCAAGAAGGCGGCCGATGAGGCTAAGACCGAGGCAGAGGAGGCTAAGAGGGCTGCCGGGGAGGCCAAGGCCGAGGCCGAGAAGGCTAAGAGGGCTGCCGAGGAGGCTAAGGCAGAGGCCGAGAAGGCCAAGAAGGCTGCAGAGGAAGCGAAGAAGGCGGGTCAGAAGCCTGGTCAGACCGACCCTCAGAAGCCTGGCCAGACTGACCCCCAGAAGCCCGGGCAGACAGACCCTCAGAAGCCTGGTCAGACAGACCCTCAGAAGCCTGGTACACAGACCCCTGCGCCAATGTTCACCCCGGAGGAGGCCAAGAAGTTCGTGGAGGAGTCCGAGCACAGGATAAGCTTTGCCACGAACGAAGGCAAGGATGACCTGGCCCGGAAAATCGCTCTAAATTTGATACATAATGGGGATGAGACTGTCCTGAAGGAGGTTCTAACGCAAATTGAGGAGATAAAGGCGGGCTTGGCGCGTTGTCCGGAGGATACGCCCCGGAAGGCAGAGCTCGCAGCGCAGGTGGAGACCATGGTCGGGGCGATAGGTGTGTATCGGGAGCATCAGGTGGCGAAGAGGAAGCTGGAGGAGGTGGGGAAGCCGGATAATGCGGCCCTCGAGAAGGCCATGAGGGAGCTGGGCAAGGCGAGCCCGACCTACCACGAGGGGGTGAGGGTGATGCTCAAGGGGGTGCAGCCGGATGCCTTCGTGCCGGATGGCACGGCGCGGAAGGCCCACAAGGCAGTGCAGGAGCTGATCGTGGAGGTGGACGAAATCCTGAAGAAGATGAACATCAACGCCAGCGCCGAGGATCTTGGCGGCAAGAAGCTCGTGGGCCGGGTGAATGCCCTGTATGAGAGGGTGTTGACTATCAAGGATAAGGACATGCCTATGGCCAGGAGCGAGGAGGCGAAGAATACGACTGCGCCGGGTACGGAGGAATGGGAGGAGTTGGCCCGCGTGGTCGAAAATCTGCATAAATACAGCGAGAAGATGCGGAGCGTGGCCGGGGAGGCGGAGAAGCTCAAGTCGCAGTCAGATGCGGCCAAGGAGGAGAAGCGTTTGATGGACCTGCTCAAAATGGAGCAGGCAAAGGTGCAGAAGCTGATGGGCTACTAGCGCTGAGGGTTTAGCTGTAGCATGGGGCGGCCGGGTGGCCGCCCTTTTTTTGCGCTCGACCGTAGCGAAAAATAAACTGTAATACAGTATCTCTCTGATGCATTATCAATGTCGAGTGCTATTCGGGTACCACAAAGCAGAAAGACGCTAATTTTGAAGCTGAAGTAGGGCGCACCCATGGTGGTGACCATGACCATGCTGTTCGTAATCCCTGGTTGCGGGAATGATGATTTGCCCGCCACCATCGTCCAGCAATTCTAGGAGCTGGAGTCTTGAACAAGCGCGGTATTGCTATTGGAAATGAGTCTGTTTAGGCGTGGGGAGGGCTTGGGGCATGGGAAAAATGCTACATTTGCAACAGAGGTACTATGAATAAATCAAATGAGTGATGAAGAAGGTAAAACTGAGTTTGCTGCTGGTTGCCATGGGTATGCTAGCATTGGTTGCGTGCAAGGATAAGGATAAAGTGAAGGAAAATTCGACAATACCTGCGAAGCAACAGGGCACGGGAAATACGGAAACATGGCGGATACCCACAGCCGAAGAGGTGATAGGAAGGTGGGAGAGCAGTGTAAAAATCGAGCATGATATCGATGGTATGAAGTGCGGGATTACCAAGACGGAAATATACTCAGCCGGTGTGGACGCTGATGGCAAATGGTATAGGGATACTGTGGAGATTGTCTGGGGTGGCGAGTACTCTCTGAAGGATGGGGTCTTAAGTTTTGTAGATAAAGGAATGTACAAGAAGTACGGAGTTGAACTGGAATTGAAGTACACTGTTCGCGTCCATGAAGGAAAGCTTAAGATGAAGCTCTCAGAGGAGGATTTCCGTGCTGCCAGAGTCAAGCTACTGGAAAAGCTCAAGGAGGAGGTTGAGAAGCGCGAGGGGAAGGAGAAAGAAGCCATAAAAGAGGCCATTTGGGAGTGGAACAATGAGTGGACGTTCGAGAAAAGAATGAAAATCGCTACTGCGGAAAGGGTATTTAGCCGCTTCAAGGGGATGTAGTACTCCTGCAGCAGAATTTCTGGCATAACACGAACCCTTGGGGCGAGGATGAAGCTTTGCCCCAAGGGGTTGTGCTATGGGACAAGATGGGAAGGGGCATCATAGCGGGCCTTTCTCACGATGTCCCAACAGTAGTAGGATCCACCAATCCGTAGCCTAACCATGCCCCAGCTCTCACTTCGGCCCGCACAAGGATGGGGATAAGACATGAATTCAAGCCGAAAGAGACCGCAAAGCTGAAATCCATATGCTCGCGAAGGATAACCGATGGAATAAAGGCGAACTTACGGACTGCATAAGTTGCACTAACTGAGCGACATATAAAAATCCTATTGAGAATGAATTTGTTTTGGTATGCAGAACGTTCGGCTTATGGGGAAAATGCTACATTTGTCGCAGAGGTACTATGAATAAATCAAATGAGTGATGAAGAAGGTAAAACTGAGTTTGCTGCTGGTTGCCATGGGTATGCTAGCGCTGGTTGCGTGCAAGGATAAGGATAAGGTGGTGAAGGAAAATTCGACAATACCTGCGACGAAGCAACTGGGAACAGGTAATACGGAAATGTGGCGGATACCCACAGCCGAAGAGGTGATAGGAAGGTGGGAGACTAAAAGTAGAGATAAAGTGGGGAGTGGGACTGGCTGGTTTGGATTCGGGATTACTGGGACGAGAATATACTCGGCCTATGTAGACCCGACTACTGGTGAGTGGTCTAAGGATACTTTAGATATTGTTTGGGATGCTGTGTACTCTTTGAAGGACGGGGTCTTAAGTTTTATGATTAAAGATGAGTACGGGATTGAGCGGGAATTGAAGTACATTGTTCGCGTTCATGAGGGAAAGCTTAAGATGAAGCACTCAGAGGAGGATTTCCGTGCTGCCAGAGTCAAGCTATTGGAAAGGCTCAAGGAGGAGGTTGAGAAGCGTGAAGGGAAGGAGAAAGAAGCCATAGAAAAGGCCATTCAGGAGTGGAGCGATGAGGAGGAGTTCGAGAAACGAATGAAAATCGCTACTGCGGAAAGGGTATTTAGTCGCTTCAAGGGGATGTAGTACTCCTGTGGCAGAATTTCTGGCATAACACGAACCCTTGGGGCGAGGATGAAGCTTTGCCCCAAGGGTTCGTGCTATGGGACAGGATGAGAAGGGACAGCATAGCGGGTCTTTCTCACGATGTCCCAACAGTAGTAAGACCCACCAATCCGTAGCCTAACCATGCCCCAGCTCTCGCTTCGGCTTGCGCAAGGATGGGGATGAAAGGTATGAATTCAAGTCGAAAGAGACCGCAAAGCAGAAATCCATATGTTTACGAAAGATAACCGATGGAATAAAGGCAAACTTACAGACTGCATAAGTTGCACTAGCTGAGCGACATGTAAAAATTCCATTGAGAATGAATAGGTTTTGGTGCGGGGAACGTTCGGCTTATGGGGAAAATGCTACATTTGCCGTAGAGATTTACCAATAAATCAAATGAGCAATGAAGAAGCTAAAACTGAGTTTGCTACTGGTCGCCGTGGGTATGCTGGCGCTGGTTGCGTGCAAGGATAAGGAGAAAGAAACGTGGCGGATACCCACGGCCTATGAAGTGATAGGAAGATGGGAAGCCAAGGAAATAATAGATATAGAAGGGAAGATTAGCTCCCTAGAGATTGGAATTACTGGTAAAGAGTGCTACCAGGCCTACGTACGTGATGGTGAGTGGGTGAAGGATACAGAGATTAATTGGGGCGGACAATATGGCTCTTCGTCGCTAAGTGTACCCCCGGTTAGTACTAAAAAACAGCAGACGAACAAAATCCAAATTCCGATACCCATACCCCCGGCGTAGCAACGAC